>FWWM01006102.1_pt1 | contig 25257 bp, 12 predicted proteins | sample 2228351 | NCBI WGS metagenome assembly FWWM01 (sample SAMEA103939774, study PRJEB20133) | metagenome
CCTTGGAGCTCCTGTTCCTCGGCTTGCGAGAACAGAAGACCGGCCAGCAACGGAGCATATCCGGGCCAGGGTGACGGTTTTCCGGACGCTTCGGTGCGGAAATCGGCCTCGGGCCGCTGGCAGGCCTCCATAATCAACCGCAACGCCTCCGGCGAGGGCAAGCGTGCCTGGCCGGGGGGCTGGGCGTCCTTCTCCTCGCGCTCGGGTGGGAGTGCCGGTACCGCCGGTTGAAGTTCTCGAGGGAGAGCGGGGGATGGGGCCGCACCACCCCGTTCGACCAGCAGAGCGCGTACCGCCTGACGATAGAGTTCTGCTGTGGCTTGGGCCTCGGGGGTGGGGGGAGCGGTCAGGGCCGCCACGTCGATGTCTGGGGTTACCTCGGGAATCTGCTGGACCCGCACAATGGGGATTGCCCCGAGGATGCCCACCACCACCGTGGCGATCGGTAAGCAGGCTACCGTGCGGGGTCGCCATCCGGCCTGCTCCACCAGCCAGTGAGGGCTCCACAGCCACGTGCTCAAAAGGAAGGCCGCCGGCAAGGGCACCACGCTCCAAAGCCAGTTCAAATCGAGAAACGCGGCAAGACCTGCCCAGCCGCAAAGGGCGGCGGTAAGCGCCAGATTGGCCGCGGCCGCCAGGATGCCGCTGTGAATAAACATCGAGCAAAGCTGTCCGGCCGCATAGGCCAGGCCTGCGACGCCGGCAATCATGGCCAGCGGGCCCAATGGGTCTTGCGGGACGAGGGGCCGGACAAAAGCGACGCCAAGCACAAGGGCCGTGGGCGCGGCCACCAGCGCTGCCCAAACCAGGTGCCGGCTAACCCACACCAGTCGCGGCCGAACCCCACGCTCGGTCAGAAACCGGAAGGCGTATCCCGCCTGGTCTGCAAGGAACACGGTGGCGCCCGCAAGGAGTGCCGCCAAACAGATCGCCGCCAGCCCCAGGATCTGGGTCGCTTCCCAGAGGGCCAGAATCCTGGTGCCGATCGGGCCAGCCCGCCAGCCGAACCAGGGCCCCCGGGCCACCATGAACCCGCCGAGCAGAGTGACCGCCACAAGGGCCGCTATCAGCGCCGCCGATTGCCTGGTGTGCTGCCATGCCAGGCGCCCCAGCATGGTAAGTACGCTTGGGCCTTGGCTGGCCAGGGGGTAGAGGGCTTGGACCGGCCGTTTGGCCACCCCGCGCCCGGCACGGCGAGGTTCGTCCAGCCACCGCAATCCCAACAGGGTACAAGCGCCCGCTACAAGCATGACGACCATCAAGCGTGCCGGTACGGCAGCCAAATAGGGGGCCAGCTCCCACCGCCCCTCGTGTTGCGCTGCCAGGAGGTGAACGCAGGTCGAGGCGCAGGTGACGGCCAGGATGACCGCCACCAAGGGCTGGCGCAGCCGGAGCGAAAACAGCATGCCCCAGACCAACATTTCCAAAGCCGCCACGCCCCAAAGCCCCCAAAGCTGCATCTGCGTAGCGGGATCAGGTCCTTGGCCGGCTGCCACTGCCCATGCGACTGCCCAAGCCCCAACCAGTATCGCCAGCGTGCTCGAAAGCGCGAAAGCGGCTTTGGCCCCCAGAAGCACCACGGCGCTGACCGGCAGCGCGCGCTGGAACTCGTAAGTGCCCGTCTCGTGCTCTGTGGCAAACAGCGTCGCCCCCACTCCCAACGCATAAAACGCCGCCAATCCCAGCCCCACGCCGAAAATCCAAAGCCCCAGTCCCTCGCCTTCCAAACCACTCGCCCATCGCACCACAAGCTCGCCTGCCACGGCAAGCATAGCCATGGCGAGGAAGAACGGCCGTTGCACCCGGTATTCCTTCCACACTAGGCGCCAGAAAACCGAACGATTCATAGCACGGCCTCCGGATTGGCGGCCCCTGCGCCCCAGCGGCCGCGCTCCATGTACGCAACAAAGATCTCTTCCAGATTGGGGATCCGCCACTCGACGGGACCCAGGGAGAGGTCCCTGGCCAAGCGCGACATCTCGGCATCTCCCACGCCACGCAACAAGAACTGCCACTGCCGCCCCTTCCGCCGCTGCCACAGGATTTCGCCCGGCAGGGCGGGTGGCTGCACCTGACCGTTGGTCATCGTCAGCGTCACCTGCCGCACCTGCTGCTTGAGCTGGTCCAACCGCTCCACGAGGATCAGCTCACCCTGGCACAAGATCGCCACGATATCGGCCACGCGCTCGACTTCGGCGATCTGGTGGCTCGAAAGAAACACGGTCTGCCCCGTGGCCGCACGGTCCACCATGCTTTCCAGGAACTCCCGCCGCACCAGGGCGTCCAACCCCGAAGTCGGTTCATCGAGCACCAGCAGTTCGGGATCGTGGGCCAGAGCCAACGCCAGCGACACCTTGGCTCGCATCCCTTTCGACAGCGTCTTGATTCGCTGGCCCGCCGGCAAGTTGAACTGCCGGATCAGCTCGTAATACCGGGGCAAGAACCCCTCGGGATAGAAACCGGCCGCAAACCAACCGATTTCGTTGACGGTCATCCATTCATACAGTGTCGGCCGCTCGGCCACATAGCCGACCCGACGGCGAATGGCCAGCCCGCAAGTAGCGCTGGGCATTCCCAACACGTAAGCCTGGCCTTCTGTGGGCTCCAGCAATCCCAGCATGACGCGGATGGCCGTGGTCTTGCCCGCCCCATTCTCGCCCAAAAGCGCAAAGACCACGCCGCGCGGCACTTCCAACGAGACCCGATTCAGGGCCATCACCGGGCCAAAGCGTTTGGACACGTGCTGAAGCCGGATAACAGGTTCGGAGAATCCCATGGTTCATGCCTCCTGGGGCCAATGGGCAGCCAATTCGGATTCGACCAGCGCCCGGAGTTCGCCCGGCTCGAGGCGGCTTTGTCTGGCCTCTTGCAACACCTGCTGCAGCCGGGCCCGGAGCAGGGCCACGCGTTTCTGGCGACAGCGTTCGGGGGCATCGGCAGCTACGGCCAGGCCGGTCCCGCGCACCGGCTCTAACACCCCCTCGTCCTGCAAACGGCGGTATGCCCGCGCTACGGTGTTCGGGTTGATGGCCAGCTCGCGAGCCACCTCGCGGACCGAAGGGACCAGCTCGCCCGGCCGCAAAACCCCCGCGGCAATCGCGAACAACACTTGGCGGACCACCTGTTCGTAGATGGCCACACCGTTGGTCGGGTCGATGGAGAAGAACATGTCGGGAGTGTACGAGAATACGGGGCGGCGTGGTGGGATTTGGCGTTTGAAACGTCGGACCTCTGTACTAGCACGCTATTACAGTATACACAGGTCCCTTTGCCCGTCAAGGCCATTGTTTGCGCGCGGCTGGACTAGCCGACAGATACCTGGGATGCGACCTTAGGCTGGCCTAGGTCCACCCATTCGCCGAAAAACCCGTCAAACCCGTCGATTGCGAAATCGCCAGCCCGGACAGCCCAGGCACCACCTCTCGAGTGGGGTAACGGCAGGATGCACCCCTATTTATAGTGGACCAGGCTGCGTCACTATGGTGCTCAGCCGGTGACGCTCTCCGCGGATCCGCCGACGCCAGAGTCAGCCAAGGGCGCCAAATCGCCAGTGCAATCGTCACGGGGGTTGGAATAGGACAAACCGGGCACGCTCGCGTCTAAGCATGTCGAATGGGGTCATGTACTGCACTTCCAGGGCGAGGCAGACATTGGGAATCTTCACGACATGCCTGGACTCGTGCGGACGTTCGTGGGTGACGACAATATGCTGCCCCGCCAGCGCCTGAGCCACGAGGTAGAAGTCTGCAATCTGGAGGAAAGTGTTTTTTGCCGCTGCGCTGTATTTGGTCTGCCCGTTGATCCAGGTCGCGATCCTCTCCAGCGCTGGCAACGTGGTGGCATTGGGTTTCTCGAAGAAGGCGCCGGGAAGTCTTGCGGCCCAAGCGGCAAGGTCGTCCTGACCGGCCAAGAGTTCGTCACGAACCTTTTCGACGCTGAAAACCTGCCCAGAATTGTGCTCCTGCACGATCCAATCCCAGAAGGCGGGGCAGAAATCGAACCCATAGTGCAGGTTCTTGGCGGCGATGAAGACGTCGGCATCGAGAAGATAGGCCATCAGTCTCCCACCCCAAGAGTGCGGCTCATCTTACGGAAAGTGGCCATATTTTTGATGCCCAGCAGTCGAAACGCTTACGTAAACGACGAGCGGCCCTCCCAAGCAGCGCTCAGCACAGCACGAGCGAATCGCCTGCCAACTCGGGCCGCGGTAGTGAAATAGAAATCCCCGCCGCTCGAGCGAGGGGCTAGGCGTAAGCGAGTCAATTCAGCCTCGTATCCCGCGGCGAGCTGCTCGCGGGAGATCCGCCCTGCGTCGTAAAGGCGCCGCAGAACCACGAGCGTGCTGACCTTGAATTGGTGGGCCAGGCGGTTGAGCATTTCACGCAGCCCCTCGTGGGGCCGCAACGCGGCCCGAAAGACCGAGAGCGGCACAAGCAACTCGGCCGCGACGGCGTTACACCAGCGCTCGACTTCGTGCGACGGCGAGCTGACCGGGCCCACGTCAGACAGCGCGGACTCGTTGAGCCAAAGATGGGCTAGCTCGTGGGCGAGCGTGAACATCTGTGCGGCCTTGGTATCCGCGCCGTTGATGAACACCAGCGGTGCGATCGGATCGGACAGCACAAAACCGCGGAACTCAGCGGGATCGAGCTTGCGACGATTGTTACTGCCGACCACGCCGTTGACCATAACGAGCACCCCGAGTGCCTCCGCCTGATCGATAAAGTGGCGCAGTGCCTCGGTCCACGTGCGGAGTTGGCGACGTTCCTCGATGTCGAAGCCGAGAGCCGTTCTCATGCCTCCTGCGGTGGCGATGATGTCATCGGCAAGGCACGCCGAACCGACGAAGGCAAGCGGCGGCTCACCCGTCGTCCGCGCGAACTCGCGGTACCACTCCTGCCGCTGCTGGCACAAGAAGATCGTGTCCAAAAGGTCAGGCGTCGGCTTTTCCATGAACACGTTGCCCATGGTACGAAAATCGGGAATCGGTACCGTTTCACACGGCGGCTCTGTTAGGAAGAAGTAACCGAACGGCGCGTGCGTCGCTTGCGCGAACCGTTCCAATTGCTTGAGGGTTGGCCGGTCCATGCCGGCCAACCAGTCGTTCAGCTTCGGGAATTGGCCCGCCAGCACAGTCTCGCTGTAACCGGCCCGTTGGCAGGCCCAGCGCAACAGTTCCGCCGCCACATGGACTTTAATGCCTTGGTTCCTCACTGTCCGAATTCCTCGAAATTGGCGGCCAGCACGGCGCCGAGGTTCGCGGCCTGGGCCTCCTCCGGGCGGAGCCGCGTCACCGCTTGCCGCCTTTTCTGACTGAATGGTTGGCCGTCGTCTTGTTTCGCCTTGCGCCGACGTTGCAGCCGGGGGTAACAAGTAGCCGTGCTTGCCCACCTTTTTTAGCGAGTCGCTAGTGTAGAAGCCAGATATGGACCGAGAACCGTAGGCCCACTCACAAGTGGCCCTTCGTCCAGGGGGGATCTCGGGGTAGCGTCGGGATAGGTCGCACGCTAGCGACTCCAGGCATGCCGTGATCTGCGTAGAGTTGCAGCCCCCCCGGCAGGGCGCCCATGCACGCGACCACTTCGGGCTCGCAGACGACGGGGGTGCCATTGGTATCGCTTGCCTGGGTGCGGTTCGTTCGCTTCGCCACGGCCCTACCACCCCGAAAACTATCGCGTATGGGCAAGCTGCAAGGTCAGCTAACGCTGCGGCGGAACCTTCGTTTGCGGACTCCCACCGAACAGGGGCGCCGGGTGTTAGCATACTATGGATGGCTGCCATACGCCCGGGCGGCAGGGCTTAGATCGCCTCTCCCCCCCGCTCCCCCGTGCGGATGCGGATGCAGTCCTCCAAAGGCAGGACGAAGATCTTGCCATCGCCCACCTGGCCCGCCGTGCCGGTCCGAGCGCCCTTGATGATGGCGTCGATGGTCGGCTGGAGGAAATTATCGTTCACGCCGATCATCAACTGCACCTTGCGGACCAGGTTGACCGAAACCTCATGCCCCCGAAACGCCTCGGTTTGTCCTTTTTGCCGGCCAAAGCCCTGCACGTCCATCACCGTCAGGCGGAAGACCTCCACATCGGCCAGGGCCGCTTTGACTGCCTCCAGGCGTTCCGGCTGGATAAGGGCGATGATGAGCTTCATGGGCGAAGGCTCCTGGGTATTCTGAGCGGCGAGTGCCGGTCCCATGAAGAGTTGGCCGACGGCCAGTGGAGGCTTCCTGGGCCGGCACTCTGGATGTTAACACGTTGGCTGCGCCAACTCAACGGTGGGGCGGCGGTCAAGGGGGGCGCCGGGGTTATTGTGGCAGTTGCCATCGGGCCGAACCGATGGTGGCGGCCATGGCCCCAGGCTCGGTCATGGGGCGCCGGGATCGTTGCGGCAGTTGCCATCGGACCGGCCACTCCTGGGGCCGGGCAGGTCGAGGGCTCGCTGGGCTGGCAGGACCAATGGGCCAACGGGCCGACAGCGCCAAGGGTTTGATGGCGGCTGGGGCACGGGTTGACGCAGCGCCATAGCCCAAGGTTTGACAGGCCGGCACGGCAGAGCGTCCGACGGACCGCCAGGGCCGCAGGTGGCGTGCACCGGTGGAACCGGATATAACCGGACTCTGAAAGGCGCGTTTCCGAAGACCCTTTGCGTGGATCAGCGCGCCGGACTAATCTTCTTCCAAAGATCGAGGTGACCCCCAGATGGCGACGCGTGCCAGGCAGCGGCTTGCTCGGCGGCAATTTCTTACACGCACCGCTGCGGGACTGGCTGGCGCGGCACTTGCAGCCAGTGCTGTGGGCGGACCCAGTCCGGGCCAGCTCCGCGCGGGGGAGGGGGTTGTGGACATCACCCCTCCGCTGGGTATCGAGCTGGGCGGATTTCATCGCAAGCCCGGCAACGAGCGCCGGGTGCGAGCCATCCGGCAGCGGCCGCTGGCCCGGGCCCTGGTGTTGGAGCAGGGCAAGGTGCGCGCGGCCATCTGCTCGCTGGAGGTGGCTTGCGTGGGGCGTGAGCTGGCCGATGGGATTCGCGCGGAGGTGGCGCGGAAGACCGGCATTCCGGCCGAACATGTGCGGGTCACCTGTACTCATACCCATTCCATGCCGGCGTTCTGCTTTCTGCGGCAATGGGGCGCGATTCCCAAAAAGTACATGGCCACGGTCCACAAGCGAGCGGTGGAGGCGGTTTGCCAGGCCCAAGGCGATCTTGCGCCGGCCGAGCTCTTGGTGGGCACGAGCCGAGCCGTGGGGGGGAACCACAATCGCACCACGCGGGCTTATCGCACGGACAAGGAGTTCGGACCGGAGGCCACCGATGCTGCGCGCTGGCTGGATACGACGGTCCATGCGGTGCTTTTGCCCCGGGCCGGCAAGCGGACGCTGTGTTGGTATCACTTTTCGGCCCATCCTGTATGTTATGCCGACGAGGAGGCGGGCCCGGACTGGCCCGGCGAAGTGGCCGAGCGGGTCCGCCAGAACGAGAAGCTCGATCCGGGCTTCCTCCAGGGCCATTGCGGCGATGTGAATCCGGGGGACGGCAGGGACTGGCGGGGCGAGATCCGCCAATCGGTGGCCGCGATCTATCCGGCTGTCAAAGAGGCGATTGCCCAGGCTCGCCCGGTACCGTGCCTGCCGCTGCGCAGCCTGCGCGAAGAGTTCCGCCTGCCGTATGATCTCCAGCGGTTTTGCAGTTGGCTGGCGCAGTATCGGCGGGACCCCAAGGCGTGTGCCACCGGCGAATGGGTCGATGCAGGTTTTGCCGAAGACTGGTATCGCGGCAACGTGGGGCGGGATTTGAAAGAGACGCATTTGCCCATTTTCCTCAGTGCCCTGCGCCTGGGCGACCTGGCGATGGTGTTTCACCCCACGGAACTCTATAGCTTTTACGGGCTGGCCATCCGGCGCGACGCCCCGTTCCGGCACACGCTGGTGGTGGGTTATACGGACGACATGGTGGGTTATCTGCCTGACCCCAAGGCCTACGAGGCGGGGGAGTACGCTGCGGTGACGGTCCCCAAGATTCTGGACTATCCGCCGTACGATCCGACGGCGGCCCGGCAGATGACTGCGGCGGCGGTGAAGCTCCTGGCCCGCTTGCGGTAGATGGCTTCCACCGGGGTGGGACGGAGCTTACAATGAAGGGTCGTGGAGTTTGTGTTTGGAACCCCTCCGACGAGGATGCCTGTGACCGATTCGCCGGCCCAGCGGCGGCAAAGTGACGACTGTCGGGCTTTGGAGCGTGCCTTGGCGGCGGCCCGTGTGGCGGAGGAGAACCGCGGCCGCGACATCACCATCCTCGACATGCGCGAGCTGACCACGCTTTTCGACTTTTTCGTGATCGTCACAGGCACCAGCCGCCGCCAGTTGCACGCTATGAGCGAGGAGATCGACCGGGTGCTGGAGCAGGAGATGGGCGATCGGCGTCTGGGGATCGAGGGCTACGAGGAAAGCCGCTGGATTTTGCTGGATTACGGCGACATCGTGGTCCATCTGTTCGATGCCGAGACGCGGCAGTACTACGCCCTGGAGGATTTGTGGAGCCGGGCGAGGCGGATTCCGTATTCCAGCCAGGTCGCCTCGCCCTCGTAGCGCCGAGTCGGAATGAGTCTTCTTGCGGAACTACGCACGCGGTTTCAGCGGGCGCTGGGGGAGTTGGTGGACGAACCTTTGGCGCGGGAACTGCTGGCTGCCGTCCGCCGCAGCCAGGACCCGCGGTTCGGCGACTACCAGGCCAACCTGGCCATGCCCCTGGGCAAGCGCCTGGGGAAGGCCCCGCGCGCGGTGGCCCAGGAGGTGCTGGCCCGCCTCCCGTGGCAAGACCTGTGCTACGAACCGGAGATTGCCGGCCCGGGATTCATCAACCTGCGGATTCGCGACGAGGCATTGGCCCAGCGTCTGTCGGCGGCGGCGGCCGATCCCCGCCTGGGTATCGCCCCGGTCGAGTCGCCTCGGACCTATGTGGTCGACTATTCGTCGCCCAACGTGGCCAAGCCCCTGCACGTGGGGCATATTCGCTCGACGGTCATCGGCGATAGCATCTGCCGGACGCTGCGGTTTGTGGGGCATCGGGTGATCAGCGATAACCATCTGGGCGACTGGGGAACCCAGTTCGGCATGATCCTGTACGGGTGGAAGCGAGGGCTTTTGGACCGGCAGGCCTATGCGCAAGACCCGGTGCGCGAGCTGGCTCGCGTCTATCAGGTGGTCAATGCGCTGGCCACGCGCTGGGCGCAGCGCCGTGAGTTACCCGAGCGCCAGGCGGAACTCCAGCGTCTTCAGGAGGAGGCGCGCCGCCTGGCGGCCCTGGGGCCAGGCCATCCCCACGAGGCCCGCCAGCGGGACAAAGACCTGCGCAAGCTCCGGGCCGCCATCGCAGAGATCGAAGAGCACATCGGCCAGGTCCGCTCGGCGTTCGACCCGCAAGGGGACGACCCCGGGTTTGCCCGGCTGCTGGAGGCGCACCCCGATGCCGATCGCCAGGTGCTTGCCGAGACCGCCCGGCTGCATGACGGCGACCCGGAGAGCCGGCGCATCTGGGAGGAAATCCTGCCGCTGTGCCGCCAGGCCATCGACGCCATCTATCGCCGCCTGGGCGTGGAGTTCGACCACACGCTGGGCGAAAGCTTTTACCACGACCGGCTGGCCGGCCTGGTCGATGAGCTATTGGCCCGGGGGATTGCCAGGCATAGCGACAACGCGGTGTGCATCTTCCTGGACGGGTACGAGGCGCCGATGATCGTGCGCAAGCAGGACGGGGCGTTCCTGTATGCCACGACCGATCTGGCCACCCTGCGGTACCGCATGGAGACCTGGCATCCCGATGCCATCCTCTATGTGGTCGATCACCGCCAAAGCCTGCACTTCGAGCAACTGTTTGCCGCTGCCCGGCTAATGGGCTATCGCGACGTGGAGCTGGTGCACGTCAGCTTTGGCACGGTGGTGGGCAAGGATGGGCGGCCTTTCAAGACGCGGGCGGGGGATACCGTGGGGCTGGAGAGCCTCTTGGACGAAGCGGTGCGGCGGGCGGAGGCCATCGTCTCGGCCAACGACGAGGCCAAGCCCGAGGGGCCGGAACTGTCGCCCGAGCAGCGCCGCCACATTGCCGAGGTGGTGGGCATCGGCGCGCTGAAGTACGCGGACCTGGCCCAGAACCGCACCAGCGATTACGAGTTCGACTACGACAAGATGCTGGCGATGAACGGCAACACCGCCACGTATATGCAATACGCCTATGCCCGCGTGCGGAGCATCTTCCGCAAGCAGGGGATCGAGATCGAGGCCTTGCGCGCTGCCGGCGTGCCGATCGTTCTGCCTACCCCTGCGGAACGAGCGCTGGGGCTGGAGCTGCTCCGTTTCGGCGAGGCGATTGATCTGGCCCTGGAGGACTATCGGCCCAACCAGTTGACCAATTACCTGTACGAGCTGGCCAACCGCTACTCCGTGTTCTACGAGAAGTGCCCGGTGCTCAAGGCCGAAACGGAGAGCCTGCGCCAGAGCCGGTTATTGCTGTGCGATCTGACGGCCCGCACGATCCGCCAGGGGCTGGAGTTGTTGGGGATCGAGGTGGTCGAGAAGATGTAGTCCTGCGTATTCGGCGTGCGATCGAAGTCGAGGAGCCAGCCGGTGGAGCTTCGCAGCCAACGCATCTTAAGGCGGCCCGAATGGTCGGTGCACCGCGCTGTGTACAAAGCGATGGGCTACAGCGACTACGACCTGGACCGGCCGCTGGTGGCCATCGCCAACTCGTGGAACCGGGTGGTGCCTGGCCATTGCAATCTGCGGGCCGTCGCCGAGCACGTGGCCCAGGGCGTTCTTCAGGCGGGCGGCACGCCGGTGGAGTTCGGGCTGATTGCGGCCTGCGACGGCATCGCCCAGGGCCACGTGGGCATGCATTACGTCCTGCCCACGCGGGAACTGATTGCCAACGATGTCGAAGCGATGGTCGAGGCCCACCAGTTCGATGCCGTGGTGCTGTTGGGCTCCTGCGACAAGATCGTGCCGGGGCTGCTGATGGCGGCGGCCCGGCTGGACGTGCCCGCCCTCTTGGTCGTCGGCGGGCCGATGGAAGGAGGGTGCCCATTCGATGGCCGACCCTCCGATCTGACCACCCTCACCGAGGCCCTGGGGATGATGCGGGCGGGCAAACTGGGGCCGGAAGAGTACCGCAGGCTGGAAGACGAGGTGACGCCCACCTGCGGCTCCTGCGCCTTCTTGGGGACCGCCAACACCATGTGCTGCGTGGCCGAGGCCCTGGGAATGTGCCTGCCCGGTTCGGCCACCATCCCCGCCACCCATGCGGCCCGGCTGCGGTCGGCCCAAGAGGCCGGCCGCCAGATCGTGGAACTCGTTCGCCAGGGGATCACCGCCCGGCAAATCATCAATCGCCGAGGGCTCGAAAACGCCGCGCGAGTGGGAGCGGCCATCGGCGGCTCGACCAACCTGGCCCTCCACCTGCCGGCCATCGCTTATGAAGCCCATTGCGACGATTTCACCCTCCAGCGTCTGGAATCGCTGTGGCGGGCCACGCCGCAGGTGGCGCGGATCAACCCGGCGGCAGCCTGGAATGTGCCGGACTTTCACACAGCCGGCGGCATCCCCGCAGTCATGCGCACCCTTTTGCCCCTTCTTCACGGCGACGCTTTGACAGTCAGCGGGCGCACCGTGGCCGAAAACGTGGCCCAGGCCCGCATCGCCAATGCGCAGATCATCCGGTCGCTGGACGAACCGTTTTCTGCCGGCGGTGGCCTGGCCGTGCTCCACGGCAATCTGGCTCCGCGCGGGGCAATCACCAAACCGGCGGCCATCGACCCGCGGCAGCAGGTGTTTTCCGGCCGGGCCAGATGCTTCGATGGCGAGGAAGCGGCGGATCAGGCCATCCTCGACGGCGCGGTCCAGCCCGGCGAAGTCGTCGTCATCCGCTACGAAGGCCCCAAAGGCGGACCGGGGATGCGGGAAATGTACACGGCCATGAAGCTGCTGTATGGCCGGGGACTGGCCCTCCAGACCGCCGTGGTAACCGACGGCCGGTTTTCGGGCACGAACAACGGCTGCTTCGTGGGACACATCTCGCCCGAGGCGGCCGAAGGAGGACCGCTGGCCGCCGTGCGCGACGGCGACCGCATCACCATCGACATCCCCCAACGCCAGTTACACCTGCATGTTTCCGACGACGAGATCCGCCTTCGCCTGGCCGCATGGCAGCGCCCGCCCTTGCGGTTCACCCGGGGATACTTGGCGCTCTATGCGCGCCTGGCCGAATCGGCCGACCAAGGGGCCATCATCCGCCATCGGCAGTGAACAATGGCAAGCTACGTGCTCATGGAGCCGGCACCTGCTTCCCGCCTGGTGCCCAGGCAGCGACAAGACAATGAAAGCGCCTGAGGAGGAGGGATGGCGGTTCGGCGAGCCGGGCTTGCACACAGCCGAGCCACCTGAAAGAGCCACGCTCCGTAGACGGGCAGGCTGGCAAAGAGCGAGATTGCTTACGGGCTGGCCTCCCAACGGGCTGGCGGAAGCGATTGTTTACCATAATGGCGTCCTTCGGGCGCCCACGGCGAGGGGCCAGGCCAGCTCGTCGACAGTGGAATGCGTTCGGATAGGTGCACGCGTTTTCGGGTGGTATTGCTTGCAGCGTGGCCACCCCCCGCGGCCTTTCGGGTTCTCGAGCTATGGCATCGTACCTTGAAGTATGCGAGCAGGCGGTCCGGCTAGCCGGGGCCGTCCTGGTGGAAATGCTGGGCCAGGTGACCGTTCGAGAAAAAGGCCCGGCGGACCTGGTGACCGAGGCCGATCACGCTTCGCAAGAAACGGTCCGCCGTACCGTGCTGGCTGCTTTTCCCGAGCACGATTTTCTGGGCGAAGAAGACGCCCCCGGCGGCTCCCGCCGACCCGAGGCCCAGTATCGGTGGATACTCGACCCGCTGGATGGGACGACCAACTACGTACACCAGGTCCCCCATTTTTGTGTTTCGCTTGCACTAGCCCGAGGGGGAGAGGTCGTGTGCGGGGCTATTTATGACCCCCTACTCAAGGAGTGTTTTACGGCCGAGCAAGGCAAGGGGGCATTCTGCAATGGCCGGCCGATCCGGACCAGCGGGGTCCAGCGGCTGGAGCAAGCGCTTGCGGCCGTGGGCTTTCCGGCCGTGGTCCGCCCCGATTGCCCCGATTTGCGACTGTTTGCCGAGGCAGCGGTGGCCTGCCAGGCCATGCGGCGAATGGGTTCCGCAGCCCTGAACTTGGCTTATGTAGCCTGCGGCCGGTTCGATCTGGCGTGGTCTTTTACCACCAAAGTCTGGGATATCGCTGCCGGAAAACTGCTGATCGAAGAGGCGGGCGGAAAGATGACCCGTATGGATGGAAGCCTTATGCCGCTGGCCCACGGGCCGTTCATTGCCTCGTCCGGCGGCGCGTTGCACGAAGAGGCCCTGGCTATGGTTGCCCGCGCAGGGGTGCTTCCCCAATAAGGGGGGGGCCCGGCACGCTCCGCCGCTTGGCAGCGTACCTGGCAGATAGCGACCTGCACCAGTGTGGGGGGAGTGATGTTGTGGCAGGAAGGTGGGCATCGACCCCCGTCAGCTCGCGTCGGTGCGGCGGCGTCCCGCGGCGCCAGGGTTGGCAGAGGCCAGCGTCGGAGCATCGGTGCCTGTCGGCTCGTCGGCTGGCAAATGCCACTCGGCCAACATCGGTCGGCGTTTGCGAGTGGACCTTGGGCGGCAACGGTTCCGCCAGACCTCGCCCCCTATCCCCTCAGCACCCTAGCCGAGCAGCTAGGGTACTGAAACTTGGGCGGCAACGGTTCCGCCAGACCTCGGCCCCTATCCCTTTGGCGTTCGGCAGATGACGGACCCCAGACAGCAGGTACCAGGGCCGGGCCGATGTCCGGCGAGCGCCGGAAAACCAAAGTGCGGTTACTTCAACAATCGGCCGGTCCGGTTTACACTGGAAGAGGTGCTTGTCTGGGCTGCCTTCTCTGATCGGCCAACAAGCCACAGGCGGCTCCTCAAGGGAGTCCCGATTCGACCGGAAGAGGAAACGCGAATCGTGCGGAGCTTTCGGTATTGCGCACTGTGGGGTCTGGCGGCTTGCGCCGCGATGGGTTGCCTGGCTTGGGTGTGCCTGGCGATTCAGGCGGCCGAGGCGGCCGGGGGGGGCGCTATCGGTTCGGCTGCACCCGCCTCAGAGCGCGCTGCTGGTCCCCCTCTTTGGGCGCTTGCCCAGGGCACTTCGCCGATGGGTGCCAAAACGAGCGGCGGGCCGATGCCGTCCGGAACCTCGCCGGTAACTCCCCCGCGTCCTCCAATGCCAAGGGCCGGCACACCGATGGGCGCAGCCGGCTCCGGGGTCCCCTCCGCGGGTTCCGCCGTGGGGGGGCCGACTGGCGGGGCTTCCGGCACGGCGGCTTCGGGTGCCGGGCCGATGCCATCCTCCGGAGCACCGCCGGCCGAAGACAGACCGGCGAGTTCTGCCGTCGCACCGAGTCCTCCCCCTGCTGGGGCGCAACCGTCTGCCCCGCCCTCCGCCCCCTTAACGTCGCGGCCAGGGGAGGCTGCCGGGGCTGCAGGGGGCAAAGGGCCGGCTCTGGGCGAGAACGTCCCGGGTCGTCCGGCCCCGTTTGCTCCGGGTGCGCCGGTGCAAGAGGCACTCCCTTCGCTGTTCTACCTGAAAGACAAGGAGGGGAACCTCCAGCCAGTGCTCGGCTTTACGTTCGAGGATTTTGAAGAGATGGTCCGCCAGAAGCTGCGGCAATCGCAGCCCGAGCCCCCCCCTGCGTATGCCATCGAGCAAGCGGCGCTGGTGGGGACCGCGCGGGACCAGCGTTCCGAGTGGAAAGCCGAGTTCCACATCCGCGTGCTCTCCGACCAATGGGTGCGCGTGCCGTTGCGGATGGATCAGGCGGTGCTCCGCAGTCCGCCGCAATTCGCGCCCCAGGGCGAGCATTTTCTTCAGTTTTCGCCGAACGAAGGATACGTGGCCTGGCTCCGCGGCGGCAAAAACCGCGAACAAAAGGTGATTCTTGACGCCGTTGTGCCCTTGAGCACGGCCGGTGATGAGACGCGGCTGCGACTGTTCCTTCCCCGGGCAGCCAAGTCGGAGCTAACCCTGGATGTCCCCGGGGCGAAAGCGGTGTCGCGGATTTCGGAGGGGGCCACGCTCGTGGCAAGCTCGCAGCCGGACCAATCCTCGCCGTTACGGGTGTTAGGGGCCGCGGGAGATTTCGAGCTGGCCTGGCGGTCGGCCGGGGTACCGACTCTCCGCTTGCCACCGGTCCTGGAGGCGGTGGGCGCCGTGCTGGCCAAAGTAGACGGGCAGGGGATTAGCTTTGAAGCGCGGCTTACCGTCCGGAGCTTCGGCGCACCGTTCGATTATTTTCGCGTTCGCCTTCCCAAAGGGGCCCAGCACGTGCCGATGGCCTCGGCGACCTACACGGTGACTCCGGTGGCTTTGGGCGGGCCGACGGGCGAGGATTGGAAAGTGGTGGAAGTGCGCCTGCCGGCCAAAACCGCAGGCCCGGAGGAAGTGCTCCTTGCCGCCCGTACCGAATACGATGCCCCGGGCGCGGGCGTATGGAGCGAATTGGGCGGGTTCGAGGTGATCGGCGCCGAGCGGCAGTGGGGCTTTTTAGCCATCTCGGCCGAAAGCGACTGGCACGTGTTGCTAGGCCCGGGGCGGGGGGTTCGGCAGGTCGAGGAACTCCCGCCGGCGTTTCGACCTTCGGGGGTGGCGGCCGGCTTCGAATACTTCACGCAGCCGTTTTCCCTTGCCGCGCGGGCCGTGCCGCGAACCACCCGCATCGCCGTCGATCCGGAATACGTGTTGCTTGTCGAGTCGCGGCAGGTCACCTTGCAGGCGCGGTTGAAGTACATGGTGCGGACCCGCAAGGTGCGGACCCTGGACGTGGAATTGGGGAACTGGGAACTGGAGGACGTGGGACCCGACAACGTCGTTGCCACCGACGCCGTGGCCGATGCGCCCCACGGGCTGGTGTCGATCCCGCTCAAACAGGAGTCGATGGGGCAGATCGAGATTGTGCTTCGGGCGCGGCGACGCTTGCCTGCGGAAAGCAAGATACTGACGCTGGAGTTGCCGCGGCTGCGTGGTCCGGCTGAAGGGGTGCTGCTGGCTGCACCGGCCACCGTGGCCGTCGTCCCCGACGACAACGTGGAACTGATTCCCGACGAGACGGGTTTAGTGGGCCTGGTCCGCCAGCAGGGCCAGCGCCCGGCCGCACTCCCTGCGCGGAGCCAGGAACCGCTCCTCTATCGCGCGGAACCCGGCAAGGCGGTGTTCGTGGCGGCGATGCGCGTGCTGCCCCGCAAGGTGCGGGTGAGCGTCTCCAGCGGCATCCGTCTCGACGAGCAACGGGCCGAGGTGGAACAAAAACTGGCCTACACGGTGGCCTACGAACCGCTGGACCGCCTGGTGCTCGAGGTCCCCCGCACCCTGGCTGTGGCCGAAGGCGTGGAAATCCTGGGCGACGAGGGGAAACCGCTGGCCTGGTCCGATCTGGCCGATGCCACCCCGGCTTCCGAAGCGGCCCCCGCGGTGCGCAAGCTGGTGGGCTTGCCGGCCCCCCGCATCGGCACCTTCGAGCTGGTGCTTCGGTACAGCGTGCCGGTGGAACGGTTGCAACCCAAAGCCACGGTGGCCTGCGCGGTTCCGCTGGTGATGCCGGCCGAGGGCGAATTGGCCGCCAATCGCGCCATCCTCCGCACCCGCGAGGGCATTCAGGCACAGCTTCGCGGCAACCAATGGGCGGTGGTGGAACAAGAAGCGGCCCAGCCGCGTCCCGATGGGCTGGAACTGGCTTGCCCGGCCCGCGCCCTGGAACTCCCCCTGGGACTGTATTTGGAGGATCCGTCGGCTTTGGGGCTGACGGTGGTCGATCGGGCCTGGATTCAGACCTGGCTGGCAGGCCCTACCCGGCAGGACCGCGCCGTCTTCCGCTTCACCAGTACCAAAAAGCAGGTCGAGTTGGTCGTGCCGGCCGGCGTCCATCCCCGCGAGGTCGAACTGTGGCTGGACGAGAAAAAGGTTAAGGGCCAGAGCACCCCGGAAGGCCGGCTCATCGTTGGCCTGCCTGCCGAGAGCCCCTCGGCCCGCCATCGCCTGGAAGCTATGTACCGGTTTGCGCCTGCTGCGGCCGGTCCCGGGCGCGTGGCGATCGAGCTGCCGCGCCTGGGACCGGATACCTGGGTACAACGAATCTACTGGCAGCTCGTCTTGCCGGCCCAGGAGCACGTGATGCTTCCTCCGGAGGGCTTTACCGAGGAATACCGTTGGGGATGGACCGGGTTCTTCTGGGGGCGCGAACCCCTGTTGAACCAAGCGGCTTTGGAAATGTGGTGCGGGGCCCGGCACCTGACCGAGCTGCCCGCCCGGACCAGCCAGTATCTCTATAGCTCCCTCGGCAGCGTGAACCGGTGTGAGATCCGCTCGGTGCGGCGTCCCCTGGTGGTGCTGGGGGCCTCGGGAGCCGCCTTGATTGTCGGATTGCTGTGGATATATGTGCGTGCGGCGCGGCATCCCCTGTGTCTGGCCACGGGGGCGGCGGCTCTCGGCTGGGCCATTGTGGTGTATCCCGATCTGGCCCTGTTGGGCGCCCAGGCGGCCGCACTGGGAGTGTTCCTGGCGGTGGGGGCCGCCGCGCTCCAGCGGCGCATCGAGCGACGGCATCGGGCCGGCGCCTGGGAAGGCTCGAGTTCGGTCCTGGAGCGGGGATCGGCGCGGGTGTCGGCCAGGCCCCCTGGAGCCGTGCTCGAATCGACCGAGATCGCCCCCCCCCCCGGCCCCCCCTCCGATTTCCTCGCCTGAACAGGACTCGCCTGATGCCCACCACCGCCGCCATCCCCTTCCCAATCCTCGATCCTCCGGTATGAGGCGCGTCGCGGTATCCATCCTTGCAGGGGTGCTGGGGTGCGCGGCCATGACCTGCGCAGCGCAGGGCCCAGACCCCGCGACGGAACCTCCCTTGCGATTTCGCCGGGTGTATGCGCCGGCCGACCGACTGAAAGACTGGCCTCGCGATAACCTGCGCTACGTGCCGGTCGATGCGGCCGAGTTCGAACGTCTGGCAGCCTTGGCGCAGGCCCAGGCGGGCGAGGCTGCGCTGCCGCCGTGCCCCCTGGCCGAGGCCCGCTATCGCGCCCGCCTGGAAGGCGATACGCTGGTCGACGGCGAGGCGGTGCTGCGGTTTGCGCCCGCCCCCAGCCACAGGGCCCGCTGGGTGCTCGAACCCTGGAATCCCGCGGTCTCGGAGGCCCTATGGACCACCAATCCGCCCGAACCGGCGACGCTGCTGGCCGCCGGAGACGGCAAACTGGCTGTCCTCGCCCATCCCAGCCGTTCGCTGCGCCTGCTCTGGTCCCTGCGGGGCACGCGCGATCCGGAAGGAATGCTGGAGTTCGCCTTCCATCTGCCCCCCTGTCCCCTGGCACGCCTGGAACTCGATCTGCCCAAGGACCTGCAACCCGTGATCGAAAGCGGACTGGCGACGCCCCAACCCAGCGCGCAACCAGATCGAGTCGAGTGGGCTCTGGAACCAGGGCCCCACCCGCAGTTCTCCGTCCGGATGGTGCCTGTGGACCAATTGGGGGCCGGGCAGAGTCTGGATACGCTCCGCCAGGCGACCCTGTACGAGATCTCGCCCCGCGGTGTGGAGGTAACGTCGCAGTGGACGATGGATATCCGCAGCCCCATGCGGCACCAAATCGCATTGGAGCTGGACCCTGGGCTTCGTCTGAGCGGGGCGTGGCTCGGCGAAACCCCCTTGCGGTGGTCCGCGGCCGCACCCGCCCCCGCCGACAAACCCTCTCGGGCCTGGATCGAACTGCCAGAACCGATCCGCGGCCCCAATCGCGTCCTTCGCCTGGCGGCCATCGGACCCGTGGCGCTCGGCCGACCTTGGCGCCTCCCGGAAATCCGGCCTCGCCACTTCTTCTGGCAGGAAGGGACCATCCGCCTTCTAATAACCGCCCCCTTGGCGCTGGAGCATCTCTCGGCCGAAGGGGCCCGGCAGACGGGCACCGGTTCGCTCCCCGCCCCGCGCGCCGGCGAGTCGGCCGACTTGCAATGCTTCGGCCCTTCGCCCGGCGTAAACGTGATCCTGGCTCTGGCCCAACCCCAGCTCCAGTGGCGTTGCGGCACCCTGGTGGAACTGGGCAGTGTGGAGCTGCGGGCCCACGTGGTCGCACAATTCCATGCGGTCAAAGGCGAGCAGTTTCAGATCTCGGCCGATGTGCGGCGTGGCTGGACCATCCAAGCGGTCGAAAGCGTACCGGCCGACGCCCTCGACGATTGGAGCCAAGAAGGGACCACTGGGGGAAAACTGGCGGTCCGCCTGGCCCGCGGCCTTTTGCCGGGGCGACCCCTGGAACTCCGCATTACGGCCCATTGTCTGGCAGGCCCGAAATCCGGCGTCTGGACCAGCCACGACCTCGTTCCGCTCCGGTTTGCCGGCCAGCCTGGCCAATTCCTGCTGGGGCTCCGGGCCCAAGAGGGCTACCAATTGCACCTGGCAGGAGACCAACGGTGGACTCGCCTGGATGCCGCGCACCCGACCGACGCGGAACAGGGCCTGATGCCCCGTCCCTGGCCGCCCTTCGTATTCCGCTATGATCCCCGGCTTGCGGGGTTCCAGGTGCGCGTCGAGAAGTTCAAGCCCAGCTTTACGGCGTCGATCCGCGTCGAGGTCCTGGTGGTCGACGGCCGTCTGGCCGAGGTCTACCAGATTCGCGGCACCTCCGATTCGAGCCGTGTCGATCGTGTGCTGGTTCGGTTTGCCCCGGGCCGAGCCGCGCCGTTGCATTGGACCCTGGTGGGCGGGCCGGCGGATGGGCTTTCGGCCCGGCAGCGACCCCACCCGCCCGGCCCGGCCGAGGCCTCCGCCGAGACCTGGGAGGTGAGTTTCCGCCGGCCGCAAGAGGGGCCGTTTGAACTGCGGGCCGTGCGAAGCGTCCCCTTCGCGGGCCCCACGCCGGTTTGCCTGGTCGCCTTGCCCGAAGCCAAGAGCCAGCGGGGCACGGTAGTGGTCGGGGCGTCGGGGGGCGAGGCCTTCCGTGTGGAAAACCATCGCCTGTTGCCGCTTCCGCCGGAAGCGGTGCCGCTGGACCGCGCCCCGTTGTGGAGGGCCAGTTTTCAGTACGATCCGGCAACCGATTGCGGCGCCGCTTCCGAAGATGCGCTGGTACTTCGCCCGGCCGAGTCCAGCGAACTCCTCCCCGCCGCCTGGGTGTGGAACTTTCACCTGGGATCGCGGTTTATGGCCCCAGGGAAGGGCCACCACGTAGCCGAGTTTCGCATCGAAAACACGGGGCGCGGGCAACTGGGCCTGCTCCTTCCGCCGGGGTTGACGGCCGAACACGTACGGAACGTCTGGGTGGATGGCGTGCGAACCGGCTGGAGCATAGGCGACAACAACGCCACTGGCCAAACCCAGTTAGTGCTGCCGTTGCCTCCCACCCGGCGATTTCCAGTGGTTGCGGTGCACTTTGTGACCCCAGCCCGCACCATGGGGCCCTGGGCCCGCTTGGCACCGCCGCTTTGGGAGCCGGATATACCGGTCCTGCGGCGCACGTGGTCCGTGTGGCTGCCGCCCGGTTATGCGGCCTGTGGCCCTCCTCCCACGAGCTGGCCATTGGACCCTTCAGGACCCGTCGAGCGACTGGCGGGACCATTTGCCCAATCCACCAGCCATCTGGCGTCGGGCAGTTGGTGGCAACCCCTGGTCGGAGCCGCCCCCGCCCCGCCAGCCGCCCAAATCGAAGAGTTCCTGGCTCGCCTGGCCAAAACCGAGGAAACGCTGCGCAAACGGACCTCGGCGACCGAAGCCGAAAGCAAGACAGTCGCCCCCGTGACCTGGGGCCAATTGCTGGCCGAAACCCTCCAGGGCGCGGGCTTTTCCTTGCTGATCGACGAGCCCGGTTTGTCCACCGACGGCCTGACGCCCCAAACGCCGGTCAGCCCCCCGGCGGGTATGTCCTTGCCGGCCCGGGGCCGGGCCATCTTGGCGCAGGCCGAGCTAATGGTTCTGGCCGCAAGCGATGCGTGGCTCCTCACCAGCCGGACGCGGGCCGCTCTGCTCCGGCCGCACTTGAGCAATCGCGATGCGGTGTGGGCCGTGGCCACCGGTCCCCTGGCCGAACAAATCCAGGAAACCTGGCACTTTGGTTCCGGCGGCGGGATGCTGGCGGCCCAGACCTGGAGCCGCTTGCCCCCTTCGGCGATGAGCCCCTGGGCTTCCCCTGCCTTGGCAGGCGAAGGTCCTACGGACGCCATGGGCTGGTCGGTCGCCCAGTGGGAGGTGCCGAACGATGGATTCGGGGTGTGGGTCGTGGACGAAGACACCATGGAGGTCGCCCGCTGGGCGGCACTGGTGATCCTGCTGGCGATAATGAGTTGGGGCAGCCCCAGCCGACTGGGCCGCCGCGTCCTGGTCATCGGGGCACTGGCTTGTGCAGCCCTCGTGGTGCCCCAGGCCTTTGTCCCACCGTGTTCTGGAGCGCTGGTGGGGGCGACCGCGGGCGCTGTGTTGTCGCTGTTTCGCCGCCAGGCGGCCGGCGTCTCAGGCGCCGAGGCGGCTGCGGCCAGGCGGCAAACGGAACCTTCCCCCCAGCGGCCCGCTGATTCCCCCTCGCCGAAAAATTCCACAGGCCGCCGGCCTGCCCAGGCCAGCCTGGGCGCATGGCTCTTGGCCTGCTGCGCCGCCACTTTTTCGTGGGCCCAAGACCCCTCGGCGCCGGTTTTCCGAACACCCCAGCCGGTGTATCAGGTGATTATCCCTACCGAGGCCGGCCAGGCCGCTGCGAGCAAGTATCTGGTTCCCGAGACGTTTTACGCCGAGCTGCAACGGCGGGCCGAGGGGCCCCCTGAGCCGGTCTCTCCGTGGACCCTCTCGGGCGCGGTGTACCGCGGGATCGCTGCCTGGAAAGCGGCCCCCGAACAACTCGTGGTGCTCGACCTGCGAGCGCTGTACGACTTGGAGGTCCATGGGCGAAATGTCCGCCTGGTGTTGCCGCTGGGCAGCGAGCTGGTGCAGCCCGTGCCGGGCGGCGTGCTATTGGATGGCCGACCAGCCAGCGTCCGAAGCGTTGGCGAGGCGGGGCTGGAACTGGAGATCGCCGAGTCCGGCCGCTACCGCCTCGAAGTGCCCCTGCATGTTACTGTGCAATCGGCAGGCGGATGGAGCGGGTTTGACACGCGGATTCCCCCCCTGGCCACCGCACGCCTGGAATGGACGGTCCCCCGCGACACGGCGGCTATCGAGGTCCCCTCGGCTCTGGGGCGGGTCCGCTTCGCCCCAGAAGGCGGGCGCCTGCTAGCCGAACTGGGGCCTACCCCCCGCCTGGCCATGCGCTGGCCGGAAGGGCCCCCGCGTTCCCTCGGCGGACCGCTGTTGGATGTCGAACAACTCCTTTGGTTCAAACTCCAGCCGGGCTCTGCGGTACTCGATGTCACGCTCCGCTGCCGGATGCTTCAGGGCCGCGTGCGACGGATCGAACTCTTGGCCGACCCCCGCCTCCGTTTGACGCCCGGCGAAGGGGACCGCTCCTGGTTGGCCGGCACCGAAACGGTCCCGGGGCCGGTGCAGACGTTGCGCTTGGATCTGGCCAGCACCGTGCCGGACCAGTTCGATGCCTCGCTTTCCTTTCTGGTCACCGACACCTCGGCGGTAGGCCAGTTGCGTTTGCCCCTGGTCACTGTGGCAGGCGCGCGCACACTGCGGCGCTGGCTGGCTGTCTCCATCGATCCGAGCCTGCAGTACCAGCAGTCCGGGGCCGAAGGGCTTCGACCGGTGGCCGTGCCCACCTTTCTGGCCGCCTGGGGGCCGGCCAGGGCCGAACCTCTCTTCGTGTACGAACTGCCTGCGGGCGAGCCGTCGTGGAGCATCAGCACCCGGCCGGCACCGCCGCGGACCACCGCCGAACAAACGTTGAGCATCGCGCTCGGCCCGGGGCGCGGCGAACTTTTTCTCGATGCCCAACTGGTAACCCAGCCCGGCCCCCGGTTCCAGCACCGCCTGTTGGTCCCACGCGGCGTCGAGATCGAGCGGGTGGCCCTGCTCGACCAGTCGGCCGAACAGCCGTTACGTTTTGCCCGCCCAGGCGCCGGAGACGAGGTCACGGTATTTCTGCCCGGCCCCGCTTCGGGCAAAGCCGTGCTGCGGGTGCTGGGCCACTTCGCCGTGCCTGAATCCGGAACGCTGGACGTTCCCCTGGTTCGTGTGCTGGCCGACGAAACCAAATCGTTCAACCTCCAGCTCTTCCGCCAACCGCACGTGCGCATCGAGCCGGTGAGGATCGCGGGCCTGGTGCCCGTCGAGACCCCCGCCCCGGAAACCAGCCGCTTCGCCACAAGTCGATGCGTGGCGTGCTGGAAAAGCAGCGCCGCGGAAGCCATCGGCCTGCGACTGAAAATCGCACCCAACAGGCCGCACCTCCGGGGCGAGCAAATCACGGTGCTGTATAGCGAGGGTCCGCGGTGGTCGGCCGAGACCGAGTTCCGCCTCGACGTGCAAGGGGGCTTGGCAGACGAATTCCGCCTGGATGTCCCCGCCGAATGGCCCGGCCCCTACAAAGTCGAGCCGCCCATGGCGGTCAAACCGGCGGAGGCGGGCGCCCAGGGCCGGCGGATCGTCGTGGTCCGCCCGGCGGCCGCTGTGGAAGGGAAATTCCGCTTTCGCGTTTCCGGACCGCTGGTGGCCGATTCGGGGACGCCGCCGGCCGCCCCGCGCGTCGTGCTCCACGAGGCCGAGTTGACTCGCCACCGGTTGGTCCTGCCAGTGCGATCGCAGCTTCAGTCGCTGTTTTGGGAAATGGGGGGCCTGGCGCCCGCCTCCTTGCCCGACGACTTCGCCCCGCCCGCAAAATCCCCCGACTCTTACGCCGCCTTTCAAGTGGTGCACGAACCCTTCCGTACGATCCTCCGCTGCCTGGGCCAGATGAGCGGAGTGTCGCAGGTCCTGCTGGCCGACGTGGCGCTGGCCGCCCAGGCCGACGGGGCCTGCCGCGGCGTCGCCGCGTTCGATGTGCAACCGGCCGGCCTGGCCGACTGCCCCCTGGAACTACCCCAACCCTTGCAACTGCTCCAGGTGACCGTCGAAGGGACGCCGGTGCTGCCGGTGCCCCAGGGCCCGGGCCGGTTCCGCATCCCCCTGGGCCTGAACCTCTTGCCCCAGCGGATCGAAGTGGTGTTCGAAGCCCACCTGGCCCAGGTCGCTGCCCAGGGGGCTGCGGAATTCCCCCTTCCCCGCCTCGGCGACCTGCCCGTGCAAAAAACCTTGTGGACAATCGCGAAGTCGGCGCCATCGGCCGAAGGGGTGGCCCCCGCGGACCCCACCGAGCCCCTCTACCAAGAACTCCAGCGATTGAAGCACCTCACCGCCGTGGCCGAGCTGGGCGCCGATCTGCCCGAAGACGACCCGCCGCTGGCCCGCCGGTGGTTCCTGCCGTGGGCCCGGCGGTGGCGGGCCTCGCTCGACCACACTCGCCGTCTGCTGGCCCTTGCAGAGGAAAACGAAAACACCGAGCCCGTCCGTGCCGAGGTCGAATCGCTTCAAGCCCGCCAAACCCGGGCCGCCCAGCGCCTGCACGCAGCCGAAGTGCTGGCCCAGGTGCTTTCAGAAACGCCGCTGGCCACGGGGGCAGCCGCCTTGTGGTCGCAAACCTTTGGGGAGGAGACCTCCGTGGCCCGCGGCATGTCCGAGGGCCCCCTGGCCGCACTCCCCCTGGCCGCCACCCCGTCCCTTGCAACTCCGCCCCTCCCATTGCCCCTGGCCACCCTCATGGCCGCCGCCTTGACCTTGGGGCTTTCCCTGGCGGCAAGCCGGCCCGCCGTGGCCCATACCCTGCACCGCTGGCCCACCCTGGTGCTGGCCGCTACGGGGGCGGTGTGGTGGCTCTGGTTGCGGCCGCCGGTCCTCGGAATGCTGGCCACCCTGGCCGGCGTGGCCGGCACCGCCTGGCTGGCCTGGAAGCGCCGACCTACCCCCAGGCCGAGGTGAACCAAACACAGCGCACGTCTTCGGCCCCCCGGCCGCCGATCGAACCCGAACCACCCCACGCCCACAGCCTGCGCCACGTCCACGCCCCCTGCACACGATGACCGCCCGGGTGGCCCTGCCGCCTACTTCGAGAGAAACTCGTGGATGACCGTTACCTGGCGGACCTGGCGGGTATCCGGCTCGAACACGCGGATCGTCACCTTGATACCGCGCAAGGGGTAGGGATACGGCGGCGGGGCCTCCTGCTCGAGGGGATCATCGGCAAGC
>FWWM01006234.1_pt1 | contig 25249 bp, 23 predicted proteins | sample 2228351 | NCBI WGS metagenome assembly FWWM01 (sample SAMEA103939774, study PRJEB20133) | metagenome
AATAGCCGAGACAAACCAAAGAATAAACGAGACAAACAAGAGAATAGACGAGGTCAACAGGAGGATCGACGAAACAAATCAAAGAATCGACACCGTGGTACAAGAGCTAAATAGGCGAATAGATGAGACTAACAAGAGGATAGATACAATAACACAAGAGCTGGGGAGACGCATAGATGAGACGAATAAAAGAATTGATGGGATATACGCACTGCTTCTAGACATCCAGAAGTTGTTAATGGAAATTGCAAAGAAGAGTTGACAAGCGCCCGTGGGGCTTGTCTTTGCGCTGGGCGGGGACGTAGTGTTGGTCTGGCAACCGGCGTTTAGCCACGCGGTTTTCACTCCGGCGCGTGTCCGCAAGGCGGTTTGCATTCTATCCCATCGCTTGTTTACTGCTAAAGGCACCGATTTCTCTAATGGGTTTTGTCTCTGGCCGGGCCTTTACGTGAAGTTTCCTTTTAATTTCTGCCAAGACTTCAACGTCCCTCTATTTTGTTATTCAATACGAAGTTTATTACGCGTATTACTAACGGCGATAAGGCATTAGTCGTATAGCCTTAACCCGCCGTCTACTGCAAGAGTGTTGTAGAGGTGAGCCGTACTGCGAGGAAAGGCTGTACAGCACCATTGCCCCCGCCGTGGGGACAAAATGGAGGAACTATTAAACTGCCGCGTCCTTGAGACTAATAGAGGCGCCGATTTTATGGGCCGTAAAGCGGCTCTCAGAATTGGTACACCTTTTTCCCAAACCCCGTTGCCACCGCCTGCCGTATAGGTGGCGTTAACCGCTCGGCGCGTTCCAGATGTAAAACGGCTATTCCCTCTACACTCAGCTCAACAGTCCAAACCCCGCTACCCGCACAGCGCTTAACAAACTCCCTCCCTTCAATATCTGAAAAAATCAGCTAGGTGATACACGCCCACGAAGGCTCTGTCGCCCCCACTCCGCCCCGGCCTTAAGGCGGTAAATCGCCGATCAGCCCCCGGGGCAACGCCTCACCAAGCGCGCGGTGATACGAGCCAGTCAGGCTCCAACGTCCCCCCGGTGGAGGTGAAAAAGACATGAATTTTTAAAAAGGTTTTAAGGCCACTTGGCAATTGTATAGAAGTCAATGCCGATTTTATAAGACTGATAATACCGCCAGCTCCACCGCACGACAACGGCGGCGTTGCCGAACTCTTCCAACAGCTCCTTTCCGTAGTAGTGTACATAAGCCGCGGCCGCCCTAGTGTCATCGCCGCTCAACCCCCACGCAAGCACCACGGCCCTCCTTCCCCACTGTAACTTCGCCACCACGAAACAGCTAGAAACGCAGAGCACGGCGCCAGTCCGCCCATCTCTAATGCCGCCGACACTGGGGTCGTAGTAGAAGGGCAGTCCGCCGTAACCCACCCTGCCCACGGGGTTGAAAACTGCCGTAAAGCGGTTGGCCAAAGGCCCGCCAACGGAGAATACCAGGGGCGGGAGCTGAGTTGAATTCGCCTCTGAGTCTAAAACCCCGAGGCCGCCCACAGCCATGGCGGCCCCCACTGCGTCAATTGAGGCGGCGCCAGCCCCCACGACGGCGGCCGCGGCATAAGTGCGGCCGGGGCAGTAAGACGGCCCCTCAAACCCCAAGGGCCAAGACGCCAACACTCTAAAACTCGCCGTGTCTATCACCACAGCCCTCGCGGGAGGCAGGGCGCACTCTGCAAGCCACTGCGCCGCCCTCCGAGTATCCTCTCCCCCAATGCCCCAGACAAGGAGGTAAACGCGCGAGCCGTTGACCACCGCCGCCACCACCGCGGCATTGCTAGTCCACACCGCGCCGGTCACCGCGTCTTTTATCCCGCCGACTGAGGTGTCGAAGTAGAAAGGCAAACCCCCAGCCCCCGGTCTGTTCGGGGGATTAAGGGCGTAGGTCAGGCGGTTTGCAAAAGGCCCGCCCACGGAGACAACAACCCCGGGGTACGGCACGTAAAGCGCCATCCAATTCTTGATGCTACTATCGTAATACCACCTCACTTGGGCCATAAAACTCTCGTCGTCTAAATAGGCGAATAAAGGTTGCAGGAAATACGAATTCCGCGTACGAGTCGCCGTGGGCGATAACGCCGCCCTGGCGTAGACGGCGGCCACCGAGTCAATAGTAGCGGCCCTCGCCCCCACAACAAACGTTGCGTTGGCGCCGATTATTTGATCCAGAGTCGGATACCCCGAAACAATTTTCGCATGGGTGGAGTTGCGCCACACAACTGAAATCCTCACCCCGCCCACCCACGCAGATTGGCCAACGTCCAGGAAATTAACTCCGGACGACCACGGAGTGGTTACGTTCATGACCGGCGTGAAGTAAACCCACCTTTCGAAGGTCGAAGATCTCAACTTGTGAAACACCACGCCGCAGAAGTCTAAATAACTTTCATACTTCCCAGCACATTTGTACTCCGCGGTGTAGACGCCGTCGGGGCCATGCCAATATACCCCGCTGAAACTGGAGACATAAGCTGAGGCGTTTAACTGCATTATATCATACCACCCCAAATAGTAGCCATGCGGCACGGCGAGACCGGCGACTACTCCATATACAGTTTGTCCCAGCCAACTGTCTAAATAATGCCATAGCCTAATACCGCCCATTACATCCCACACGTTGTCGTATTCCTCTACAGACGTTCCGCTATGACGAAGCCCCAAGTTGTGGCCGAATTCATGCATATACAATTGAACATCCGGCTTGCTCCTCAACCAATCAGCGTAATGGTAAATCCACGATACTGCCAGATTCCTTATGCCGTAAGGAGTTGAAAATTGCCACATTCTAATAGTGCCTCTGCCAGCAGTACCCAGATCGCACGGCAAGTCCTTATTCAGAACTATAATCAAGTAAGAGTAATCTGGCAACTGCACCCCCCGCTGATATAAAGAATTAATTACGTCCTCCGCTATCAGCTTAACCACAGTATTAATATCAGGAACTAAACAGTAGTCAGAGGTAGTTCTGGGGAGGGTGATCCAGCCCCAGTGGACGTAGTAGGGCTTGATCTTTATAGCGCCTCGCGAGACGTACTCCCAGAAGTCGCGTAGCGATGGGTGGGGACCGAAGACTACGTCGTGAATATAGGAGTAGTTGTAAGGCTCGTCGGGGACGTCTTTAAACTTAGCCGCGACCACTGTTACCAACAAATTGCCGCGTACGGGCGACTGAGGAGGAGGCGCCGCCAACGGCTCAGCCGCGGGGAGCAACAGGCGGGCCTTCCCGTCCACAACCTCTGCCTTAACCCTCACACCCGAGCCCACGAGCTCCCAAGGCACGTCTCCCGTTAAGGGGATTAAAGTGCCGTTTTCCAACATGAAAAACAAATCTGTCTTAGACGTCCCGTTGACGTAATCAGTGACGTAGCCCACCACCCACCCCTCGTAGGCAGAAAAGACAAGCGCTGTTGCGATTAAGAGATGAAGGGCTACCCTAATCATAGACCTCCAACGCCACAAACACATCCCCCCTCCAGTATCCCCTGACATATACCTCCCGGCCGGTTCCTATATAGTTATTAAAGAAGTCCTTAAGGCGGATAGTCGCGTTGGAGAGGTCGAGCGGCACGTCCCTCACCTTCCCGTCTTCAACCACTTGGAGGAAGTAGTCTGTGCGCGAGGTCTTATTAACATAGTCAGTAACCACAGCCGCGAGACGCCCCTTCAAAACCACCTCCCCAGCCTGGCCAGGTTTCGACAGTACTAGCCAGAGGGCGCCCACTACAACAACAACAATAATGCCGACGTACAAAACCCAATTAGCCATATTTAGTAGAATTAATTACTTAATAAACTTTATTTCAGTTAAAGGTAGCGGAGGTGGGCAAATTACTCTTGTGCGATTGAGATAACACTCCTCACTGTTAACAACACTATTCACACTCTACGTCACAGAAACACTATCAAAGTCTAGAAACCTTTGTATGCCAATACCTGACGTTAACAAAAACAAAGCGTGGGGCGCATGCGAGTACGTAGATCCCGTATTTCGCCTTGGCTGTATGCCATTAGCGGAGTGAGGCTAAGCCGAGACGGAAAAGGTCCACGCAATAGTCATGCAACTGCGAAAAACGTAATAAGAGGACAAGATATATGCCGATTAGGGAGCCCTCGCCCTATAGGGCAGTATCGCCGCCCGGGGCAACACAACCAAGCGCCATAAAAACAGCCGAAAGCTTGATTGAGTTGTAAATGCAAAAGAATCCAGTCAGTCAAGGATTTGGAGATACTTGGCGCTCATCTCCTATTTTCCGTCGGCGCTCTGCATGAGAGATACTGTATGACGCCACACCCTAAATGTGGCATTGACAATAGCAGTAACTAAAAAGCCTATCTCTCAATTGAAATAAGCTTTCTCATACTGGCTCAAAAAGCGCTTTCTTAACTAAGGCTGATAAAAGCTGGGAAAAAGGAAAGCAGTTTAAGGCCAAGTGGCTAAATACTCGTAATCATCCAACGCATCTGGCAACGAGTTGCCGTTAATATCACTCCACCGTACAACAACGGCGTACTTTCCGACGTAACGAACATGTGTAAGATAGACGGCGCTGGCGTATGTCCCATCGCCGCCAATCCCCCACGCAATAATTACTACACGCGCAGGCCCCGACGACCCAAAGGCGTTTGTTACTGTCAACGCCGCTACTAAAAACAGCCCGTGTATACAGTGCCTGTCCGTGCATCCCTAATACCCCCTGCGCTGGGATCGTAGTAAAACGGCAGTCCGCCATAGCCAGCCCCGCCCACTGGATTAAACAAAGCAACCACGTCATTCACTAACGGTCCGCCCAGTGCAAAGTGACAGAAGCCAAGTCTCTCCCAAAGAAGGTTAGATCCAGACAAAATCGCCGTATCCACATAGCTATAAGGCCACCTATCGGGAAACATTGACCCAAAGGCGGCAGACACAATCATTCCACCTGCTGTGTCAATGGCAGCTGATCTAGCACCCACGTTATATGACGATAGTCCTATACACCGGTCCAGCACGTCTAGAGTAAAATTACTACGCCGGAGGTAGATGTATGCGTGATTTATTCCTAAATGATCTGTGTATATTACCCAAACCCACGAGGCGCCGAAGCCAAGTGTTGTTTAAGTTTATTATTAGAGTGGCGCTCCTCCTAGCCTTATAATCGCCGAAAACCACTTCCTCCCTCGCTTGAGCAACTCCTTTCCGTACCCCTTACGCCAGTGAGTGTAATGTTTATGTGCGTCTAAAGGCTGTGCGGTGGCTCTGTATGTGATGGTCATTCTCACTCTAGAGTGAAGTTTCCCATTTTAAGGCTCCAGCCTTTGCACAGGCCACAGGCGCCACCGCGGCCGCGGGAGTGTCGGCGTTGTACAGCTGAGATCCACCAAGTCGCTTAATATGGCAATTCTTGTGTTTATCGCGGGCGGCGGAATTTCGATGAGTTCTTCGGAGGCGCGGAGTAGAGGTAGCCGCTTCCCTTGCTAAATGGAAAGGTTTGTAGCGCATCGTTTCCATATGTCTTGAGATCCCACAGAGGGCCGTAAGGATACTGTGCCGCGTAGAGGTTAATGTTTATCACCGGAATGCCGTTGCTTAATAACGACTGGGACCTCCCCGCCCAGTTGTCATTAAAGTCGTCAACTTACCACTTGTCCACGTAAATGGTTACGGTTCCCAATGAGAAAAGCAACACAAGAGCCAGCAGGTCGATGTTATAATCTCTGGCCGTGACAAGGTCGGCTATAAGAATGGTACTAGCCTGAGACCACCAGCAGTAACTCCCACTGTACTACCAAATAAGATGGAGACTCTATTGCCAAGCATTTCAGCTAATGCCCCGAGAGGGGTTGAGAGAAAGCTTTGTATTACTGCCACATCGCTTCTCTTGAGTAAAGAAGATAGTGCAGTGGAGACGCCCCTCTTCGTTATTTACTACAAGCTTTTATTCACCAAGAGCTTTAAACTAGACAGTATTGGAAGGTGGATAGCTGCGGTGTTTAGGAAAAAAGCTTGACATAGGATGATTTAGTAGTAACGAACTCGCCTGTGGTGTACCGGGCGTTGGGCGGCTGCGCCTCTCTGCGTATTCAGAAAAGAAGGTCCAATTGCGTTAAAACAGAGACGCGGGATTTATGTGGGGAGGCTGGATTATGAAAAAGGCGTTTTAAGAATGCTTCGAGACATTGGGAAAATATACAATATATTTCGCAAGCCCTTAATAATTGCAGGAGTGGGTCCTCTTGAAAAAGTTGTGAGGAGTTTAAACAGCGGAGTTATAAAATATATAGGCTATTTAAAGCCGGAGGAAGTCCCCATTTTGCTGTCAAGAGCATATGCAGTGATAATACCCTCATACACCGAGGGCTTGCCCTCTGTATACTTAGAAGCGCGGAAATGCGGCGTGCCCTATATTGTCATGTATTCCGACAATCCCCTTTCCAAATGGTTGGCAGATATAACTTTAAAGGCGTGAGTTAAACGCGCACCCGCCCATATAATTTGGCGCCATCAGAGCCATTGCGCAAGAGCTCTGTCGGCTCTAGCCCCACCACAGGTGAAGGCCAGAGCTTGGAATTACGTAGGGATGATGCACAACATATCCCGTATTATCTATTAAATCCTCCTCATATGCCCGATCATGAGAGGTTATGGGTTTGTAAAGATATTAAACTCGGCACAGTTATGAAAACGCCTTCCCGAAAAGGCTCCTGCTAGGATTCACCGTGAATAACAGCGGCGTCTCAATATTAGACTCTCGACGGCTAATACGCTTGCCATTGTCGTTTAAAACTGCCTCACAGTGAAGGTGAGTTAGCGCCGGACAAACACGGCGACATAAAGGCCTTTCATTTAATGAGAATCACGGCGGCTTAGAGCACTAAGAAAGTAATCTGCGTAACGACAGTTTTTAAAAGGCGTCGTGCTAAAGGGTATGCGTGAAAAAAGGCTTATTTCCGAGCCCGCGCGTTCTTTACGCCTAAAGCAACGAGAAGCGCCAACCCCATTGTAATAAACACAAAGTGTAACCCAACGTCAACGACCCCGCCGACGGCAGGCGGCAGGGGAATTAAAAACAGCAGAGCATCAGGCGGCGGATCTACAGAAATGGCGTTTAACGGATAGTCCGCCAAGCTAATAGACTTGGGACTCAAATCTTCGGATACAGGATAAACAACCGGCTCAAAAGGCGAAAGCACTAAAGAAACGGGCTTAACAGGAGGGACATCTTCTATAAACTGCTTTTCAATGCCACTCGCTGAGGTAACACCAACGGCTCTCTATAGAAGTTCAGAGCCAGCCCGTCGGCGGGGTAGGAATCTGTGCTATTACCTATGAAATATATAAAATCCACTTGCCATTTGTAATACCGCGTTAAGTTGAGTTTGAGGTATAGAGCCCCAGCCCGGCCATACTCAATGGCGGTTAACAATACGTATTGGCCGGTCCAAACAACTTCACTTGATAAATCATTATTGGCCCTTAAAATAATCCACTTGTTAACTTCATTGTCGCTACCGTACTTGAAGTCATCAGTTATAACAATACACTGCGAGAATATAAGTTATGCCAACAACAGCGCAAAGATAGCGGCTTTCATAAAATGATAAATATGGCTATTTTAAAAACTTATTGTGCGGTGTTGCGCCTAGGTGCCGCGGCGAGGAATTTAGAGCCGTATTGACTATCCACGACTCCTATTACGCCGTATAGGGGGTGTCTGCCGTTGAGCAGGTTTATTAATATGGATTTTGCCACCTTGTCGTTCCCCTCTACAGATACAAACCCCGTCCAAGAGGCGTATATTCCGCCGCCGTCCGCAATTACGCCTGGCATGTAATCGTCAAATCCTCCGCAACTGAGCAAGATTACTATTTTGTTGCTGAAATTAAGCCCCTCGAATGCCAGCGGCGTAAGCGCGTAGTAAACCCCAACGCCCCAGAGGGGCCGGGCCCGTCTCACGAGGTCAGCCAGCTGTTCGATAAAGTATTTCTCCTCGTCGGCTCTTTCGCCAAAAATAGCAATGCCTTTTTCAAAAGGAGAGCCGGTTTCCATAGGCGCGGAGTGTGCCCTAATTATAAGCACGTCGAAATTCCCACTGCGTATTATTTCCATTAGCTGGGCCACCGTGGCGTTTTCCCCTAGGTACACAGATACGTTGTGCACAGTCTTCAATAGTTTAACTAGGTTTAGCAAATCCCTATTTGGAAAGTCGACATATAAGCTGTCGAAATATATTATCCTAAGTTGTTTCAAAGGAGGGTTGGCGGTGGCATTGGCTTGCTCGTAATCTCCCTTAGGCAGGTAGTAGGGAATAATGGGGGCCAGGCCCAACGCCAGAAGAAGTACTGCAAACCCTAGAAGCAGTAGCTTAACTCGCGTAGAGGATATGCGGCGCGCCGGTCGGGCACGTTGCGGTATATGAACCATGTAAGAAAAAAAGTATAGTTTTAAAATAATTGGCTAGAACTTCTGCTTGATATAATAATCAGATATCAGTACTAATAATGCCGCTAATATGTAAATGCTGAAGGGCGGCACTAGAACTCCGCCGACTGGAGCGCAGAGCGCCTCGGCATATCTTTTTGTCTCTACTAGATTGGACTCTAGCTCCTCGAGCGTATCCCCGGCGAGATATATAAAGCACAGGTAACGAGACTCGCCTAGGTTAACTCTGTCTAGGTAGAAATGGAGCCCCACGTTATAATCATCAAAAGCCGTAGAAGAACCATCTAACGCCAAAGAGGCCGTTACGTAGCGATCCCCTACGCCAATGATATTCGTATTATCCCACGCGTTCAGGTCGTATGCATCAAACATGGGCGACGCCTGCGTAAACAGTTACTAGCGCAGTATTGTAAGCTACTAGTCACTTAAATCATCGCGGTCCCAGTAGTTATAAAAACCTAAAACCTAAAGTATCCCAATCAACAACCCGTTTATAGCAGAGATTGCCTATTGGCATTAAGCCCTTAGCGCTGCTCTAATAATTATTCATTTCTTTCCAGAGAGGACAAATAGACTGTGAACGCCGTATTTTGTGTTATAATTGCTTTCCACCACGTTGAAAAAGGTGCCTAAAATCGTCTTTGTGTAGGTGCTTAATGTAGGCGGCGTGTCAGGTATTGGATCGGAGCCTCCATCACTGGGATAGAAATAGAAATGTACGCCGTTATATGCAGTAAAATAGCTATCTCCCTTCTCTTAACCCGTGTAAAGAGGCTCGTTTCTAACGGGATATTGAAAGCCGCAACCGTCACTGCCTTGTTTCACATATATTCATTGAGTTTCTCAAAGCTTTTCTCTCATGCTTGGCATCCCAAGGGTATAACGTAATAGCTGTAGACACCACGAAAAGAGCCACTTGTCTTTTAAAAAGGCAAGCGGATCCCTAAAGCAGATCTTAGTTTCTCCAACTTGTCTGAAGCAATTATGATTATACGCGCAATAACCTATATTGACTATACTCTATTACCTTTAAGAGATATTGTAAACCCACTTAATAAATAAACAAAACAATTAATAAACATGCCATGAGCCCAGTAAAAATATTAAAATATTCTCAATAATACGACTTATAATATATTAGGGCCTTGAAAAACCTGTAAGGGGGACTTTAAAAAATAGTTTATAATTTTAAGTAGGTAACAGATAGCCCGGATACGGCAATGCGCCAAACGGACCGCCGGAGCCAATAAATGGCAACTCTAAGCTTCTGAACCTATACGGCGTAACCTCCAAAATCCTGTACCAAGCGGGCAACTTCACGTTTCCATACACGATCTCCACCAAGTATGTGCCAGGTCTGTTAATATTGTAAATAGGCAGTGAATTGCTGTAAGCGCCTAAGAAGGCCATTGCCGTCCAGTAGGTGTCTTGGGCATTGGCGCCCCAGACTTGCAGTATTACAGTGCCGTTTGGATCAACTGAGACGGAGACAACGCCGTAGCCCCTCTGGTTCGGGGCAGGAGGCCACGTGGTAGTAACAGTTGGCTGGTACACGTCGTTCCACGCAACTAATATGGGCCTCCCGGCATATCTGCTGTCAGCTATGTACGTGCCGTACGGGTTAAACACATCGCCAGAGTAACTGGCCACAAACGGAGACCACCACGAAAAGTCTTGAGCATATCTAGTTACTAAGTTAGGCGTTGGACCGCCCACTGTGACGATTAGGTTAGGCCCGGCAACCATGGCATATCTACTAGTGGCGTTAGTAAACAGCCAGGACTTGAAGCCAGCCCTAGAGTAAGTGTCAACAAACCACGGGAATGATGCTGACAATTTACCTAACAGCACAGGCACGCCACCCATGTTGGGCAAGTTGACAAAGGAACCCATAGTAGTGGGGTCAACAGTACCGTAAGCCAGAGGGGCAACGTCTAGCGCTGGAGTCCCGTTATAATAGACGTTAACAAATGCGGCGCCCATTACGTCGGCGATGTGGCCGCGGGATGGTATTACCGTGTAGTTCTTCAGAAGCGCAGCGCTATTTATATAGAATATAGTGTAGTTCAACAGCCTCCTAATGTACTCGTCGGGATTTATAGTGTTGGGGGCAGTCCAAGCCGTAGCGTTTTTAGTTAAGCCGTAGACAAACATAAAGCCTCCCCTGATAACACCCTCTTCTCCTATGTCAACAGTAATCCTAGGAGATGTCTTGTTCTGGTGGATTACAAACGGTATAACATTTGCAGCTGTAGTTTTTCTCGAACCTGTTGGGAGGACTATACTATAGTTATTAATGGCGTAGGGTACGAAGTGAGTTAAGTTGTAAACCGTATACTCAGAAGTGCCGGGCCATATAAGTGAGAAGAATGTTACATTGTTATATGGCGCTGTGGGGGTTGCCAATGTCAAGTTTCCTCTTATGCCCCCGAGCGTAACGCCGAACATGGTAATGTTTGCAGTTGCCGCAAAAGCCCTTGCATTTAATTGGTCAAGCTCATACCTTATGGTGAAGGCCACATCTCTAATTACAGCTCCCATTGGCGATAGTTTCGATGCTGGGAAGAGCCTTACCGTATAATTGTAGTACACTATGGCGTATGGATAAGCCTTGGGGAATATGAACGTATAGTTGACATAGGCGGTGAAAATAAAACCTGCCAGCTCTGGGGATAAGAACCCCAAGTCAGTCGTGTAGAAGGCAGAGCCCCTGGCCACTAGCAACCTCGGGCTGTCGTATATAATTTCAAGCGGCGTGGAGTTAAGTGGTCTCCACATCCATTTAGATGCGTTTGGCCACTTCGTGGGTATCCCTGTGGCGTTGTAGTAAATTACTACCCCGCGCCCACCGCCTGCGTGAGTGCGGTTACTATATACAGCGAATAATTGGATCATTACGAAGTGCCTTCCATCTGCCCTTGTTATGTTCACTGATAGAGTCCAGCCGTTAATCCAATCGGCAGGTCTAATATAAGGTATATTATTCGTAGCCCACATTTCGTAACTAGCAAACATGTCGGGCCTATTGTAAAAGGCCATTGAGATGCCGCCGGCAGTGCCGTCGCTTAACATGGCCACGAACTCACCAAAGCTAGTAAATCCTACTCTAATGGCATTTGTGGCATTTCTTGGGAAGAGCTTGCGCCAGTCATAACGCGGGTGAGCGTACGGGTTAGTTGTACCTAGTAGGTACATTAGCTGTCTGGTGAAGACGAGAGTTTCCCCGTAGGCCGGGGATCCGCTTGCCACTATTGCTACCGGCGGAGTGCCTCCGAAGGGCCAGTGCGTCGGGTGGAGGGTTCCTATGCAGGCGTTGGGGTAGCAGCCTAGGTAGTTTGTGGGCCTATCGCCAGCCGCTAGGGGCTCAATGGAGGGATATTGGGGTATCACCTCGGCGGCCAGTGCTATAATCGACACCGCTAGTATTGCGAGTATTAATTTTGGGTTTAGCATAATGTTGGGGAACTGGGTAGTATTTAAATTTTTCGCTTGAAATAATTCTTAAACTGCTGTTTGTTGCGAGACATGCGCCGTGTAGAGCTGGCGCTTGCCGTTGCCTTGTTTTTAGGGTCGGTGTGGCGTTTTGCCCTATCGCCGGGGTATTTGTTTCTAGCGGAGCAGTTCGAGACGCTGGACGCGCGCTTGTTTTTAAGAGCCACTGAGCTGTGGCCTAATACTGAGATTTTCAGCGAAGTGGACGTGGGGAAGCTGTATTTATACTGGCTCCTCTATGCCGCCTCAGGGGGTAATTACAAGCTGTTGCAAACGCTGGCCCTGGGCCTACCCGTTGCCCTTGCGTACCTCTCCGCCTCCCTCTTTCTGGGCAGGTTCTCCCGGTGGGGCTGGCTGATCGCCCTTCTCTACGTCTTCAACCCCTTGTTCGTCAACCAGCCCAGAGACATTCAGTTCCGTTTTGAATACGCCCTTTTCCCCCTGGCGCTTCACCTCCTCCTGGGGGCGCTGGAGGGGCGCCGGGCCTACGCCCTGGGGCTGGCCCTCGTCCTCGGGATGGCGAGCTATAGGTTCTACGCCGTCTTTGCCGTCGCGGCGCTGATTATAACGCTCTGGCGCCTCCCCCGCGGGATCTCTTGGCGCTGGCTCCTCTTTGCCGTAGCCAGCGGGGCGGCGCTTGCCCTTCCCAGGGTCCTGCCGGCAGTAGTGCACATATTAGAGGGCGGTAGCCTGGCGCTTGCCACCTTCGGCGTGACGGAGGGGATACGTCGCGTTGACGTCCTCAGCGCCTTGGCTCTCAACTTTTACTACCCGGGCGACGTTTTCGAGAAGATTACACATGGCGTTTTGAACTACGGCTTTCTGCCAGTGGTTTTCGCCGCGGCAGTTGCGGCTGTTAGGCGCAGAGGCGGCGTTGCGCTATTGGGCATGTCTATAGTAGCGGTGGGGGCCCTGCTGACCTCTACTGTAAACATAGATTTTCTACTCTCTATGAGCGACATATTGGCCAGGCTTTACCGGCAACCTTATTGGAACGGCTTGTTGACGCTTATCGGCTACCTCATCGTCTTGTCCAGCGCCGGGGACAAGAGGTTAATAATCGCCGCCTTGCCTATACCCCTCGCCCTCTACGCGCCAATAGTCTTCTCCGGCGATATGTGGGGGTATTGGTGCGCGGCTGAGCCCCCCGGGGCGTATTGGGATCTGCCCAATTTCGGAGGGAAGGCGCTGTGGATTCCGGGCATGGGGGACTTCAGAGCCCAGTGGGTGCGGTGCGGCGGACCGTCTTGGACGTCGGCAAGCGCGTGGAGGCCCACGGGCATTGTGGAGATTAGGAGCTGGGGCGGCCCTGCCCTTTCCCTCACTTACACAGGACTTTTCTCACAGTATTTTACCTATTTTAACTACTTGAACTACTCGGGGCTTCCCTTCGCCACTGTCTCCCTAGATCCCCGTGTGGCGTACGGAGTAGTGGGAATTAGCTATGTGGGCGTCGTATACGACAGAGCTTTCAGCGGCGACTTGCGGCGGGCGTTGCAGGAGGCCGGGGTTTTCTTCTCCCGGGCTGGCGAAGAGGTTGTGAGCTCATCCGAGCTGACGGTGGTTAAACTGGGGGACGCCCCCCTCTGCCGCATAGGCGGGTTTTTGACTTTGACAGGCGGTTACCCGGCTCTCGGCGCTCTTTTCAGTGCCTTTGGCTGGCGAGCTCCTCCCGCCGTGTTTAGTCTTTTCAACGCGTCTGCCGTCCAGGGAGGCGATGGCGTCGACGGAGTGCCCGCGGCTGTGGTTAAATTTACGGCCTTTAAGCGCCAAGGCCTTGCCAGGGGGACGGGCATTGTATATGACAGTTTTTACAGAGAAGTCGCGGCGCGGGGAGGGATCTGGCCTTTTGATTACATCACGGACTTCCTCTATGGGGATTCGGGCGTGGCCTACGGCGTAGTTGAGCTTCCTGGGGGAACTTACGACGTATATGTGAGGGGGTATGTCTCGAATATAAGCGGAGTGCTCACACTGCGCCTTGGGTCTGTTGAGTACAACATCAGCCTTAAGGCCGACGTGGCGCGCTTCCGCTGGATCAGAGTCGGCCGCCTCCTGTGGGAAGGGGGGAGATTGGAGGTGGTGGCCCGCTTCTCCGGGGGGCTTGTGGCAGTGGGGGAGCTGGCATTTGTTAAGCCAGTGGAAGGGGGCCCAAAGCGCTTATATATTTACACGCCTTATGACCTGCCGGGGCCTAAGTACCGCGATGCAAAATCTCCCCTGGGCTTAACTGTGGACGTGAGCGGACTGTTTAAAGTGCCAGGGGAGGGGGAATATGTAGTATACATTCACTTAGCCAGGGGGGTCGTCTTGGGGCCTGGAGGGATAGTGGTGGACAACGGCGCTGTGGTAAGGGGCGGGGACCTTCTTGACTTTGTTAAGGCGCGTGTATCATATATTATCTTCGTCAGGAAGGACTGGCTGGAGGAGTTTTCAGTTAGAAACGCATCGTGTCAAGGGGCGTTTCGGGTTTCCAGCGGCGAGTTTGTACAGTACAACGTGTTGTACGACTCGTCTTGGGAGCTGAGGTGCAACTCAAGCGTTTACAAGCCGGTGACGGTCTACGGACTGGTGGCGGGGTTCTACGTGGAGAGGGGAGGGATGTGCCAGCTTTACTACTCTCTCTATGATGTGCAGAAAGTCTCTTTCTTAGTGACGGTAATATACATTTTTATACTGTCGGTATGTCTAGTCCTGTGGCGCAAAGGCTTGTGTCGGTTGTTATACCTACGAAAAACTCCTCTAAGACCCTCCCGATAACGCTGAAATCCCTAAGGGGACAGACCTATCGCAACATTGAAATCGTGGTAGTGGATAATTACAGCCGGGACTCAACGGTGGAGATCGCGCTGAAGTACGGCGCGCGGGTCTACAGGCAGGGCCCCGAGAGGAGCGCGCAGATGAATTTCGGCGCCAGGGCCTCCAAGGGCGACATCCTCTACTTTACCAGCAGCGACTTCTGGATTCACCCCAGGGTGGTGGAGGACTGTGTGGAGAAAATTAACGAGGGTTTTGACGCCGTCGTGGTGCCGAATATCAGCAACCCTCGCGTTGGGCTGGTGGCCCGGGCGCGTTACTTCGAGAGGCTTTCCTATCTCTACAGTGGGGTGTACGAAGCGGCCCGTTGCATGACCCGCGATTTGTTCTTCAAAGTGGGGGGCTTCGACGAGCGGCTGTATTCAAACGAGGACTACGACCTACACCAGCGTATTATACGCAGCGGCGCGCGGGTGGGCTACATAAAGTCTTTTGAAATCCACATTGACGAGTACACCTTTAGAGATTTGGTGGTGAAGTCGCTATACTACGGCAGAAACACTATTAACTATTTCCGAAAATGGCGAAACCCAATGCACATGACGCCTGTAAGGCCGACGTTTTTCCAAAAAGGCTTCTTATCATTTCTCGGCAGACGCTGGCCTATTGGCATCTACTTCATCCTCCTCTTCAAATTAGTTCAATACGGTATGGCGGGACTTGGAATGCTGTTATCCATGTCGGTGAGTCCATACGACAAAGCTTAGCAAGCGGCAATTTTATTCCTTCACGTTCCTCTTGCCCCAAATGTGGGTTTGTGGTGATTAGTTCCTTTCAACCTCTTTCAATATCTTTAGAAATGCTTCCGCCGTTTTATCCCAGTCGAAGTTCTGCGCGTATCTAAACGCGTTTTCAGAGAGTTTTTTCCAAAGGTCGGTGTCCGTGAGCAATGTGATTATGGCCTTGGCTAGTCCTTCCACGTCGCCGGGCTTTACTAATAAACCCGTCTCCATGTGTTTCACGGAGTCTCTAAAACCCGCTACGTCATATGCTACTGTAGGTGTTCTGCATAGTGCTGCTTCTAATACAGTAAGCCCAAAGCCTTCTTTCAGAGAGGTCTGGATAAGTAGCCAAGATCGTGATAGTAATTCCATTTTTTTTATTTCACTTACTTCTCCATAAAGCTTTACAGAGTTATTTAAATTAAATTTGTAAACATATTTGCTTAGTATCTCAGTATTTTTACCTGCTATTATAAGCTTTGTATTGGGAATATTTTTTAATACTTTTGTAAATGCCAATATTGCGTGAAAAGGTTGTTTATATGTTTTGTATCTTGAGAGATATAGAATTGTGGGATCTGAATCTTTAACGTTATTACAGTAGTTTTGCTTCTCTTTATCTACACCGTTTGGTACGATGTATATTTTATCCGGTTTAACGCCTAATTTTATAAGTTCCTCTTTCGTGCTTCGCGATACTGCGATGAACCTAACATTTGGTAAATTTGTATATAGTTTTGGCATAACTGACTCTATAATATATGCTATTATTGCTTTTCTATATGGTAATTCATAAAAGTAAATTTCTCTATTAAGATGATGAACAATTGCCAACACTGGTTTTTTATTAGAGTGTAATAATGGTAACATGAGCGGTACTTTACTTGTGTCTTCAACAATTAAATCTGCCCAGTCTGCGTAGCGGTTTAGTATCCTGGGTATATGTAGTATAAAGTCGTTATGGGTTCCTACTCGGATTACTTGATATCCATCAATTTCTTCTAAAGTCTTTAGGCCGGGCATCCAGCTAGATACGTAGAGTATTTTCACGCCTTTTCTTACCAGCCTTCTACAGATCTCGTGTGCGTATACTTCTGCGCCTCCTGCTAATGGATTTTTTATGTCACGCCATTGAATCCACAGGATGTGCATAGTCATGATAATATTGTTAGTACTGCCCGTTGTACTCCCAAAGCGATCGCCCTCTCCTCGTCTGCTTGAATCCCCCTCGCGCGGGCTATGGCCATGCCCACTGCCCTCGCCAATACCCGTAGGGGGCTCGTCATTGCTATTATCCTCTCGGCTACTGCCCTTAAGGCGTTTATTAGGGCGGGGGATTTCACCCTCCCGCCCCTTTTTAAGTATAGGATTGCGGCGTCTACCAGCGCCCTGGCGGCGGGGTTAAGCCTAAACCAAACTCCCTTACGCAAAGCGCGGCTTTTAAGCGCCGAAAGCGACAAAACCGTAGGCACAAACCCCGCCGCCAGGAGCATAAAGCGAAACAAGAGCTAGTTTTTAAGCTTTTGGCTCTTTGAGTTTGCATAGACATATTACACTTATTTGACTATGAAGTTATTACAGCAGAGTGTGAGGTTCGGAATGCTTGGCGCTGAAGCTGTTTTTGCCGTCTTTGGGCTATGGCTGTGTCTATTAACGCTGCTAGTACTCCCCCGGCTAATGCGTAGTAGGCCCACTCGGCGAGTTTGTTGGCCGTGGCGGCGTCTCCAATCCCCAGGTAGTACGCGGCGGCTGCCAGCAACACTATGAAGGCGGTTATTAGGCCCTGGGCTGCTCTTTCCAGCACTGTGGCTTTCTCGGGGGCGGGCCTCTGGGGAGGCGCGGGAGGCGGCGGTTGCGGGAGCGGCGGCAAGCAGTCTGTAGGCGCTGGCGGGATTAACGCCCGCCTTATGGAGGCCCTCAGCTGTTGTATTGTGGTGTGCAGAGGGAGTAGCGCAGTGGATATGCCGCCTATTACTAACATTAGAAGGGCGGCGAGGCCTAGCATGTAGTGGGGGACTCCCTGGTAGAAGTAGCGGTAGGCCACCCAGCTCCCCAGGGCCACTGCCGGTATTAACATAAAGGCGCCGATTAGGGTTAGGAACAGGGCTGGGTTTAGGCGGTATGCCAGCTCCAGGGCCTTTACGGCTATCCCCACGCCGTGCCAGGGCCTCAGCTTCTTTTTGCCGATTCTCTCTCTGTACTGTATGGGAACCTCGGCCACTCTCGCCCCGTTTGCCAGGGCTTTGGCCAGGATTTCCACCTCTAAATCAAACCCCCTGGCCTCTGTGGCGGCCTCTCGGAGCACGTCTGTCCTCGCTACATACATCCCGGTGAGGGGATCCCTCAGATCCACGCCGAATAAGACGCGGAATAGCCACGCCAGCACTTTATTCCCAAGCTTGTACAGCGCAGGCATTTTCCCCTGCCTGGCGCCTATAACGACGTCGTAGTGTCTGAGCAACGGCGCCAGCCTGTTCAGCTCTGCCGGGGGGTATGTATAGTCGGCGTCTAACACGGCGACGTAGGGAGTCTCCACGTACATGAGGGCCGTCCTCAGGGCCATTCCCTTGCCCCTCCCGTACTGGCCTATTACCCTCAGCCCCAGCCTCTTGGCCTCCTCCACGGTCCCGTCAGTCGACCCGCCGTCTACTACTAGTATGTCGCGGTATCCAGCCGCCTTCAGCTCCTCAACCACCTTGGGTAGCGCCTGGGCCTCGTTCAGCGTGGGTAGCACTACTGTTATGCACACCGGCGAGAGATCTCCCACTTAATATTTTTTACCCCCTCTCTTAAGCGCCTTGTGGAGAGAATGATTTCTTCCGCCCTGTGGGTCTGGGGGGCCTCTGTGGCGGGCTCAGTGGGGGGCCTCCTCTTCTGGGTGCTCGTGGCGGGGCTGGGAGGCGCGGCCTCTGTGGGCTCCGCCGCCGCTGAGGTGGGGTTTGGCGTGTTCCTCTCTTCGTTGCTGAACTTCGGCTTTGCCCAGTACGTGTTGAGGGAAGTGCCGGAGAGAGGAGGCTCCGCGTTGGCTTCCGGCCTCCTGGCCTCCGCGGGGGTTGGCCTCGTGGCTTTTGCCGCCGGCCTTATAGCGGGGCGGCCTCTCGGCGGCGCTCTTGCCTTGGCAAGCCTCGTCTTAAACACTGCTTTGGCCGGCCTCGTGGCTGGGGGGAGACCGCGCCTCTACTTCGCGGTGGGGGTTTTCAACGCCTTTTTTAAGCTCCTCCTCCTTTGGGCTCTGCGCGACGCGGCCCTCTCCGTGGCCCTCTCTGCCGCCCTCTCCGCCGTTTTGGGGGCCTCCCTGGCGCTTTACGTCGTAGGCGTTGGGCGCCCCGGCAACTGGCGGGGGGTTTTCGCGGCTGGCGCCGGCAACTACTGGAATAACTTCTCGGCGGGCTTCGCGGTGTCTGCCGGCGTCGTTTTAGCCGAACGCGTCGCAGGCCCTGCGGCGGCTGGAGTTTTCTACCTCACGGCAATGGCGGCGTTGGTGGTGGGGAGCTTCGCCTTCTCGCTTTCCACATCCGGCATTCCCGTTATGGCCAGGCTGGGCACGGCTGTGGCTGAGAGAGGGACGCGGGTGGGGATGGGGGTGACTGTCCCCCTGGTGGCGGCTGCGTCCGCCCTGGCGGGCCCCCTCTTTGGCCTTTTGGGGAGGGACTTCTCCGGGGCCTACCCCTCCCTGGCCCTGGGCCTTGTGTCTGCGGCTGAGCTGGTGGCCGTCAACATTGCCGTGGCTGTTTACAACGTGGAGAGGTCTTGGGGCCGTCTCGCGGCTCTAGGCCTTGTCTCTTCGGCCTCGCTGGTGGCCTCCTCTGCCCTCCTCTCCGGCCTAGCGCCTTGGGGCCCCGGGGCCGCGCTGGCTCTTGGCTTTCTGCCGGGCTTCCTCCTAGCGGCTAGGGACGTGGGTGCCTACCCCTCTCTGGCGGGCGCCTCAGTTGCTTTTCTATTCTCCGTCCTGGGCCTCTTTCTGGGCCCCCTCTGGGCCGCGCCCCTGGCCCTCGCCTCGCTTCTCTCTCTGCACCTCATCGGCGTGGTGAGAGTTGGGGAGCTCTTGGGCTTGGCTAGAGCGGCGTTGAGGCTGTGATCGCCCTAGCCGTTCTTGGCGGCTTGGCTGCGGCAAGGCGCCTCGGCCCTGGCTGGGGAGTTCTGGCGATGTACCTCCTCTACCTCGCCTACGGGGCGCACCCGCTTCTCTTCTGGGCGGGTCTGGCGGGGTTGCTGGCCCTGGGCCGGGGCCTTTTCTGGGACAGACAGACGGCGCTGGCCTTCGCCTTGGCCTTCGGCAAATTCCTCCTGGTCCCCTTCCTCCTGGGCCGCCTCCTCCCGTATTACGAGGCGCTTTGGTACGCCCTGAGGGCCTCCCCAGCGTGGGCCTCCTACGCGCCTCTGACATACCTCCCCCAGGCCCCTCCCCTCGAGCTGGCCCTTGGGGGGACTCTTTTCGTGGTCTCAGCGGCGGCGCTGGGCGGGAGGGCTCTGGCCGAGGTCTGGGGGCGCGGCGCGGTTTTGTGGCCTCTCCTCGCCACTCAGCCCTTGTGGTTTGGCCAGTGGGGTATGGCGGCGCCTCTCGTCTGGGCCTCTGCCTACTTCGCGGCTAAGGGGTCTTGGGCGGGTGTCCTCGCCTCGCTGGCCCTGGCCTCCGGGCTTCACATATACGGCGGGATCCTCGCGGCGGCGGCGGCTTTTCTCTGGGGGGCTCGGTGGGTAGTCCTCCTGGCGCCCGCGCTCTTCCTGCTCCCCCAGTCGTGGATTCTGTGGGCGCTCGCGAGGTCGCTGGCTGGTTCCGACTTGGCGTCAAGGGTCGCCCTTCTCTTCTCCGCGTCGCCCTGGTGGCTGGCTAAAACCGCCGTGGAGGGGGCGGTGCTGATCGCCGCGGCGTTTTTCGCGGGGCGTATGGGAGTCTTAGCCCTTCTGGGCCTGGTAGCCTCCATCCTCCTCGCCTCTTCCCGCCCGGATTTCGGGGGATATGCGTACAGGCACTTCCTAGCGGCCCTCCCCTTTGCCTCTGCCGGAATGGGCCGCCGCCTTCTGGCCGGGCTGGGGGCCGCCTCTCTCGCCCCCTTCTTTGCCCAGGTCTGGCTTTTCGGCCTGTCCGCCGACTGGGCCCTTTATTACGCCTCGACGGGAGATTTGGGAGCGGGCCCCGTGGCTGAGGCCTACCGCGCCGCCTATTCGCCGTGAATGGCGTAGTATTGGTCGAACAGGAACGTCCTCTCGACGCGGGCCGGCGCGCCTCCTATTTTCACAACCTCGCCGTCTATATGCAACTCGGCGTTGATTTTAGTCGGGGCTCCCGACCTGTCCAGGCAGAGGTCGGCCTTTGCGGCCAGCCTCCTGTGGGCTATTTCCACGGGCTTTAGCTCTACGTGGTAGCACCCCCCTCCTCTGTCCTCTATTATGAGGGCGCCCGCGGCTTTTAGCTGTATGTACAGCGCCAGGGCGTTGATTTGTTGCGACGTGCACCTGCCCGCGGGGTCGCATATGACTATTTTCCACAGATTCACCGCGGCTTTGTAGCCGCGCGCCTCGGCGTATGCGTGGCTCCCGTCTGCGGACACTACTCCCCAGTCGAAATATGCCGTGTACACCCCCGCTCTGAGCCTCTCGAGGAGGTCTGCCGGGGGTAGGAGAACGTTTATAAAGGCGATTGTGACGTAGGCGGTGGCCACCAGAACCGCGATCAAATGGCCTCTTCCCATTGCTGTAGCAATTTCCCTGTTTTTAATGCCTTACCTCGCCCTCTACCTCAAGGAGGCTTTAAGGCTCGCCTCCTGGCTCCCCCCGGGCGATGACTACGCCCTTCACGTCTACTTTGCCCTCATGGCGGCGCGAGACCCCCTCTCTCTGCTGGGCGCCGGCCAGTACCCCGGCCTGGTGCACCTCTTGGGCTTTGCCTCCGGCGATCCCTTTGCCCTCGGCCGGCTTTACGGCCTGTACGCCCTCTTCTTAATCCCCGCTGGGATCGCTCTGTGGGGCCTGTTCTTCAACGCCCTGGGGGCCCCGCGGCGGCTAGCCTTTTTCCTCTCGGCGGGGGCCGTGCTGGGCTCTGTGAGGACTTTGGCCGGCCTAATAGACGGCCAAATCGCCGAAAAGACCGTTCTGTTAGTGGTAGTGCCCCTGGGCCTCTACCTGTGGGCTAGGGGGCGGCCCCTGGCCTCTATCGCCGTTCTCTCCACGTCGCTTTTTATTAACTACTTGGGCTTTGCCTACGCCGGGCTTCTCGCCTTATTCATCGCGCTTCGCGACAGGAGGGCCCTCCTCTTCCTCCTGGCCCTGGCCGCCTTGGGGGCTCTCTTTTTTCACAACAAGCTTTTGACTGTGCTGGGGCTGTCCAGCGAGGGGTGGGCGGCGGGGGAGGGGTCTCTCGTCCTCGACCCTCTGCGCGGAGTGCTGTACGCCTTTTACGGCCCCTCCGGACTCGTCCTCCCTCCCCTGGCCCTCCTCTTGGCGAGGGGCTCCTCTAAGTCTCAGCCCCTCCTCCTTACTGCGCTGGCGGTTTTCGCGCTGGGGATTGCGGCGGCTGGAGTGGGGGAGAGGCTTCTTAGAGTCTCCTCCCTCCTCCTCCCCGCCGCTGTTTTTGCCTCTCTAGTGGAGAGGCGGTCGGGCCTTTGGCCGGCCGCCCTGGCCCTACACCTTGCGGGCCCCGGGGCCGCCGGGTGGCTGTGGCTCGCGGGGGGCTGGGAGGGGCTTTTCGCCTACGTGGAGAGGATTACTCCGGAGAAGTGGGAGGCCTACCTCTCCGTCCTCAGCCTCTTGCCCCCCAACGCCTCTGTGGGGGTGAGGTGGTCTCTGGACCTCTGGTTTATCCCCCTGGCCTACGCCTATAGGCCCGATTTAAACGTCTCGTTATGGGTCTGCTCCTGGGGGCCTAGCGGTTTCTACGTCTACTCTCCCCCAGACCCGAGGCAGTGGTATCTGCCTTGCATCGCCTCGGCGGGCCCTCCTCCCGGCGTGCTGGTTTACGAGCGCAACGGCGTCGGGCTATACAAACGCCTCGAGTAGCCTCTTGACGGCCTCTTGGGGGCTGAACCTCCGCCTCACTTCCTCTCTAGTCTTTTCTGCGTCTTTTAACACTTCGCGGGGGTCGCTCTGGGCGAGCTCCAGGGCCTTTTGGGGTACTTCCCGGAGGTCTACGGTGTATTTCTCCGCGGGGGTTCCCGCGGTTATCTCGGGTATTCCCCCCACGGCCGACGCCACTGGCATAGTGGCCCAAGCCGCCGCCTCTAATACTGCGTACGGGAGGGGCTCTTCCCATATTGACGGGGCGAGGAGCGCCCAGGCCTCTGCGTGTAGCCTCGCCAGCTCCCCTCTGCCCGCCCTGCCCGTGAGCTTTACCTCCACGGCTGGGTAGCGGGCCGCCAGCGCTTCCAGCGCCCGGCGGGTTTTCTCGCCGTAGTTATTCGTCAGCACTACCCTTGTCCGGAGTCCGCGTTTTCCGAGGAGGGCGATTGTCCTAATTACGGCGGGGAGGCCTTTAATGCGGCTGTCTCCCCCCGCGTAAATAAAAGTGGGCACTTCGCTCAGCCTCTTCTCCACCTCCTCTGGGGGGCGGGGGTTGTACACCACTCTCACCTTTTCCCTCAGCTCTGGGGCCGCATCCGCTATTATCTGGGCTTGTCTTTTCGACACGCATATGACTTCGTCGGCTTGTCTTATCCACTTCCTGGCCAACTTGGGCAGCCACCACAGGGCCGCGGCAGTTGCGCAGTGTACAACGCCCTTTCGGCACTCAATGCTCAAGTCGTCTAGCGCTACTCTGCGCCTCTCATAGGGCGCTAGCACAACAGCCGTGTATGACAGCGGGGCGTAGCCGTGTAGGTGGACTACGGTTTTCTTCCCCATCTTGGCCGCGGCGGGTACAACTGGGAATGCGTATCTCGGGATGTAGATCGCGTCGTGTTGTCTCAATAATTCTCTGAACCTCTTCGTGCCGGCCAGCCTCACGGCGTTGGCCCAGAGCACGGCCTTTTCCCCCCTCCTCAAAAGCGGCTCGTATATGTAATTTACTCCTTTGACTCGCTCGGGCCTGGGGGTGCCCGTGACTACTGTTATCTCCGCCTCTCCCCTGAGGAGGCCTATTATGAGGTGAGTCGCCAGCTCCCCTCCCCCTCCCTCCGGCCAGTACCTCTCGGCTACTACCAGTATTCTCACGGCCGCGTTAAAGCCTCAAAAGCTCTCCCACTACTTCGTCCCACGTCTTTATCTCGGCTTTTCTGACTAAATATACCCCTTCAGCCACCGCCTCGCCTTGGGCCTCTAGGTTCTCCGCGATGGCCCTGCTGACAATTGAGGGGACGCCCATGGCCAGCGCCTCCGCTATAAACACGCTGTACGCCTCGGCCTCGCTGAGGTTTATCGCATATCTAGCGCCGGCGACTGCGCTTAAGTACTCCTCGCGGGGGAGGAAGCCCCTAATCTCGGCGCCGTATTTAGCGGCGATTTTCTCCAGGCGCGGCTTATCGGGGCCGTCGCCGATTACGAGTAGCCTCAAGCCCAGTCTATTAGCAAGCTCCATGGCCCTGTCCACTCTCTTATACCTCTCAAGCCTCCCCGCGTATACGGCGTAGTCGCTCTCACGCCCGGCCCACCTGCGGCGGAGGACGTCTTCCTCCACGCCGTTTGGCACCACTTTTATCTTCGCCGATGCCTCGGGGTAGTGGGTCGCGACCCTCCTGGCCTCCGCCCTGCTGACTGCGTGCACCGCATCCGCCGTCTTTATCAGCTTGCCCACTGCGCGGCGCCAGAAAAGCCAGAGCGCCTTTCTCAAGGGCGTATGCCCCCCGCCGTGGTAGTGGGGCGTGAAGATGGTCCTTGTCCTCCCGGCGGCAGCGAGGCCTGCGTATACAGTAAAGACGGCGTGGGCGCTGTGGATGTACGCAACGTCAGACTCAGAGGCCATCTGCCTTGCGGCCTCTTTTAACTCGCTCCGCCTTCTCGGCAAGTGGTAGGCCCCGCCCGGGCTCCAAGTGGGCCACCTCACCACCCTAACTCCTTTTATCTCCTCTTCCCGCGGCCTCTCAGCGGCGGGCTCCCCTGCCAGAACCGTCACCTCGTGCCCCAGCTTGGCCAGCCTCTCGGCCACAGCCTTGACTACGTACTCCACGCCGCCCACGTGGGGGTAGTATGTAGGCGAGATCATCAAAATACGCATAGCCGTCTACGCGGCGTGAGGACTCCCGCCTTCACGTAGTGCATCAGCTCCGCCCCTCTCTGAGCGCCTTTAACGCGCCAACAGATCCCTTAGTCCTTAGGAACGCGCCCATTTTCGCGAGGGCTCTCCCTACGTAGGCCCCCAGCCTCTTCAAGCGTCGCGTCGTTTTCCCCCGTCCAGGCGGCGAATATAGGCATCCCCAGCCCCCGCGCCACCTCGGCGATATCAAGCCAACGCCTGGCGGGCGTTGCAGTCCAAAAGGACCAGAGCGTAAATGCCGCCCTCGAGAAGCTTGGAATCGTAGAAGTAGCGGCTAGAAACGTAGTGAAAAATAATGCGGCCCCTCACCGCGCTAGCTCTTGTCTTATTCTCGCCGCTATTGTCTGCGTTATAGACTCAAGCACGCTCGACGCGCGCCATATCTCTATACCTATTACCTCCCCCTTTTCGTCCAGCTCGATGAACACGTCTTCGCCGGCCTCTATCGTGTCCTCCACGGGGCCTTCCCTCAGCAGTATGTAGAGTATGTCGGCTTCTGGGTCGTACTGCACGCGCCTCACCATACCCTCACCCACCTGCCTTTTTCCTCTCGTCTTTTAGCTACGTGGTCGGGGTTTTTAGCGTCGATTACTGTA
>FWWM01006235.1_pt1 | contig 25246 bp, 20 predicted proteins | sample 2228351 | NCBI WGS metagenome assembly FWWM01 (sample SAMEA103939774, study PRJEB20133) | metagenome
CGTATCGAGATCGCGCGCCCTTCCCGTTCTGCTGCGCAGCCCTACTCGACCAGCGGCGCGCCGATCGAGTAGGACGACGCCGGGAAGGGGGCATCATCGGTGAAGCGTTGGCGTCGTCCGTATCGAGATCGCGCGCCTACCTCGCTGGTCTCGATACGGGCTGCGCCGAGATGCTCAGGCTGCCGCGACCCCTTCCCCGGCGCAGCCCTACTCGACCAGCGGCGCGCCGATCGAGTAGGACGGCGCCGGGAAAGGGGCCCAGCCTGATGCTGCCATAGGGGAGCGTTGACATTGCCGTGGATGTACATTCTCGAGTGCGCTGATGGCTCCTACTACGCTGGCTCAACCACAGATCTGGAACGTCGTCTGTGGGAGCATAATGAAGGGATGGGAGCACACTACACAGCGCGACGACGTCCTGTGAAACTGGTCTACTCAGCCGAGTTCGCCACCATTGCTGAGGCGTACGCGGCGGAGAAACAGGTGCAAGGCTGGGGACGCGCCAAGCGCCAGGCGCTGATTCGAGGCGATCACGCGGCGCTACGCGCGTTGGCTCGCAAGAACTTCGCGAAGAACGGATGAAAGTGGCCAGGGCGCGAGATAGAGGAGATGTGACGGTCACGCCTTGTCGCCAACACGAGCAGAAAGGAGGGTCGCATGACCCACGCGTTGCGTTTTCGCCAGATCCATCTCGACTTCCACACCCATGAGCTGATCCCCGCGATCGGCAGCCGCTTCGATCCCGAAGAGTTCGCCGCCACGCTCGAACGGGCGCGCGTCGATTCCATCAACCTCTTCGCGCGCTGCCATCATGGCTGGATCTACTTCGACACGCGCGCCTTCCCGGAGCGACGACATCCGCAGCTCACGCGCAACTTGCTGAAAGAGCAGATCGAAGCCTGCCACGCCCGCGGCATCCGGGCGCCGATCTACACGACGATCCAGTGGGATCATTTCACCGCCACGCGCCATCCGGAGTGGCTGGTCGTCGACGAGCGCGGCTGCCCGCGCGGCACTCCCACCTTCCAGGCCGGCTTCTATCGCCAACTGTGCCTGAACACGCCGTACAAGGACTTCATCCGCGCCCACGTGCAGGAGATCCTGGAGACGCTACCGGTCGACGGCTTCTGGTTCGACATCCTGCTGCCGCCCGACTGCGCCTGTCGCTCCTGTCGCGAGGGGATGCGCGCCCAGGGCATGGACCCGACCGATCCCGTCGCACGGCGCGCCTATGGCCTGCAGGTCCTCAACGACTTTCAGCGGGACCTGACCGCGTTCGTGCGCCAGTACAACCAGGAGTGCCTGATCTTCTACAACGGCGGCCACGTCGGCACACGCCATCGGCCAGTCAAAGACGCCTACACTCACTTCGAACTCGAATCGTTGCCCAGCGGCGGCTGGGGCTATCTCGATTTCCCGGCCACCATCCGCTACGCGCGCACCCTTGGCCTTCCCTGTCTGGGCATGACCGGCAAATTCCACACTTCGTGGGGCGATTTCCATTCCCTGAAGAACCGGGCGGCGCTGGAATACGAGTGCTTCCGCATGCTGGCCCTCAACGCTCAATGCAGCATCGGCGATCAGTTGCATCCCTCTGGGAAGATCGATCCCTTCGTCTACGAGCTGGTCGGCGCGGTCTACAGCCAGGTGGAGCGCAAGGAGCCGTGGTGTCGCGACGCGCAGCCGCTGGTCGACATCGGCGTCTTCACGCCTGAGGAGTTCGTGGGGGGCGGCCATGGCTCGCTGCCGCCCGCGATCCTGGGGATCACGCGCATGTTGGAGGAAGGGGGCCATCAATTCGATGTCCTGGACTCCGCCAGCGACCTCGCACCGTACAAGGTGGTGATCTTGCCCGATGCCATCCCCACCTCGCCGGAGTTGGCAGCCAAACTGGAGGCTTATCTGGCCGCAGGCGGCGCGCTGATCGCCTCCTTCGAATCGGGGATGGACGCCGCGCGCCGTGAGTTCGTGCTGGGCGCATTGGGGGTCCGCCTGCACAGCGAAGGCGCGCGCGCATCGGATGGGCAGCTCGTGCGTGGCCGCCACTTCCCCGCTGGCGACTACGTTGACTATCTCCTGCCGCGCGGCGCGATCGGCCGCGGCCTGCCTGAGACCGAACACGTGATGTACATGCGCGGCGTGGAGGTGACGCCGTCGCCCGACGCCGAGGTCCTTGCCGACGGCATCCGCTCCTACTTCGACCGCACCTGGGAGCATTTCTGCTCGCATCGGCAGACCCCTTCCTCCGGCCAGGTCGGGACGCCAGCGATCGTGTGCCGTGGGCGCGCCATCTACTTCGCCCATCCGGTCTTCACGCAATACAACCAAAACGCGCCGCGCTGGTGCAAGGTCCTTTTCCTCAACGCGCTCGATCTGCTCCTGCCGGAGCCGTTGGTGCGCCATGACGGCCCCAGCACGCTGCAGGTGACCGTCAACGCGCAGCCAGCGTTACAGCGGCTGGTTGTGCACCTCCTGCATTACATTCCCGAACGGCGCGGCAACGATTTCGACGTGATCGAAGACGTCATCCCTCTCCACGATGTCAGGCTCTCTCTGCGCGTCGAGCGGCCTGTGCGCAGCGTGCGCTGTGCGCCGGAGGGCGCGACGCTCCCCTTCGTGCAGCAGGACGGGCGCGTCGAGTTTGTCGTGCCCAAGATCGTTGGACATCAGATGGTCGAGGTCGCGTGACTGAAAGAGGGTGTAGGTTGGAGAGAAGCGCCCCTGGGGATCGCTTCTCTCCAACCCGCTACGTTGTTAAGTATGGAAGGGATATGGAAACATACAGTGAGAGGGAAGCCTGTGTTGCGATCCCAGTAAACGAGGGACTGATTAACCCTGCCTGTGCCTTACCTTACGGGCTTACTGCCAACCATATATTGAAGGCCATGGCAGAGTTCATTGACTTTATCAGCTTCATCAACCAGCGACTCAACGATAAAGGAATCGCTCGTCTGGAGACTTTTCTAATGCCAGCGAACTTCAGCAGCATCGTTGGCGAGTTCGTAGGAACCGCAATACCTCGTTATTGCTCATCTCTGGTCAGGAATCGTTATCACAATGGACACCCCGACCTCATCCCCCGGGGTATGTATGTCAACGACGCGGTTCAGCATTCACAGGAAGGGATCGAAATCAAATGCTCTCGATACTCGAGTGGGTGGCAAGGACATAACCCTGAGGCCATATGGCTCATGGTGTTTCACTTCAGCAGCAACACAGTCGCTGATCAAAGCCGGGGGATTGGGCCTATACCCTTCCGTTTCGTCGCAGTGTATGCAGCGAAACTTGAGAAAGACGATTGGTCTTTCTCTGGCCGCTCAGCAACCGGCCGACGTACGATTACAGCCAGCGTGAATCAACGAGGATTAGCGAAAATGCGGGCCAATTGGATCTACCTCGACCTAGATTGACAAGGAAAGCTGGGCGCTCTTTGCAGCTAAACTGGCTAGCGCTGGGATCGCTTGCTTGCTCATCTCGTAGTATGGAGCATGGCGCTCGACCCCAATGCAGTAATAACCTATCGCTTCTGCAGCGGCGACTGTCGAACCTGACCCCATGAAAGGGTCCAAAACCACGCCCTCACCTAGGGGAAGCACAGCGTAGACGATCTGGCGCAGCCATGACTGGGGTTTCAGGCTGGGGTGATTTGCGATCAAGCGTTCTCTCTGGGGTGTCCGCTCGCTGACAATAACATCCTCGAAAGGATTGCCATCAGGCTTGCGCCGTAATCCACCAGTCTGAAACTGCTGAAGGCACTCGCTAACCGTCATTCCTTCCGGAAGCGGCTTGCGGAACAGCCCCCATGGTTCATGGCATCCCCGAGGCATCGTGCATACGTCTGGGAAGATGGTTTCGGCGTTCTTCGGGCGGTCACCGCCGCGCAGCGTCTGCACCAGCCGAATCACCTGGCCGCGAAACTCGAAGCCCGCCTCAATTACGGCTCCAAATACTACTTGTGACAAGTAGGTATTGGAAGCCAAGAACACATGTCCTCCTGGCCGCAGTATGCGCATGACCAATCTGGCCCAATCGCGAAAGTACCTGTGGATACGCTGTCGATCCTCGCTGCTTAGGGCCGTAAATCTAGGCAAAGGGCTTCGCATATGGCCGTCGAACGAGGGAGGAATGCGCCAAATGCCGCCGCCGCCGTTGGCGCGTTTGTCGAGTTGCTCCTCGTCATACTCCTTGACCCCATACGGCGGATCGGTTACCACTCCATGGATGCTATCTGGCGCAATTCGTCGCATCCATTCGAAGCAGTCCGCATGGATCGTGATGGACGTAGCGAAAGAATGCGACTCGTACCCCAGGGCGAATGTCTCACGAAGCTGTTCGGCGGTCATGTGGATCGTTTTATTCATCTATCACGTCTCCCAAATTGTAGATCGGGCTAAGCTCCCGTATCATACCACTTAGCTGATGGCGCTCCTCTTCGCGAGCAGCCAGCAGACGGTTGAAGTCGGTTAGGCTGAGCAGGATGGCATGTGATAGGTTACGCCGACGGATCACATAGCGTGCGCCATTTTGGACTACATCATCTAGGACACGCCCAAAGTTGTTTTGAGCTGCTGTCGATGAAATCATTTTTGTGCTCATCTCTGTTCCTCCTATTAGCTAATTTGGCTAAATTATGCACTGGGGACGGAGATTTGTCAAGTAGCGAACTGTTCTGTTATCCTGGCAATCGGCGGTCAGCCGTCGATCTTTTATGGAGATGAGGAGTGGTGCAATGAGAGTGATGGTAGGGGTTACCGACTTGTCGTATGCCGAGCGCCTGGAGGCGCTGCGCGCCGCCAAGCTGGAGCAGACCCGCGAGAAGCAGCGGGTGATCGGCGCCATGGACCACGACGATTGGGCGCTGGTCCTGCCTCCCCCCGAACGTCGCCGCCTCGTGCAGACGATGAGCAGCTCCGGCATGCCGATCACCGACTGCCTGCTGGAGGGGTTCGAGATCCAGAGCAACCATCCCAGCGGCGGCTTCTTCGGCCCCCGCGCGGTCGGCGCCAACTTCCGCGCCCTCCTCGAGGTCCATCCCACCTACATCGACCCGATGAGTTCCCTCGCGGGCGCCTACATGGTCAACTTCATGTCCTATCGCAAGCCGCACTGGAATCCTGACCTCGACTACCCTCATCTGCGCCCCGAGCAGGAGCTTTACAAGCTGGGCGCGGGCATCGGCGCGACGCAACACTTCTGCCAGGACCTGGCCATCGGCCTGGCTTTGGGCTGGCGGGGGCTTCTCACCAAGATCCGCCGCTATCGTCAGCTCAATGCTCCCCACGGCGCCGATTTCTATGCCGGCCTCGAGGACGTCGTCCTCGGCATGCAGAACTGGATCGCCCGTCACGCTGAGGCGGCGCGCCAGAGGGCTGCCGACGAGCCGCATCCTCAGCTCCGCCGCAACCTGGAAGAGATGGCCGCCATCAACGCGCGCCTGGTGAATGAGCCGCCGCGCACCTTCCGCGAGGCCTGCCAGTGGATCTTGTGGTATCAGATGGCGGCGCGCATGTACAATGGCTCCGGCTCGCTGGGCCGCCTGGACGTGCTGCTGCAGCCTTTCTATGAGCGCGATCGCGCCGCTGGCGCCCTGAGCGACGAAGAGGCGATCTTCCATATCGCCTGCCTGCTTCTGCGCGATACCGCCTACCTGCAATTGGGCGGTCCCGACGCCGACGGCCACGACGTCACCAGCCCACTCTCCTTTCTCATCCTGGAGGCCGCGCACCGCCTCAAGATCCCGGCCAACGTCGGCGTCTGCGTCGGCGACCATGTCGATCCCGCCCTGCTGCGCCGCGGCGTCGAGATCCTCTTTGAAGACAAGACGGGCATCCCCAAGTTTCTCGGGATCGAGCGCACGATCGAAGGGTTCGTCCGCAACGGCTACCCGCTCGAGCTGGCGCGCCAGCGCGCCTACTCCGGCTGCCACTGGTCAGCGCTGCCCGGGCGCGAGTACACCCTCAACGACTGCGTCAAGATCAACTTCGCCGCGGTCTTCGAGGTTGCTCTGCGCGAGCTGCTGGCCGATCCCAACGTGCGCCCCAGCGTCGACGCGCTGTGGCAGCGCTTCGAGCGCCATCTGCGCCGCGCGGTCGCCGTGATCGCCGCCAGTCTTGACTTCCATCTGGAGCACATGTACGAGGTCTTCCCCGAGCTGATGCTCGATCTCCTGTGCTACGGCCCGATCGAGAAGGGGCTGGACGCCTCGCACGGCGGCGTCGAGTTCTACAATCTGTGCGTCGACGGCGCGGCGCTTGCCACGGTTGCCGATTCCTTCGCGGCCATCGAGCAGCGCGACGGGCGCGAGGGGCGCCTGAGCTGGGCCGATCTGGCGCGCCACCTGGAGAACAACTGGGCTGGCCCCGAGGGCGAACGCGCCCGTCTGATGATGCGCAGCATCCCGCGCTATGGCAGCGGCGGCTCGCGAGCGGACGCCTTCGCGGTCAAAATCGCGCAAACCTTCACGCGTCTGGTCAAGGAGCGCCCTACCCCCGCTGGCTTCAACATGATCCCCGGCCTGTTCTCGTGGGCGGCCACGATCGCCATGGGCAAGGACGTCGGCGCCACCCCCAACGGCCGCCGCGCGGGCGAGCCGATCTCTCATGGCGCCAATCCGGATCCTGGCTTCCGCAAGGACGGCGCGCCGACCGCCCTGGCCGCGGCCATCGCCAGCGTGCAGCCGGGCTACGGCAACACCGCGCCCATGCAGATCGAGCTTGACCCCATGCTCGCGCGCGATCGAGGCGGCGTCGACAACATCGTCAGCCTGATCAGGACGCACTTCAACCTGGGCGGCACGCAGATCAACATGAATCTCATGGATAAGGAGCGCGTGCTCGAGGCGCACCGCGATCCTAGCCGCTATCCCGACCTCATCGTGCGCGTCACGGGCTTCAGCGCCTACTTCGCCAGCCTCTCCCCCGAATTCCGCCAACTGGTCGTCGATCGCATCATCGCCGAGGGGTAGAGGCGCTCTGGCGACCTGGAGAGCCTGCTACGGAGCTGCTCATGATCGCCAGCCAGGACCTGGCTTACCTGCGCCAGGGATCGCTTCGGATCACGTTGGTCTGCGCCCTGTGTGGGCTGTACGTTTGGGGCGGATGGCTGCTCGTCGTCCGCGGCGAGTTCCAGCCGGTCTGGTGGAGCCTGGGCATCCTGGCTGTGGCGATCGGCGCCTCGTTCTTGCTCCAGGAGCGAAGCCTGCCCCTGGCCAGCGTGATCGTCCTGGCTGGCATGGCCGCCGCCATCCTGTACCACGTTCACATCGCCGGCGTCAGCGTCGCGCCGTACTTTTTGGCCGTCGTCATCAGCCTGGCTGGCCTCTTGCTCTCGCGACGAGGGGTGGCGTTGTGCGCCCTATCGTTCAGCGCGGCGCTGTGGGCGATTGGCGTCTTCGACCTCGGCTACCCTGCGCTGGCGGGCGAGCTGCTGGCGCCCATGATGATCCTCTGCCTGGTCGGCTTTGCCTCCACCCTCGCCACGCGCAATCTGTATACGGCGCTGGCCTGGGCCTGGGACCGCGCGATGGCGGCGCAGGCTCACCTCGAACAGTTGCGCGATCGGCAGGGGGAGTTGAGCCGCACGCTCAAGTCCCTCGACGAGGCATACAGCCGCCTGGAATCGCTCAACTACGAGCTGGCCCACGCGCGTGCGGTGGCTGAGGAAGCGCGCCTGCTCAAGCAGCAGTTCGTGACGAATGTCAGCCACGAGCTGCGCACCCCGCTCAACATCATCGTTGCCTTCAGCGAGATGATGTACCTCTCGCCGGCCAGCTATGGCGGCGCGCCGTTGCCCCCCGAATACCTCGGCGACGTGCGCGAGATCTACCGCAGCAGCCAGCACCTGTTGAAGCTGATCGATGACGTCCTCGACCTCTCCAAGATCGAGGCGGGCCGTATGCGCCTCTCCCTCGAGCCGACCGACCTGCGCGCCGTGGTCGACGCCGCCTTCGAGATCATCCGCCCCCTGGTGCGCGGCAAAGGGCTGGAGCTGCGAGCTGAGCTAGCCGATGACTTGCCGATCCTCCTGCTCGACCAGGCGCGCATCCGACAGGTGCTCCTCAATCTGCTCAACAACGCCCGGCGGTTCACGGACCAGGGGAGCATCACCGTGCGCGCTGTCGTCGAGGGCCAGCAGGTGCGCGTCAGCGTCAGCGACACGGGGGTCGGCATCCCGCCCGGCGAGCATCAGAAGGTGTTCGAGGATTTCCGACAGTTGGATGGGTCGATCACGCGCGTCCACGAAGGCAGCGGCCTCGGTCTGGCCATCAGCAAACACTTCGTGGAGATGCACGGCGGCCAAATCTGGGTCGAGAGCGAGGGGATCCCTGGCCGGGGCAGCACGTTTCATTTCACGCTTCCGCTGGCCCCCGCGGCGACGGTCGAGCCTTCCTTGCTGCGCCGCATCCCGCTGGCTCCCCTCGCCCCCAAGCGCCGCCGACGGACATTGCTCCTGCTCGACCCCGATCCCGCCATCGTGCGCCTGCTCGAGCACGGCCTGAGCGATTATCAGATCGTTCCTGTCGCCGAGATGGCGCAAGCTCCGCAGATCGCAGCCGCCGAGCGCGCCGAGGCGGCCATCGTCAACCTGGGCGCGGGCGCGCAGGCCTGGCAGCAGGTCGAAGAGCTGCGCCAGCGCCTGGGCGATTCGCCCCTGCCGATCATCCTCTGTCCCCTGGCCGGAGAACGCGAGGTCGCGCGTGCGCTGGGAGTAGCTGACTACCTGGTGAAGCCGGTCGATCGCGCGGCGGTACATGCGGTGCTGGAGCGGCTGGGGGATGAAGTGAGGCGCATCCTCATCCTCGACGACGATCCTCGCTTCGCGCGGCTCCTCTCGCGCCTGGTGCAAGCGGCGCCGCGGCCGTATGAGATCGTGCGCGCGTATTCGGGGGCCGACGGCCTGGTGAAGATGCGACGCCATCGCCCGGACCTGGTACTGCTCGATCTGGTGATGCCAGGGATGGATGGCCTGGCCGTGCTGACGCACATGCAGGCCGACGCCGCACTGCGCCGTACGAAGGTGGTGGTCATCACGGCGCGCGAGGCCACTCCTGAACAGGTGCGCAAGCTGGGAGGCGGATTGCTGGCCGTGACCAGCGCGGCGGGATTCAGTAACGAGGAGGCGTTGCGTTACCTGCGCGGGATCCTGGGAGCGAACGCAGCCGCTCCAACACCTCTTGCAAGTCTGGCGGCAGAGGCGAACTGAACTCCACCCATGTTTCGCTCCCCGGCAGCCGAAAGCGCAGGCGATGGGCGTGCAGGAAATGGCGCGGGCAGTGCAATTGCTTGCGCCGATGGCCGTAGACGACATCGCCCGCGATGGGCAGCCCAATGAAGGCCAGATGGACGCGAATCTGGTGCGTGCGTCCTGTGAGGGGGTGCACTTCCAGCAGGGCGTAGCCCGGGAAGCGTTCGCGCACGATGAACTCGGTGACGGCGGCGCGTCCTTTGTCATCGGCCACCACCGCCATGCGTTGCCGATGGTGGGGATCGCGGCCGATCGCCGCCTCGATGCGGCCGCGCATCGTGGGCGGGTCCCCCTCGACCAGCGCCAGATAAACCTTTTCCACCGTGCGCGCCTTGAACTGCGCCTGCAGCGCGCGCTGCGCCAGATCATTCTTGGCCACGAGGATCAGCCCCGACGTGTCCTTGTCCAGACGATGGACGATCCCGGGCCGCTCTGCGCCCCCCACCGCCACCTCCGGCGCATGGGCCAGCACGGCGTTGACGAGCGTGCCGCTGCGATGGGCGCCTCCTGGCGCCGGGTGCACCACCATGCCCGCCGGCTTGTCGATCACCAGCAGGTTGGCGTCCTCATACACGATCGCCAGCGGGATCGCTTCCGCGGCCACCGTCGGCGGCGCCGGCTCGGGCAGGGCGACCGTGATCTGCGCGCCGGCCGCGAGCTTGTGGCTGGGCTTGACCACTGCGCCGTCGACCGTCACCCGGCCTTCTTTGATCCAGCGTTGCACCTCAGCGCGCGAGCGGTCGGGCAGCGCGCCCGCCAGCCAGCGGTCAAGGCGGTCGCCGCCTGTGGACGCCGTTAGCGTGATCGTCTCGGCAGGCATCGCTCGCTCTCCGTCCCATCGAACATGTTGTTTGTGCGGGGCGTGAATGCTGCCTTCTTCAACGCCCTTCCTCCTCCGCGATGCGTCGCAGGGCGTCGGTCAGCTCCTGCTCCAGGGGCGGCAGCACGTCCGCCGCCCGGGCCTGGGGATCATCGAAGAAGGCCGTGAGCCGCTTTTCCCAGAGGCGGTTCAGCTCATCCCAGCCGACCAACAGATGGTTGCTCGATTCCACGCCGTAGGAGAAGGCGCCGCGGTAGACGGTGAGCGCCTGCTCCGGTCGCATGCAAGTGAACTGTTGCACCCATTCTCCGAGCAATCTGTCCTGCGCGGGCGGCAGCCTGGTCGCTCGCAGGAAGCTACGGGCATTGTCCTCGCGCGCCAGGAACTTCACAAACTCCCAGGCGTCATCCAGGGCCTGGCCGGTGGCCTCGCGGCCGATCACCCACAGATCAGTATAGAGCACCACGCGCCGCCGGACATCGGGAGATCCCCACGGCGCGGGCGCGACGCCCCAGCAGAAGCCTCCCATCCCCGTCGGTTCGAGGGGGATGTACAGCCGCCATCCCCATCCGCCGTCCTGCACCATGGCCACGCGCCCGCTCTGCAGCGCGCCGCCCATCTGCGTCAAAGCCGCGCTGGCGGAGGCGTCTGGCTGCACCCGATCGACATGGATCAGGTCGTGGTGGCGTTGGTAGGCGGTGATCGTGGCTGGATCGCTGAGCGTGACCTCGCGGGCGAAACCGGTCGCATAGGCGTCGGCCGGCCAGGGCAGGCGGCCGAAGAGCAGCGCTGGCCCCTCCAGGTTTTGCCGGTTGGCCAGCCAGCCGTACTGGACCGTCGCCGGGTCGGTGTAGTTGCGCGTCAGCGCGCGCGCCAGGCTGAGCATCGCGTCCCATGTCCAGGAGCGGTCGTCCCAGTCGGCAGGTGGGTAGGGCAGGCCGGCCGCGTCGAACAGCTTCATGTTGTAGAAGACGTAGCTGCCGGTAGTGGTGAAGGGCAGACCCCACACGTGGCCGTCTGCGCGGTAGGCGGCGAACGCCTCTGGCGTGAAGACGCTCACGTCGAAGCCGTCGCGGGCGATGAGGGGGCCGAGGTCGACGAGGCGGCCGCGCGCCCGATCTTCGGCGAACCCGCCGCCCCAATGCGCCGACCATACATGGGGCGACTGTCCGGCGTCCCGCAGCGCCGCGCGCGTGGCGGCCAGATCGCGCTCGGCGACGATGAGGAGACGTATTCGGACCTCAGGATGCTCGCGCGCCCAGGCGGGCAGGAGCTGCTCCTGCGCCCAACGATTCTCGGCGGGGTTGGCGCGCACCAGCCACACGATCTCGCGTTGCGCGAGGGGAACCGCCGGCGACAAGGCCCGGCATCCCGCCAGGAGCGCCCCGCTGCCGACGAGCGCGCAGAGGGCGGCCCAAAGGATCGCCCAGACACGCGACTCCCTGGAGGCCGCCCCCTGCGCGTCGCTCACAAGGCGACGCGTAGTTTCTCCTCGTCCTTCAGCTTGACGACGATGCAATCGTTGGCGTAGGTGCGCTCGGGCAGCACGATCAGGACGTTGGCCGGCCGCGTGTTGGGGCTGATGGGCGCATGGTGCCAGATGCCAGGGCGCAGGACGACCATCGTCCCTTGCGGCACGCGAAAGACGCGGATCTTGTCCAGGGGCACGCCCGCGTCGTTGGGGGTGGCCGGACCGACGTGGATCAGGGCGTCATTGTCGAGGGGCAGGATCCCTTCGCCGGTCGCCGTGTGGTATTCGCTGACGTCGATGATCGGCTCGCGCGGTTCGACGCGACAGGTGGAGAAGGAGACGATGGTCGCGCGGCCCAGGTCCTGCTGCACCATGTCGCGGAAGAACTCGATCGGCGCCGCGCCGATCTTCTCCGCTGTCGGGTCGATCATTTTGGCGTAGAAGCCGAACGGCAGGAACTCTTCCACGCTCAATTCGCTGACGGGGACTGTACGCATAGATTCCTCCTTGAACTGATTTTCACCCAGACGGGCATGGTCAGGAGACCATGCCCAACCCAAAAACCTGGCCGAACTTTCGTCCTTATTCCCATCCCCGACGTGTGTGCGGATCGAGCAGGTCGCGCAGCCCATCTCCCAGCAGGTTGAAACCGGTGACGACGAGCAGGATCGCCAGCGCGGGGAAGGTGCTGAGCCACCATTGGGTGGCGATGTAATTGCGCCCTTCGGAGATCATCACCCCCCATTCGGGCGTCGGCGGCTGCGCGCCGAAGCCGATGAAGCTCAGCCCGGCCGCCGCCAGGATCGCCGCCCCCAGATCGAAACTGGCCTGGACCAGCAAGGGGCTGATCACGTTAGGGAGCAGATGGCGCCATAGCAGACGGCTGCCTGGCACGCCGATGGCGAGCGCCGCCTCGATGAAAGGACGCTCGCGCAGGGCGAGGACCTGGCCGCGCGTCAGGCGCGCGTAGATCGGCCACGTCACTGCGGCGATGGCCACCATGACGTTGAACAGGCTCGGTCCCAGCGCCGCAGCGATCGCCATGGCCAGGATCAGGCTGGGGAACGCCAGGAAGACGTCGGTCAGGCGCATCAGCACATCATCGAGCAGGCCGCCCCAGAAGCCAGCCGCCAACCCGGTTACGACGCCCGCTATGCCGGCCAGGCTGACCACCACCAGGCCCACGGTCAACGACAGGCGCGCGCCGTGCAGGATGCGGCTGAGCAGATCGCGCCCCAGTTGGTCGGTGCCGAGCGGGTGGCCCGCGCTGGGCGGGCGCAGGTTCTCGGCCAGGGCGGTGGCCAGTGGATCATGGGGGCTGAGCGTTGGCGCCAGGATCGCGGCCAGGACGAAACAGGCCAGGACGATCAGGCCGATCACGGTCAGGGCGTTGCGCAGGAGGGGGGGACGTCGCATAGGTTAACCGAGGCGTACGCGCGGGTCGAGGTAATGGTAGATCAGATCGACGGCCAGGTTCACCAACGGATAGATGGTGGCGGCCAACAGGGTCACTCCCATCACCGCCGGGAAGTCGAGGCTGACGGCGGCGGCCGTCGCGTAGCGGCCCAGCCCCGGCCAGCCGAAGACCGTCTCCGTGAGCACGGCGCCGGAGAGCAGGCTGCCGAAGGCCAGGCCGATCACGGTGATCGTGGGAATCCACGCATTGCGCAGCGCGTGGCCGACAACCACAACGCGTTCGGCCAACCCCTTGGCGCGCGCCGTGCGCAGGTAATCTTTGCCCATCTCCTCCAGCATCGTCGCGCGCGTCATGCGCGCGATGACCGCTGTCGAGTACCAGCCGAGGGTGATCGCTGGCAAGACGAGATGCGCCAGGCTGCTGCGCAACGCCGCCCAGTTGCCGCTGGCCAGGCTGTCGATCACGTAGAGGCCGGTCAGGCGCAGGGGCGGATCCACGAACTGGTCGATCCGCCCGGGGCCAGGCATCAGGCGCAGCTTGCTGTAAAAGACGCCGATGAGGACGAGGCCGAGCCAAAAGATGGGGAGGCTCCCTCCTAACAGGGCGAACAGGCGCGTCACATGGTCGATCAGGCTGTCTTTGCGAACCGCGGCCAGGACGCCCGCCGGGACGCCGAGGAGCAGCGCGATGGCCAGCGCCGCCAGGCTGAGTTCAAGCGTGGCCGGGAAGAACTCGCGCAGGTCGTCGGCGACGGGCCGGCGCGTGCGGATGGAACGCCCCAGGTCGCCGCGCGCGAGGTGCGAGAGATAGCGCAGATATTGCTCAGGCAACGGGCGGTCGAGTCCGTACTCGCGACGCATCTGCTCGATCTGCGCCTCGCGCGCGTTGGGGCCGAGGGCGGCCGCGATCGGATCCGCCGGGATCACGTGCGCCAGGATGAAGGTGGCCAGCGTGACCCCCAGCAGGACGAAGAAGATGCCAATCAGACGGCGTAGGACGAAGCGACCAAACTTCATAGGCGCAAACCAGCGCTGGAGCGGGATCGCCCCGCTCCAGCGCTACAAGCTATTTGCTCACGACCGCGAAGTCGATGGTGCCCATGGGGTTCCAGAGCAGCCCTTGCACGTTCTTGCGCAGCCCGAAGACGACCCCCGGCTGATAGAGGACGGCATACGGGCCTTCATGGAGCACCGTCTCGACCAGTTCGGCGTACAGCGCGCTGCGCTTCGCGGGATCTGCCTCGAGAGCCGCCGCCCGCGCTCGCGCCGCCAACTCGGGGTTGTCCCAGTTGTTGCGGTAGGCGATCACCCGCTGGCTGTAGTCGGTGAAGGGGCCGACGTTGCCATCGGGGTCGGGGAAGTCCGGCCCCCACAGGATCAGGACGAGCTGGCCGTTTTGGGCGCGATAGATGTTGAGCAGCTCGGCCTGGGTCGTCTGTTTGATCGTGACCTGGATGCCGACGGCGGCCAGGTCGCTCTGGATGGCTGCGGCGATGTTTGACCAGTCGGTGCCGCCAGGGGCCGGGCCGGTGGGGATCAGCATCTCGACGCTGAAGCCATCGGGGACGCCCGCCTCGGCGAGCAGGGCCTTGGCCTTCTCGACATCCTTCTGGAAGGGGTTGTTGTCGACAGCGCCGAAAAGCCCTTCCGGGATGATCGTCTGGTGCACCTTGGCGCCGCCGCGCAGCAGGTTGTCGACGATCGCTTTGTAATCGATGGCCCAGCGGATGGCCTCGCGCACCTGCGGCTTGTCCAGCGGCGTCTGCTTGACGTTCATGCCCACGTAGATGAGGAGCAGGGTATTGGCGCGGTAGATCGTGATGTCCGGGTTATTGCTCAGCGCTTCCACCTGCTCGGGCGTCAGGTTGCGCGCGACGTCGATATCTCCCGACTCCAACGCGAACTGCTGGTTGGACGACTCGGCGATATGGCGGATGATGACCCGGCTCAGTTTGGGCGCCGGCCCCCAATAGTTGGGATTGGCCGTCAGCACGACTTGTTGCTCCGGCTCCCAACGTTCGAGGACGTAGGGCGCTGAGCCAGCCGAATGATCGCGCAACCAGGTGCTGCCTAGGTCGTCGCCTTCCACATGCTGCTCGACGATGGCTTTCTCGACGATGCCGCCGACCGAGAAGGTCAGGATGGAGAGGAGCGCCTGCGGGCTGGCCGTGTTGGGGATCTTCAGCTCGACTGTGCGCTCGTCGACGGCCGTCATGTTCTCTTTCTTGAGCTGCGGGATGTCGGCCAGCAGGAAGGCTGGCGACTTGTTGAGGTCGAGGACGCGGCTGAACGAGTAGACGACGTCAGCGGCGGTGACCGGGTTGCCGCTGGCGTCGGGGTCGAGGTGGAACGTGATCTTCCACATATCGCCGTCGGCGGCGATCTCCCAGTGCTCGGCCAGACTGGGCTTAAGCTCGCTCAGGTTGTCGCCCTCGAACTTGACGAGGGTGTCGTAGATGTTCTCGGCGATGAGGACGCCGGTGAACTCATAGACGACGGCTGGATCGAGCGAGATGAGATCGCTGGTATCGGTGGCGTAAACGAGTGTTGTCGCCGCTTCGGAGGGGGCGGCTTCGGCGGGTTGCGCCGCGACCGGCGCGGCGGCGCCTTCAGCAGGGGCCGGCGCCGCGGGGGCGGCGGGGGCGCAGCTACTGACAATGAGGGCGATCAGCAGTCCGAGCGCCAGCAGACGAAGTTGTGATAGACGCATGGTGCTTCCTCCTGAACTGATACGATGAGGATGGGGGACGTTGCTGCCGCGACGCGGCGCCATTGCCAGTCAAGCGGGGATAAACAAAATTATACATGGACAGCGACCGATTCGCCAAGCCGCGTTCGCTGGGCGCATTTCAGTTTGGCGGCGAGTTCTAGGCTTGTCGCCAGCGCCCATCCAAGTCGTTGGGGTGCGTCAGAGTGTGCGAGGCGCGGCGCGGCGCAATCCAGAGGACTGTGGTACGGCCGCACATACAGGCAATAGCGAATGAGCGGCCGGGGCGCCACCTCTTCCAAAGAACTGGAATACACCCGCGTTCGCGGGGCGTCTCGTGCGGGAGGCGTGTCTCGAGACTCGAGCCTGATGGGTTTCGGCGACTCTAGCGAGACGCCAACAGCGCCCCGGCGATCGTGACCACGGAGTTGTTTTGCGCGTCCGCCGGGCAACGTTCATAGGCTACGATGGTCCCTGTCGCTGGCTGCACCATGCGCAGCGTCAGGTAGATCGGCGCCAGGCCGCACACCCGCCAGCGGTCGCGCTCGCTCTGGACGGCGCCGAAGAATCCGTCGGCGTCCCCCTGGCGGATCGCGTCCAGGATGCGTTCGTCGGCAGCTTGAAGCTGCGCGCGCATGGCCAGGTCCAAAGGATGGGGATCGCCGAAAGCTGGCCCAACATGGGCCAGGTCCGCCGCGGCCACCCAGAGCGTGCGTCGACCGCGCGTGGCTGCGCGCAGGGCGTCGATCAGCGCGTTCAACGTTGGGTCGGCGCCAGGGTCGGCGTTTTGCTCTACATAATGATCGAGCGAGCCGCACAGGATGGGGACGATCGGGGTCGGGCGATCTCCCAGCAGGTAATGCAGCCAGACGACGGACAGCTCGATCGAATGCTCGCGGCGGTGGTGCAGTTCCTCGGCGTAGGCGGCCTCCTCGCCGATGACGTCGCTCACGGCGCGCAGGACCCCGGCATCTGTGGGATGGACGCCGAATGGGGAAGCGTAGCGTTGCCGCGTCAGGGTGATGCGCCCAGGGCCGCCGTTGTGGTCGGTGCCGAAGACGACGATCAGCTCGGCGGAGAGGACGGCGTTCGTCGCGGGCGCCCACGTGCGCGCGTAGACTGGCCCGCCGCGCAGGTAGTCGATATGGGGGGAGATCACCCCAACCAGGTTGTCGGGAGCTGTCCCGTTGTGGGGCGCAGCGGCCATCAGCTCATCGAAGTAGGCGCGCAGCGCGCGCTCTTCGGCCGGGTAGGAGACGCCCGCCAGCGCAGGGGGACGGCCGTCCAGGGCGTGATACTGTGCGAGGGCCTGGCGTCGGGCGGCCTCCGCGCGTTCGTTGTCGAGCAGCAGCGCCTCGTCGAGGGTTTGCACGATCGAAGCGATCTGGGACGAGGTCAGGACGACGCCATAGCGCACGGCCAGGCTCGCGCGCAGGGCGTCGAGATCGCGGGTGCCGTCGCACAGGGCCAGGATCGGCGCCAGGGCGCGCGGGACGATCACCGTCTGCCCGGAAAGCTCCAGCGGATCTTGCAGCGCCAGGGCTGGCTGTTGATGATGCACGGTGGGCTGCACGCGCAGCGGGCGTAGTTTCGGGAATTGCATCAGATCGTTTGCTCCTCGAGCAGCCGTTCGACCTCGGCCCGCCAGGGAGCGCCCTCCATCGGCCCCTGCTGGGTGACGGCGAGGGCGCCCACGGCGTTGGCGAACCGGCCGGCGCGGGGGAGGTCCCATCCCTGCAGGAGGGCGACCGCCAGGCCAGCGGCGTAGCAGTCGCCGGCGCCGGTGGGATCGACCTCGGCCACCCGCAGGCCGGGGATGTGGACCTGTTCGGCGGCTGTGAAGAGGGTGCTGCCGGCGGCGCCCTGTTTGAGGGCGACCAGGCGTGCGCCGCGCGCCAGCAGCGCGCGGCAGGCGGCGATGTCGTCGGTCTCGCCGGTGAGCAGCCGCGCTTCCTCGCCGCTGGGAAGGATGACGGTCGCGCGCGCGAGCACTGGCTCGACCAGGCGGCGCAGGGCGTCGGCTCCCATCAGCTCCGCGCGCAGGTTGGGGTCGAACGAGATCTGCAGCCCTGCCTGGGCGGCCAGTTCGACGGCGCGATAGCAGGCGTCGCGCAGTGAAGCGTTGACGGAGAGGGTGGAGCCGGTGATGTGCAGCCATCGCGCGCCCTGGATGAGCGCGGCGTCGACGTGTTGGGGGCCGAGGCGGCCGGCCGCGGCGCCGGCGATATGAAAGACGAACTGGCGGCTGCCGTCCGCGCGGTAAGCGACGAAGGCGACGCCGGTAGCGGCGTCAGGCGCGACGACGATGCCTTCGACCGCGAGGCCATCGGCGCGCAGGCGATTGACCAGGCAGTCGCCGAAGGGGTCGGCGCCCACGCAGCCGAGGAAGGCGCATGTCGCGCCCAGGCGGGCGGCGGCGTCAGCGAAGATCGCGGGCGCGCCGGAGGGATAGGGGCCGAGAAAGGGGCCAGGCTCGTGCAAGGGATATCCCTTGCCGGGCCGCATGATTTCGACCAGGGCCTCGCCCAGAGCGATCACCTCAGGCATGGCGTTCCTCCCAGGGAAGATCGATGTCTTTTCATCATACAAGATGCGGCGGCCAAGCGGCTACGGCCGTTTTGGCCTGTTTGGCTGGAACTGTCAGAGACGAGGCGACGGGCGCGCAAGGCCGTGGGACGGGAAGAAGGAAACAAACGGCTGTTGCGCGGCGGACGAAGGCTGAGCGCATTCGGAGAACAGACGTGTCGGCGATACCGGCGGATGGAGCGGAGAGCGTCACCTCGCCAGATTCTGCAGGCCGCCGCACTGGACGAGGACCGAGAAAGCCAGCATGAAGGCCAGGACCACCCAGGCCCAGATCGGCAGACCCCAGAGGACGGAGGAACGGCGCTGCTTCTGAGGGGCAGGCTTGGGAAGCGGGGTTTGGCAGCGCCAGCACACGCGCTTATCATCGGGGTTCCAGGTACCGCATTTTGTGCAATTGGGCATGATAAGAGCTCCTCCTGCGGGAAGATCATAGCACAAGATCGGGCTTTGGACAAAGAGGCGTACTGGCCAGCGGCCTGTGGGGGGGAGGCGCAAGGGACGGCGCCTCGATCGCTGACGTCGCAAGCCGACGATCTCACGCCCGCGCGATGTGGCTGGCGCATCCAGCAAGGCGAGGGGGATCTTCCCCGAAGGTCGCCCTCGCCTGTTTCATTCGGCGGCCAGGTTGCGGCCAGTCTCGCCGTCGAACAGGTACAGCCAATCCTCCTCTGGCCGCAACAGCGCGCGGTCGCCGCGGGCGATCGGCGTCTCCTGGCTGATCCGCGCCACCACCTGTTGGCCAAGCAGGGAAAGATAGACGAACTGCGCGCGCGCCGAGGGTAGGTGCTCGACCACCTCCACAGCGGCGGCCTCCGCTGCGCCTTCGCGATCCGGCGCCAGCCCCAGATGCTCCGGCCGCACGCCCAGTCGCACGGCCTGGCCAGGCCGCGCCCGTCCCCGCAGCCGGGCCGGCAGAGGGATGCGCACCGGCCCGCTGACGAACAGATCCCCCGCGACTTGCCCGCTCAGAAAATTCATCGTTGGCGAGCCGAAGAAGCTGGCGACGAAGGTGTCCGCCGGCCGGTCGTAGAGATCGCGGAAGCTGCCTACCTGGGCGATCTTGCCCTGGCGCATGACGACGATGCGATCGCCCATCGCTACCGCCTCTCCCTGGTCGTGCGTCACGTAGAGGCTGGTGATGCGAAAGCGATTGATCAGCCGCTTGATCTGGACGCGCGTGTCGGAGCGCAGCTTGGCGTCCAGGTTGGACAGAGGCTCGTCGAACAGAAAGAGCTTGGGATCGCGGATGATGCAGCGCCCGATGGCCACGCGCTGTTGCTGGCCGCCCGACAGGGTCGGCGGCTTGCGCGACAGCAGATGTTGGAAGCTCACCCCCAGCACCTCGGCCACCTCGCGCACCTTGGGGTCGATCTCATGCTCGCGCTTGCGCAGCCGGAAGAAGAAGCCCAGGTTGTCGTAGCTGTCCCAGTGCGGATATAAAGCATAGTTCTGGAAGACCATGCCGATGCCGCGATCTTTGGGCGGGACGTTGATCATATCGACGCCATCATAGAGGACGCGACCGCGGTCGGGTTGTTCCAGGCCGGCGACGATACGCAGCAACGTCGATTTGCCACATCCGGATGGCCCGACGATGCTGACTGCCTCGCCATCAGCGATGGTCAGACTCACTCCATCCAGCGCCACGATGGGGCCAGCCTCTGGGACCTCCTCGCCAGGCAGTCGCTCCTGCGGCCCGCGCCGGGGGGCCAGCACCGGGCGGGCGAAGCGTTTGTACACGTTTTCGACGCGAATCTCAGCCATACCATTTTCCTGTCTGTGAACGAGCGTTCTGCGAACAGAGCTTACGAACCATCGTTCCGCGTCGGTCTCCCGACCGACGGCGACATGGCAGCGGGTCGGGAGACCTGCCGCGAACAAAGAGAACCGCTGCGAACAGAGCCTGCATGCAACATCAGCGCGGCTTGGCGATGATCTCACGCACCTGCAGATTATGGAACTGGCGAGGATAGGCGGGCTGCAGCACGAGCGCCGTGTCCGCCCCCCGATCCGTGCCGGCGATGGCGATCACCTCCTGGTTCATGTCGAGGAGGCCAGCGTCGGCGGCCATGAGGGTGATCTCGATGGCGACCTTGACCCCCTGCGAGAAGCGGTACAGCGTGTCGCGGACGATCTCGTTGGGCGCCCGCCCGCCGTACTTTTCGCTGAAAGCGCTGCTCACGTCGTCGCCAAGGGCATGGATGCCGGTCAGGACGATGACGCCGCTGGCCTCCAGTTCGCGACGCGCCTCTGGCTCCATCGTCCAGCCTTCCGCCTCGTAGCTGTGGCAGATGGCGACGGCGATCACGCGGACGCCAGCGGGGCCGAACAACGCCCGCGCGCGACGAGCGGTCGCCCCATGCGACGAGGCGACCACAACCTGGCGGATGCCCAGAGCCTGCGCGCGGCTGAGGGCAGCCTGCAATGTGGCCTCCGTGTTGTGAGGGCCGGGTTGCTCGAAATAGTGAACGGTCAGTTCCATGGCAGGTCCTCCTTCAGCATGAAACGCGCCCTCGCCTCAAGGCCGGAGAGCGGCTGGCAGGCGCACGATGAAGATCCATAGCCCCAACGCGGCGACCAGGCGGCCAGCGGCGGAGAGGAGGAAGACTGTTGGGAATCCCACCTGATCGGCCAGCCAGCCGCCAATCAAGGGGCCGATCACGGAGCTGATAAAGATCACGATCTGGTACAGCCGGAAGGCGGTCGGGCGAACCTCGCCAGGGGTCAGGCTGACCAGGGCGCGCAAGGCCGCCAGGTTGTGCAACGCCCATAGGAACCCAGAGGCGGCGTTGAGGAACGTCACCTGCCAGGCGGCGGTCGCCAGCGCCCAGCCGACGGGCAACAGGCAGACCAGGAGGCTGGTGGCGCGCATGACGGCCCAGGCGCCGCGCTGGCCGACCACGTCGCTCGCCAGGTGGCTGCTGGCCAAGCCGAAGAAGAGATGGATCGCGCTGAGGACGCCCACGCCCAACGCGGTCGCCCCCAGGCCGCGGACCAGATAGACGTTCCAGAAGGGGGCAACGAACTGCAAGGCCAGGTTCCAGACGAAGCTGATCGCGCAAAAATACAGGAACGGCTGCGCGCTGGAACGCAGGCTGAGCAGCCGCGCGCGCACGGGAGCAGCCGGCGCAACAGGGGCGGGAGCGACGCGCGGGATCTGCGCGAAGGCGGCCAGGCCACCCAGCCCCGCCAGCAAAGCGAAGCCGAAGGCCAGGGGGAACCCCACAACCTCGCCGCCCAACCGGATCATCCATCCGGCGATGGGAAGCGCCAGGACGGCGGCCAGGACCATGGTGTCTTTGCGCTCATGGAGATACGCCCCACGCACGGAGGCTGGCGCCAGGTCGACCGAGAACGCCGTCCAGGTCAGGTGCGACAGGTTGCTCAACAGCGAACGCACGGCGAGGAAGAGAAGGAGGATCAGGAAAGCCCGGTCTCTTCCCTCGGGCATGGACGCCAACCAGGGCAGGCCGATCAGGGCGAGGTAGCTCAAGCGAGTCAAGCCGGTCATGCCAAGCAGCGCAAGCTGACGACGGGCGCGCCACAAGATCGCGGCCCTGTTGGCGAACGGCAGAGCGAGCGCGCCCGCCAGGCTGGCGGCTGCCGCCAGCAGGCCAATCTGCAGATTGCTCGCGCCCCAGGCCAGCGCGTAGAGCGGCGTGAACGTGAGAGCGATCTGGTCGCTCACTTTGCCCAACGCCCTGTCGATCAGGAAGAGGCGCAGGGGACGAATCAGCTCGGCGGGGATGGTGGGCGGCAGCGCCAGGGCGACTCGCAGGCTGAGCCACAGGCCGTTGACGACGGCCGCCGCGTTGCCCAGCGGCCCGCGGGCGAGGCGCGAATAGCGTGAGGGCGCAACATCGACATCGGGTTGACCGTAGCTCATAAACACCGTCATGGAGTCCGGCTGCGAGCGAGCCGGTTGTTTTGCTGGTATGGTAGAATAAGGCAATCAGAGGTCCGTCTTCCATCCTTTGCGGGCGTAAGAAACCGGGTTCGCGAAAACCCGGTTCCCTGGACCATCGATTGCCCGATTGGGATGATTATACACCTCGCCCGCTGGCGCGACAATCGTGCGGCGGAGCCTGGGTCGAGGCGCTCATGCCCGGTCAGACTCGTCAGGTTCGCAATTGGCTGCTGGTCCTCTCGCTCTCCGGCTTCGTCCTTTTCCTGGTGGTCGGGGTGATCTCCCTGATCGCCTACTTCCAGTTGACTGACGCCGAAGCCGTGACCTATGGATGGCGCGAGCCGCTCGATGCCGTGTCGCTCGCGCGCGTGCGGCCCGACCTGGCCCTGTTGCCCCTGGGAGGCGTCTCGGTGGACGACGCGGTGCGCGAGGCGTTGGCTGCTGGCGAGCCGGACAGCGCCTTCGCCATCGTCGTCTACGCCAGCGATCTCAGCGCTGCCGTGCGCGGCGGCCTCCTGGCGCTGGTCGGCGATCGCTATGTCCAGGCCAGACGCCCCGCTGAGGCCGCGCTCTGCTTCCAACTGGCGCACGATCTGGCGGCCCTCAGCCCCGATCTGGCGGACGTCGCCCGGTTCGATCTGTCGCTGGCCGCCGCGCGCGGGCGATTGGCGCTGGGCGATGAGGCAGGCCTGACCCTGAGCCTGGAACAGGCCCGAACCATCGTCCGTTATAGCGCGTTTTTGCAGCCAGTCCAACGGCGACGGGCCGTCGACCAGCTCGCGCGCATGGTCGCCGCCGCGCGCGGCGAACGAGCGGCGAGCCGTCTGCAGGCGGAGATGGCCGATGTCCTGACGCTGCGTCCCTCGTCGCCGCTGTTCCCCTCGCCGACTCGCCGCGAGCCGCTGCCGCCGAACCCTACGCTGGAGGCGGTGCGTCAGGAGCGACAGCAGAAGGCGTTGGCCCTGATCGACCAATGGATCGCCCTGGGCGGCGGGGATGTGGGACCGGAGATCAGCGACCTGGCCGAGTTCCTGCGCCGCGAGGATGAGGCGCGCATCGCCTGGTATATGGAGCTGAGCCAGCGACCGGACTTGACGCTGCCGCAGCAGGCGTCGTTGCTCGCCGATCAGGCAGCCTGGCTGTTGGTGAAGCTGCAGACAGCGCGGCGCGCCTTCGGCGTGAGCCTGGTCCCCGCCTGGGAGGCGCGCGAGCTGGAGATCCGTCAGGCCCTGGCCGCCACCCAGCTCGCGCTGTTCGCCAAGATGCGGGAACAGAACGCTCAGTTCGTCAACCAGCGCGAGGTGGACCTGGCCGCCTGGGAGATCGTGCGTCAGGAGCTGGCGACCTGGCGTTGGGGACATTATCCTGGCCTGAACTGGGAAGAGCGCGAGCGGGCGCTGCTCAACGCCAACCGGACAGTATGGCAACACCTGGTGAGCGGCGGCGTCACGCCTGGGTCGGGCGTCTTTCCCATGCCGTGGACGACCGACGATCATCATGGGTATCTGTTGGTGAACGGCGGGCAGATCGCGGGAGGATGAATTGGCCTGGGCAGATATCGACCAGAGGACGTTCGCGGAGGAGGTGAGCGGAGCGCAGCCGATCCACCTGGCGCGCGCCGCGCTCTTGTTCGCGCGCGGCATCGCCTACCCTGACCTGCGTCCCTCCGTCTATCTGGAACGGCTCGAACGCTGGGCGGAGACGGCGCGCGCGCGCAGCGCTGCCGACGTCTCGGCCCTGGCGCGCGCGATGACCCTGACCCGCTTTCTCTTCGACGAGTTGGGGCTGCTCGGCAACCAGGAGGATTACTACGATCCCCGCAACAGCTTCCTCAACGATGTGATCGACCGTCGGCGTGGGCTGCCGATCTCGCTCTCCGTGATCTTTCTGGATCTGGCGCAGCGGATTGGCCTGATCGCTGAAGGGATCGGCCTGCCCGGCCATTTCGTGGTGGCGGTGCGCACGCCCGAGGCGCGCATCTTCCTCGATCCTTTTCATGGCGGCATGATGCTCACGATGGAGGATATGGTCCACCTGGTGGGCCGGGCCACCGGTTACGATGGCCCGCTTCGTCCCGAATGGCTGATCTCCATGGAGCCGGACGCGATCCTGGCGCGCATGTTGCTCAACCTGCTTGGCCTGTACCTCCATCAGGAGCAGTGGTCGCTGGCGTTGGCCACCGTGGAGCATCTGCATACTTTGCACCCGGACACGCCCGACTATTTGCGTGATCTGGGGCTGCTGTACGCGCGCACGCGCGCGCTGCGACGCGCCGTAGAATGCCTGGAGGAGTATCTCCAGCGCTTCCCCACGGCCGCTGACGCCGATGTGATCCGGCAAACGGTGGCCGTCCTTGTCGAACAGATGGCGAGGTGGAATTAATGGATCTGCAAGCGGAACTGAAACGATCCGACGGGACCCTCATCGCGGTTTTCGCACTGCCGGCCAAGTAGTTCAAGACCGGCTCGCGCGGCTTTTACGCCAACGGCAAAGCTGAGATCGACGGCAAACGCTACCAGGTGCAGATCCAGGTCGTCGAGATCGGCAGCAAGGCTCAGCACGTCGTCGAGAGCGCCTGATCTCTACAGATTGCGGACGGCCTCCCAGTAGGCCCGGATATTGGCCAGCGGCACGTCCGGCGTGATCGTGTTGCTGGTGAAGAAGACGAGCGTCGCCTGGCCGCGGCAGATGTCCACGGCGCATCGCACTTCGGCGCGGACGTCATCAGGCGCGCCGAAGGGGAGCGTCGTCGTCACCTCCAGCGGGCCGAAGATGAGGAGCGGATCGCCGTCGCGGGTGCGGCGCTGCACGATCCATTCCAGCTCCATGCCGCACTCGCGCTGGAATCCCTGCAGGCCTCCCACGCCGCAGGCCAGCACGTCGTCGAGCAGCGGTCGCCAGTCGCCGTCGCAATGCCAGACGACCCTGGCGCCAGCCTCCAGCAACGGCTCCAACGTGTAACGCAGCAAGGGGAAGTACTCGCGGCGCAAGAACTCGGGCGAGACCAGCGGACCGCGCTGGCTGCAGATATCTTCGCCGGTGAGGATGGCGCGCGGGTGGATGCCCTCGCGGATCGCGCGCGCCCGCAGTTGGGCG
>FWWM01006238.1_pt1 | contig 25244 bp, 25 predicted proteins | sample 2228351 | NCBI WGS metagenome assembly FWWM01 (sample SAMEA103939774, study PRJEB20133) | metagenome
CCCCGGTCCGCAGAATCCATAAGATCCCGTTCAGCACCTCCCGATCGTCCCGTCGCGGTCGGCCCCTGCCGTCGAGCCGTTTGGGGGGCTGGGGGATCAGCGGCTGAATCACTTTCCATTGCTCATCAGTCAAGTCCATGATCCACCTCCCGTCGTTGGCTGCCCCATTTGACCTCAATCATTTTTGAGATAGCTTCTAGTCGAAGAGGCGGTTGATCCCAAGCGGTAGATGTCTAGGCTGCCTTGATCCGAGGGAAATGAATTTCGATCACAGCCATGGTTGAATTCACCTCGGGCGACCCAGTGAGTCACGCCTAGGCCACCATCTCGATCCAATACACCCTGCGGAGATAAGAGTTTTGATAACAGAGGTTTCCTCTCATCGAGCGGCTTTTCAGGTTTCATCGCCCTGCTCTTTCAGTTTTCTACAGACGGTCTGTTCAGCCACACGTCTGGTCCGGTCGACCACCTGGGCAAACCGTGATTGGGTTCCCCTTCCGACGTTTTGGGGTCCAGGCTCGCCCAGGGGCACAGCCCAAGGCGCAAAGCCAAAAGCAAGGGGAGGGTGGACCTGGCGGAGGGGAAGAAACCGGGTATACTCAAGCCGTCGACGGCTGGAAAGCCTTTTTATTTTTTGGTTTCGGCCCGCGATAAGGAGGGAAAATCGTGAATTTCGAACGGCGCAGGATGTACAACGTGAGCCATCTCAACCTCACGTGCAAGGACTGCGGCGCTAAGATCGAGGAACTTCCGTTTGAACCCAAGACGGATCGCCCGGTCTACTGCCAAAAGTGCGCTCGCCAACATCGCCGGGATAACCCCCGCGTGTTGCGATAGGTTTTTGTCGGGGCGGCCTTCCACAGCCGCCCCATTTTTTATCCCACCGCGAGCACCGCCGCGCCCTGCACCTCCCCGCGCTTCAGCCGGAGCAACACTTCGTTGGCCTGGTCCAACGGGTGAATCTCCACCTGAGCGCGAACAGGAACCTCGGCCGCCAACCGCAAAAACTCCACGGCGTCTTGCCGCGTGGCGTGGGCCACGGACCGGAGCACCCGCTCCCCATGGAGAAGCCGATAAGGGAGCTCAGGAATGGGCGTCATGTGGATGCCGGCGAGGACCACCACCCCACCTGGCCGCACCGCGGCCAGGGCGTGGGGCACGACCCAACCGGCTGGCGCAAACACCAACGCAGCATCCAACGGCTCGGGCGGTTGATCTTGGGGGCCGCCCACCCAAAGGGCTCCCAGGGCACGGGCCAGTTCTCGGTGATGCGTGGAGCGCGTGAACACAAGGACTTCCTGGCCCAAATGCTGGGCGACCTGGATCACCAGGTGCGCCGAGGCCCCAAACCCGTACAGGCCAAGGCGATCTCCACCACGGGCCCCGGAAAGCCGCAAGGCGCGGTAACCGATGACGCCAGCGCACAGCCATGGCGCCATCCCTTCAACAGGCCCCTTCGCAGGCAGCGGATAAACAAACTCGGCGTGGGCCAGCACATATTCCGCATAACCTCCGTCCAGGTGGTAACCGGTAAACCGCGCCTGAGGGCACAAGTTCTCCTGCCCACGGCGGCAAAATGCGCACTGCCCACACGCCCAGCCAAGCCAGGCCACACCTACACGGTCGCCCACTCTCCACTTCGTCACGCCGGGCCCCACGGCGTCCACCTCGCCCACCACTTGATGCCCCACCACCACGGGGCTGCGCACGAGCGGTAAGTCCCCTTCTACCGTGTGCAAATCGGTGTGGCAGACCCCACAGCAAAAAACGCGGACCCGGACTTGCTCCGGGCCCGGCTCGCCCTTCTCCAGGTTCCTCAGCTCAAGGGGGCGGTGTTCCACCGGCCCCTGGGCCGTGAGAACCATCGCTTTCATAAGCTAGCCTTGAAACTCCACCACCCAAAGTTCGTCTTCTTCCACCAGGTAGTGCTCGGCGCGTTCTCCCCGCACCTTGAGGAGCACGTAGTCGGGGTCATCTGGGCCTTCCCAGTAGTCCTCCCATTCCTCTTCCCAAAACTCCTGCTTGAGTTCGGGGTCTTCGACCACTTCCGCGGTTCCCAGGATTTGCGCGTAGGCGCCGCCTTCCAGGCTGAGGAAAAATGCCGCCACCTTGGGGTTGCGCTCGATTTCCTCCACCTTGCGGGACGACTTGCTGGTGGCAAACCATAAGGTGCCGTCCTCTTCGTAAGCCAGCAAAGTCATGGGCCGCATCCGGGGATAGCCGTCCACCGTAGTCACCAGAAGAGCGATCTCGCTCTCCTCCACGATTTCCCAAAGCTTAGCTTCTGCCTCCTCTTCCATCATGAAAAATTCCTCCTCGATACGAGCTTGGAGGGAGGATACCCCACCCGGGGGTCAGGAGCCATGTCCGCTACATCAGCGGCCAGACGGGTTCGTCGCTGAGAAGACCGGCCCAGGCCCGCACTTCCTGAAGCAACGAGGGCCGCACAGCGAGGACCACGAAGCTGGGCGAGGCGAGCACGGTCCGCACACCGGGGGCGAGGCCCCCGCCCCCAAGTTCCCACGGGCCCACCTCGTCGACAACGACCACGGCTGCCCCACGGGCTTGCTCAAGCGCCCGATTGCCGAACGCAACCCCCTCCGGGGAGAAAAAGAACCGGCGGAAGGGGATACCGGGCGGGTGAATGGAGCACAGCAACACCTCTTGTCCGGTGGCCACGTTGCGGATGTGGTAGCCCACGGTGTGGCCGTCCTGCAGGATGCGGGGGGAGACCACGCCGCCCACGTCCACGCCCGCGGCCCTCAGGCGGGCGGCCAGCTCGACAAGCAGGGTGGTCTTGCCGGAGCCGATGGGGCCGGTCACGATGAGCCCGCGCCGGCCAGCCCGGCGCAGGCCCTCCACCGCCCGCACAAGCCCTTCAACCGCCTTGCTCATCGGTTAAAGCCTGGCGGGCTTGGGCCAGCGTGCCATGGTGGAAGGCCAGAACCTCGGCAAGGATGCTCACGGCCACCGCGCCGGGGAAGCGGCCCCCGAGGGGCAACCCCACGGGGCAGCGCAGCTTCGCCAGCCGTTCTTGGGGGATGCCCGCTTCCAAAAGCCGGGCCCGGATCTCTTGGGATTTGCGCTGCGAGCCGAGCATCCCCACGTAAAGGGGACCCGGCTCTTGGGCCAACACCTGCCGGGCCACGTGGAAGTCCCGGTCGTGGGAATCCGTGCAGATGACCACGTACGAACGCGCGGGAAGGGCGGGAATTGCTGCGTACTGGGGAAGGTGCTGCACCACCACACCGGGGGCGATTTCGCAGGCGCGCTCGGCCCGCTCGTCCCACACGACCAAGGGAAAGGCCGCCGTCTCTCTCACCAACCGGGCCAGGACCGTGCCCACGTGGCCGGCCCCGAAGATGTACAGCCGCGCTTCTTCACCCAACAGTTCGTAAAAAAGCGTGGAGCGGCCGCCCCCACAGCGCAGGCCGCGATCCACCAGGTTGTGCACCACCAGCTCGGCCCCCTCACCGCGGCGCAACAGCTCCAGCGCCCGCGCACGGGCCTCCTGCTCGAGGATTCCGCCGCCCACGGTGCCTACGGTGCGGCCGTCGGCCAGAACGAGCATTTTGGCCCCGGGGCCCCGCGGGGCCGGCCCCTCCACGGCCACCACGGTCACCAGTACGGCCTTCTCCCCTCGTTCCAGGGCGGCCCACGCCGCCTGCAGCACCTCCCGGTTCATCGCTCAGCCCTTGAGCACCAGGTGGTTGAACTCGCGGATGAGCTCGTCGATGGCCTCGGCCTGGCGATGAATGCGATCCCAGTGCTCAGGCCAATCGTACCACTGGGCCAGGAGCTCATCGGCGGATTTGCCCATCTGCTCCACCCACGTGAAGTACTTGAGGTTGTGGACCCGGCGGCGGTCCCAGTAGGAGAGCTCGGCCATCCAGTCTGTGCTGGCCCCCAAAAGCCAGCGGGCGTGGTCCACCGCGGCCTGGCCGGCCGTGTACGGCCCGCGCTCCGCCCGCAGCTCCATAAGGCGGCTTTGATAAAGCTCCATGGAGTCGGTGAGCACGGTGAGCACCACGTCTTGCGAGGTGAGCTCGTAGTAGCGCGCGAACTTCACGGCGCAGAGGAGGTTTGCTGCGCCGGAGATGCCCACCAAATCGAGGCTGTCCACCAAGTTGGCGGGGACGCCCTGCTGGAGGAGGTATTTTTGGCCCGCTTCCTCGTTGAACAGGCGGATGAGAGAGATGGGCGCCTCGTCGTCGATGGCCATCACCATGTCCGTATTGCGCACGTTGTGGATCCACGGCACATGCTTGTCGCCGATGCCTTCGATGCGGTGGGCGCCGAAGCCGTTGAGGAGAAGGGTTGGGCATTGGAGGGACTCGCCCACGGCCAGCTTGGCGTGGGGGAAGCGGTCTTTGATGTAGTCGCCGGAGCCCAAGGTGCCGGCCGAGCCGCTGGTGAGGGTCACGCCGGCCAGCCGCCCCCCCACAGCTTGAAAGGCCTCTTCCATCGCCGGACCCGTCACCGCGTAGTGCCACAGGTGGTTCCCGTACTCGTCGAACTGGTTGAAGATCATCACGTCACTTCGCGTGGCCTGAAGTTCCTTGCACTTTTGGAAAATCTCCCACACGTTGGACTCCGAGCCGGGGGTGGCGATGACCTCGCCGGCCACGCGGCGCAGCCATTCAAACCGCTCCTTGGACATCCCCTCGGGGAGGATGGCGATGGACTCGCAGCCCAAGAGGTTGGCCACATAGGCCCCGCCCCGGCAGAAGTTCCCGGTGGAGGGCCACACGGCCTTGTGGCGGGTGGGATCGAATTGGCCGGTGACGAGGCGGGGGGCCAAGCACCCGAACGTGGCCCCCACCTTGTGGGCCCCAGTGGGGAACCACTTGCCCACCAGGGCCACGATGCGGGCGGGGACGCCGGTGAGCTCGGGGGGGAACACGAGGTAGTTCACGTGGCCGAAGCCGCCGCCGCGCTGGACAGGCTCGTTTTTCCAGGTGATGCGGAACAGGTTGCGGGGGTGGAGGTCCCACAGCCCCACGTCCTGGAGTTCCCGGCGCACCTGGGCGGGAACTTTTTCGGGGTGGCGCATTTCCTCGAAGGTGGGGACGAGGATGTTGCGTTGCCGAGCCAGTTCGGCGTTTTTCTTCCGCTGGGGTTCGTCCACACGCAGGTCGATCATCGTCGCTCCTTTAGCCATTGACAGGGTTATGGGATAATGCTATCATGTTGTCAGACAGGTAGACAAGTGGCCATGGAATTCCGCAAGGTTCGGCCCACCAAGGCGTCCACCGAGGTGGCGGCGCAGCTTTTGGAAGCCATCCGGGCCGGGCTGTTCCCCCCCGACACCCGCCTCCCCTCGGAGGCGGAGCTGGCGCAACGGATGGGGGTCAGCCGGCCCACCGTGCGCGAGGCCCTCAGCGCCCTGGCCGCCGTGGGCCTCATCGAGGCCCGGCCGGGCATCGGCAACTTCGTGCGCCAACCCACGGAATCCCTGGCCTTCCAGGCGTTGTTCATTTTGGAAAGCGAGGCGAGCTGCCTGGAGATCATGGAGGCGCGCACGGCCGTGGAGCCGCCGTTGGCCGAGTTGGCCGCCCGCAAGCGCACCGACGAACAGGCGCACGCCCTGGAGCAGATCTGCCAAAAGCTGGCCGCACTGGCCCAACCCGAGCGGTTCGACGAGTACTTCACCACCGACAAGGAGTTCCACGTGCTTTTGCTCGACGCAGCCCATAACTCCCTCCTCACCTCCATCTGCACGCCTCTTATCAACACCATGGACCAGCGCCTGTACCGGGAATTCACCCGCAAGTACTACTTGAAGGACCTCGGCAGCATCGAGGAGGTAGCGGCGCTGCACGGCCAGGTGGCCCAAGCGGTGAAAGCTAAGCGGCCGGCGCAGGCCCGCGCCGCCATGGAAGCCCATTGGCAGCGCATGTGGCGCCTCGTCCAAGACGATCTCGGTTCACCATCTTAAGGCGCAAAGGAGGGCAACAACCGTATGAAAAAGACTGTGGTTGTGGCTTTGGGAGGCAACGCCATCCTGCAAGCGGGGCAGAAGGGCACGTTTGAAGAACAGCTGCAGAACGTGTACCACGCCGCGGAGCAGTTGGCCACCATCGCCCTCTCGGACGATTGGCGGCTGGTCATCACCCATGGCAACGGCCCCCAAGTGGGCAACATCCTCCTGCAGCAGGAGGCCGGCAAGCACGTGGTGCCGCCCATGCCCATGGACGTATGCGGGGCCGAGTCCCAAGGGTTGATCGGGTACATGATCCAGCAAGCCTTGAAAAACATCTTGGCCCAGCGGGGGCGGGCGGACATCCCGGTGGTCACCGTGGTCACGCAAGTGCTGGTGGACAAAAACGACCCGGCGTTTCGGAAGCCCACCAAGCCGGTGGGGCCCTTCTACAAAGAGGAGGAGGCCAAGCGCTTGCAGGTGGAGAAGGGGTGGCAGGTGGTGGAGGACGCGGGCCGCGGCTGGCGCCGCGTGGTCCCCTCCCCTGACCCCAAGGCCATTGTGGAGAAGGACGCGATCCGCACGTTGCTTGCCAACCACACGATCGTCATCGCCTCGGGCGGTGGGGGCATCCCCGTGATCGAAGAGAACGGCCGGCTTAAGGGCGTGGAAGCGGTGATCGACAAAGACCTAGCCGGCGAGCGGCTGGCCGAGGACGTGGGGGCCCAGGTGTTCGTCATCCTCACCGATGTGGACAAGGTGCGCCTCAACTACAAGAAGTCCGGGGAGAAGGCGCTGGACCGGATGACGGTTTCCGAGGCCAAGCGCTACATGGCCGAAGGGCACTTCGCCAAAGGCTCGATGGAGCCCAAGGTGTTGGCCACGGTGCGTTTTTTGGAGGCCGGCGGCGAGCGGGCAGTAATCGCCGCCCTCGACCAAGCCGTGGACGCGTTGGAAGGCCGCGCGGGCACGCAAGTGGTCCGCGACTAGATAAGGAGGAACGAGATGGCAGCAACAGATCTGCGAGGACGGGACTTCATCACGTTGATGGATTTCGATCGGGAAGAGATCGAAACCATCCTGGACACGGCGTTTGACCTCAAGCGGAAGTGGATCCGCGGCGAACCCCACCGCCTGCTGGAGGACAAAACGCTGTTCATGCTCTTCTACAACCGCTCCCTGCGCACACGCAACTCGTTTGAAGCAGGGATGACGCAGCTGGGCGGGCACGCCCACTTCCTGGAGCCGGACGCGGTGTACACCCCTGCCTTGCCCGGCGAAGAGCAGGCCTACGCCACCGAACGCATCGCCGACGTGGCCCGCGTGCTGGCGGAGATGGGCCACGGCATCGCCATCCGCATCTACGGCAAACACACCGGCTGGATCTACGGCAAGGGCCGCCTCATCCTCCAGGAGTTCGCCCGCTGGTCCCGCGTGCCCGTCATCAACATGGAAGACGACGTGGACCACCCCTGCCAAGGCCTGGCCGACATCATGACCATTTTGGAGAAGCTGGGCCACCACCTGCAGGGCAAGAAGTTCGTGATGTCTTGGGCTTATTCGGGGTCGGTGGAGAAGCCGCTCGCCGTGCCCCATGGGGCCATGATGGCCGCGGCCTTCTTCGGCATGGACATCACCCTCGCCCATCCCAAGGGCCTCGACCTCGACCCGCAGATCCTGAACTTTGTGAAGAAGACCACCAAGTATTACGGTGGTGACTTCCGCATCGTCCACGACATGGACGAGGCGTTCAAAGACGCGGTGGTGGTGTACCCCAAGTCGTGGACGTGCCAACCCACGGACGGGAAGACGCCCATGGACCCCCAGAAGTCCAAGGCCATCTTCGAGGCCAACAAGCACTGGATCACGACCAAGGAGAAGATGGCGCTCACCAACGGCGCCCTCTACATGCACTGCTTGCCGGCGGACCGGGGCATGGAGGTCACCGACGAGGTCATCGACGGCCCGCAGTCGGTGATCGTGGAGCAGGCGGCCAACCGCCTCCACGCCCAGAAGGGGCTCATGGCCCTCATCATGCAGTAACGCGTGATGGGTGACGCGTGACAGAGCATTCTTGGTGGGGGAAGTACGTCGCCTGTGACGCGTCACGGCCCATCAAGGAGGAGCAGATGAGCTGGTTTAACTTGTACGGCAAGGACCTCATCAGCACCAAGGACTGGACCAAAGAGGAGATCGAGATCGCCCTCAAGGTGAGCGAGGAGCTCAAGGGCATGTACTACGCGGGCATCCCCCACCACTGCCTCAAGGACAAAACCTTCCTCATGCTGTTTTTCAACACGTCCACGCGGACCCGGCTGTCGTTTGAGACGGCCATGACCCAGCTGGGGGGCCATGCCCAGTACATCGCGGCCACGGACCTGCGGTTGTCGTTGGAGGACAAGCCCGGAGCGGGCGAGACGATCAAGGACACGGCCAAGGTCATGGCCCGCTACGCCCACGGCATCGGCATCCGCCTCCTGGAAGATAAAGTTTCCCGCTACGGCGAGGACACGGAGATCATGTACAAGTTTGCTGAGCACGCCGAAGTGCCGGTGATCAACATGGCCTCCAACATCTGGCACCCATGCCAGGCCATCACGGACCTGTTCACGCTGCGCGAGAAGCTGGGCCGCGACCTCAAGGGGATCAAGTACACCATCATGTGGGCTTATTCACCGTGGGCCCGCTCCCTGGGTTCGGTCCAGGACGAGATGATCATCGCTGCCCGGTTTGGCATGAACGTTACAGTGGCTCATCCCAAGGGTTACGAGCTCGATCCTGAGGCTCTCCAGCTGGCCAAGGCCTACGCCAAGGAAAGCGGGGGCAGCTTCGAGGTGACCCACGAGCTCGACGACGCCCTTAAGGGCGCGGTGGTGGTGTTCCCCCGCGGGTGGATGAGCCTGCGCCGCTACGAAATCGGCAAAGAGGCGGAGATCAAAAACGCGGAGAAGTTCAAGGACTGGAAGTACACCCGCCAGCGGCAAAAGACGCTGTGCAAGCCAGGTTACCTCATGCACGTCATGCCCATCGACCGCGGAAACGAGGCCGACGACGAGCTATGTGACGATCCTGAGCTTTCTTGGTTGTACGACCAAGCGGAGAACCGCCTGCACACCCAAAAGGCCATCCTGGCCCTCACCATGGGCGGAAGGCTGTAAGCCCCCTCTTCTTTCCCTCCCCCCAACCCCCTTCCCCTCGTGGGAAGGGGGGTTTTTATGGACGGATGAGGAGCGTGAGGTACAAACCCACCACCAATGGCACGATCACCCAGCTGGAGGGATAAGCCCCGGATAAGCGGTTCGACCGTTACCTCCGCCCCCTTCCCCACTAGGGACAAACAGGTTCCAGGTCAAGCGGCCATCGGACGCAGGAACGCTTGGCCCCCTTGCCCAAGCCCATAACAAGGTCTTCCCCGGGCCCTGCTGGCAAGCGAGAAAGCAAACCCTTCAAAACGCGGCTTTCCACCCCAATTCCACGCTCACGTGATCGGGCACGGACCAGGCAAAGCCGGGGATGAGGACAAAGTTTTCCCCAAGGGGCGCCTCCGCCTTGATCTCCACCTCCCCAAGCCCGAAAAGCCCTTGGTCCCCAAAATAGAGGGTCGTCTTCCACTTCCCACCTCCACAGCACCCAGAAGTTCTCCCTTCCAGCTCCACCTTCTCCAAAAACGGGGGTTTCACCAAGGGGACTTCCTTTGGGGCCAGGCTCGTCAGGACATTGAACTTGATCCCCTCCACCTCCCCTTGAATCCAAATCCCATAAAGCTCGATCCCCTGCAAGGTGGAGTCCTCCCAGTGGGCGCCGAGGAAGAGGAAAAGGCCCTGGGGACCTTGATAGAGGACGCCGGGGAACAGGCGCACCTCCCTCTCCTCGGCTCTCACCCGCACGTGGGCCCACAGGAAGAACCCGCACTCCAAACCCCCCGGAAAGGAAAATCCCAAGGAAAGCTCGTCGAACCCGGATTTGCTGAAGATGAGCCTCCCCCGAACTTTAGGGATACAGCAAGGGAGGGGGAGGCTGAACCGGGCCTCGAGAAAGGAGAAGGAGGGAGAGAAGGTGGGGTCGAGGACCTCGTCCAGGAACCTTTTAAGGTTGAACCGGATCCGAACCCTCTCCAGAGGGGATCCGGTGGCCTTGAGCTCCAACCCCCAGCCAAAGCCCTTTTCTTCCAGCTTGGCTACACCTAAGAGGTCCAGGCCAAGTCCGCCCCTGCTCCAGAGGGCTTTCCCTCCCAGGAACTTTTGCGCTTGGGGATCGAACTCCAAGCTGGGCAGGACCTCCACCTCCCCCAATCTCCCCTTCCCCGCCAGGGAAAGCTTTGTCCATGCGCCATGGGAGAAGGAGGAAGCCAGGGACCAGCGCCATCCCCCTCCCTCCCAACCCAGGGTGAAGTCCGCGCTCAAGGAGACCGCGTCGGGAAGCGCCCAGGCCAGCCGACCCTCCCACTCCAAGGAGATGGAAGCCCAAGCCGCCCAGCTCGCCCAGAGCACCAGGACCAGGGCCTTCATGTCATCCCCCTTCCTGCCCGGGCAGGGCCAGCGGGCAGATGTCGCAGGTAATCGTCACCGTCACCCAACCCACAGCGACGTTTCCGCACCCGTCCCTCACCGTGTAGGAAAACGTCTCTTGCAGGCCTCGGTATGGAGGCGGACAGGAGGGGGACCAACCCATCGTGGTGTAGTAGATCACATTTCCCACCGCCCACGCGTTCCCGCACCTGGGTGGGTCGAAGCCTTCCAGCCTTAACTCGTAGCCCTTGTCATTGGCCAAAACCGGGATTGCTACAGGTGACCCATCGCAGTTTGCGGTATCAGGGTTTGCGATAAGCGGCGGACAGACAAACTCCACCGTCACCCAGAACTGGCAATCCTGGCTCGTGGTATTTCCGCAGGCATCCGCAGCCGTGCAGGTCATGGCGGCCGGGCTCGTGGTCCCCACCACAAACCACCCTCCCGAAGGGGTGCAGCTTATGCTCGGATTGGGATCGCAAGTGTCTTGAGCCCTGGCCCGGGGGAAGCTCACCCAGACCGTGCTCCCTGGAGGCGAGTGGGTGTACTCCACCACGTCCCCTGGACACAAGATCGTGGTCGGCGTGGCGTCACTTATGTAGGTGATGATTTGGCTGCACTGGGAGGCGTTCCCACAGGAATCCCGAGCCTGCCAGGTCCTGGTGATGGTGGTCCGACAGCCCACAGCCGAGACGCTGTCGGTGTAAGTCACGTTCGGGTTTGGATCGCAGTTGTCTTGAGCTATGGCCCAGCCGGTGGTTTTCGGGCTTGTATCCGCAGGGTTGCAGCCAAGGTCCACGTTCTCCGGACAGGTGATCTGCGGAGCGGTTGTGTCCCGCACGGTGATGGTCTGCACGCCATTGGCCTTGTTCCCGCAGGCGTCGATGGCGGCCCAGGTCCGCTTGATCGTAAAGAAGAAGGGGCAAGGGCCGAAGAAGACCTCGTCGCTGTAAGATATTTCAGGGTTTGAATCGCAGTTGTCCCGGGCTGTGGCCCAGCCTGTGCGGTCCGGATCCGTGGATTCATGGCACTCCACTACCACATCCGGCGGCAAAGTCAAGATCGGGGGCTTGGTGTCCAAAATCCCGATCACCTGCCTGTGCTCGATTTCGTTGCCACAGGCATCGGTAGCCCGCCAGATCCGGGTAATCGCCCCGGTATACCCACCGCACCCGCCCAGGTCCACGATCTCCTCGTAAGTTACGGTGGGGCTGGGATCGCAGTTGTCGGTGGCCCGCACCACGGGAGGAGGTGGAACGGGAGCGTCGCACTCCAAAACCAAATCTCCTGGCATGGCCTGGGCCCAAGACGGAGGAACATCGTCCACAACCTCGATGCGCTGCACAGCCTGGCTCTTGTTCCCACAGGCATCTTCGGCCCTCCAGGTCCGCTCAATCGTCCAGGAATGCGCACAGGAGCCAGGAACGAGGGAATCCGCATAACTGATCCTCGGGTTGGGATCGCAGTTGTCTTGAGCTGTGGCCCAGCCAGTGTGATCCGGGTCCTTTGGCTCATGGCACCGCACCACTCTATCTGGAGGAACGGAAAGCTCAGGTGCGGTGGTGTCTTTCACCGCGATCCTTTGCACCCCGGAGGCCCTATTTCCGCAGGCGTCGGTGGCAACCCAGTTCCGCAGGATGGTCCAAGAATGAGGGCAGGGACCGGGAACAAGGGTGTCGGTGTAGGTTACCGTCGGGTTTTGATCGCATTCGTCTTCGGCCGTGGCCCAGCCGGTATATTCGGGATCCTTGGGCTCGTGGCACTCCACTCCGCCATCAGCGGGGAGGAAAAGTCTGGGCGGGGTGGTGTCCTGGATGATGAACCACGCCTAGGTTGCGGAGCGGTTTCCCGAGGGGTCGGTGGCGTAGAAAGTAACAAGGTGCTTTCCGGTCTTCCCGCAACCGGGGATGAACGGCCCAAGCTCATAAGACCAGCTTACGGGAAGGTCACAGTTATCGAGGGCCTCGGCCCCTCCATGTCTTTCAAGCCAGTTTCGAAATTCCTCCACATTGCCTGCTCCATCGCACTCCACAACCTCGTTTCGCGCAGGGGCAACAATTGTGGGGGGTATCCTATCCAGCACACGGATGGTCACTACACCGGGCACCTCCACCGTTGCGCCGCAGGCGTCCTGGAAGAGGAAGCTGAAGGAGTCGGAAAGTCGGTCGCCCTTGCCCAAAGCGTAACAGGCCTGGTCTTCCCCAACGCTGGGGACGTACAGGGCCAAAAGCGTTCCTCCCGCAAAGGAGGGGTTGACCCGCCCGTAATCCGGGACCTCGCCCAAGCCCGCAAAGAAAACTCGATCTGCTTCGGGATCGGTTACGGAGACAGGGCCAACCACCGCCCCCACAGGAACGGATCTTCCCGGAAGCACAAGCACCAAGGCCTCACCCGAAAGCTTCCCCTGCACCTCGGGCGCCCGATTTCCCACCACATAGACCACCAAAGTGCCCGAGGCTTTCCTTCTGTCCAAATGTTCCACCACAAATGGAACCGCAAAAGTCCCAGGGCAAAGCTCCCGGTCTGCTTTCACAGCTACGGCCACAGACCAGCCATGGCCCGAACGGCTGAAGTGACCGATCTCCTCAACCAAAATGCCGGGAGGAGGGGAAAGCTCAGGAAGAAGGGAGGGAAGTCCATGGGGATCGGGGAGGCGTCGCCGTCGTCCACGCTGATCGCGGTGTAAGTCATACTTCCTCGGCGCACGGTCACCGGCGAGGCATAGACGTACATCGGCCGCTCGATCCAGACCACAAGGGTGGCGTAGTCCACCCCGCCCCACCCGTCATCAGCTCTGAAGGTCACCATCTCCCAACGGGGTCCGCGGGCGTAGTACTCCGGGACCGTCCAGGTATAGGTTCCAGTGACGCGAGCTCGACCTCGGATGGTTGGAAAATCACCCGGCCCTGAAATTTTCTGTAGGACAAGATCAATGCTACAAGGAAGTCTTCCTTCAACCACTGCCTCGATCCTATCCCCAGGCTTCGCCACCATCTTGTCAGGTGCGACTAAAACCTCTGGAAAGTCAAAGCAGGCATGCACGGGTACGCCGTTAAACGTGCTGATTATCGTTCCACAACGAAGTATGGATGCTGAAATGGACACCTCACCTTTCCATTCGCCAGAAAACCCGGAAACCTCCACCGTTACTTCTGCCCTCACCTGTTCCAGACGTATCTTCTTTGGATAATCCAGGTTCACACTCTGCCCTGTTCCCTTGGCCTCGGCCTTGAGAATAACTTCCTCATTTGAACCTAAGGGATCTACTATTTCAAACGCAACAACAACACACCGCCGCAACCATAGAAAACCGCATCTCCGCTGTCTTGGTTCTCCCGCTGCTCGTATTTCCAAAGGTTTAAGAAGCTCAACGCGGACAGATCTACTGTCATGAGAGCCGATCTTGTCCAAAACAATAAAACCAAGTCCGACATTTTCTGCTTGAGCTGTCTCTTCTACGTCAATGGTAAAGACAGCCTCCTTGACCAGAACTTGTTTGGCAGAGCCTCCGAGTTCCCAGGTGCGGACAAATACCCCTTCCTCTCGAGCTACAACACCGCCTCTCGTAACGGCTTGAAAGGTGTGAAGGTCTTCTACTCCGTTGGGGTCATAAGCTACGACCGCTATCCTTACAGGGTTCCCTGGAGCTAAACAAAAAGATTTTGGAGCGTCTACAATCTGAGGAGTATAGTTTTGGGGATCGCCACACCGACACGGGCTGGGGAAAAGGGTTAACGGTTGTTCGAGAGGTCCGGGCAGGTTCACTCTAACTGAAATCGGCGAGCCTGGAGGCCCCACTGGAATTCCAATCGCTATTGTGGTCCCTGCCTTTGTGAAGATCAGCTTCTTTTCGGCTACGCACGCCTCTAGGATTCCACTCTCACCCTTGACCATCTCCTTGATCACCCATTCCTCCCTATCCGGAGTGGGAATCAGGTGTATTTTGCGTGTTTCCGTACGAACATACCTCGGATCTAAAGGATCGGGAATTTCAAGTTCAACAGGCACATCTTTTATCATTGCTGTCGGTTGAATACACTCTTCTTCCGGGCAACAGTACCTACACTTACACTCTTGGGCAGCGATTGTTTCAGAAAAAGCGAAGGTGACGCTTGGACTGATGCCAAGGTAAGGGATGGAAATTCCTAGCCCAGGGGACAAATATACTTTCCTGCTAAATATTGGTTGAGGAGACTCACATCTACATTCCCAAGAGCTGCCTTTCACCGCGCAGCTTAAGGTCAAAACCACAAAGGCCAAAATGACTTTCCCTTTCATCTTCTCCCTCCGTTCCAAAAGATCCAGAGGTAGGGGTTGAAGCCTAAAGAGGATCCCACAAGCTCATGTTGGCCGTTGCCATCGAGATCGGAGGAAAACAGAGGTCCTATCGGCCGAGGGATCTTGAGGCCGTCGAATGCGCCATCCCCATAATTCAAAAGGATATACACCCCGCTTCCTAAAGCTGTGGTAAAGGCGAGATCGATCTTCCCGTCGCCATCGTAATCGCCCAAGGCCAGCCCCTTCAGCGGCCAGAAGGCCTCGTACTCTTGAAGCTTGGGCAATGACACGTCCCATAACTCACCGCTTGACAGCACTATCCACCCTCTTACCCCCCTCCATATAAGCTTTACTCCTTCTCCCCTAAGGAGGGCCTGAACATCCAGCTCCTTAAGTTCAACCCCAAGGTCCATGGTGAGCAGAACCACATCGTCCAAATCATCTCTATCAAGATCGCCTGCAGCCATGTTGAGGGGGAACTCTCTAAGCTCGAAGGGAGCCTGGGTGACCTGCATAGCCCGCTGGGGAAAGCTTAGGTAAAACAGACCAGCCTCGCTCAGAAGAGCCACTTCTGGAAGCTCCCGTTGGGTGAAGTAACCCATAGTGGCCAAACCCAGGTCCCCTGCGGTCCAAAAGTATGAAGTCCAATCCTTTCCTCCCCACTTCACCAGTACATCTCTGATCCGGAGCACGAGGACATCGAGCTCTCCGTCACCATCGAAATCAGCCAGGGCCAAGCTTGGTTGAACAGCGTTAGATTTTTCTGGCCTGAACACCTCTAACTCCTCTCGGGTGAGGAGCTCCCCTTCAGCTGACAGGCCCCAAAGCTCCGTCGCCTTCCACCCCTCTGGTCGGTCAGCCACGCTCAAGAACCACACTTGGCCCGCCTTTACTTCTGCGACCATCACCCGTACTGGCTCCTTAAGGAAGGTTTTCCGGATAAAGGCGCCCCCTCCGTCGTTCCAAAGCACATCAAGCCCTTGCTGGCCCTCTACCAATAGCTCAGGAGCCCTGTCTCCGTTGAGATCTCCCACCCCAAGAAGGTAGGTTCCCTCAAAGGGGATAAGGGTAGAGCCTTGAGGTATTCCGCCGACGCAGTAGAGGCTAGGCAAGGGCTCACTGGGCACCACCAGGACCGGCCTTCCTCCTAAGGTCAGGGACCAGAAACTATCGCCAGGCCCCAGGGACAAAATGCCAAAGAAGAGAAACTCGCTCGTTGGAGTGTGGAAGGTGCTTGCGTCCTTTCTTGGCAAGACCATCCATCCTATTCCTCCCCGAACCAACGCGTCTTCGAACCCGCGTTCAGTAAGGTCCCCAAGATGCACCCAAGACAAGGGGCCCAAGTCTAAAAACTGTTCAACTTCGAAGCCCTCTTGGGAGAATCTCCCACTCAAGAAGCCCTGATCGGTAGCCAACACGAGGAGACCGTCCTTCCCCAAAGCGGCGTGCTGGACCTCACCGTATCCGCTCTCCCACTCCCAAGTTTCTCGAATTCCCTCGCGCCCGACCAAAAGAATCAAAAGCCCATTTTTGCGGTGGAGGGCGAGATCCAGAAAACCGTCCCCATCAAGATCAGCCAAGGCGAAGGCCCGGCCCACAGCGGAAAAGAGCAGCACACCTTCCGCGAATTTGAATGGACTCAGGCCCAAATGGAGGTAAAAGAAACCCGCGTCTTTCTCGTTTACCGTCCACCATAGGAGGTCAGGGACCCCGTCCTTGTTAAGATCCGCGATCCAAATCTTGTAGGGCAAGTCCACAATAGGAATGGTGACTTTCTTCTGCAGTTCTCCCCTTCCTGTGTTGCTGAAAAGGTACAGGGCTCTCTCTTTTCCCCCTGTTCCCACCACAAGGTCCAAGTCCCTGTCGCCATCCAGGTCTGCCAGAGTGCCACACGTAGGGTGTACCCGGCCCACTACCGTGTAGTACTTCCCATCGTGCCACTTTATCTCGTAGAACCCTACAACCTTGTCGCGCAAAGTTCCATCGGCTTGAGCCTCAAAAAGGCGGACGGATTGGTAGTCCGAAATCAAGATGTCCTCTAGACCATCGCCACTGAGATCGCCTACGCCAAGGATTTCAAGTCCAGAAGTTGGGGCTCCCCAGGGATAAAGCCAGTCCCTATGCCAAAGGAGAACTGCTGGAGGAGAAAACGTTGCTTGTAGTTCACCGGAAATCAAGCCCGCAGCAACCACGGCTAAACATAATTTCCCTACCCGCCGCATCGGCCACCTCCTGTCTCTTCGCCCTCATGCATCCTAGCATGTGCCTCCCCCGCAACCGTCAAGTGCAGGGCCTGCCCCATCCGGCACAAAAGAGCCTCGTCTCCGTCTCTACCAAAACAGGGCCAACCACAGGAACGGATCTTCCCGGAAGCACAAGCACCAAGGCCTCGCCCGAAAGCCTCCCCTGGGCCAGCGGGGCCCTGTTGCCCAACACCCGCACACTTAACGTGGCATTCCCATGTGGATCAGTCGAGGTGGCGCTGGAGCGAAGAGCAAGGCTTGATCTGTGTATCTTACTGTGTTGGTAAGCCAAGCGATGGAGCTAATGAATGTTGGACGAGCGCGAAGGTCTTCAGAAGAAAGGGGTGACTGAGGACCAGACTGTGGGCTCCAGGCAACGCCTTTGCCCTAAGCTTCAGACACGAGTTCGGACAAGAGCTCCTCATCTAGATTGAGCCCCCTTTCCATTCCCCCGACGCGAGCGGAGCAACGAAAGAGAGCGCTCCATCACCCCAGCCTCTCCCAGCAAAGGTACAGTCTTTCGCCCGTTCGCCTATGAAGGTCACCGAGGTCCGACCTTATGTCCTTAGGGCAGCATTACCTCCTTGTGGGAAAGGAGCTCTTTGGGGCCCCCTAGCGAATAAGGAGCGTGAGGTACAAACCCACCACCAATGGCACGATCACCCAGCTGGAGCGGTATACCTGCTGGGCCTTGTCCGGATCGTCGGCGCGACGCAAAAGCTGCTCACCCAAACGGCCAACAACCCCGCGTACGTGGTGATCATCACCCGGTCGGCCAAGGTGAGGTAGCCCACGGGCGGAATGGACGACGTGAGGTTGATATGGAACATCACCGCCCCCAACAACGTGGAAACGTTCATGGACAGCCGGGTCAACACTTTGTCCGGGGTCAAAAGAAGCGAAAGTAACCCCACCATGGCCATGAACGCCACGGGAAGCAGCGACTTGATCACCGCGGACAAAAACACACGCTGGATGTTGAGGCTAAACACGTAGCGGGAAAAAGACTCCCCGTACACTTCGTAGACATGTTCGGTGGCCTGCGCATCCCAGCCGGCGAGATCCCACCCCACTGGCCTTGGTGTCCGGCACAAACACGAGCTCACTGGACGTGTACTTCTTGTGCTCCAGTTCGATGGTGAGGGCGTGGCGGTCGAAGGGGTAGGTGCGGAGGTCGATGTTCTGCGAGAGATTGGCCTGCACACGCATGAACACCTCGGTGGGCGTGTGGATGATGATGTCGGTGGATGTGGCCCGGCCGTTCATGAACTCGATGTTCCCCAGCTCAGGGAGCGGCTTTTCGCTTTGCAGGGACAAGTAGAAGTCCACGGTGTAAGAGCCCGTGCCCACCTCGAACTTCCCAAAGTGCAGCACATATAGCCCCACGCGGACTTTGACCGGGGCAGCCCCGCCCATCAGCACAACCCCTCCTAGCACCATCAACACCAGAATCGCGCGGGTGTTCATCGGCTCACGAGCCTATCGCAAAGGCCTTGCCTGTGCCAAACCTCGAGCGTTTGCCGCTATACTCAAGCCAAGGAGGGATGAGGTTGGACCGCATCACATTTGTTCTGCATGGGGCAGGAACGCCGGCGGTGCGGAAGCTGGCTGAAGGTCTGCAAGAGGTCCTCCGGCAACAGGGGTACGTCTGGGATCCCCAGGCCGAGGCCCCGCGGCTGGTGCTCAACCTTGTCGACCCGCAAAACCCCAGGCCCTATCGGCGCCGCGCCCAAGCCACCTTTGTGCTCTCCATCTTAGAAGCCCCGCACGTGCCCAACCCGGCTGTGCCCGCCATGTACCCCTACCTCGTCCGCACGCTGGCCAACATGCTTTTGGTGTACATCCCCGGTCAAGAGGCCCACTTCTTCACCTTGGACCTGGGTCATTACACCGAACCCGAAGGCCCGGACTTTTTCGCTCGCCTGTACACGCGCATCCATCCCATGGCCTCCTCCACGTTGGTGGTGAACAACCGCTTTGAACCGGACCTGGAACCGGAGCTGTGGCAAGGGGACGAACTCACAGCGGAGCTCAGTCGAGCGGGGAAGAAGCTGGCGGAGTGGAACCTCTTACCTGCTCCATTCCCCATTGATCAAATTCTCCCTCCGGAGGACCTCCGCCACGTGAAGAGGCTTTACGGCATCGGCGGCCTCTCCTACGGCAACCTCTCCGTGCGTAAGGACGAGAAGCGCTTTTGGATGTCCGCCTCGGGCGTGGACAAGGCCAACCTCCGGGAAATCGGCCGGGACATCCTCCTGGTGAAGGACTACGACCCCCAGGAGCAAGCGATGGTGCTCAGCGTACCCCCGCACGTGGAGCCCCGGCGGGTATCCGTGGACGCCATCGAGCACTGGATGATTTACCGGGAGCACCCGGAGGTGGGGGCCATCATCCACGTCCACGCCTGGATGGAGGGGGTGCCCTCCACGCAAGCCCACTACCCTTGCGGGACGTACGAGCTTGGGAAGTCCGTGGCGGAGCTGGTTCGACGGGCGCCGGACCCTGCCCGGGCCGTCATCGGCCTCAAAAACCACGGCCTCACCATCACCGGCCGCAGCATCGCCGACATCTTGTCCCGCATCGAGGGCAAGATCCTTCGTCAGGTGCCCATGTCATGAAAGCCCTAGTATTCCGCGCTTCGCCGATCCGTTACCTCCTGACCCGTTCCTTGAGCAGGCGCACGCCCTGGGCATGGATTCCGCTGCGGCTTCAGGAAGTTCCCGAGCCGGAAACCCCACCGGGGTGGAAGAAGGCCCGCGTGCTGTTGAGCGGCATCTGCGGCTCGGACATGGCCTTGCTGTGGGCCAAAAGTTCGCCGCGCCTGGCCCCGTTCTTCTCCTTCCCCGCCATACTCGGGCACGAAATCGTGGCCGAAGTGGAGGGAACCCCTGTGGTGGTCAACCCCCTCCTCACCTGCGCGGACCGCGAGCTTCCCTTTTGCCCGGCCTGCGCGCGGGGGGACGAAGCCCTGTGCGAAAACGTGGGTGAGGGGGGTTGGGCCCCGGGGATGCTGGGGTACAGCCGAAATTTTCCCGGGGGCTGGGGCGAGTTCGTGGTGGCGCGGGAGGAGCGGCTTTATTCCGTTCCCCGTGGGGTGCCCACCGAGCGGGCGCTGTTGGCCGAACCGTTGGCCGTGGTGTTGCGGGGATTGCGGATAGCCCAGCCGAGCGAGGAAGACCCGGTGTTGGTCCTCGGCGCGGGCACGCTGGGGTTGTTGACGCTTTTGGCGCTGCGGCTGCGCGGCCACAGGGCGTCCGTGCACGTGGTGGCCCGCTATCCCCTGCAGGCGGAAATGGCCCGCAAACTGGGGTTTTCGGACGTACACGCCGATCCATGGACGCCGGCCCAGGCCGTGGGGGCCCGCTCCTACCGCGCGCCCTTAGGCCCGCCGGCTTGGCGCGGAGGCTTTCCCTACGTCGTTGACGCCGCAGGCACGGCATCGAGCCTCGACCAAGCCCTGTGGACCGTGGCCGAAGGGGGAACGATCCTGCTGCTCGGCGCCCCAGGGCACGTGCACCTCGACCTCTCGCCGCTTTGGTTCCGCGGACTGCACGTGGTGGGCACGTATACCTATTCCAGCGAGGATTTCGCCCAGGCCGTGGAAGCCCTGCCTTCGCTGGAGGGCGCGGAGAAAATCGTGACCCACGTGTTCCCCCTGTGGGAGTACCGCAAGGCGTTGGATACCGTGCGCTCCCGCTCCGGAATCAAGGTGGCGTTCCGGCCGTGAAAAGGTGATCTTTAAGGGAAAAGGAGGCGGCGGGACACGGTGAGATCAGGCCCGACTTCCAAAAGTTCTCCGTTGGCCATGGGTTGCCACCCCCAGCTGGGGTCCACCGGTTCGGAGGCCACGACCACGGCCCGCGGCGTCTGCGCCCAGTGCAGGGTGTAGTACTGCGGATCCTGCCGGTACAAGCAAAGCGCAAACAGGCTCTTGCTTTTCACGAGCAGCAAGTTGATCGCTGTGTAGTCGCGCACCATTCGCAGAAGCTCGGCCAACGCCTGGGAAAGGCCGTCGAGGGTCCCATCGCTCCACTTTTGAGCCAGCCAGCGCACGAGCTTTTGGGTGTCGGTGCCCGGGCTGGGGTCGAGGGCGTGGGCGTCGCGCACGGTGCCGTTGTGGGCGAGCACAAGGCCTGGATGCACCACGGGGTGCGCGTGCACCGCGCCGCGTAAGTGGCGAAACTCCGTGGAGGCTTTGCGCACATGGGCCAGGACCGTTCGCGAACGCACCTCGAGGTTTCCCGGCAATCCTTGCCCTGCTTTTTCCAACGCCTGGGTTCCCCAACGGTGGACGCGCATCCGGCCGTTCTCATCGCAGTAGGCGTAGCCAAAACCGTCACGGTGTGGGGCCTTTTGTCCCTGCCAGCTCATGGCGTTCAAACTGTGGGGCGCGTCAACAAGCCAGGATCGCAGAGGGAGGGGCTCCAAAGAAGCTGCAGCGAGCATGCGACACATGGCCTCCGTATGCTACCCGGTGGTCGTGCCCGCGGGAAGCGCAGCCGGTAGACTTGAACCCCCATGGAAGTCATTGTGGAGGTGCCGCGCAAGGCGCGGGTTCGGGTGGAGCTGATGCCGCGGTTGGCTCCGCAGACGGTACGGGCACTGCTGAGGGCGTTGCCCATCGCAAGCGTGGCCCAGCGCTGGGGGGACGAGGTGTACTTTGCTGTCCCCGTGCAGGTCGAGCCTGAAAACGCCCGGGAAACTGTGCAGAAAGGCGATGTGGGCTACTGGCCGCCGGGCAAAGCCCTGTGCTTGTTTTTCGGTCCGACGCCGGCGTCCACGCACCCGGGCGAGATCCGGCCGGCCAGCCCGGTGAACGTGGTGGGCCGCATTTTGGACGACCCGCGCGGTCTGGCCGCTGTGGTCGACGGCGACCCCGTGGAAGTCCGGCTGGCTTAAGCACGATGGAACAGGATGTGCGCATCACCCTGTGGGGGATGGCCACCAATGCGCTGTTGACCGGCCTCAAGGTGGCCGTGGGCACGGCAACGAGTTCGGTGGCGTTGGTGGCGGACGGCATCCACAGCCTGAGCGACATGGCCACGGACGTGGTGGTGTTGGGCGGGCTGAGGCTGGCCCGTCGGCCGGCCGACGCTTCCCACGCCTTCGGCCACGGCAAGTTCGAGACCCTAAGCACAGCCCTCATTGCCCTGGCCCTGATGGGGGCGGGGGCGTGGATCGCCGCCGAGGCGTGGGGACGGTTCTGGGGGGAGACGGTGCCCGTGCGGGGACCCATTGTGGCCGCCGTGGCCACCCTCTCCATCCTCACCAAGGAGCTCCTGTACCAGGCCACGGTGCGCATCGCCCGCCGCCTGCGCAGCTCTTCCCTCGAGGCCAACGCTTGGCACCACCGCAGCGACGCCCTTTCTTCCGTGGCTGTCTTGATCGGCGCCGTGGTGGCCAGCTTCGGTTACCCCAAGGCCGATCCCATCGCTGCTTGGATCGTGGCTCTGTTCATCGCCTGGGTGGGCGGGAGAATTCTGGTCCGCGCCGTCCACGAGCTGACCGAGGGCTCGTTAAGACCTGAACAGCAAGCGAGCGTAGTGGAGGCCATTGCCCAGGTGGAGGGTGTACAAAGCTGGCACAAGCTGCGCACCCGTGCTGCCGGCCGGCACGTGTTTGTGGACGTGCACATCCAGGTCCACCCCCAGCTTTCGGTGGAGGAGTCCCACGCCATTGCCTCGCACGTGGAACAAGCCGTGGCCCAAGCCCTGGGTGGGGAGGTGTCCGTCACGGTGCACGTAGAACCCGCACGCACAGAGCTCTAGGCGAGTTTCTTGGCCTTGGCCAATGCCTCCTCGATCGTGCCCACCATGTAAAACGCCTGCTCGGGAATGTCGTCCAGCTCCCCCTCGCAGATCATGCGAAAGCCCTTCACCGTGTCCTCAATGCGCACATACACCCCGGGTCGACCGGTGAACGCCTCGGCCACGTGGAACGGCTGGGCCATGAACCGCTGGATCTTCCGCGCCCGCTTGACCGTGATCTGGTCCTCCTCGGACAGCTCCTCCATCCCCATGATGGCGATGATGTCCTGAAGGTCCTTGTTGCGCTGCAGGATGGCCCGTGTTTTCTGGGCCACCTCGTAGTGCTCCCGGGACAGGATCCGCGGGTCCATCAGCCGGGAGTCGGACTGCAACGGGTCCACCGCCGGATAAAGGCCCTTCTCCGCCAGTTCCCGCGTGAGGGTGATCGTGGCGTCGAGGTGGGCGAACACCGTGGCCGGAGCGGGGTCGGTGAGGTCGTCGGCCGGGACGTAGATGGCCTGCACCGAGGTGATGGATCCCCGCCGCGTGGAGGTGATGCGCTCCTGCAGCTCAGCCATCTCCGTGGCGAGCGTGGGCTGGTACCCTACCTCGGAGGGCATGCGGCCCAGCAGGGCCGACACCTCGCTCCCCGCCTGGGCAAAGCGGAAGATGTTGTCGATGAACAACAGCACGTCCTTGCCCTCTTCGTCGCGGAAGTACTCGGCCATGGTCACACCGGACAGCCCCACGCGGAAGCGCACCCCCGGGGGCTCGTTCATCTGCCCGTAGACGAGCACGGTGCTGGGCAGCACCCCGGCCCGCTTCATCTCCAAATAGAGGTCGTTGCCTTCCCGCGAGCGCTCGCCCACGCCGGCAAACACCGAGTACCCCTTGTGTTCGTAGGCGATAGCCCGGATGAGCTCCATGATGAGCACGGTCTTGCCCACGCCCGCACCCCCAAACAACCCCACCTTGCCCCCACGGGGGATGGGGGCGATAAGGTCGATGACCTTGATCCCCGTCTCCAATATCTCGTCCTCCACCGAAAGGTTGTCCAACGGAGGGGCATCGCGGTGGATGGGGTAGCGTTTGGAAGTCTGGGGGGCGGGCAGGCCGTCGATGGGGTTGCCCAGCAGGTCAAACATGCGTCCCAAGGTTTCCGGCCCTACGGGCACGGTGATGGGGCCACCGGTGTCGTACACCTTGTCCCCTCGCTTGAGCCCATCGGTGGAGTCCATGGCGACGGCCCGCACCGCGGAGTCGCCGATATGCTGGGCCACCTCCAGCACAAGGTCCTTCCCTTCGCGGGGCACGCGCAACGCCTGGCGCAGTGGGGGCAGATGCCCTCGGGGGAACTGCACATCCACCACCGGGCCCCGAATGGCCGTAATCCACCCTTCCGGCAAGTCTTTGACGTCGGGCACTACTCCTCCCTCAGCGCTTCCGCTCCGCCCATGATGTCGGCCAGTTCCGCAGTGATGCGGTGCTGGCGGGCTTTATTGTACTGCACAACGAGCTTCTCCAGCAGCTCGTCGGCGTTGTCGGTGGCGGCCTTCATCGCCTCGCGGCGGATGGCCTGCTCGGAGGTCTTGGCGTGCAAAAAGATCTCCAGGAGCCGCCCCACCAACACGGTGCGGGCCATGCCCTCGGCCACCTCCTTGAGACCCGGTTCGACGAGGATGTTCCAAGGTGGGGCCTTCGGTATGGCCAAGGGCAACAGCCGCTCCACCTTTACCCGCTGGATGAGCTCGCCCCGGAACTGCATGTACACGGTGTGGACCTCGCCCACGTCCCGGCCGTAAAGCTCCAGAAGGTCTTCGGCCACCCGGTGGGCGAAGTCCACGTGCGGTCGATCGTAGGCGCGGGTGTAGGTGCGGATCACCCTCCACGGCCGGCGGCGGAAGTGCCGCACCCCCTTTTCACCCCCCACCAGGAGCACGACGTTCCCCTGCTCGCCGGCCCACTTCTCCGCCGCCGCGTTGATGTCCCCCACGTACCGGCCGCACAGGCCGCGGTCGGAGTTCACCACCAGGAGGGCCTTGCCCTCCACGTTGACCCCGTCCAAGAGAGCCACGGGGATCGATTCCTGGCGGAGGGTGGCGGCGAGGTGGCCCAGCAGGGGCAGCGCCGCTTCGGAGAAGGGGCGGGCGGCCAGGAGGGCCTTGCGGCGCTGGATCACTTGCGTGGCGGCGATGGTGTACATGGCGGAGGTGATCTGCCGCACGTGGCGGATATTCTGGATGCGGCGGTAAAGCTGGCGGGCGCGGATGGCCATTAGGCGCGGAATCCCTCCTTGAACTTGCCGATGGCCGCCTCCAACCCCTGCTTGACCTTGTCCGTCAGGCGCTTCTCCCGCTTCAGCTCCTCCAGCACATCCTTATGGCGCTCGCGCAAAAACGCAAGGAACCCCCGCTCGAAGTCGCGCACCGCCTCCACAGGAATGCTGTCCAGGTGCCCGCCTACCGCGGCATAAAGCACGGCCACCTGCTCTTCCACCGGCATGGGTTGGTACTGGTCCTGCTTGAGGATTTCCATGACGCGGGCGCCG
>FWWM01006087.1_pt1 | contig 25240 bp, 26 predicted proteins | sample 2228351 | NCBI WGS metagenome assembly FWWM01 (sample SAMEA103939774, study PRJEB20133) | metagenome
TGGGTGGGCTATTCTTCGAACGGTACTGCCTTGCCATCTCGATACATTTCCCCTACCTTGTAGGGGTTCAAAATTTTGAACCCCCTACGAATCTCATTTTACTAACCATATGCATTAAACAATTTGTAGGAGCGTATAAACATACGCCCTATTTTGTAGGGGCATGGCATTGCCTTGCCCTACAAATCGCATTTGTCCCCTAATCGTTTCACTGTGTTTGTTTGAGCAAAAATTTTGGCTTATTTTCCTATTTTTTTTCAAAAAATTGATTTATAAATTCATTTTTTTTATAATTTTGTTTTTTGACTGTATTATTTATCGGAGTTGTGAAATGGAAAACAAATCGAATAAAATGCAAAACCTATTGAGCTTTGGTTTAATCCTTCTTGGTGTTATCTTTCGCTTTATCCCCCATCCACCAAATTTCGCACCAATAAATGCCATTGCTTTGTTTTCAGGATATTCTCTACAAAATAAATTTCTCGCATTTGCTATTCCCTTGTCGATTATGTTTGTTTCCGACTTGGTTTTAGGTCTGCATTCTACTATTTGGGCTGTATATCTTTCGTTTGGGATTATCGTTCTTCTGGGTTTTACACTCCGAAAGTCCTTTTCTTTCAAAAAATTAACAATCTTTGCTTTTGCTTCATCGACGATTTTCTACATTGTTACAAACTTCGCAGTTTGGCTAACAAGTGGAATGTATCCCCTAACCAAAGAAGGACTGATTCAATGTTACATTATGGGACTGCCATTCTATAATTATTCACCTTTGGAAATGTTCGGGTTTTCCTTACTAGGCGATATTACCTACACCCTTGTAATTTTTGGTGCTTACAAACTGGCTTTGAAAAGGCTTACAAAAGTTCAATTAGAAAGCTGATTCCTACTCGTTTTCCAAGTCTCCTATCAAGTCGCTGGCTCTTTTGCCGCCAGCCAAATCGACGATAATGTCATCATAATGGTCGCTAATTACAGCCACAGTGTTCAAAATTAATTTCAAAGACTTTTCGTTCAAGGAAGAACCTAAAATCGAATGAGAAAAAGTAATGGTATCATCGAAGATTACACCAAACGCACCAAAGTGCAGTTCAGCATTCTTTCTTAGAAGGAAATGCATTAATTCCGGTGTTATGTTTGCATCGGTTACAACATTCGAATAGAATTCTACACAAGTTTCATCTTCTGTATATGGTCGGACAACAATCATAATTTGCGAGGACCCACGCTGAATTGTAAATGTGCCATTGCCAAATTTGAGATGCTCGGGAAAATGCTTGTTCAAAAGTTCTTCGAGCAGCTGAGTAGTTTTTTCAATTAATTCTATTGGTGTTTGCGAAGCATAATTTTTTTCGTTTTGACTGAGATAATTTTGTTCTTCCATAACATCACTCCTTAGTTGAATCTGAAGATTGATTAGAACCCTCGGGCAGTAAGCCCATTTTTGATTTTAATTCTAACAACTGTTGGTCAACATTCGAACTTTTAGAAAGTAATTTGAACTCTTCCTCTAAACTGATACTTTCATTGCCTAATTCTTCGAAAGCGGAGGCTTGTGCTTCCAGCTGTTCAATTTTTTCTTCAAATTTGTCGAATTTGGAGAAAGCATCCGAACCTACCCCACTTAAACTTTGGGCTATTTGTTTTTGTGCTTTTGCAGCTTGCGAACGAGCAATTAATGTACTTTGCCTTGCTCGGGCTTCTTCTAACTTATTCTTCAAAGTATTAAGTTGGGTTCGGAGTTTGTTTGTAGTCTCTCGTGCTTGCTGGTAAACAGGCTGAAGGTCAGCAAAATTTTTTTCGGCTATGATTTTCCTTTCCAATGCTGCACGAGCAAGGTCCTCACGTCCAGCTTGTAGGGCTTGTTTTGCTTTGGTTTCCCACTCCTCGATATCTCGCCTTGCCTTTTCAATTTTTCTTTCCAAAGACTTTTCATTTGCGATGGCATTGGCAACAGCAAGAGTGGCTTTGTTAACAGATTCTTCCATCTCCAACACCATCTGCTTCAGCATTTTTTCGGGGTCTTCGGCTTTATCCAAAGCATCGTTTACATTAGCCTTAAAGATATCCGCTATTCTTTTGAAAATACCCATATATTTACCTTTTTTTAAGAAACAAAACTAATTTGTTTTCGTTTTTCATTACAAAAATAATAATTTTACATTTTAATTTTATTGAATTTTGCTATGGAAATATTCGATTTTTTCAAAAATTTAAAATCCTTTCGGGAGTACTCAGAAGCTTTGAATAAAGAAATGCAAAATAAAACATTCGAAGGTTCAAGCGGTGGAGGTATGGTTACTGCAATTGTTACTGGGGGTATGCAATTAGTTAAAATCACCATCTCCGACGCCATATGGCAACTCAACGATAAACAAATGCTCGAAGATTTAATCGTCGGAGCTGTAAACGATGCATTTCAAAAAGTTCAAAGCAACATTCTCGAAAACATCTCTTCAAATCTTTTTAATTTTTTGGGTAACAACATTAAAAATGATTAATGAGCCTATGAACAATCAACCCGAAACGATAGAAAAAACAATCGAATTATTGTCGTCGCTTCCAACAATTGGCAAAAAAACAGCCCTAAGACTGACTTATTATCTCATTAAACAACCCGAAACATTTATTCAAAATTTAGCCGAAGCTTTATTGGACTTAAAGAAAAAAATTAGATACTGTTCGATTTGCTTTAATTTTTCCGAAACCGACCCCTGCCCTATTTGCTCATCCGAAAATCGGGATAAATCCGTAATTTGTGTTGTCGAACAACCCGACGATGTGATTGCCATCGAAAAAACCAATGAATTTAAAGGTCTGTATCATATTCTTCACGGAACTATAAGTCACTTGGATGGAATAACAATTTCGAAATTGAAGATTAATGAATTAATTGAAAGAGCCAAAAGTGCCAAAGAAATTATTTTTGCACTTAATCCAAGTGTCGAAGGCGAAATTACAACTCAATACATCGCTCAACTGCTAAAACCCTTGAAGATTAAGCTTACTCGCTTGGCCCGTGGCATTCCATTTGGAACAGAACTCCAATTTGCCGACGACGCAACAATTTCCAACGCATTGGAAAATCGTGTTTCAATTTATTAAAATGCCTGTTATGATTAGAACTCTTTTGTTTATAATACTAATTGGCAATATAGTAGTTAGTTGTTCACTTTTCGAGACAAGAACACCCGAAGAGCCATTGGAAAACCAGACGAAATATCCTCCACCCGTTTCACCGCAAATTTTAGTCGAAAACTTCATTCGTTCTTTAAATGAAAAAAATATCAACGAATACTCTAAACTTTTTTCAAATGATAGTAGTAATAGATACAAGTTCTACCCTTCTGCGGAAGCAATTTCGATTTTCCCCGATGTGTTCGAATTTTGGGACATAAAGAATGAAACTATTTTTGCCCAAGGTCTTTTCAACAAATTTCTTGGTAAAGACGCTCCAATTCTTACCCTTTCGAATTCGGAATTCAATTATGTTCTCCCCGATTCAGTTGTCTTTCTTTCCGATTATGAACTCATCATCAATAGTAGCGATAACTCAGTTAATAATATTTACAAAGGTTCATTAAAGTTTTGCCTTATCAATTACCCGAGTGCAACGTGGCAAATAGTTCTTTGGTTCGATTACAAAACCCTTTTCGATGGTTTTCCCAGTTGGAGTATTTTGAAAGCCAAATTAAAAAGCTAAAATGAAAATTTACATTTTGTTAATACTGATTATTTTAATTAGTGGCTGTTTAAATCCTTTTGCACCTAAATTGGTCGAAGAAGCCACTCCGAAGGGAATCATTACCGACCAAAAGACAATAGAAGGGGTCTTTCAAAATTTTCGTTATTCATACATCTTCAAAGACACTTCTGTTTACAGCAGGCTACTTGATGAAAATTTTGTATTTGTATTTCGTAATTACGATATTGGTGTCGATGTAACTTGGGGAAAAGAAGAAGACCTACGAACAACTTTTGGATTATTCCAAGCAACTTCAAATATCGACCTGATTTGGAGCGATTCTTATTTTTCCTTCGGCGATTCCACAGAACAAATCGTACAACGGGGATTTTCTCTAACCCTTAACTTTTCGCCTTCCGATGTCGTCCGCTTACAAGGAAAAGCCAATTTCAAATTGATATTCGATACAAAGGATTCTATCTGGAAAATCAACTATTGGCGAGACGAAACTTATTTTTAGAAATCTAACGACTGAAACTTGCTTTTAAGTTGTGCTATTACTTCCGAATGAATCTGGCATACCCTACTTTCGGAAATGTTCAGCAATTTACCAATTTCCTTTAATGTTAAATTTTCGTAATAATACAAAGTTATAATCAATCGACTTCGTTCGGGAAGTGATTTTAGAAAATCTGTAATTACCTCAATCTTCTCTTGGCTGACAATGTTTTCCAATGGTGTTTTCGAATCATCGGGGATATTTTCGAGTAAATTTACTTCTTCTTCGGAATCAATGATTTGCGAGCCTCGAACAAAATTAGCACTAAGGTAAGAATTGTAAGCTTGGAAGTATTTTCTCAGTTCGGTTTCATCGACTTCGAGCCGTTCGGAAAGAGAAACGAATTCGGAATCTGTTGTAATTTCACTTTCAATTTGCTCGATGATTTTTAAGAACTTCTCGGCTTTATTCCGAGATGAACGAGACAACCAATCTACTTTTCGGAGTTCATCAAGTATGCTTCCTTTTATTCTATGCTGTGCATAAACTTCGAATTTTACTCCAAATTCGGGATTATACTTTTCTATTGCCCAAATTAGCCCTAAAATTCCTGCACTCGTTAAATCCTCTTTTGTTAAAACAGAATTTTTAGGTATCGAAAAACTGCTAAGAATTCCTTTTACAAAAGGCAAGTAAAATAACACTAACCTCTCCCGCAAATTAAAATCCCGAGTTCGCAGGTATTCATCCCAAATATTTTGAATTTCGAATTCCTTTGTAAGTGGACTCATTTACTTGGTTACTCAGTTAGATTTGATTCATTTAATGGAGTGGTCTCACTTTGTGTGAGCCTTTCTTTTAGTCGTTCAAGTTCTTCTTTTCGTCGCTGCTCAGCTTCTCGCAGAAGCAAATCTTTTTCGAATTTGCTTTCGAATTCTGCCTGTTCTTCTTCTCGCTGGTGTTCACGTTCAGTTCTCTTGCGTTCTTCCATTTCGCGCTGTCGAACTTTTGCCATTACAAAAAACCAAATCAAAAAAATTAATCCCAAACCTAAATAAACTGATGTAAAAATCACAAAACCTTTGAACAATGACACCAACAGTGTTTCATTCGAAATAATAAGAAAGTACAAAAAAGAAATCATAGCCAACACAGTGCCCAAGGCAAACAGGGTTTTAAATGGAAAAGTTACAATTCCATAAATTCTTTTACTTTCTTTTTTTAAACGTTTCTGCAACCGTGCTTCTTGTTGCTTTCGTTCCTTTTCTTTTAATTTCTGCTCTTTAAGCTTTTCTTTATCTTCTTTATTCGCCTTTTCTTTTCCCATTGGAATACCTATTTTGTTAAAATTCCAATTTAGTCTACTTTTGTTAAAGATGGAAAAATAATTTTTTGTGCGAAATTATTAATTGCAATTTTATATTCAGAAGCTTTTTCCAAAAAACTCTCTAAATCCTGATACAAAACATAGGATTTAAGTTCCTTGTCGTATGGAATAATTCCCAACAAAGGGAATTCGACACCTAAAAATTTTTGCGAAGCATCTTTGAATTTGTTCGAAAATTCAATCCCATCTTCCAAATCAATTACATTATTAATCAAAAGTCCAATATTCTCAATTTTAAACGATTTATATAAAATTTTAAGTAAACCATAGGAGTCAAAAACAGCAATTGGGTCATCATTTATCATAATGACATTAATGTACGAAACTTTGCAAAAATCCAAAATAATTGTGTCAAACCCACTGTAATTATCAACGAGAATAATATCGAAATCATTGTCAAAAGCAATCTTTTTAAAAATATCGAACAAAATATCTTTGAAATTGTTATTATCTTCTCGAAAATCCAAATAATTAACATAACCTCCTACCAAAAACAACGAATTGCTAACCTTGGTTAAACCATATTCTGGGTCAAGTCCCGAAAAAATTAACTCGCTTAGGGTAACTCGGGGCTCTACACCGAACAAAATATGTTGTATTGGATTTTCGAAGTTATTGTCCCAGACTAAAACAGTTCGATTTTGTTTAGAAGCCAAAAGGGCTAAATTTGCAATGGTTACACTCTTCCCAACGTTTCCTTTGCCACTTAAAAAATTTAATATGATCCTATCGCCTTGCATTTCAGCTTTGACTTATAATATAATTTGCAACAAACTCGGGGCTTGCTGGCTCAATTTCACTTGCAAGGTTTGTCCCAGTGGTAAAATACAACAAAGGATATGCCTTAGAATATTGTATTAACTCTTCAAATATTCCACCAATTGAACTTGTTTCATCAAATTTAGTAAGCAATAAATAATTAGGATTAGTTTTGGAAAATCCTTCCAAGCATTTTTTGAAATGTGACTTTGCAGACGTAACCGAAAGCACAAGAAGAACATATTCGGGTTTAATTTTTTTTAATAACTCCTCAATTTCTCCGATAGAATTACCGTCCAAAGGACTAATTCCTGGCGTGTCAATAATAATTACATCATTCTTTTTGTAAAACTCCACATTCTTGAAAAAATCCTCGGGCGTTTCCGAATAAAAACCCATAATATTTGAAACTACCGAAAGAATTTGAGTTTGTTCCCAGCCACCCAACTTCTTGTTATCGATAGTAACAACAGCAACCTTTAGATTAAACAATAATTTATATAGCAACGCAAGCTTAAATGAAGTTATTGTCTTGCCTGAACCCGTCGGTCCGACAAGCATAATGAAAATGGGCATATTTTTTGGTTCAAATGTTTTTTCGTACGTTAATTTTCCAGCAAGAAGTTTACAAGCTTTGTTAATTAAATCTACCGAGTTTACATAAGTCAATTCCTTTATCTCAATTAGAAAAGAATCTACAAAATCGATACTAAAACCATTGCAGAGCAGGCTCTTTCCCAACTCTTTTAGGTCGTCGGGATAATTATTCAAGATGCTATAAGTTATTTTGTCATTTATTTTCCAAAGCACTTCTTTAATATTCGAAATTTCCTTAAAAATTTTATCAACAAAAAAACTAAACTCATTTGTAACATTGGGATTTATGTCTTTTGGTTTTTGCAAGGTTACATTTTGCTCAGTACTTAGCTTCGTATCCAAAGCAGCGACCAACTCAATCATCTCGACCATTTCGGGTGGTTTTGGAGGTATTACCCGAGTCGATAGAATAACTGCATCTTCTCCCAATTCTGAATACACCATTTGCTTGCCCTCTTGTAGGGTCTTAGCTCTGAATTTTTTAATTCTCATATTTTCTTCCTTTTTGCAGTAAAACAATTTAAAAAATTATGCCAAAATTAGAAAAAACATTACATTTACTCTTAATAGTTATTTAAAATTTACTTTGCTAAAAAATTTTTAATTTTGTTTTTATTTTTTTTAACAAAATGAAATCTTTATTCGAATTCGAAAGTGGAATTTTTCAAAATTCTTCACAAAATTCAATAGAAGAGCTGAAAAATATTGCAAAAGTACTTCGCAGAGACGTAATTAAAAGCCTATATCTTGCTGGTTCGGGTCATTCGGGTGGCTCATTAGGTACAGCCGATATTTTTTCGGTGCTGTTTTTCGGTGGATTTATGTACTATGACCCGAGGAACCCCAAAATGCCTGAAAGAGACCGATTTGTGCTAAGTGCAGGGCATATTTGCCCAATACTTTATGCAACATTAGCACGGGCAGGTTACTTCCCTGTCGAAGAATTAAAAACACTAAGAAAATTCGGCTCACGGTTGCAGGGACACCCCGCAATCGATATGGAACTACCCGGGATTGAAACTTCTGCTGGTTCACTCGGTCAAGGCATTTCTATTGCTGTTGGTATGGCTTTAAGTGCAAAATACCTCGATAAGTTCAATAATCGCATTTTTGCATTGACTGGCGATGGCGAACTTCAAGAAGGTTCCGTCTGGGAAACTGCTATGACCGCGGGAAACTATAAATTAGATAATCTTTGTTGGATTGTTGACAACAACGATTGTCAAATCGATGGAAGAGTCCGAGATGTTATGAGCATTTATCCTTTGGATAAGAAATTCGAAGCTTTCAATTTTTATGTCATCTCAATCGACGGGCACAATTACAATCAAATTATCGCCGCCTTTAAAAAGTTTATCGAAAATCACAATAATAAAATTGGAAAACCGACCGTAATTATTGCACATACGAAAATGGGATATCCTATTTCTTTTATGACCGATAGATACGAATGGCACGGAATTCCACCAAACCGAGAACAAGCCGAAAAAGCATTAGCCGAACTACAATGAAAGCAATTAACTTAAAAATACTTTTTTTGATTGTATCACTGTTTTTACTTACTTTCTGTAAAAAAGAAGTATATTACGAAAATACTGAACTTTCCAATAACCCATCTACAAATAACGAACTAACCCAAACGACTAATTATCAAAATAAAGATACAATTCTAACTAATACAAAGCAGAAAATTTTATTATCTCCTAAGCAGCTTTCTGTGTTATTTCCTAATAGCATATTGAATTTTAAAAGAATGAAAATAAACGAAGGAAAATTTAATTACCTTGGGATTTACTTCAACACAGCTTCGGCTGAATATGTTTCCAGAGGTTCAAGCTTAACTATTTACGTTTACGATTATGGTTCGTTAGACTTTGTACCCGATTATTTAAAAAGCCAAATATTTGAATCACCTGTTTCGAAAGCCTTTGATGGAGGTAACGGTCACTGGTTATTCGATACTGACCCCTTATCCCCTTCTCAAATTTGCAATATCCTATACCTTGACCGATTTTATGTTAAGATAGAAGGTTACAATATTAGTGATTTCAACGCAACTATTAGCGATATTATAAGTAACTTAAATTTTCCTTCGTTAAAGAAAATTGTAAGGTAAATTATGCAGGAATTCAAGCTTTTAGGTAAGAAGGCAACTAGATTTGGTTTTGCAGAAGCTTTGGTCGAATTGGGCGAAAAATATCCAAATCTTGTAGTTTTGGGTACCGATGTTACTGGTTCTGTGCTGACTTCTTTTTTCAAGGAACGTTTTCCCGAAAGATTCTTTTCCATCGGTGTTGCCGAGCAAAACGCAACAACAATTGCCGCGGGACTTGCACTTAGCGATAAAATTCCTTTCATTGCAACATATAGTGTCTTTGCAGCATTTCGAAATGCTGACCAACTGAGAATCTCGGTTTGCTATAACAATGTTAATGTAAAAATTGGCGGTGGACATTCCGGAATTACCGTTGGACCGGATGGTGCAACCCACCAAGCTTTGGAAGAGTTAGGTCTTTTGCGTTCCCTGCCAAATATGAAAATTATTGTCCCTTGCGACTACCAAGAAACACGAAAAGCGACCCTTGCTTCGGTGGAAATCCAGGGTCCAGTTTTTATTCGATTTGGCAGAGCCCCAGTTCCAATGTTTACAACCGAAGAAACTCCTTTTACTTTTGGCAAAGCAGAAGTTTTTCGCGAAGGCAAAGATGTTGCTCTCGTCGCTTGCGGTATTATGGTCTGGGAAGCATTGAAAGCTGCCGATGAACTGAAAAAACGTCGTGGGATAAATGCCAAAGTCATTAATCTCCATACAATAAAACCAATTGATGTTAAAGGATTAGTTGACGCCGCAAAAGAATGTGGTGCTATGGTAACAGCCGAAGAACACCAAGTTCACGGCGGTCTGGGAAGTGCTGTCGCCGAAGTTCTTGCTAAAAACTACCCAATTCCAATTGAATTTGTTGGTATGAAAGATACTTTCGGTTGTAGCGGAGAACCCGAAGAACTTCTCGAAAAATTTGGTATGACTTGGAAAGAAATTTATTCATCAGCTATACGTGTCATTGAAAGAAGAGATAAAATTGGTAGTAACCATATCTATAAAAATGTAAAAGATGTTGTCGAAATTGCCGAAGAAATTAAAGATTTACAATAAATTTTTTTTGTTAAATTGTAATCTTAAAAATATAGTAATTTTATTTTCAATTTCTACAATTACTTCAATGTCGCAAGATTATTTAAGCGAAAATCAAATCTCCCACCGCCCACCAATGTTCGCCGGTTCTTTTTATCCCAAAAATCCCAATACCTTAAATTCTGATTTGGAGAAATACTTAAATTTAGATGAACCCCAATTAATACCCGATAATGTTAGAATTATTGGTATTATCTCACCCCATGCAGGATACATTTATAGTGGTTTTGTTGCAGGCAAAATTTATAAAGAATTGAAGGGCAGAAATTACAAAACTGCAATCATAATTGCACCAAGCCACCAAAAATACTTTAATTATGCCTCTATTTATTCGGGTGACGCTTATGTAACACCCTTAGGAGTTTGCCCTGTTGATAAAGAATTAGCCGAAAAAATTGCTTCGTTTAAACTAAACGTAAAACTCAGCACCGATGGTCACGATTGGAGGAAAGATTCACCCGAACACTCGCTGGAGGTTCAAATCCCTTTCCTTCAAAAAGTACTACCTAACATCAAAATTGTCCCAATTGTAATGGGTTCGCAAGACGAAATTATTGTCCATTGCCTTTCCCGTGCAATAATCAACGCATTGAAAGAAAGTCAACGAGCCGAAGAGGTAATTCTAATTGCAAGTACAGATTTATCACATTATCATTCCAAAGAAGTTGCTAATAGAATTGATAACAATTTCATTAAAGCTTTTTCTCGTTTCGACTATTTTAAACTTGGCTCCTCTACACAGTATTCCGAAGTTGAGGCTTGTGGACTTGGTCCAGTTCTTACTGTTATGACTGTTTCCGAAAATCTTGGGGCAAACAAACCCATACCAATACACTACGGGACAAGTGGAGATTCCCCTTATGCACCTAAGATGCGAGACCAAGTCGTCGGATACTTTGCGGGAGCTTTAGCCTACGACCCAAATTCCCAACCGAAATTACTACCTAAACTAACAGAAGATGAAAAAAACGAACTTCTGAGTTTAGCCTATAAATCCATCGAAGATACGATTTTACACAAAAAGACCGAACAACCTGAATTTCAATTAATTCCAAAAAGATTAGGTGATGCTTATCCATTGTTCGTAACTATATACAAAAACGATGAGTTAAGAGCTTGTATGGGTCACACAATTGCAAATAAATCTTTATTTTTCGAAGTTCAAGATGTCGCCCGACTTAGTGCCACAAGTGATTGGCGTTTTGGTCGAATCGCTCCCGAAGAACTACCCTATTTATCGGTCGAAATTACCATTCTTTCGCGCTTTATTAAAATTTTTGATTTAAACAAAATCCAAATTGGTAAGCATGGTTTGTATCTGAAATATAAAAATCATAGTGGTTTGCTTTTGCCTCAGGTTGCTTCGGAAAGAAACTGGGATGTCGAAACTTTTCTCGAAAATTTGTGTTTCAAAGCTGGCGTTGCCAAAACAACTTATCTTGACCCTGAATGCCAAATTTATGCCTTCGAAGCTTTAATAATCAAATAACAAATTGATGCTCTCCACAATTATCAACAAATGTACCACCAACCTTGCAAAAATTAGATATTATCTTTATGAACAAAAAATTATTAAACCTGTTGTATCCAAACTCCCTGTAATTAGTGTTGGGAATCTTTCGTTTGGTGGTACGGGCAAAACACCTTTCGTAATTACATTAGTTAATTTTCTTAAAAACAATGGTTTTAATCCCATTGTGTTATCTCGGGGATACAAATCGGAAACAAAAGAAATATTAATTTCCGATACAAATTCAAACTACCCAATTTATTCAGTTGGGGACGAATGTTATTTAATCCAGAAAAGGACTGAACGTCCAGTAATTATTTCCAAAAAGAAATTTCAAGCAATTCCTCTGATTGAAGAACTCAATCTTGGGAATGTAATCGTTATCGACGACGGATTTCAGCATAGAAAAATTTCTCGGAATATCGATATTGTCCTATTGGACAAGCAAATTTTTAAATCTAAATCTATTTTGTTAAGAGAAAATTTTGATGCATTAAATCGAGCAAATGTAATTGCAATAGAAAATGGAAATAACATTGATGCAATTAGAAAACATCTTAAGCAATATCATTTAGTTATTCGATACCAAAAGAAAATATTGGGGTTTTTCGATATTAACGCAAACGAAGTTTCAACAAATCACTTCGCTGGGAAAAAGGTTTTTCTTATTAGTGGAATAGCCCACAACAAAAGCTTTTACAAATCAATAAAGACTTTAGGAATTGATGTTTTCGAGCATTTCGAATTCAGAGACCATCAAAGTTATAATGAAAGAATAGTAAAAAAAGTTATTAAAAAAATCGATAAATCCGATGAAAAAATAATACTGACAACTGAAAAAGATTTTTGGAAGTTATCTTTATTTTCCGATTTGTTCCAAAAGCACAACATTCAACTTTACTCATCTTATCTTGACTTAGAAATCACATACGGTGGAGCAGAATTCGAAGCATACTTACTTGCCGTATTAAACGCCTTCTCTAAACAAGAGTGAAATAATCGTGATTTGAATCATTATAAATTTGCAACACGCCAAAACGAACAAGTTTGACTAAAACAACAGATGCTCTTCGTTCTGAAATATTGACAAGCTTCGCAAATTCTTTAACGGTAATTCTTTCGTGCTTTTGGAGATAATCGAACAGCCTTTTTTCTGCTTCACTGATAAACACCTTTGCAGGTTTCGAATCGGGTCGAGCACCCGAAAGTATCCGTCTCATTTCCCTACTTGCAATCATCGATTTTTCCCCAATTCGGATGTAAGCAAAACGTTTCTTTCGACCCTTTGAATCCAAGCCCTCGATTGTATGTGGTTTATTATTGCTTTCAGAAATTTCGACAACAATTAGTTCTTTTTTGTTGAGATTGAAAATTCGAACACTTTTTGGGATAATTGGTGGGTCAATATAAAACTGACAAGCAACCTCGACTATGTCAATTTCTGTTTTTTCACTATCAACGCCAACAATTTTTCTGTCGTCATCGACACCAATGATCAAAAAGCCACCTTTTGTATTAGCAAATGCACATAATTCTTTTGCGATTTTGCTTGGACCAGTAACTTTTCTCTTAAACTCGACGGTCGAGCCTTCACCTTCGGCAATCAATTCTTTCAACTTTTCTAAATCCATTATCTCAAAAAGCGGTCTGAACGAATAATAAAATTAGCAAAAAATTGTAACCTATTCGTTTAATTTTTTCAGCCGAGCATATTGCAACATAAGTCTTTTCCTTCCAACAGTTTCGAAGCTTACCAGTGCTTGGGCAGAACTGCCGTAGCCCTCTAATTTTTCAATCCAACCGACGCCGAAAAACGGATGCAAAACTTTATCACCAACACGAAGTTCATTGTCACCTGTTTGGTCATACTCATTATTAACTGAGTTATAAGTTGCTCCAATATATGAACGTTCATATCGATTGCTTTGTAATTCGGGATGTTCTATATATTTCTTGTCAATTTCCGAAAGGAAAATAGAAGGAACTTGATAAGAATCGACACCAAAACGTTGTCGATTTTTAGCATAAGTAAGAATAACTTTTTCCTTGGCACGGGTTAGAGCAACATAAAAAAGCCTTCGTTCTTCCTCTTCGTCTTCTATATTATTTCTCGACCTAATTAAGGGGAATAGTCCTTGTTCCAAACCAACAACGAAAACAACAGGGAATTCCAAGCCTTTTGCCGAGTGAACAGTCATTAACTTTACCTTATCCTCCGATAAATTCTTTTCATCAATATCTGAAATCAAGCTTATTTGTTGGAGATAGTCTTCGAGAGTTAAATCGGGATTCTCGTTCAAAAAATCGTAAATATCCGAAAGAAGAGTCTCGATATTCTTTACCCTATCGAATGATTCTTCAGTCGAAACCTCTTCATACATATAAATTAAGCCCGATTCTTCAATAAATTTTATTAAAATATCGGCAATATCTGTCTTTTTTTCAAGTTTTTCCTTAGTTTCCCTTATCCACTTTGCAAATTCCTTTAAAATTACTTTCGCCCTTGTCTGAATTTCAGGAATATCATCTACTTTTTCTATTACTTCGAAAATGGGAACATCCCAATTCCTTGAATACACCAACAGATGATTAGTTGTAATTTTACCAATTCCCCGAGGTGGTTCATTTACTGCTCTTAAAAAAGCCTCGTTATCGTTTGGGTTAACCAAAAGCCTGAGATACGCCAAAACATCTTTAATTTCCTTCCTCTTGTAAAATGAAATTCCTCCAACGACAATATAATCGATGTTCTCTCTCCTCAAAGCATTTTCGAATTCCAACGATTGAGCATTAATTCGATAAAGGACAGCAATGTCTTGGTAACGATACCCTTTTTCGCTACATAATTTCTTTATTTGGTCAACAACGAAAGATGCTTCTTTCTTTTCACTTTCGACAGGAAAAAGACTTATTAACTCGCCCTCCTCGTTATCGGTCCATAAAGTTTTATCAATTCGATTCCTATTGTGTTTGATTAATGAATCGGCTGCGGAAATAATGTTTTTTGTTGACCGATAGTTTTGTTCCAACCTAATAACCTTTGCATCAGGAAAATCTTTTTGGAATTCAAGAATGTTTCGAATATCCGCCCCCCGCCAACGATATATACTTTGTGAATCATCGCCTACAACAGTAATATTCCGATATTTACTCGATAGTTGCTTTAATACAAGATACTGAACACGATTTGTATCTTGGTATTCATCGACCAAAATGAATGTAAATCGTTCCTGATATTTATCTAAAACATCAGGAAATGAATTAAACATTTCATAAGTGTTTACCAACAAATCGTCAAAATCCATTGCATTATTCTTTTGTAGGTAACTTTGGTATTCATAATATAAATTTGCAATGATTTTTTCGGCTGGGGTCGTTGCGTTCCGTGAAAACTCTTCGGGTGATATTACCCTATTTTTTGCCAACGAGATGATTCTGTGAACATTCTCGGGAGTAAACTTAGTGTTCAAGTTATATGAATTTAGTATTCTTTTAATAATGTTTGCAGAATCGTCAGTATCGTAAATCGAAAAATTTGACGAATAACCGAGAAGATTTGCTTCGAAACGGAGAATGCGAGCGAAAAGGGAATGAAATGTGCCTGCCCATACTTGCTTCGAAGCTTCGAAATTTATCAGCTTCGAAATTCGCTCCTTCATCACCTGTGCAGCTTTGTTTGTAAAGGTCAAAGCAAGAATATTTTTTGGCGGAACACCACATTCAATTAAATAAGCAATTTTGTGGGTCAAAACCCTTGTTTTTCCACTTCCAGCACCTGCAACGATAAGGACTGGCCCTTCTATCTGTTTTACTGCTTCCTGCTGGGCTGGATTCAACTCGCTAAGGATTTTATCACTTTCTAAAGATTTTATCATTTTTTAAAAAATTAAATAAAAAACAAAATTAAAAAAGGAAGGCAAAACTACCTTCCTTTTAAGCAGAATATTTCCGAAAAAATTACTTACTGATATTTGAACTATGCGAAGTCTCAACTTTTTGAATTCCGTTACCATTCTTTGGGGTTGTTGTAATAGATGTGTTCTTCCTTACATAATCAGTAATATAAAAGCCATTTCCTTTAAACACCAAGCCTACCCCTTTACTAATTAACCTTTGAACTTCACCTTTCCCCTTGTGGGTTTCGGATTGACAAATATCTTCGGGGCAAGTTTTTAAAGGTTCGTCGGTAATTCTTTGTTGAACTTCGAAAACCTTACCACAAGTTAAACATCGATATTCGTAAATTGGCATATCCAACCCACCACTTTTTAAAAAATGCTTAACGTTTCTATGCTCAAAATATTTTTTAATAATAATTTTGTATTTTTATTTTTTGGTATATGATTGCTGTTGTTCAAAGAGTAACAAAATCCATTGTAAATATCCCAAATTTGAATTATCAAGACTCCATAGAAAATGGCCTTTTGGTACTTACAGCAATTAGCCCAAACGACACCGAAGAAACATTGAAATGGATGGCAAATAAAATCGTTAACCTTAGGATTTTCCCTGATGAAAATGGAAAAATGAATCTATCGGTAAAGGATATTAATGGCGAGATAATGGTAATTTCGAATTTCACATTGTATGGCGACGCATCACGGGGTTTTAGACCCAATTTTATGTATTCAGCACCCCCCGATTTTGCAAGCCAAATGTTCGATAAATTCGTTCAAATACTTAAAGAGAATTTTTCGAACAAAGTTGCAACAGGAATTTTTGGTGAATTTATGAACATTGAACTAATTAATTCAGGTCCTGTTACTATTATTATTCAAAAATAAATCATTTCCTTCTTTTAATCGATGCTTTAAACTTTGGCTTACTATCAAAAGGTTGTGCACGTTGGAGACTTACTGGTAACGACGGTTCTGTTTCCTCAAGTGTAGGTTTTTCTTCGACAACGTCTTTGGCTATGTACTCTTTATAATTTGCAATGGCTTGGGTCAATCGATTTAGTACTTTATTGACAAGTTCTTTGGGTTCAAGAACAATAATAGCATCGCTCCAACTCAAAATCCAGTTTAACAGATCAACCCCAATTGGCACTTGCATTTCCAGAATCAAGTTCCCATCTTTATCGAACTTTTCTGCTTGTGTAGGATGCCACATTCTGTTCAAAAAGAAATGTTTAAATTCTTGTTTAATAAGTAGTTTAATATTCTTTATTTCGCCCGAAAACACACCAAACCGATATAATGACCATTCCTTGAAGTTGAACGGAGGAGCAAGTTCGACAACACCTTCTGCTTTACGAATCTCTGATATATTATGTATTGCCAAACTTACGTGTACTTTATGCTTTGGAATGTATGCAACAACATAAAGAAGCCCGAGGTACGAGAAAATTGTCTCGAATCGGGCAAGGAATTCTTTGGATTGGGAGCTTTTAGGTGCTGTATACGAAACATAAACCCAATCCTTCGAAGCGGTATATTTAATAACATCATCGACGATATCATTTATCTTTGAATAATCATAATACCCAATGTTTTGGTCCCAATAAATTGTTTCATCGAGAACAACTTCGGCAGGTGCAAGTTTTTCCAATTTATCGTAAAGCTTCAAAGCATCTTTTTCAATCGAAGTGCCTATGAATGTTTTCAAGTGTGCCTTCAAAAAATGGAAAGCCAATAATTCGTTCGATTCGAATCGAACAACGGTCTTTGGAAGTCGATGTTCTTTTGGAATATACCAAAGAATTTCCTTCCCACGAGGCTTGCCAATAAGGTTTGGATCAATCTTTTGTAATAATCGAAGGTCTCGTTGAATCGTTCGAATGCTTACTATTTCAATTTGTTCGGAGATAATATCTTGCAACTGGCTCGAAGTATACGTATTTCCTTCCAAAAACTTGCGATACATAAAGACCAATCTATGAGCTTGTCCCGGCATTTTAAATCCCCAAAAATGGAAAAAATAAAAACAAATTTAAGAAAAATTCGGCATTATTAAAAATCATAATTTATCGATACTATGTAGAAGGGTTTCGACCAATTATGAATTTCATTTCGCCAGGCAATGTCCAATTTTATCGGCAAGCCCAAAATCCAAGCCCGAGCCCCCACCCCAGCACTCATCAATAAATGATTTGGTATAGTTGCTTTGAAGTCCTTTAAATCGCCACTCCAAGCCCCACCAAGGTCAAAAAATGCAACACCTAAAATATCATTAAATAATATTGGAACCGGACCTGGCAAAAGTGCAGTAAACAAAGGAAATCTAAATTCCCAATTTGTTGCAAAATATTGTGTACCCACAATTTCTGCGTAGCTCCAACCTCGCAATGGAGTGATAAGTTCCATAAAAGCAAAATCTTCGGGGTTTTCGAAAATTAATCTGTCATTCTTTATTGAATAGTTAATCCAATTTTCTGTTCCACCAAGAAAGAATTTCTGTGCGTCGGGTCCAAAACTTTTAGCCCCTGTCCCTCGGAATGCAAATTTGAGAAAGTATCCAAAATCAAAGTATCGACGAAAGTCAAATTTCAGTGTGTAAAAGTTAATAGAACTTGAAAACAATTTAGGTAATGCTTTGAATTCGACATAATAACGTGTGCCTCGGACAGGCGCAAAACTCCCATATAATACATCATCATAGACATACCTAAGTTCGGGAAATAGAATAGTTCGGCTTAAAGTTGGTTCGTATGGATTTGTAGTATTTTCACGCAAAGCATTGAAAAAATTCAAATTAAATTCAATTCTTCGAAACATACTCATTGGATATGATGCATTTACCCCGACACCATAATTCCTTAATCGATACCAATCATAGGAATTATTATAATATGCGAAGAAAAACAACGAGCTATGATATGCATAAAAGTTGTAATCAATAATATTTGGCAAATATGAGTATTGAACAAAGAAATTACTATTTTTTAAATCGACCCAAAGATTTGCTTCTAAATAAATCTGATGGTCTCCCAAAATATCGCTGAACAACATTTGTGCAATCCCTTGATAACCCCAAAATGAATTATATGAAGGATTACCCAGAATAATATCGGGAGTAAATTTGATTTTATATTCATAATCTATTAATAACGTATCCAATGAAAACTTTCTAAATTCAGATTCAACCATAGAAACGTCTTGCGAAGGTTTTACCATCGATTGTCGGGAAAAATCAACAAAAAAGCCACCATAACTAACCGTGTCTTGTGCTTCAACAACAGCGTCCCTCACAATATTTTCATCGTCTTTTGCAATTTCAATATCATTCAGTAAAGTGCTGATGCGAAGTTTAGTTTTTGGTAGAGAATCGAACTTATTCTTTTCAACTTGCGTGCTTTTCAACAAAAACAAATCGAACCCACCATTCGATAGGGCAGAAAAAACAATATCGTTTGTTGCCGATGAAATCGAAATGTGAGTAATATTGGAGAGCGAATTGGTTACTGGGGTTATTTGGAGTGAACTTAAGTCCAAGCGATAGATGTTTCCAATACCATTTTCGTCACTGATGAAGAATAAATTTCGACCTTCTCGGTCAACCGCTAAACTTGTTTTTGCAAACTTTGGCGAAAAAGTTAACCTACGAATTGATTTTGATTTTAAATCATACTCAAAAATATCCCTCGACCCCGAAGCAATTTTCCAAGGTAAAACTTCTTTGGCTTCAACAGTATTAACGTTGTCTTCCCTATCGGAGATGAAATAAATCTTTGTGCCATCGGGTGACCAAACAGGATATTCATCGTAAAAATAATCTTCCATCAACCTTTTAATTTGCTTACTTTTCATATTGTAAATATTTAGGTCGGTTTTATCGAATGAAGTAGCAGAAAAAACAATTTCTTCGCCATTTGGCGACCAGGAAACAGTTGTTAATTGATTAAAACCTAATTTTATTTTTTGGTATTTTTTCGTTGCAACATCGACAATATAAATTACATCTTCGCCACGAAATTTTGCCGACACTGCTAAAAACTTCCCATCGGGGCTCCAGGAAATTCCAGGGGTCAAAACATTTAATTCTTCGAAGTCTTGTTGACGAAAACTTCGAACCAGTTCCTCGGTCTTGTTATCTTTGTCCAAGTCCATAAGAAAAAGGGAAAATAGCCCATCTCGGTCTGAAATATATGCAACTTTATTTGTGTTTGGCGAAAAAGCAGGAGAGGTATTGTAAAAATTGCCCTCCTTTTGATGATTAGTTAGTCTAATAGCAAAATCCGATGGGTATTGGAATTTTTCAATATCAGGATAGTAATATTTTTTTAAATACAATCTCCATTCTTCGGAAAAATCCTCGAATTTCGTATTAAAAGTGCTTTTGAAGGCATTTTCTAAACTTCCTGTGGAACGAAGTTTTGTAAGTAGTTCCGAAATTTTATACGCTCCATACTTTTCGGAAACATACCACCAAAATGCCTGTCCACCACGATATGCAAGATATCCATCCAAATACCTTAAATCGGGCAAATTCTCACTTAAAATCAAATCACGAATAAATACATCAGTTAGAATGTCCAACCCACCAATACTTTCCCATTCGCAAAGTCCTTCATTCATCCAAATGGGTATTTCGACCAAATTGCCTCTTGATATTGCTGACTGAAAAGTCCCACCATAAAACATTTCGTTAATGACACCGTGAACTAATTCGTGGTGAATGACGTGCCTAAATTGTTCATAATCACCTTGAAACGGCACAACAACACGATTTTTGAAAAGTTCCGTTACACCACCAATACCTCGTGGCAAAAACATATTGATAACATTTGTTTGCTGGAATTGATTATGACTATTATAAACAATAATCGGAATACGGCGACTAATCTTGTATCTCAATGTTTTTTGTATTGAAGAAAGAGCATTTTCGGCAACTTGTGCTGTAAAATTCGCCAATATCCTGCTATCATCGTGAAAGTAAATATCGAAATGCGGGGTTTGAATATATTTCCAATGAAAATCTTGGTATTGCATCTTATTTTTGCCAAACTGAGAGAATGAAGCTATTGGCAAAAAGAAAAACAAGAAGATTAAACTTAAATAATTTCGCATAAACACACCTCAATTTCAATTAGATTAGACGAAAATTGGAAAAAAAAGTTTAAAAAAGAAACTGCCCAAAGGGAAAACTTTGGGCAGTTTAGTTGGGAGTTATCTTAAAAAAAATTAAGCAGGAACAATACAATTGTCAATTGGGCAAACTGCTTGACATTGTGGCTCGTCGTAATGACCCTTACATTCAACACAAACATTCGGGTCAATCACATAAATATCCGGTCCTTGCGAAATTGCATTTACAGGGCATTCTGGTTCGCAAGCACCACAGTTGATGCATTCTTCTGTGATTTTTAAAGCCATAGTTCACTCCTAATAAACAAACAATATTTGCCCTAAAAGGGCTTACAAAATTAAAAAAATAAAATTTATTTTTTTCAGACAAAAACTATTCTGTTGTTTCCCACTTTTTTAGGCTATTTAACATTTCTTTGTAAATTATTTTATTTTCGTAACTGGATTTACGATATTTTTGATTTGGAAAGAAAAAATTTAAAAAACCGTAAATAATATGATTTCGAAAATATTGTAACATTTCCAAAAAGAAATAGATTTTCCCTTTTCGATATCCGAGATGTTTAATAAATAACTTCACCAAACTACTATTGAAAAGTTTTATCCTCGCTGGGTCTAATCCACTTTTTCCTCTTTTGGCTTGACCTCGGTAATGAACGAACGACGTATTTAACAATAGAACCGCATTCCATCCCTTTTGCCTCACTCGAAAGCTAAAGTCTGTATCTTCCGAATAAAAGAAAAAGTTCTCGTCAAAGCCATCTACATCCAAAAATGCTTTTCTATTAACTGCTAAAAAAGCTCCGTCCAACCACCCAACATTGATGCTCTCAACAATTTTTAACTTATGAAGAAAAATAGCAATTCTTCTATAGAACTTATTAAGAAAAAAAATGTTAAGCACTGCCCAGAATAAATTCAATGAATTACCAAAACAATGTTGAAATTCTCCATCGGGATATTTTTGCATTACACCAATAACCCCTATATCCAACCGAGATTCATAACATATCAATATCTTTTCGAATAAATCTTTTGAATAAATGACATCGTTATTCGAGAAGATGACAATTTCACTTCGAGTAAATTTAAACGCAAAATTCAATGCTTTTGCATAACCTAAATTTTCACCCGTGTGAATAATTTTCAGATTTGGTATATACTTTAAAGAATCAAATTCTGGCACATTTTGGCTTCCATTTACGATAACCAAAATTTGCTCTGGCTGAACCGTATTTACTAAGGCACTATTAATTGCTTCAATAGTATATTGGGGGTTTTGATAATGAATTATTATTAAATCAAAATTTTTCATAAATTACTTTTTTAAATTTAGCAAATTAATAAAGCATAATCTGTTATGAAGGCTTTTTTAAATCAAACACGAAGAAAACTGCTAAAAACAATAGGTCTTGCAAGTGCATTATTGCCTTCTGGACTACTTCCCAAATTATTTTCCAAACAAATTGCCAACGACCTGAGTTTTCTTTCAAACTCAAAGCTCGATGATGAAGATTTTTGGAATTGGATTAATCTCTCCTTTACTACCTCAAAGTCAATACTTAACCTAAATAATGGGGGTGTTTCGCCACAACCGGAAATAGTTCAAAAGACTTTCGAAAAATACAACAGAATAGCTAACGAAGGACCAGCATATTATATGTGGAGAATACTTGACCAAGGACGCGAACCACTCCGAACAAGACTTGCAAATCTTTTGGGCGCCGAACCCGATGAAGTTGCAATCAATCGAAACACTACCGAAGGGATGAACACAATTATCTTCGGTCTCGATTTAAAAGCTGGCGATGAAGTTGTTCTTGCAAAACAAGATTATCCCAATGTAATTAACTCTTGGAAATACCGAGAAATGCGAGACAAAATTAAGCTCGTGTGGGTGGATTTAAGACTCCCTTCCGAAAACAAAACATACCTTATTGACTCGTATGTTTCGGCATTTACAAGCAAAACAAGAGTGGTAAATTTAACTCATATGATTAACTGGAATGGTCAAATCCTTCCTGTCAAAGAAATTGCAGCGGAAGCCAAAAAGCGAGGAATTTTGGTTCTGGTTGACGCTGCTCATACTTTTGCACATATCGACTTCAAAATTTCAGACTTAAATTGCGATTTCCTGGCAACAAGCCTTCATAAATGGCTTTGTGCTCCTTTCGGTACCGGTATGCTTTATGTTAGAAAGGAACTTATCCAAAGTATTGCTCCCCTACATCCAAATGATAAACCTTTTTCACCTGACATTCGTAAATTCGAATCATTGGGAACACGCTCTTTTCCTGCCGAAATGGCTATCAACGAAGCCATAAATTTTCACGAAATTATTGGCATCCAAAGAAAAGAGAATAGATTGCGTTATCTTCGAAGGTATTGGATGAGTAAAATTTCACAATTACCACGTGTTAAATTATTAACACCCGATAGAGATGAATTCTCCTGTGGTTTAGGCTTATTTTCAATCGATGGCACAAAACCCGATGAGATAAGCAATTGGCTTTTCGATAAAAAGAAAATATTCACAACTGCAATCACCTGGGAAAACATTATTGGCGTAAGAATTACACCGCACATTTACACAAAACCAACCGATTTAGACTATTTTATTGAATCGATTGAACACTTTATTAAGCAAAAATGATATGTTTTGCGAAGTTCCGCATACTGCGGATATTTCTTTTGTAGTTATTTCAAATAACTTAAATAATCTATTTCGTGATGCAACATTAGCTCTTTTATCTAATATTAAATTTAATATTAAAGAAAATCTTTTATCTTCAAAAAAAATAATTGAATTATCTTCTATTGATTTAGAAAGTTTATTAGTTGATTGGCTAAATGAGGTTATTTTTTTGTTAGAAAATGGAAATTTAATAATAAATATTGAACCTAAAATAAACAACTTAAGTCTAAAAGTCAAGATAAATTATATACAAATAGATGATATTACTTTTGAAATAAAATCGTGTACTTATCATAATTTAAAAATAAATAAATACCATAACTTATACTTATGTCAAATAACATTCGATATGTAATATGACATCTCAAATGGAAATAAATCAAATAGACGAGTTCATTTTCGAAATTCCAAAGCAATTCAAAAAGATGAATGTACCTGCTCGATTCTATGCAAATCCACAACAGATAGAATCATTAAAATCCGATGGAACATTAAATCAGCTGATTAATATTGCTACATTGCCTGGAATTATTAAATACTCGCTTGCCCTTCCTGATATGCATCAGGGCTATGGCTTTCCGATTGGTGGCGTAGCAGCATTTGACCCAAAGGATGGAATAATTTCGCCCGGGGGTGTGGGTTACGATATTAACTGTGGCATTCGTTTGGCAACAACAAAATGGAACTTCAAAGAAATTAATCCTCACCTACCCCAAATAATCAAAGAAATTTACAATCAAATTCCATTAGGAACAGGTAAAGGGTCTCTTCTGAAAATTTCAGGGAAGGAATTTAAAAAACTAATATTTAACGGAATTGAATGGGCAATTGAAAATGGCTACGCCACAGAAATTGATGCTCAAAGCATTGAGGATTCAGGCACGCTTCCTGTCGATGACCTATCTGGGGTTTCTGAAAGAGCAATCGAAAGAGGTATTTTGGAAATCGGCAGCCTTGGCTCCGGAAATCATTTTATTGAAATTGGCAAGATAACTAAAATATTCGACAATGAAATTGCCAAACAGTTTGGTCTTTTCCCAAATCAAATTGTGGTTTGGATTCACACGGGCTCTCGGGGCTTTGGACATCAAATTTGCGCCGATTTTGCCAAGCAATTCCAACAGGTTGCAAATCGATACGGAATCGAACTTGTTGATAGAGGTCTTGCTTGTGCCCCATTCGATTCGAAAGAAGGTAAACAGTATTTCTATGCTATGAATGCAGCTGCAAATTATGCTTTTGTAAATCGGCAATTAATTATGCATCAAATCGGCAAAATATTCGATAAATTCACAAAAAAGATAAAGAAGCCCGATTTTCGTTTGCTTTACGATGTGGCTCATAACATAGCAAAGTTGGAGACCCAAGAGATTGACGGCAAAAAGAAAAAGGTTTTAGTCCACCGTAAAGGAGCCACAAGAGCTTTCCCACCTAATTCAATCAAAGGAATTTACCGAGAAATTGGGCAACCCATATTGGTTCCTGGTTCAATGGGTACCGAATCTTATATTCTTGTTGCTCAGCCGAAAGCATCCGAACTTTCATTTGCCAGCTGCTGTCACGGTGCAGGGCGTCAACTTAGTCGTTCGCAAGCCAAGAAACTATCCACAGGCCACGAACTGCTAAATCTTTTAGAAAGCAAGGGAATCATTGTCGAAGCAAAAAGTATTTCGGACTTGCCCGAAGAAGCGCCCGAAGCATATAAAGATGTCAATGCGGTAGTCGAAGTCGTCGAAAAATTAGGAATTGCAAAAGTTGTGGCAAAAACCAAGCCAATCGGAGTTATTAAAGGATAACATTACATATTTTCACCGTTGCACCACCCACTAAGGTATTAAAATTAATGAATAGCCCCAATACTACACACGAAAAAGATGGACCGGGATGGG
>FWWM01006247.1_pt1 | contig 25218 bp, 17 predicted proteins | sample 2228351 | NCBI WGS metagenome assembly FWWM01 (sample SAMEA103939774, study PRJEB20133) | metagenome
GCCATTGGAACGGGGGACACCGTTGGCGGATCGGTGGGAGGAGGGAGGTGGTAGAGGGTCAGCGAGAGGACCAGAATCGCGCCCAGCACAGCGCCGGCCAGGAAAAGCCCCACCCCGGCCAGGCCCAGGTGCCAGGGACGGAGCGCGGGCCGGCGAGAGGAGGACATCTCTTCCTGCCGTTATGACTCGCCCAGGCCGATACCCTGACGGTAGCGGGCCAGGAGTCTCTCCTGGTGTTCCAGGCGGGCCTGTCGGGCGGCCTGAATCGCCTCCCCGACGCGCTGCCGGAGGAGGCTCCGGCCCTGTTCGTCTCTGCCGGGAGAGAGGAGCCATCCGGCCACCGCGCCGCAGACGAATCCACAGAAAAACCCTTTGACCAAGTGCCGCATCGTTGTCCCTCGGTAGGCTTGCTGAAGGTTCAGGGGCGCCACTCTAGCGGGAACGCCGCCTCAACCATTCCCGGAAGAGCAGAAGGAGCCCTCCGGCCAGCCCGGCCAGGATGCCCAGAAGCGCGGCTCCCGGCAGGTCCAGCAACGGTTGCACATCCCCATCCACGTGCTGGCCGATGACCACCACATTCTGCCCGCCGTCCACCCGGACCACCCGCCCGACGACCGCCCAGGCGCGGCTTCCCTGGAGGGCAACCTCCTGGCCGGCGATCAGGCCGGCCGTCGAATCCTCCACCTCGACCGTCTCCCCCCGGACCAGCAGGGCAGCCCCTTCTTCCACCTCGGCCTCGTCGGCGTCCACATACAGGACGGCCGACTCTTCCAGTTCCACCTCCTGGGCGCGGATCGTCCGCACGGCGGACTGTTTCACATAGACCTGTTCCCCGCGCACGGCCTCGATCGAGGATTGGCCAACCTGCACAATCTCGCCGCTGACCTCTCCTGTTTCCATCTCGACGGGGGGTACCGCCCCGACGCCTTCTTCTGCCATCGTCATTCCTCCTGGAATCGCTCCGGCAGGCCGTTCCGGCCCACGGTTGCAGTATACCACAGGCGGGTCGGTTCCTGCAAGTGGGGCCGGCCTGGGAGCAGTTTAGCAGGAAACTGGGCGCAACCGCTGTCGAGCCGTAGGGTGGCCTGGCCAGGCCGCCCGGTGTGGCCGGGGGAAGGGGCGGAGGGGCTGGAAAGCCCCTCCCACGGGCCGCCACGGCCGGACTGCCCCGACGAATCCGGCATGCCCCCTTGGGCTTGTCCCGGCCCGGCCCCGCAGGGCCGGGACAAGCCCGGTCCCTACTGCGGCTGCGGCGGCAGGGGCGCGCCCCGGCGGATGGCCCGATAGAGGGCGACCGTCTGTTCCGAGGGTTCGACCTGGAGTTCCTGGGCGAGGTGGCGGCGACACCGACGGTAGACCTGGATGGCCCGGCCCCGTTCCCCGGCCAGCGCGCAGGCGCGCATCAGGCCCCGGTAGGCCTCCTCGCAGTAACTGTCCACCTGGAGGGCCTTCCGGTAGGCCTCCTCGGCCGGCCCATACTCCCGTCGCACCAGATGGTCCCCCCCCAGGGTCAGGAGAGCCTCCAGGTAGCGCTGCCGCAACCGCTCCCGCCGGGGGAGGCACCAGTCGCTGCTCAGGTCGGCGAGAAAGTCACCGCGATAGAGCGAGACGGCCCTTTCCAGGAGGGCGATCCGCTGCGGCTCCCCCGGCGCGAGAGCGGCCGCCTGCTCCAGGGTCTCCTCAAACTCCAGGACGTCGCAGCGGTAGGGCAGGTCGGGGTCCCAGGCGTAGAGGTTCTCCTGGAAGCGCACCACCGGGGCACCGACGGCGTGGCGGACCTGGTAGAGGGCGGCGTGAAAGGCGCTGTTCAGGCGAGCGGGGCTGTGATCGGGCCAGAGGGCCAGGCCGATCTGTTCCTTGCGCACCGGGGCGTGGAAAAGGAGGTAGAAAAAAAGTTCGCGGGGCAGGCGATAGCCCCACTCGCGGGGGCCGATGACCTGCTGGTCGCGTCGCACCTGGCCCTCGCCCAGGGCCAGGACCTCCAGGGGCGGGGGCGCGGCGACCGCCTCGGTCGGGGCCGGCCGCAGCGCGGGCCGCTCCTCCAGCCAGCCGACCAGGTCGCGGAAGGCCCCGTTTTCGCTCTGGCCGGCCGCCTCCTGGAGAACCGGCAGCAGGGCCGGCGCCTCGGCCAGGAACGGCTCCCGGATGCCGGTCTCGTGGGCCAGGAGGACCGCCCGCCGCAACGTCTCGGCAGCCTGGGCCGGCTCCCCCTGCTGCCGGGCCAGGAGGGCCCGGACGAGCAACGCCCGCAACAACTGTCCCCGGCCACCGCCCGCCTCCAGGGGGGGAATCGCCTCCTGAAGCAGGGCCGCCGCCCGGTCGTGATCGCCTCGCTCCATCTGGAGCAGGGCGGTGGAGGTCTGAACGCGGGCGCGGTCGGTCGGCGAGGAGGCCGCCAGTTCCAAGGCCTGCTGCAGGTACCGGCCGGCCTGCTCGTACTCCTTCTGGCGACGGGCCAGGTCGCCCAACGCCTCCAGGAGGTATGCGCTCAGGGAGGCATTGTCGGCGTGATGGGCCTGCTGGAGCCCCTCCTGATAGGCGCGGAGGGCGGCGGCACTGTCCCCCTGATCTCGGTAGAGGTCCCCCAGGCCGGCCAACACAACCGCCTGCAACCGGGGGGAAAGGGCCCGCCGGGCGACCTCCAGGGCCTGCAGAAGCATCTCCTGGGCCACCTCCAGATCGCCGCGCAAGAAGGGCCCCATCGCCAGGTTGTTCAGGATATTCGCCTCCAAATAGAGATTGCCAGACTGCCGGGCCAGGCCCAGGGCCTCGCGATAGGCAGACTCTGCTTCGGCCATGCGTCCCTGCAACCGCAGGCAGACGCCCAGGTCCAAAAGGGCCAGGGCGTGGTCGTAAGGCGACCCCAGGAGAGCGCTCTGCTCAACGGCCCGACGCAGGTGGGCCTCTCCTTCGGAGAGGTTCCCCAGGGCACAGGCACAGACTCCCAGGGTGCGGCAGAGGTCCACGGCCGCCGGCAGGTCCTGGCAGCGGGCCAGGGCCTGCCAGGCCATCTCGATGGCCTCTTGGTAGCGGCCGCGCATCTGCGCCAGCAGGCTGCGGTCGGCCATGGTTTGACCCCACCCCCGAAGGTTGCCGGCCTGGGAGAACGCTTTCGCCGCCTCTTCCAGGGCCTCGTCGGCCGCCTGTAGTTGCCCCAGAACGATGCGACTCTTGCCCAGAAAAAGAAGCAGCCGGGGAAACGCCTGCCGGAACGGTGCGGGCAGGGCCTCGATATACCTGCTCAGGACGCGGAACCGACCCTGGCGGAAAAGGTGCGGTGCCAGAGCCGCGAGATCGGCAGCGGCCTCCTCCCAGGCCCCGGCCTCCAGGAGGTGTCCTACCGCCTCCTCCGCCTCGCCCCGCTCCCGCCAGAGATGGGCCGCCCGCCGGTGCAGAGAGGCCAGACGTTCGGGCTCCCGAGCCATCTGTTGGAGCAGCAGGTCCCGGAAGAGGCCGTGAAAGCGGTACCACCCCCCCTCCAGCGAGGCGACAAAGAGGTTGTTTCGCTCCAGAAAGGAGAGCATCTCCGCCGAGTCGTCCCGTTCCAGCAGGGCGTCCCCCAGGGCCGCATCCACCTGATGCAGGACGGCCGCTCCCTGGGCAAACTCGCGCACCGGGGGCGGCACCTGCTCCAGAACCTCCTCCACGAGATAGGCGTAGAGGTGCTCGCGGGAAAGGTCACTCCGGGTCAGCACGGCCATGCTCCCCCCGCGAGTGGCCTGGGCCTGGAGGAGCAGACCGGTGACCCAACCTTCGCCGGCCTCGGTCCACTCCCGGACCTGCTCTTCCGAAAGGGAGACCTCGGGGAGGACAATCCGGAACAGTTCGCGCCCCTCCTCTGGGGTAAAGCGCAGATGGGGCATCCCCAGGGCCGCCGCCTGGCCGTAGGCCGTCAGCCGGGTCAGCGGCAGGGCCGGGACCGTCCGGCTGGCCACGAACAGGTGGACATGTTCGGGCAGGTAGCGGAGCAGAACGTCCATCGTCTCCCGAATTGTCGGTTCGTCCTCGACCGTATGGTAATCATCCAGGACGATGACCATATAGGAGGGAATCTCCTCCACCCATTCGTTGACCAGCGTGCCGATGATCGAGCGCAGAGGCGGAGGGGACGGGGCTTCCAGCAGAGCGCAGGTGCGCTTTCCAAAGGAGGGAAAGTGACGACGCACCGCCTCGACCAGGTAGCGCAGAAAGATGTTCGGGTCACGGTCGGAGGGGTCCAGGGTGTACCAGCAGACCGGCAGGTCGCTGCTCCGGGCAAAGTCGGCCAGCAGCGAGGTTTTGCCATAGCCGGGGCCGGCGCAGACCAGCAAGAGTTTGCGCTGGATATTTTCATGAAAAAAATCCAGCAGGCGAGGCCGCGAGAGCAGGCGGGAGATGTGGGGGACCTGCACCTTGGTGAGCACCAGCGGGGAGAACTCTTGGTTCTGAACGGCGTCCCGGTTCATTGCATTCGTCCCACACCTGTGTATTGGCCCAGACGTTCAACGGGTCTTTCCCCCGGTTACCTCTGCCGAGGAGAGCTGGCCCTGTTCCGTTCGGCCGGGCTTTTGCAAAAGTGATCCGCTTTCAACCCGAAACGATGTAATATTATACCATGCCTGCGCTGCTTGCTCAACAGGAGTCCGCCGGCGGCCAGGGCTGTTTCAAGGTTGCTTCCCCCTGAAAAAATCCCTGGGTAGGCGAGGGCATTGCTCTCGCCTACCCCATTTTCCCACAAGCCGGACGGGATGGTTCATTTTCCGGCAGAGATCGGTTTACACTTTTTCCGATATTAAGAATTCACGGTTGGCGCAAAACGCGGCTTATTTTCTGTAAGACGCCGGCCTCACGCGTCGGGCAGGTTTCTCGATGCATACGAAAGTGTCAGCCGGTTACTGAACCATCCCAGCCGGACACGGGCAAATTTACCTCAACCGCCGTCGCTTTAAAAGTGCGACTTTTTGACAAAGCACTGCCGATTTTCGGAAACCCTTCTTCCGATTATGGACACATTCCCGCAATTAATCGAAACTTGCCTGTGTTCAGCCACAAGGTTGGCCCCCGGCCGGCGATTTAAGAGGTCTGGGCCCGGTGTGCCCCCAACTGAGCGACTTTGAACCGGTCCTGGCCGGCGGGTAAACCTGCCGACAACGAGATGCCACCCCCCTGCGGGGGCTGTTGGAACGGGGCCCCAGGCCCGCAGTTCGCCAGGGGTGCACCCACCCCAGGCCCGCAGGGCCTTCCATCTCGTAGCCGGATTCCCCAGCCCGGCCGGCCGGGCTGGGGAGCGGGCGCAGCGGAACCGGCCCGACCCCCACCGGCCAGGCAAGGTCCGGCGGGGCTCCCATACCCCTCCCAGATAACCGCCCTGTAACGGGCCGTTTACATGCCGTTGTACCCCTGTCCTTATCCTGGGGGCAGAATCTGGGAGAGGAAAACCGTACGGAAGGAGGTTGGATGGTGAGACGGTCGGAGGAAGCAGAACAACCGGGAAACCGATGGGACCGGCTCCTCGCCGACCGCTGCATCCTGGTGGTGGACGGGGACGACCTGGTCCGCCAGAGCCTGGGGGAGTTGCTGACCGATGAGGGCTATACCGTCCTGGAGGCGAGCAATGGAAGGGAGGCCCTGAACCTGTTGCGGAAGGGGAGCGTGGACCTGGTCGTGAGCGAGGTGCGTCTCCCCGACATCGGCGGACTGGAAGTCCTGAAGCAGATCAGGGTGAACTGGCCCCACGTGGCCGTTATCTTGCTGACCGGATACAGTTCGCTGGAGAGCGCGATCGGTGCGCTGCGCTGCGGGGCCGCCGATTACCTGCTCAAGCCCTGCCCGGAGGAAGAGTTACTTGGCCGCATCGAAGCGGCCCTGGCCTGCCGGCGGGTGCGGGACCGGCTCATCCAGATCGGCGGGGACCTGAGCGCCACAATCGCCCTGGTGCGGGCGATCGAGACGCGGGAGTGGTGCGCCCAGGGGCACGCCGAGCGGGTGGCCCACCACGCCGCCCGGCTGGCCGGGAAGATCGGCCGGCCTCAGGAAGAGGTCCGTCAGGTCTGGCTGGCCGGCCTGCTCCACGACATCGGCAAGGTGGCCGTCCGCAAGGCGATTCTGAACAAGCCGGCCCCGCTCACCCGCAAGGAGCGCGACCTGGTGCGGCAGCACCCCCGGGTGGTCGCCGAAATCCTGGCGCCGATTCCCCACCTGCGCTCGCTGGTTCCCCTGATTCGCCACCACCACGAACGCTTCGACGGAACCGGCTACCCCGACGGACTGGCCGGGGAGCAGATTCCCCTGGGCGCCCGCATCCTGGCCGTCGTGGACGCCTACGAGGCCATGACCTCAGAGCGGCCCTACCGGCCGGCCCTGCCCGACTTCCAGGTGCGGCAGGTGTTGCAGGAGGGCGCGGGAACCCAGTGGGACCCCGACCTGGTGGCCTGCTGGGTCTCCCTGGTGCGAGAGGAGCCTACCGCTCTCCCGGTCGGCTCCGAGGCGGCCCCGGTCGCCCTGGGGGTTGAGTCTACAGAAAGGAGTTGCCGATGAGCGGATTATCCAGCCCTCCCCTGTTGGGGGCAATCCTGGTTGAACAGGGGCAGATCGGCGCGGAACAGTTGGCGGAGGCCCTGGAGGTACAGCGGCGCTCGGCTGAGGCGATTCGCCTGGGCGAGGTGCTACTGCGCCTGGGCTATGTGGACGAGCAGGGCCTGCAGGCGGCCCTGGAGGTGCAGGCGCACATGTCGGAGGAGATTGGGGCCCTGCTGGTCCCACGGGCCGAGTTCGACACGGTCCTGCTGGTCAGTCGGAACGGCTACACCGAGGGAGACCTGCGCCCGCCTCTGGCTGCCTTGCTGCACAACCTGATGCGGGTGGATGAGGAGGTCATCATTTCCCGGTCGCGGGGGGAGGACGTTCGGGCGGTGATGTGGGAGGTGGACCCGGTAGGGGACTTGGCCGGCCTGCACTCCTGGCGGCAGGCTTGCCCGGAGGTCCCCTTGATCGTGCTGATACCGGCGGATTGTCCCGCCCGGACGATCGGCACCCTCTTCCAGGGCCTGGCCGACCAGGTGCTGGTCCTCCCCGCCGGCGATCAGGAGGTTACCTACGTACTGCGCCAGGTCCTGGAGCGACAGCGGCTGCGCGAGCGGCTGCGCTCCCAGCAGGCCGACCTGGGGCGGATGGAGCGTGCCCTGGCCTTTCTGGAGATCTTGGGGCAGGTCCTCACCACCATGCCTGCCCCCTCGGCCCTCTTTTCCGGGTTGCTCAGCGGCGTGAGCAGCCTCCTGGAGGTCGAGGTCTGCCTGGTGCAGTTCCGAGGGGAGACGGCCGTCCTGGTCGGCCCGCAGGCGGTGTGTCTGCACGACCCGCCGGCCCCCGGCTTGCAGCGGGCCCTGGATTGGGCCTGCCGGCACTGCCGGCCCCTCCTGTTGAACGACCCTCGACGGCATTCCTTCTGGGGGCGGTGGGCCTTTGACCTGCTGGGCCGGCCGCTGCGCAACCTGCTTGTTGCGCCGCTGGTGGTGAACGGGGCCGGCGTCGGAGGCATCGCCGTCGCCAACCGCCTCTACGGCGGCGCCTTCTCCCCGCAGGACCGCCAGGTGCTCGCCGCGGTGGCCGGCCAGGCCGCGCTGGCCCTGGAGAACCTGCGCCTGCAGGGGGCAGCCACGCTGCCCCTGGGCAGGGACTGTGTGCACGAGCCGGCCACAAACGGCCTCGAGCGCGGCAACATCCAGGCCGCTTGAAGGCACAGGGAGGAAGCGGTGACCGTTCTCACCCGTGTGGATGCCAAAGGCAAGGTTTACACGAACCGCATCGGCAAGGAGCAGGTGCGGGTCCTGGTGCAGACCACCCTGCAGACGCTGATCGGGACGGCCTACCTCCGGCCGGGGAATCGCCTGCTGGACGAACTGAACGACGCCCGGACGGTCTTTCTGGCCCTGACCGAGGTGCGGGTCTATGACCGGGAGGCCCAGACGGTCCTTTTTACGACTGATTTTTTGGCCCTGAACAAGGCCGCGATCCTCTCGATCGTCCCGGTGGAGGACCTGCCTCGGGATGGGGGCGGTGTAGGGGTATGGTTATCTGCCCTGCAGGCGGCCCTGCGGGAGGAGACAGGAGGTATTTTATGAGCACACTACCCCAGCGGGCACCGGAGAACGGGGCCGTTCGCCCCCTGGCCGTGGGCACAGGGCCGGCCGGTGTAGGCGGGACCGCCTCTCGGCGGCACTGGGTGGAGCAGGCCCTGCGCCTGGCCCAGCAGATCGAGCACACGTTGAATGGGAGCGGCCCCCTGGAGCACCTCCCCGAGATCGAGGAGGCGGTCCGCCGGCACTTTGCCGCCCTCTACCGGCAGAGTGGCCTGAACCTGCCTCCCCAGCAGGCGCAGGCCTTTTACCGCCAGGTGATTGACGAGCTCTTTGGCCTTGGCCCGATCGAGCCCTTTTTGCGCGACGATGCCATCAGCGAAGTCATGGTCAACGGGCCGCACCTGATCTATGTGGAGCGGGGCGGGAAACTGGAAGAGACCCCGGCCTGCTTTGTGGATGACGCCCACGTGATGCGGGTGATCGAGCGCATCCTCAAGCCGTTGGGGCGACACCTGGACCCCAAATGGCCGATGGTGGACGCCCGCCTCCCCGACGGATCGCGGGTCAACGTCATCGTGTCCCCCTGCGCCGTCCACGGCCCCACCATCACCATTCGCAAGTTCTCCCGCAAACGGCTGACGGTGGAGGACCTGGTCCGCTTTGGCTCGCTGACCCCGCAGATCGCCGAGTTTCTGCGGGCCTGCGTGATGGCGAAACTGAATCTCGTCGTCTCGGGAGGGACGGGCTCGGGCAAGACGACGCTGCTGAATCTGCTCTCCGGCTTTATCCCCTCCGACGAGCGCATCGTCACGATTGAGGACTCGGCCGAGTTGCAACTGCACCAGCGGCACGTGGTCACCCTGGAGGCCAGGCCGCCCGAGCCGGACGGCAGCGGCCGGGTGACGATTCGCGACCTGGTGATCAACGCCCTGCGCATGCGCCCCGACCGCATCGTCGTCGGCGAGTGCCGCGGGGGGGAGGCGCTGGACATGCTCCAGGCGATGAACACCGGCCACGACGGCTCGCTGACCACGATTCACGCCAACAGCCCCCGCGACGCCCTGGCCCGCCTGGAGACGATGTCGCTGATGGCCGGCATGGAACTGCCCCTGCGGGTGATTCGCGAGCAGATCGCCTCGGCGGTGGACCTGATCGTGCAGCAGGCCCGGTTGCGCGACGGCTCGCGCAAGATTATCAACGTGACCGAGGTGCAGGGAATGGAAGGGGAGGTGGTGGTATTGCAGGACATCTTTGTCTTTCGCGAGGAAGGGCTCGACGAGAACGGCAAGGTGCGGGGTTCGTTCATCCCCGCCGGCATCCGTCCCCGTTTCATGCCCCGCCTGGAGCGGGCCGGGATTGGACTGGACCCGGCGATCTTTTGTTAGAAGGTTGAAGGGTCCAGGTTGCAGGGGAGGGGAAGGGCTGCGACGGGTTATGCCTGGGTCCGGGTTCGGTTTCGGTCCCGTCTCGTCCAGGTTGCAGGGGAAGGGATGCGACGGGTTATGCCCAGCCTACCCGCCCCCTTTCGTTCCCAGAATCTGCCCCACCAATTGGGCCAGGGCGGTGGCCCGCACCGGCTTTTCCAACCGGCCGGCCACCCGGTCGGCCAGTCGCTCCGGCAGGTCCTCCGGTGAATGCCCGGTCATCAGGACGACCGGCACATCCGCCTTGCGCTCCACCAGGGCCTCGATCAGGGCCTTCCCGCCGCTCCGGGGCATGACCACGTCGGTCAGGACCAGTGCGACCGGATCCGTAGAGCGGTCGTACAGGCGAATCGCCTCCTCCCCGTTGGCCGCGCCCAGCACCCGGTAGTTCAGTTCCTCCAGGACGCCCTGGAGGGCCTGGCGGACGGTGGGCTCGTCCTCCACCAGCAGGACGAGTTCCCCCTTCCCTCGAACAAGTGTCACCAGTTCCTCCTCCGGGAGGGATTCCTCTATGGGCAAAAGCGGCAGGTAGAGGGTGAAGGTTGTCCCCTTGCCCATCTCCGTCTCGACGCCGATGTGGCCGTTGTGCTGCTGGATAATCCCATAGACCTGTGAAAGCCCCAGGCCGGTGCCGGTCCCCGCGCCCCACTCCTTGGTCGTAAAGAACGGTTCAAAAATGTGTGGCAGCACTTCCGGAGCGATGCCTGTGCCGGTGTCGGTTACCTCGATGCGTGCCCATATCCCTGCCTCCATCCCGGGCACGGGGCGGGGAGTGTCCTCCGCCAGAGCGATGCAGGTGAGCCGCAGGGTCAGGTGTCCCCCCTCGGGCATGGCGTCGCGGGCGTTGGCCGCCAGGTTCAACAGGGCCTGCTGGAGTTGGGCCGGGTCGGCCTGGACCCAGCAAGCAGGGTTCTCCTGTCGGTAGTGGACCTCGATCGATTCGGGGAGGATGCGCCGGAGCAGTTGCGTTGTCTCGGCCAGCAGGGCGGTCAGGTCCACCTGGACCCGCCGGATGGTGGACTGGCGGCTAAAGTCAAGGATCTGGCGCACCATGCGGGCCGCCCGCTCGGCCAACTGGCAGATCAGGTTCAACTGCTCCCTGGCCTCGGTGGGCATGTCCGGCCGGCCCCGGAGGAGTTCGGCAAAGGTCAGGATGCCCTGGAGGATGTTGTTAAAGTCATGGGCAATCCCGGCGGCCAACTGCCCCACCGCCGCCAGCCGCTCCTGCTGAATCAGTTCCCGCTCCTTCTCCCGCAGGGCCTCCTCGGCCTCCCGGTGCGCAGTGCAATCCTCCAGGGACCCCTCGTCATAGACGTTCCCCTGGAAATCCTGAACCCGCTGCAGGTTCAGCCGGCCCCAGATGGTGCGGCCGTCGTGACAGCGCAGTTGGGTCTCCAAGTCATGGGCCGCGCCGGCCTGCGTCAGGTCGGCCTGCCAGCGGGCCCGCTCCGGGGCGGGGACATGCTCCCAAAAGTTGCCCTGTAGCAGCGACTCGCGGTCGGGATACCCCAGAATCTCGACCAGGGCCGTATTGGCTTCCAGGAACTGCCCCTCCGGGGTCATGCGATAGACGCCGATGGGGATGCCCTCAAAGAGGCGCCGTCGCTCCTCCTCGGCCCGGCGGCGTTCGGCCAGTTCGCGCTGCACCTCCTGGTAGAGGCGGCGGTTCTCCCGGAGGAGGCGTTGGTGCTCCAGGGTGTTCCGCACTTTGGCGAGGAGTTCGTCCACCTGAATCGGTTTGGTCAGGTAGCCGGCCGCGCCCGCCTCCAGCGCTTGCACCGCGCTTTGCAACGAGGCATAGCCGGTCACCAGGATGAGGGCGATGTCGGGATGCTTTTCCCGCAGCGGGGTCAAAAGGTCCATGCCGGGCCGGTCGGGGAGCAGGATGTCCAGGATGGCCACATCGAGAGACCCCCGGCCGGCCTTTTCCAGTGCCTCCCGGGCCGTCTGGGCGGTCTCGCAGTGGTACCCCTCCCGGCGCAGGATCATGGCCAGAGTACGACAGGTACCCTCGTCATCGTCCACAATCAAAATGCGAGCAGGGTGCATTGTTCACCTCCGGTTAGCCTTGCTCTCTGGTCGCAGGCCGGCCAGTTCGGCCAACAGGTCGTCCAACGGCAGCGGTTTGCTCCAGATCCGGCGGACGCCGGCCGCGCGGGCCGCCTCCGCCACCTCCTCCGGCGGGTAGGCCGTCATCAGCAGCACGGCCGTCCGGGGAGCGGCCCGGCGCATCTCCTCCACTACCTCCAGGCCGTTCATCCGGGGCATGCGGACGTCCAAAAGAACCGCGTCGTACTCCTCCTCCCTCACCCGTTGCAGGGCCGTGTGTCCGTCGGCAGCCGTGTCCACCCGGTACCCCTCCCGCCCCAGGATCATGGCCACGGTCCGGGCCATGCCGGGGTTGTCGTCGGCGACCAGGATGCGCAGCGGCGCGGTCATTTCATGTCTCCTCCCCCCCAAGGGGCAAAAAGAGGGTAAAGGTGCTGCCCCGGCCCGGCTCGCTCTCCACCGCCACGCTGCCCCCGTGGGCCTCGACCAGCAGTTTGACGAGCGCCAGCCCCAGGCCGATTCCCCACGACCGGGTGGTAAAGAGCGGCTCGAACAGGTGGGACAGATGCTCGGCGGGGATGCCCTCTCCGGTGTCCTGAAAAGCCACCTCGACACCGTTGTCCCGGGAGCGCGCCCGGATGGAGAGGACGCCTCCCTCCGGCATGGCCTGGACGGCGTTGCGAATCAGGTTGCCAAAGACGAGCAGGAGTTGGTCCGGGTCGGCATGGAGCGGGGGCAGGTCCGGGGGAAGGTGGGGTTCGACGGTGACGGTGGGGGGAATTGTCTCTTCGTGGAGGGCCCGTTGAACCAGGTCGCCCAGGTGCACCGGCCGGTGCAGCGGTGGCTTGGGCCGGGCATAGTCGAGCAGGCTCTGAATCGTGCGCGTTGCCGAGGCCACCTCCTGTTCCAGAATCTCCAGGACCTCGCCCACCTGGGGGTCCTCCAGGTTCAGGGTGCTGCGCAAAAGGTAGAGGCAGTTCGAAATGGCGCCGAGGGGGTTGCGCAGTTCGTGGCCGATGCCCCCGGCCAGTTGTCCCAGCAGGGCCAGCCGCTCTTGGCGGAGCAACTGCTCCTGGGCCTGACGCAGTTCTTTGGTGCGCCGCCCGACCTCCTCCTCCAGCCCTTTGGCGTAGGCCTGCAACTTTTCCTCGGAGCCGTGCAGGTCCTTCAGGGTCTGCCGGAGCGTCTCGGCCAGATAGTTGACCTCGCGGGTTCCTCCCCCGGCAGGAAGAATCAGCGACGAGTCGTCCGCCCCGGCCTGTCGGGCTGCCGTGGCCAGTTCCTGCAGCGGCCGGGCGATGCCCCGGGCGGCCAGAACCGCGATCAGGGAGGCCAGGGCTGTCGTGCCCACCAGGATGCTCAGCGAGACCGCGGCGACCCGGTTGGCCGGGGCAAGCAGGTCGGCCTGCTCCTGCTCGAACACGACGCCCCACCAGGAGGGCCCGCCGGCGGGGTAGTAAAAGCCGACCATCCACCGGCCGCTCAACGGGTCCTGGTAGCGGGCCTGGCCGGCGTACCCCTCCAGGAGCGGGGCCAGTTCGGGGACGACCGTCCGGCCGATGTAGCGGCGGTCGGGGTGGGCCAGAATCAGCCCCTCGCCGGAGACGAGCACCACGTGACCGGTCTCGCCGATCTGGAAGCGGTCCAACCGGGGCCAGAAATCGCTCAGGGCGACCTCGGCGACCAGAACCCACCCGCCTGCGAGGGGCGCCCCGGTGTAGAGGAGGGGAACCCGGTCGCTTCCGGCAATCTCGGGCGGGGAGAGGACGGCTTTCCCCTGCTGCCGGGCAGACTCGCCGACCTGCCGGGCGGCCTCGGGCAACGGCACGGCCGGCCGGCCGACGATTTCGGCGGCCTCCAGCGACTGAATCTCCGCCAGCGGCTCGTCCAGGTAGAGGAGAAGCGCCCCCTCCTCGTCGAGCAGATAGAGGGCGCGGCAGGCAGGGAAGGAAAGGCGCAGGTGGAGCAGCGTATGGGCGTCGTCGGTGAGGGTGTCGGCGGGCTTGTGCAGTTCGGCCTGCACGGTGAGGAGCGGCCCGGTCAGGCCCTCGTACAGGCCATTCACCTGCCGGGCAACGGTCGCGGACATTTGCTGTACCGTTGTGGTGGCCTGTTCCAGCATGGCCTGGCGGGTGGTATAGTAGGAGAGGACACCGAGCAGGGTGAGGGAGGACCCGACCAACCCCAAGGTCACGTTCAGGAAGCGACGCTGGATACTGTGCCCCCACCATGCCTCGATCCGGCGCATGACCTTCATGGGGCTGCCTCCACCGCGATAACGATCTTGCCGGCGATGATGCGGGCCTTGAGGTCCTCCAGCCGCTCCAGCATCGCCGGGGTGACCAGCGTTTCGTCCAAGGGTCCCAGGGTCAGCCCCCCCTCCTTCAGCCCCAAAGAGCGCGTCCCCGGGGTAAAGGTTCCGTTGATCGTCTCCTCGACCAGGAGGAGCACGGCCATATCCACCCGCTTGGGGCGGTTCCCGACGACGTTGCCGGGGGCCAGATAGCGCTGGTCGTTGCTGGTGCCGAGCACCAGGTGGCCCGTCTCCCGGGCGGCCTCGATCACCCCCAGGCCGGTGCGGCCGGCGGCGTTGTAGATGATGTCGGCCCCGGCGGCATACTGGCCCAGGGCCAGGGTTTTCCCCAGTTCGGGGTCGGCAAAGGTTCCGGCATAGTCGGTCAGCACGGTGACCTGGGGGTCCTGGTAGGCCACCCCCTGGACAAAACCGCTGTGGATGTGCCGGAGCGGGGGAATCTCCATCCCCCCGACAAAGCCGACGATTTTGCTCTCGGTCAGCATAGCCGCCAGGACGCCCATCAGGAAATCGCCCTCCTGCTCCCGGTAGAGGATCGAGACGACATTCTCCCCGGTCACCTCGGTGTCAATGACGGCAAAGTTGCGCTCAGGGAACTCGGTCGAGAGGGTGCGGATATAGTCGGCGTTCTCATAGCCAACGCCGATAATCAGGTCGTAGCCCTGTTCGGCCAGGTCGCGCAGGGCTTCCAGGTTGGCCTCGTCGCTAGCGTGATCGAGCACTTGAAAGCCGATACCATAGCGTTTCTGGGCCTCCAGGAGGCCGCTGTAGGCCGAGTCGTTGAAGGAACGATCGCCCAGGCCGCCCGTGCCCAGAATCAGCCCCACCTGCGCCACCCGGCGGGGGGTCGGTTGGGCCGATCCGGCACAGCCCGGCAGGAGAAAGAGAAAAAGGACGAGCGCACAGCCGGCCTTTTGCCGGCGACCCCAAGGGTATCTGTTCATGGATTCCTCCTTCCAGATCCGGGGGAGGAACGTTTCCGCCCCTGAACTCTAGAAAACTCCCACCGGCCACCTCTGCGGCCGGCCACATCACCTTGCCTCCCAATGGCAGACCTATACCTGATTATACTATGTCCGGCCCGCCTTGCGCAACCGCTCCAGATAACCAATTGTTAACATCCCGTTTACGAGAAAATGGCCGCCCCCGAGTAAGGTGGTGCTAGTCGGGGCAGGCCGCGGGCCTGTTCCCTGTGTCCGTCTCGTCGGAAAGGAGGTCGGCAATGAAGGTGGAGGAGCAGGTCGCTGTCCGGGCCCACCCCTTCCTCTCAGGAAAGGAAGGAGCCGCAGCGGCGTCCACGGAGGCAACAACCCGGCAGGACCGGCAGATCGAGGCGATTCGGGAGGCGGTGGGGCTGTTTTTGCTCGACCTGACGGAGGAAGCCCTGCTCGACCGCCTGGTGGAGATTGTCGTAGGGACGCTACCGGCGGCCGGCCGGGGCTTTATCGGGCTGGTGGAGCGGGCCAGCGGGCACCTGCGGGTCCGCTCCGTGTGCGGCTATGCCGACCCGGCGATGTGGAAGGCCGCCCGCGTGGCCCCGGAAGGGCCGTTGACCCTGGCGATGGCCGAGCGGCGGCTCCTCCTGCTCGCCGGCCAGGAGGGCGGTCCGCTCCGCGAGGGTACGGCCGGCCCGGAGGAACTCTCCTGGGCCATCGCGCCCCTGGCCCATCAGGACCAGGGGGTGGGCGTGCTGGTCCTCCAGGCCGCCCCAGGACGGACCTTTTTCCCGGAGGACCGGCCCTTTCTGGAGGTCATGGCCGGCCTGACCATGCTGGTGCTGGAGCGTGTGCGGCTGGAAAAAGAACTCGACCGCATCACTTGGCGGGACCCCCTGACCGGCCTGTACAACCTGCACGGTCTGCTCGCACTGGGCCGACAGGAACTGGCCTACGCCGCCCAGCATGGCCGGCCGCTGGCCCTGCTGGGCGTGGATATAGACCGGATGGAGGCGGTCAACCGGGCTCACGGCTTTGCCGTGGGGAACCAGGTCCTGCGGGAGGTCGGCCGCCGTCTGCAGCGGAACCTGCGGGCAGCCGATCTTTTGGCCCGGAACGAGGGGGACTGCTTCGCCGCCCTGGTGCTGGCGCTCTCGTCGGTCGAGGCCCGGCGGGTGGCGGAACGGCTGTGCCAGGTCGTGGCGCAGGCCCCCATCCGCACCTCCGCCGGCCCCGTGCCGGTCACCGTCAGCGTCGGGGTGGCCTCTTCCGAGCACCTCCACAGCGGGCTCGAGGAGTTGCTGGAGCGGGCCGAACGGGCCACGCGCTCGGTCAAGGAGGCCGGTGGGAACGGCGTCGCCTGCTGGCCCGAGGGCGGCAGGCCGCGGGGGGAGTTGCCCGCCGGATAACCGGCCGATAACCGTCCGTTTACTTGAGGATAACCGCTGCCCGATATAATTTTGCCGTTAGGGAGGCGAACATGTTGACACGGCGTTGGGGTCGAGGAGCGGGAGTGCTTGGGATTGTGTTGCTGGTGCTGGGGACCGGCCTCCTCCCGGCCGGGACGGCGGTCGCCGCCGGGAGGGAAAGCGGGGACCCGGTTGCCGGCGTACAGGTTTTGGAAAGCGGTCCCGATGGGCTGACGCTCGCGTGGAGCCTGCCTTCCTTCTCGACGGAGGAGGTGATGGTCGAGGGGAATCGCTATCTGCAGGTGCAGGTGGCGGGGCTTGGGCTGACCGGGGAGCCGGGGCATCCCCAACTCCCCACGGCCGGCCTCTGGCTGGGCCTGCCCGAGGGGGCGGTGTCGGTCGAGGTGCTCGAGGCGGTCCCGGAGGAGGTTCCCCTGGCCGCGCCGATTCTACCGGCCCCCGAGATCATGGTGGACCCCCGGCCCGATGCGGCCGTCGTCGAGCCCACCTACCGTTACGTTCCGGCCGAGGCGGTCTATGCTCAGGCCGCCCCCTATCCGGGGGTCCTGGCCCGCCTGGAGGAGGTGGGCTGGATGCGCAGCCAGCGGGTCGGGGTGTTGCGCCTCTTTCCGGTGCAGTACTCTCCTCAGCAGGGGCGGCTCACCCTCTACCGGCAGATGCGCCTGCGGGTGCACTTTTCCGCCCGGGAAGGGGACGCCATCATCGAGCCGCCGGCCTTTGAAGCCCTCTTTCGCTCGCTCCTGCTGAACGCCGACCAGGCCCGGTCCTGGCGTAGTCGCCCCTCCAAAACCGCGGCCGGCGGAAACCCTGTCCCGGTGAGTGGGGCCGCCCTCAAGGTCCTGGTCAACCGCGACGGCCTCTACCGCCTGGACTATGCCCTGCTCCAGGGGGCCGGCCTGCCGGTAGAGCGAATCGACCCGCGCACCTTTGCCCTCTACCTGGATGGCCAGGAGATTCCCCTGTGGGCCCCCGGCGAGGAGGATGGCCGCTTTCAGGAAGAAGACGCTCTCTACTTTTACGGCCAGGCGACCCGCTCCAAATACACCGACACGAACCTCTACTGGCTGACCTGGGGCTGGAAGAACGGCCGGCGCATGGAGGTGCGCTCCGGCGCACCGGGCCAGGCCCCTCTCCTGGAGCAGTATCGCGCCGCCGTCCAACGGGAGCAAAACAACATCTACTGGTCCAAAATGCCGGGGGGGGATGACCAGGAGCGGTGGGTCTGGCAATACCTCTACAACGGGACGATGCCGGAACTGACCGTGGATGTGGACCTACAGGCCTTGCCCCCCCTGCCGACCACGGCGACCCTGCGGCTGGCCCTCTTTGGGGGACTGGCGGCCCCGGTCTATCCGGACCATCACGTCCTGGCCTATGTGAACGACAACCTGGTCGGCGAGGGCTGGTGGGATGGGTATGAAGCCGTGTTCCTAGAGCTCCCCTTCCCCCAGGAGTGGCTCCAGGAGGGACCCAACACCATCCGTCTGGTTTCGCCGGGAGACACCGGCTACTCCTACGACCTGTTTTACGTGGACTGGATCGGCCTGGACTATCATCGCCGTTTCTCCGTCTCCGATGACCGCATCACCTTTGACCTGTCGGCAGTGGAGGGGCAGGCGGTGGAACTGGCCCCCTTCAGCCGGCCCGAGATAGTGGCCCTGGATATCGGCGACCCCCAGGCCCCGGTGCGCGTCGTGGACGGCGAGGTGACCCAAGAGGGCGACTCCTGGCGCTACCGCTTTGCGCCGGGAGGGGAAGCGGGCTCGGCCTACTGGGTCTCGACGCCGGCACAGGCGGCCTGGCCGGCCGGGGTGCTCCTGGACATCCCCTCCACGCTGCGCCGCAGCAACAACAGCGCGGACTATGTGATTCTTGCCCCGGCGGACCTGCTCGAGGCCGTCCGCCCCCTGGCCGACCGGTACACCGCCCATGGGGTGGAGACCATACTGGTGGATGTGCAGGATGTTTATGACGAGTTCGCCGGCGGGCGGGTCACACCGCAGGCGATTCGGGACCTGCTCGCCTATGCCTACGCCAACTGGAGCAAACCGCCGACCTACGTCCTGCTGGTGGGGGACGGCCACTACGACCCCAAGGACTATCTGGGCTACGGCCTGCCCAACCTGATTCCCCCCTACCTGGCCAACGTGGACCCCTGGGTGGGCGAGGTGGCCGCCGATAACCGCTACGTCGCGGTGGTGGGCGACGACCCCCTGGCCGACTTTTTCTGGGGCCGCCTGCCGGTGAACACACCCGAAGAGACGGCGGCGGTGGTGGCCAAGATTCTGTCCTATCACCAGACGGAGGGGTGGTCGGACTGGCAGCGGCAGGCCCTCTTTATCGCCGACAATGCCGACGCAGGCGGAAACTTTGCCGGGCTTTCGGACCAACTGATCGCCGGCTACCTGCCCGTTCCCTACGAACCGGAACGGGTCTACCTGGGCATCACCCATCCTTATGAGAATCCGGCCGTAGCGGCCCGGGCGGCGATTGTGGAGGCGATCAACGGCGGGCGGCTCCTGGTCAACTATATCGGCCACGGGACAATCGTCCAACTGGCCGCGGAGCGGATGCTGCGCTGGAGCGACGCAGACGTGTTGAACAACGGGAACACGTTGCCCCTCTTTCTCTTCTGGGCCTGCCTGACCGCCCAGTACAACGGCCCCTGGCCGCACGTCCCCGCAATCGGCGAAGTCATGCTGCGTGACCCCGACGGCGGGGCCATCGCCGTTTGGGGCTCCACCGGCCTGGGGCTGGCCGCGGCGCACCGCTACATGGAGCAGGGCCTCTACAGCGCGCTCTTTCGGGATGACCTGGCCGCCCTGGGGCCGGCGGTGATGGCCGGGAACCTGCGCCTCTACCAGAGTGTGCCCGGCTATGGCTACCACCTGGAGAACTTTGTTCTCCTGGGCGACCCGGCCCTGGAACTTGCGCTCCTTCCGGCCGACCTCACCCTGCGGCTGGAGGGGTTGGCCCCGGAGCAACCGCTGGCCGGGGAACCGGTCACCCTGACCCTCGCCCTCGCCAACGCCGGCCCGGCCACCGCCCACCACCTGACCCTGGCCGGGGACCTCCCCCAGGGCTGGGTGTTGGAGGACTGGAGCGCGGAGGGGATCACGCTGACCCTCCTCTCGACCGAACAGCCGCTCTGGCAGGTAGAGGACATGCCTACCGGTACGAACGGCACCCTCACCATGCGGGTGCGCACGGGAGAACAGGCCGGCGAAGGGGTACTCCTCTTTGCGGTCGAGACCTCTTCCCGCGAGGGGAGCGAGCGGGACAACCAGGTCAAGGTGGGAGTGAATCTGCGCCCCCGGCTGCCGGCGTGGATAACGGTTGCAGTAGACCCGCCCTTCGTCTCCACAGGCGGCCGGGCCGCGCTGAAGGTGCAGGTTTGGGATGAAAGCGGTCACCTCGTCCCCGATGGAACGGAGGTGACCCTGACGGCCGACGGAGGCAGCGTCTGGCCGGAGGTGGGGTACACGACAGGGGGAGGGTTCCGGGCCACCTTCACCGCCGGGGCGGCCCCCGGCGAGGCCTGGGTCACCCTCACCAGCGGCCCGACGCGGTTGCTGGTGCGGATTCCGATCCTGGCGCAACCCACCAGGATGGGTCGCACCGCAGCCGGCCGGTAGGAGCAGGTACACGGCCGGTTCGAACCGGTTTTTCTCAGGTGCAGCGTGGATGCTCTTTTGCAGACAGATCGAAGCGGACAAGGAAGCGATTGGAGGCTGGTGGTTATGAGCAGAGGTGTCTCCTGGAGGCTGCACCATTGCCCCAGCAGGGGGTCCAGGAGGAGGTGGGAGTATGGAAGTCGGATTGCTGTTCGGGGTGGCTTTGCAACAGGCGATGGCCCTGTTGCCGCAGAACGGAGGTGTCATGCGGCACAGAATCCTTCTCGTGGATGACGACCCCCTCATCCGTCGGGCCCTGGAACTGCGCCTGGTGGGGGCCGGCTACCAGGTGCTGACCGCAGGCAACGGCCGGGAGGCCCTGGCCCGCCTCGAGCAGGAACCGGTGGACCTGGTCCTGAGCGACATCCGCATGCCCGACATGGACGGTCTGGAACTGCTCCGTTGGGTCAAGATGGCCTATCCCGGTGTGGGGGTCATCCTCCTGACCGCCTACAGTTCGCTGGACAGCGCCATCCAGGCGCTTCGGCATGGCGCGGACGACTATTTGCTCAAGCCCTGCGCCGGGGAAGAACTTTTGGAGCAGATTCAGGCGGTCATTGCCCGGCACGACATCTCCGACCGCCTGTCGGGGGTGGAGGAAGACCTGCCGGCGATCGCCTCCTTGGTGCGGGCGGTGGAGGCACGGGACCCCTACACCCGGGGCCACTCGGAACGGGTGGCCCACTATGCCGCCCTCCTGGGCGGCGAGTTGGGGCTGTCCATGGACGAGATCGAGCGGCTCTGGCTGGCCGGCCTGCTCCACGACATCGGCAAGATCGGCGTCCCCGACGCCATCCTGCACAAACCCGGCCCACTGACCGAAGAGGAGTACCGCCGGGTCAAACAGCACTGCCAGGTGGCCGTCCAGATCCTGTCGCCGATTTCCGGTCTGCGTCACGTCATCCCGTTCGTTCTCAGCCACCACGAGCGCGTGGATGGCAAGGGCTACCCCAACGGTCTGGCCGGGGAGGCGATTCCGCTGAGCGCACGCATCCTCGCCGTGGCCGACGGCTTTGAGGCGATGACCTCGCACCGGGCCTACCGGCAGGCCTACTCGACGGAGCGGGCCCTGGAGATTCTCGAAGAGGGGGCCGGGACGCAATGGGATGCCGACCTGGTGGCCCGTTGGGTCGCCCTGGTGCGGGAGGGGCGGTTGACCCAACCGGAGTCGCTGGCCAACAGTGCCCAGGCGTCGGTCAGTCCGGCCGGATAAAGCGGTAGCCCATCCCCCGTTCGGTGAGGATACAGCGGGGCTGGGATGGGTGCTGCTCGATCTTTTGCCGCAGTCGCCAGATGTAGAGTTTGAGGCTGGGGCGGTCCCCCAGGTATTCGTGCCCCCAGACGGCGTCGAGAATCTGATCGTGGGTGAGGAGTTGGCCGGCGTTCCGGGCTAGGTAGAGGAGCAAGCGGTACTCCAGCGGGCGCATCTGCACCCGCTCCCCCTCCACGTGCACCTCCTGGGCGACCAGGTCCACAACCATTCGGCCGCCGTCAAACGAAAGAAGTTGCTCCGGTTCTTCGGGTGCAGCCCGCCGAGCCCGCCGCAGGGTCGCCCGCACCCGCGCCCGCAACTCCTCCACCGCCACCGGCTTGACCAGGTAATCGTCGGCCCCCAGGTCCAACCCCTTGACGCGGTCTTTGAGCTGGCCGCGGGCGGTCAGCATGATGATGGGGACGGAGGTCATCTCGCGGATGCGCTGGCAGACCTGCCAGCCGTCCATGCCGGGCATCATAATGTCCAAAAGGACCAGGTCCGGTTTTTCGGCATAGAGGGTGCGCAGGGCCTCGTTGCCGTCCTGCGCCGTGAGGACGGTATGGCCATCGTCGGTCAGTACGGCGGCCAGGCTCTCGCAGACATAGGCATCGTCATCAACGACCAGAATCTTGCCGGTGAGGGTCATCGGTTTCCTCCAGAGATGATTCGGTCAGACCGCCGGCCGGGCGGCCTCCCCACCGCCCGCCTCCGGGGAAAGCAGGTCTCGAATGCTGTCACAGAGTGCGCCGACCGAGACCGGCTTGACCAGATAGCCGCTTGCGCCGGCCTCCCAGCCACGCTGCTCCTCCTCTTTGCTCTGGCCGGCCGTCAGCATCAGGATCGGCACGGGGGAAAGGGCCCGCATGCGCCGGCAGGTCTCCCAACCGTCCATCCCTGGCATCAGCCCGTCCAGAATGACCAGGTCGGGAGACGCGGCTTCCAGGCAGCGCAGGCCCTCCTCTCCACTGCTGGCGACGACGACGCGGTAGCCCTCGGCCTCCAGGACCGCCTGCAGGCTGAGGCGCACGTAGGGATCGTCGTCCACGACCAGAAGTGTTCGGCCTGTTCTGCCGCTCACGGCGACTCCTCCCGGACCGGCAGCCCGATTGTAAAGGTCGTCCCCTGGCCGGGTACGCTTTCCACCCCAATCCGGCCGCCATGTTCCGAGACGACCCCGTACGAGACCCACAACCCCAGGCCCGCTTTGCCCTGGCGGGTGCTGACAAAGGGCTCAAAGATGCGCTCCCGAACCTCCTCGGGGAGGCCGGGGCCGGTATCGCGGAGCGAAACCCACACCATCCCCTCATCATCGGCCCAGGTGCGCAGGTACAGGTCGCCCCCTCCCTGCGGCCCCATCGCCTCGGCAGCGTTGAGTAGGAGGTTGACCAGGACCTGCTCGACCTGCGGCGGCGAGGCGATCATCTGGGGGAGGGAGGGGGCCGTTTCCAGGTGAAGGCGGACGTTGTGTGAGGCCAGGGTCCGCCGGGTCATCGCCAGGGCGTTCTCAACCGCTTCGTTCAGGTCGCAGGGGTGTCTGGCCACTTCCTCTTCTCGGGAGAAGGAAAGGAGTTGGCGGACGGTGTTCTGAATCCGTTCGAACCCCACCCGCACCTGGTCCAGCAGCCGCCGGCCGTTGCCATTGGGCGGCAGGCGACGTTCCAGCAGGACCAGGTAGTTCTTGATTCCCTCCAGGGGGTTGTTGATCTCGTGGGCCACGCTGGCCGCCAGCCGGCCGATGGCGACCAACTTTTCCGAGCGAATCAGGTGGCTCTGCATCTGGCGCAGGTCGTCCAACCGCCGGCGCAGTTCGCCGAGGAGGCGGTCGTTCTCCACCACCATCGCCGCCTGGCCGGCCAGAATCGTCAGGAATCGCTCATCCTCCTGGCTAAAGGCGGCCGGCCGGCCGCTCTTGATGCTCAGGGTGCCCAGTTTGCGCCCCCCGATCTCCATCGGGGCGACCAGCAGAGAACGGTAGGGTGGGGGGGTCTCGCCGGGGACAAAGAGCGGGTCCTTCCCCACATCATTGATGCGGATGGTGCGCCCTTCCTGGAGGGCCACCCCGGCTGCGCCGACCCCCAGACGCATGTAGATGCGCTGCTCCCGGGGCACCGTGCCGCGAAAGACCCCCATCGGCTCCAGCGATTCGCCATCCTCCCCGAGCAGGTGAATCACCCCATCCTCGGCGGCCGGGATACTCTCCACCGCCGTCTGGGCAATCCCGGCCAGCAGGTCCTCCATCGGTGCTGCCTGGGCCAGCGACCGACTGATGCGCAGGAGGGCCTGGCTTTCCTCAAGTTGCCGCTGCATCTGCCGCATGGTGACGGCCAGGGAGAGGATGGTGCGCAGGTGCGCAACCTGTCGGGAAACCTCGGCATGCACCTGCACGGACGGCTCGTCCCCCCCCGGAAAGAGCAACAAAAGCGCGCCGTACACCGTGCCGGCCAGCGTGATCGGGGCGGCGAGGACACCGCGCAGCCCCTCTGCCGGGGCGGTAAGAGGCCCCACCTGAATCGTGCCCTCCTGCCGCACCCGTTCCAGGACCTCCGGCGCGGGGCAGGTTTCCTCGCGTTGCAGTCGTTCCTGCCCGTCGGTCCCCCAGATAAGGAGTTGCCCCTCTTCCTGGAGAAAGCCGCAGAGAAAGGCCCGGCCGGCACGAGTCCGGCGGGCCGTTTCGTCCAGGAGATGGCCGATCAGGTCGGCGATCGGCGCTTCCTGATTGAGAGAAGCGACGGCCTGATGCAGGGCCGTCGCCGAGATCGCCTTTTCCAACGCCCGTCCTCCGGAATCGCGCCGGCATTTTCCCCGGCCGGCCTGTTCGTCCTCCTTGAGCTACTTTTATTATATCCCCTTAGGGGAAGGCTGTCAATCCCCGCCGCCGCGCTCTTGCCCGGATTCGGGGTGCCGGGCTTTTTTCCAGACCCGGTAAAAGACCGGCACCGGCCCTGTCGGTACGGCGTATGGGGTCAGTGTGGCCGAGGGGGGGGCTCTTCGCCGGGGAAGGAGGGCGAGTGCCGGGCTTTTCCGCCGGCCGTGTGGCGCGGCGTACCTACCGCGGGTCGGGGGGGGCCGGCCGGGTCGGGGGGGACCCCGGCCCCGCCGTCGTCTCCCCGGCGGACACAAGGGCAAGCCCTCGGGCGTACTTGAGGTCCCCGTTGCTCAGGTCGTAGTAACTGATGTGCGGCCGGCCGGCCGCGTCCAGGGCCAGCGAACTGTAGGTCCCCACCCGCGCCTCACCCTCCACCGTCTGAATCTGCCAGGTGTAGCCGTCGAACCAGGCATACTTTAGGTCGCTGCCCCAGCCGTCATAGTAGGTGATGTGGGGGCGATCCTGCGCATCCAACGCCAGCGAGGTGTACAGCCCTACCGGGCCGGCCTCTACCGTCTCGGTGACCCAGGTCGTGCCCGAAAGGTAGGCGTGGCGCAGCCCCCCGTTGGGGTAGCGGGCGTAGTAACTGATGTGCGGCCGACCTTGCGAGTCCAACGCCAGCGAGGAGTATCGCCCTACCCGGCCGGCACCGTCCACCGTCTCGCTGATCCAGGTGCTGCCGTCAAAGTAGGTGTAGCGCAGGTTCGCCGAGAGGGTGAGAAAGTATGATTCGTCGAGAAAGTGGCTGATGTGCGGCCGGCCCTGCCCATCCAGCGCCAGCGAGGACTCGATCCCCACGGCCGGCGACCAGGTTTCGACCGTCTCGATCTGCCAGGCCGTCCCGTCAAAGGTGGCGTACTGAAGGTGTGGACACACGGTGGGAGAATCATAGCAAGAGGCATAACTGAGATGGGGCCGACCCTGTCCATCCAGCGCCAGCGAGATATAGAGGCCCACCTGCAGGGGCGGCCCCACCGTCTCGCTGACCCAGGCGCTGCCGTCAAAGGTAGCATACTTGAGAACGGCGCAGGAGAGGCAGGATTTATACAATGTACGGGAGTATCCGATGTGCGGCCGGCCCTGCTCGTCCAGCGCCAGCGAGGCATACAGGCCGGCATATCCCTCCGCATCCACCGTCTCACTCACCCAGACCGTCCCCGAAAGGTGGGCGTAGCGCAGGTCGCCCCGGATCGCGTCATAGTAGGCAATGTGCG
>FWWM01006264.1_pt1 | contig 25169 bp, 19 predicted proteins | sample 2228351 | NCBI WGS metagenome assembly FWWM01 (sample SAMEA103939774, study PRJEB20133) | metagenome
TCCGCGATTTCGCAGAGTACGCAGAGGTATCCGCAGATTTCGCAGATTACGCAGAGGTATCCGCGATTTCGCAGATTACGCAGAGGTATCCGCGATTTCGCAGATTACGCAGAGGTATCCGTAGATTTCGCAGATTTCGCAGAGGTATCCGCAGATTTCGCAGATTACGCAGAGTTATCCGCAGAGTTATCCGCAGATTTCGCAGATTACGCAGAGGTATCCGCAGGGTGCGCAGATGAGGCAAATGGGCCTTGTCTATGAGGAGTTGGACGATGAGGTATTCGGTCAGATAGAGCATTATTTATTTCCTCGAAGAAGGGGGGATCTCTTTGGTAGGATAGTTGGTGATGACCAGTTCTGTGATTTTTCCCCGTTTGGAGCCGTTGGAGTTGATGGCCCGGTTGGCCAGCACCTCGTGTATGTGGAAATCAGGTAGATAAAGCGAGCGGATGATTTCCGTATCCGAATTGGAAAGCATCACATACACTTTGTTTCTGGTCAATTCCACGCAGAGGTCGCGTAACCGCTGTTGCTCGGATAGTCCGAAGCCATGGGAATAGTATGACGTGAAATTCGCTGTCCGTGACAGGGGCACATAGGGTGGATCAAAATATACCCAATCCCCTGGAGAGACCCTATTCAATACGCTTTCAAACGGCGCACACAGAATATCCACATCTTGTAATGCCCGAGAAACGGCGAGCAGATTCTCCACATCTGCATACTTTGGGAATTTATACCTGCCAAAAGGGACATTGAATTTTCCCTGACGATTGACGCGATACAGGCCATTGTAGCCTGTCTTGTTCAGGTAAATCATACGGGCGGCTCGCCCGGCAAGGCTCAATTGCCAGGGATCTCTGGCACGAATGGCGTAATAGAATTCTCTATCGTAAGGGAATTCGGAAAGAAGGCTTATCACCTCCGAAACACAATCACGGATGGCAATATATGTATCAATCAATTCTGCATTTAGATCAGAAAGGATCGCTCGCCGTATTCTTTGCTCGCGATACAGGCGGAAGAAGAGGGCCGCGCTCCCCAGGAAGGGTTCATGGTATACATGGATAGCTGGGGGCATGCGCTGTATCAATGCATCTGTCAGTTGCGACTTTCCACCAGCCCATTTGAGAAACGGTCTCGGTACAGGCAAGCTGCTCATCTCCAACTCCAGGGAACGATCTTGAGTCAGGCATGACGGTGAGGTCACTTTGCCTGTCGAAAATAGGCGCGGATCAGGTCTTGCACATCGCCTCTGGTGTGTTGCCGGGCCAGGTCGAGAAACGCTTCGGTTGTGGAGCGACGATAGGCGTTCTGGCGGGCATAGTCCTTCAGAAAAGATTGAAATGCGGTCGTTCCCATGCGGGTGCGAAGTTGATCCAGGAATTGGGCGCCGTTGAAATACACCGCACTCACGTAGTCCAGGAAGGTGGGGGCTTCATAGATGGTGGTATCCACCCATCCGGTGGGAGTGAAATGGCTCAACCGAAATCGCCACCACCAGTCCACCAGGCCGGGGTTGGTATGTTCGAAGAAAAGGCGTTCACTATATACACATAGCGCTTCGTCCAGCCAGGGCTCCAGGGCTGGATCGTTGCCTACCAGACCAAACCACCAGTTATGCGCCATCTCGTGGACGCCGATCACCACCAGATTGCTTTTGGAGGTGCCATTGTAAGTGTCGTAAAAGTCACTGCTCAGGAAGGCCAGGGCATCAAATTCCTGGCCATCGCGGTAGGAAGTCTCGACTACGTTCAATATCGGATAGGGATAGGGCGCCAGCAGGGGGTCAAACAGGCCCAACACCTGGCTGGCTACGTAGCCGATCTTCTCGCCAGCCAGGCGATGTTCGGGGAAATAATAGGAGCGCACAATGGTAGAGCGAACAGCGGTCTCATAGACTTGAAAGCGACGGCTCATAGATAAGGCAACACTGCGTGCCCCAGACAGGTGATAGCGCGTCCATTCGCCACTGGCTTCGGCCAGGGCGGGCGCAGCCACCAGCGGCGCAGTGGCCGGATCCGTGAAGCGCACATACAGGTCGTACTCTGCCCAGTCATATACCAGATGTTCCCCCCAGGGCATGGGATCGTGTGCCAGCCATCCCTGCGACGGGTCATATGGCGCCACAAAGGGATACCAGTCGCTCAGGTTGATCTGATCGGAGAGCCAGCCGAAGATGGTATCCTCTTGCCTGGCCGGCAGGTTCAGTTCGTAGCGCATTCCCAGGTGCAGCGTTTCCCCCGGCAGCAGGGGAGCAGGGAGCGAGAGCAGAAGGCGGCCAGAGTCCAGACGAATCGCTGCAGGTCCGGCCTCGTGTAGCCAGAGTTCGTTCAGGGTAAATACGTCAGGGAAGCGGTCCGGTTCGACGATCAGCACTAGGTCAGAAAGGGAAACGCCGGTCAGATTGGGGTAGGAGATGGCCTGATCCACCCACAGGTGATGAGCGTCGTAATCTATGGTGACATAGAGTTGATAGAGGGGACGATCTGCAGGGGATGTGGGAAGCGTGAACGGCACAGTGACCGTCGCAGGGATCGGGGAGGAGGAAAGGTCAGGGGTAGGGGATGCGGTCGGGAACGGGGAGGGAGAGGGCGTGGCCGAGGGGAGAGGCAACGTCGGGGTAGACGTGGCCGGCTGAAAGGGAGTCGGAATCGCCGTCGTCGGGGAGGGGGATGCGATCGAGAAGGGAGCCCGGAACGGGGCGGTCGGATCCGCCGCGGGAGCAGTCAGTCCTGTCCCACAGGAAACGACCCACATCAGCCAGGGAAGCCAGCCGAGAACAAGACGGGCGGTTGGGGTTTTCATTTAGTAGGAGTTCTGGAAATACTGCGCGATCAGGTCCGAAAGATCGGCGTCAGTGTGCCGGCGCAAGATACGGAAGAAGTCCTGGGAGGTGGCAATCTGGCCACGCTGTTCGTTCAGATAGTCTCGCAGGAAGGCGTAGAAGACTTCCTCGCCCAATCGTCCGCGCAGGTCGTACAGGAAGCGCGCTCCGTTCAGGTAGACCTTGTTCCAGTAGGGACGCTGGCCGCCACCGTCATAGATGCGGCTGTCCACCTGGTTAGAGGGTTGGTAGCGATCGAAGCGGTAGAGCCACCACCATTGATCCAGGGCCTGGGGATCTACGGCCTCGTAGTAGACGATCTCGCTGAAAGTGGTCAGGGCTTCATCGAGCCAGGGTTCAAGGGCCTGGTTGTTGCCGACCTGTTCAAACCACCATTGATGGGCGGTTTCGTGCACCGAGACTGCGGTGAGATGGTTACGCAGGGTGCCGTCGTAGTTGTTGTAGATGCCCTTGCTGTGGAAGTAGAGGGCCGAAAACTCCATGCCATCGTTGAAATCGCCCTGGACGACGGTGAGCGTTTTGTGGGGATAGGGCCCAAAGCGCTGACTATACAGGTACAGGGCCTGGGCAGTGGCTTCCAGGACAGCCCGAGCCGGGCGTTCATAGGGGATGAAATAGAAACTGGAGACGGTCACCCCGTCCACGACAGTGGAAGCGACCTGGAAATCGGCCGCGAACGACAGGGCGAATGTCCGCCCCGCCTCTAACTGGAACCGGCGCGTGGTTGCTGAACCCGAAGCGATCTCCTCGCCCCCGGCGGCGATCAGCGGCTGGGGACCTTCGGCAAAGGTGACGGTGACATCGAAGTCGGCGGCTTCATAGGTAAGATGTTCGCCGTAGAACCAGGGATTGTTCAGAATCCAGCCGTAGCCGGGGCGATAAGGGACGATGAAGGGATACCAGTCCACCAGGTTGATCTGAGCCGGGGTGTAGCCATAGATTTGGGAGCACAGGCTGTTTTCGTCGCGAAAGTTTTCCACCACCGGCAGGATCAGGGCAAAGTCTATGTCCACGGTCACCTGTCCGGCGGGTGGTAAGGGTTGGGGCAGGGGGATCTCCAGTCGCTGGCGGACGTAGGCCTGAGGATGGTCTGGCTCGAATCGGTAGGTGGTTAGGGGGGTGCCGTTGACGGCAATGGTGTTGAGCACAAAACTACGCGGGCAGGTGGGAATCACTGCCAGCAACAATGAGTTGAGTCCATCGGGGCTGTTGTTGGTATAGCGAATGGTCTCTTGGACGCGGGCAGTCTTGCGAGCATAATCCAGGAACAGATTCAGAGTGTAGTGAGGGCGGGTTGGGACGGGAATTGGGGTAACGGTGGGGAGAGGGGAAGGAGAAGGCTCGACCGGCGAAGGGATGAATGAGGGAGACGGTGATGGGGACGCCGGGGAGGCAGGGGTTGCCGGCAATGGCGGATCCGTCCGAAGGGGCGTGCAGGCGATAAGGAGGATCAGGATCAGCAAACCGAGTCGCAGGAGCATAGGCTATGCTTCGTCAGGAGGAGCAGAAGAGCACGGAGGAGGGAGAACCACCGAGATACGGAGAGCACGGAGATTCGTGACGGATCACGGAGAGAGAACACGGAGGGGGAGAAGAGAGAGGAAAGAGCGGGAGAGCAAACGTACCGCCAAACCGGGGCCGGTGAACGCAGGAGAGCATGAGAGTACGCGAGCATGAGAGCATCCGACTCACCAGACTAACCGACTAACAGACTAACAAGACTACGTGGAAAGAAAGGCTATGGTGACTCCTTCGCCACCCTGATTGGGTGTGGGTTCTTCAAGAGAAAGGACGTAGGGATGATCACCCAGAGCCTGACGCACAGCCGCGCGCAGCCGCCCCGTGCCTTTGCCGTGCACAATGCGCACGAAGGGCAGGCCGGCCAGGTAGGCTTTCTCCAGGTAACGGTCCAGGGTTTGCAAGGCATCTTCCACACTCATCCCGCGCAAGTTGACTTCCAGCCCTGGCGAGGCGGTCGCCAACAGCTGTCTGGATGAGACAGGTTCTTCGGCGGCGGAAGCCGTTGCGGTGGAGCCGGCAGCCACAAGTTCCAGGTCGGCCCAACGAGCGCGCACGCGCAGAGAGCCAATCTGCACTTCGGCCTCTGTTTCGGTCACTGCGGTCACCACCCCCTCGGCGTTGAGGGTCTTCACCCGCACGCGTTGACCGGGCCGCACTGGCTCGAGCAAGGGAGGCGCTTCCGATACGGGCTTGCGCTCTACGGGGGTTGCCACCTGGGTTTCCAGTTTTTGCAGGTCTTGTTCCACTACCTTGATGACTTCCAGGGGCTGGGCGGCTCGTTTCAGGCGGCGTTTGAGGGTCTCCAGGTTGTGGCGGAAGATGGCGACTTCCAGTTCCCCCTCCGCACGAGCCCGGGCTAGGGTCTCCCGACGTTCCTGTTCGATCTTCTCCAGGCGGGCCGCCAGTTCACGGGTTTGGGCTTCCAGGCGGGCGCGTTCCTGTGCCAGTTTCTGGCGTTCTCGAGCCAAACGGTTGCGTTCCTGGCGAATGTCGTCGAGCAATTTGTCCACGCGGCGGTCGGAAGGGTGGACGTCCTGACGAGCGGCGGCGACAATTTCCGGGTCCAGGCCGAGGCGTTGGGCGATGGCGATGGCATTGGAGCGGCCGGGCAGGCCGATGATCAGTTGATAGGTCGGGCGCAGGGTTTCCAGGTCAAATTCCACCGAGGCATTGACCACTCCTTCCGTAGCGTGGGCAAACGCCTTGAGTTCAGGATGATGAGTGGTGACCAGGGTGGTGATGCCGCGCTGCAACAGGTGATTGAGTATGGCCCGCGCCAGAGCGGCTCCTTCCTGGGGATCGGTGCCGGCACCCAGTTCATCCAGGATCACCAGGGAGCGCTCGTCAGCCTGCTGGAGGATTCGGATGATGTTGGTGATATGACCGCTAAAGGTGCTGAGCGATTGTTGGATGGATTGTTCGTCGCCAATATCGGCATAGACATTTTGAAACAGGCTGATCTCCGATCCGCTTTGGGCCGGGATGTGTAAGCCTGATTGGGCCATCAGGACCAGCAATCCAACCGTCTTGAGTGCGACCGTCTTGCCGCCGGTGTTGGGGCCGGTGATCACCACGGCGCGCACGCCCTCAGGCAGGTCAAAATCAATCGGGACAACGGTTTGTGGATCGAGCAGGGGATGACGGGCCTGGATCAGCCGCAGGACGGGAAAGGGGAAGTTCGGTTCGGATGTCCCGGCTTTGCCAGGCCGGTGAATCGGTTTGCGGATCAGCGGTTCAGCGGCGCGCAGGGCTTCTGCATAGCGGGCACAGGCGAAGGCCAGATCGAGACGAGCCAGCGCGTCCACGCCGGCGATAATCGCTTCGGCATGTTGCCCCACTTGCGCAGAAAGTTCGGCCAGGATACGGCGTTCTTCGTCACGCTCTTCCAGTTGCAGTTGACGCAATTCGTTGTTGGCCTCCACGACAGGCAGCGGCTCGATGAACAGGGTGGCTCCGCTGGCAGATTGATCGTGAACGATGGCTGGGATGCGTCCTTTGAATTCAGCACGTAAAGGCAATACATACCGTCCCTCGCGCTGGGTGATGATGGCTTCTTGCAGGAAAGGCGCAGTCTGCGGATCGGTGAGATAGCGCTGCAGGCGTGCCATCAAACGGTCGTGAGCCACGCGAATCTGGTTGCGGATGGCGGCCAGGTGAGGCGAGGCGGAGTCCAGGATGTCTCCTCGCTCGGAGAGGGTACGGGTGATGGCGTCTACCAGGCCCAGGGTGTCGGGCAGGTGACGGGCGATCTCGGCCAGATGGGGATAGGCTTCCTGATGGGGTTTGCGGTCAAACCACTGTTTGAGTGAACGAGCCGCGATCAGGGTGGATTTGATGTCCAGCAAAGCGCGTGGTTCCAACACGCCGCCTCGACGGGCCAGGTCTGCCGCCGGGCGAATGTCGTGGGCCCCGCCCACATCCAGGTTGTGTATGGAGAGCAATCGCCGGGCCTCGGTGGTCTCAGCCAGGCGACGTTTGACTTCATTGGCATCAGTAGCAGGTTGCAGAGCACGGGCCAGTTCAGCAGAGGCTGAGAACGCACAATACCCGGCCAGGCGATCCAAAATGAGTGGATATTCCAGTAAGGAAAGCGTTTTAGCGTCCATGATGGAAGTGAATTATAGTCGCATTATCGAATACAGACGAAGGGATGGCATGTACATATTTTGTTCGGTTGGGCTCAGGATGTAGAATTGGGCTTTCCGTGTCAGGACGGTCGTTCCGCTGTCGTCTCAACGTTTGATCGCTAGACTTGATCTTGTACCGCCAGACTCTGTCTGGCAAAGCCGACCACAGATCGGCGGTACGTGTTTGCCTTTTGTGTGCTGCCAGGCTGTGCCTGGCAAGGCCAGCAGGTCGCATCACGCGAGCCACCCGGCGGACGAGACATCCGCGTTCACGGTAGGCGTCCGCCGGGGTGGATTTCATGTTCACCGACGCGGACGAGAGTCCGCGTTCCCAGGCTGATAGACCAGACTTCAGTCTATCCAGGACAGGTCAGAGACCTGTCTACAGGCTGGGAGACTATCGAGAATATCTTACGAAACATTAACGTCCGGAAGGTGTAATAAGCCCGACTCCAGTTGCGTCTATAGGACGGTTTGAGATCGTATTACGGAGGTGCAGGATATGTCGCAGAGTAAACCCCAACCGCGGGTGATTATTTTCACGACACCGACCTGTTCGTTTTGCAATATGGCCAAGCAATATTTTCGTCAGCGTAACATCAAGTTCACAGAAGTAGACGTGAGCCGGGATGCCGCCGCGGCCCGAGATATGATGCGTCGCAGCGGGCAGATGGGAGTTCCGGTGATTGACATTGGCGGTAAAATTGTGGTCGGGTTTGACCGACCGAAGATCGACCGGCTGTTGGGACTGAAGTAAGAAAACGGATGACCAATGTTCTAGCCGGGCAAAAATCGCACACCACATTCTCGTTCTGGAGGAGTTTTGGTATGACAGAAGTAAAAATTCAACCCCTTGGTTCGCGCGTGCTGGTTCGTCCTCTCGAACAGGAAGCCAAGACCAGTTCGGGCCTGTATCTTCCTGAGACAGCCAAGGAAAAGCCACAAACCGGCGTGGTCGTGGCAATCGGCGACGACGAATCCATCAAGGTAAAACCCAACGATAAGGTGCTGTTCGCCAAGTACAGTGGCACGGAATTCAAGATGGACGGGGTGGAATACCTGTTGCTTGATGCCAACGATCTGCTCGCTCGTCTGGAAGAGTGAGCCTGTGGATAGATAAAGCCTCCGCAAGCGGAGGCTTTATTTTTTGGTGCGAGACCTGTATCGCATGGAAACGGGAGAGTTCCTGCTCAGGCAGACGGTCAGGGCGCAGCGTCCACGCTTCTCCCGGCCCATTCCTGCAGAATACGCAATTGTTCACGCGTCCCCAAAGCGATCAGCAGGCTATTCGGCTGGAAGACGAGTTCCGGGCCGGGGAGGCAAAAGCTCCCATTGTCGCCGCGACAGGCCAGAATGGTCACGCCGATACGGCGACCAATATCCATTTCTTGAAGGGTCTTGCCCACCAGCCAGGAATGAGGAGCGATGGCGATTTGTTCCAGAATCCATTCCAGCCCACCGGCATGCACCACCTCATCCAAGAAGTCAGCCACATTTGGGCGTAAGAGCATGGTCACCATGCGTTTGCCGCTGATCCGATAGGGCAGGATGGTGCGATCGGCGCCGGCGCGCCGCAGTTTGGGTTCGGAGTCCTCATAGTTGGCACGAGCCACGATAAACAGATTGGGGTTCAACCCGCGGGCAGTCAGAACAATGAAAACATTCTCAGCATCCGAAGCCACAGCTGCCACCACCGCCCGCGCCGAGCGAATGCCCACCTCGAGCAGGACGCGCTCGTTGGCGGCATTGCCGATCATGGCCAGGTATCCGTGACGCTCGGCATGGGCCACCCGGTCGGGGTCAACATCCAGCACAATAAACGGCACGCTCTCGGCGGCAAGTTCATCGGCTACATGTTGTCCCACGCGCCCAAAGCCACACACGATGACATGATTTTTTAACCCCATCAACATACGCCTCCTGCGTTGAATTCGTAGATGTTCCTGCCAGTATCCTGAGAACACGAAATCCACGCCAGCGCTCAGTGTGAAGGCGGCCAATCCACCGCCAGCCAGGATCAAAATGATGGTGAACGCTCGTGCCATCGGCGATAAGGGCTTCACCTCGCTGAATCCGACGGTGCTGAGGGTGATGACTGTCATGTATAGAGCGTCCAGCAGTTCCATTCCCTCCAGCAGGCGGTAGCCGGCTGTGCCGATGAGCAGCAACATCAAAAACATGGACATTGCCAGAAGCATACGACGGAAAAAGTAGCCTGGTTCGTCCAGAGGTTTTCTGGGCGGCTGGGTCGGTTTGGCGGTTTGAACGGCCACTTTACTGAAATCGTCGTGCATGTTCTCTCATGCCTGAGGAGAGTACTGGCAACCCAACCACTGGGCGAGGGTGGTCGGCATCGTCTGGCAGAATTCTACCTGAAACGCGCGGCGGGCTTGATTTCCGGGTGCGGACGAGACGCCCGCGATCCCGGTAGCGGCGGACTTCATGTCCGCCGACTTCATGTCCGCCGACTTCATGTCCGCCGACTTCATGTCCGCCGACTTCATGTCCGCCGACTTCATGTCCGCCGACTTCATGTCCGCCGGTGCGGACGACAGGAGGTCCTCTTGTTCAAGTCCCTTGACCAGGAGGCCAGAGTCGAGGGGTTTATTTTTTACAGCGGAACGGCAACAAGTGGCAGCGCAGGGTTCAAGGGGAGGGGAATTTCTGGCGTTTGCTCCTAATCCGATGGTTGCTGCTGCAAAGCCTGGGTTGCTTTTGCCACCGCTGCCGAACGGGTGTGGACGTTCAATTTTTCAAAAATGGCTTTGAGATGGCGCTTAACCGTATTGGGGCTCATCTTCAGTCGCCCGGCGATGTCCTTGTTGGTAAGCCCCTCCATCAGCAGTTCCAGCACTTCGCGCTCTCGGTCGGTGAGGGTGGCTAATTCACCAATCGGTCGGCGGGTCTGGGTCGCTTCGCGGACTAAACGCAGAAACGAGGCGCGATCGAAGGTTTGTTTTTCCAGGCAGGCAAATACGCCCAGGTCGGCATAAGCCATCTGGATAATTTCCCTGGAGGCGGCCCCACTGACCAGAATGGTCGGGACGTTGAGCAGCCGCGCCATTTCCAGAAGCGGATACCCTGACATCTCATTTTGCCGAAAATCTGGCCGGGTCTCGCCCGATAGCGCTAAATCAATCACTGCCACCAGAAATTTCTCTCGTCGCAGGTGACCAAGCGCTTCGGCATAGCCGCTACAGGTTCGGACAGTGAATCCCAGATCGGTGAGCATTTCGGCCAAAAGTTCACGCCAACCGGCATCGTCATCCACAACCAGCGCTTTGCTCTGCGATCTGGAAGAAGAAGAGGGATGGATTTGGGGTGGTGTGGGGAGGGGGGCTTTTGTAGACGCAGCCACAGGAGCACGGATCAGGGCACGAGAGACCGCTTCTCGAAATTGAAAGCGTGAAAAGTGATCCTTACGTAGAAAAGTCAGAGCCTTATACTCGGTGAGCACCGACACCGCCAGTTCCACCGTGGCAAAACCGGTCAACATAATCGTCTGACAACCCGGATCCAGGTGGCGTACTGCCCGAAGTACCTGCAAGCCCTCCTGGTTGTGGTGGTTGTGCTCGTCCAGAGAGAGATCGATGATCGCCAGACGATGAGGATGGGCCTTGAGCAAGGCTAAGGCCTGTTCCAGGTTGCTGGCGATGTCCACTTCCAGGTTGTACTCGCTGAGCAATTCAACCAGAATCTTTTGCCAGGAGGAATTGTCTTCCACGATCAGCGCGCGAGGCAAGGGAGGGGTCATCGAGCCATCTCCGCTTTGGGTAAACGTAGATAGAACGTAGTGCCATGCTGGCCGTCACTTTCCACGCGCACGGATCCGTTCCATCGAGTCATCAGGGTTTTCACCCACCACAAGCCGAATCCCAATTTGCCAGAATGCCGGTCAACACGGCTGGAATAATTCAATTCAAAAATGCGTTCTTGCAGGTCGAGGGGGATGCCCGGACCGGTATCGCTCACCCGAATTTCCACCCATTCCGCATCGGATCTACCCTGCACATGAATTTCTCCTTTCCCGGGCATGGCTTCAATGGCATTTTCCAACAGGTTCGCAAAGACAAACACAAGGCCAGGAGAGGTTGCCAGGACCACAGGCAGGTTTTTTAGTCCCTTCGTGCGTACCCGAATGCTCGGAGGCAGGTGAACGGATCGCAGAGCATCTCTGACACAGGCCGCCACATCTACCGCTTCCAGGCGAAGAGGCCGCAGGTAGGCCAGGTTTTTACGCACGCTGTGCATGGCTTCGACAGCACAACGCTCGATTTCCTGGAGATTGTTGGCCAGATAGGGATTGGCTTCCAGCAGCGAAGCACATTTTTCCTGGATGTTCTCGACGCGTACCGGGATGATGCCCACCTTATTGCTGAGGTGGTGGAGCAAGTTTGAGGCAACATCACCCATAGCGGCGAACATCTCGGCAGTGGCGCGCTGTTCCTGGGCTGTTCGCAGGGCTTTCTGATGTTGTTCGTTTTGGATCGCCAGTGCCACGTAGTGGGCCAGAAAGACCAGGACTTTCTTATCCCAATCGGAGGTGATAAAGTGTCGTGGGTCGTCTTCGGTGGTGTAAATGGAAAAGGCTCCCATCGGAGATCGTCCGGCCTGGGAGACCACCGGGGCGATCATCGCTTCGGTCCAGTGATATTCTCGGGCACGGGCGCGGTCGTGGAAACGCGGATCAGAGCGCACGTCTTGCGCTGTGACCGGGGTCCCTTCCAGAACCGCCCGGCCGGTCAGGCTTTGACGCAGGGGCAGACGGTCGGGATGAGGGTGATCGCCCCAGGCGGCGCGCAACACCAGTTCTTCCCCCTCCACCAGCCAGATGGCCGCATCAGAAGCGTTCAGCAGTTCGCAGGCCGTGCGGGCGATATAGGTCAGGGTTTCCTGGCAGGGCTGCATGAGGAGAAGACGGGCGATCTCCAGCAGGGCATCCAGCAGACGCACTTCTTGAATGGCGATCACCGCATAGGTGGCCAGGATCTGAAGTACGTACCGATCTTCTTCTTGAAAGGCACCGACGTCAGGGCTTTCCAGATTCAGGACTCCTTCCAACCGTCCACTGGCGTTGATCAGCGGCACCGCCAGTTCCGAGCGCATTTCCAGGTCGGCATCGAGGGGATAGTACAGAGTGGCCCAGGGCTCTGTGCGCAGGTCTGAAACCAGAATGGCTTGACGAAGACGGGCGGCCTGGGCCATGATGCTGTTGGAATCCAGCGAGAGCGCTTCGACATGAGGCCGATGCAGGGCCTCGCCAGCCACGGCCCGAGCAACCAGGGTTTTTCCATCCCGATCCAGCAGGCGGAAAATGCCGTAGCGAGCGCCGGTGACCTCCAGGGCCAGGTGGAGGATGGCCTGCAAGGTTTCGTCCAGTTGCAGGCGCGAGGAGATCAACAGGCCGGCCCGTTGCAATCTGCGCAGATCGTCCTCCTTACGAATCAGGTCACGACGCATATCGCTCAGGCGGCGACTGTGATAAATGGCCATGGCAGCCTGGTTGACAAAATTTTCCAGCATCAACAGTTCCAGGCGATTGAATCTGCGCTCCTGGTGGAGATACACATACAGGGCGCCTACCGCTTGCTGAGCCACGATCAGCGGAAAACAGGCGGTTGCCTTCACGCCTAAGGCCTGATAATAGGGATGGACATCCAGATCGGGTTCTTCGTAGGAGAGAATGCGGCGTTGCTGTTGAATGGCCCGCATGCCTGCTCCGTTCGGACGGGGAGCGTCTTCCGGTTCGGGGCGGCGGGCTGGGGGATGACGGTCGATCTCTCCCGCCGCAACGCGCGAGTTCGGCTCAAAGGCTTTGCGGATCGGGTCGAAGGTGTAGATCACTGCTGAGGCCCCTGGGATGACTCGGATGGCGCTATCCACGATCAGTTGCAAGGTGTTTTGGCTTCCAGAGGTATCACCAGGCACCAGCCGATTGATCGTATCGCCGATCTGGTTGAGTCGGGCCAGCGCCTCGAGGACAGGCGACTCGTTTTCAAGCACAGATGGCAATTGCGCAGCCATGCTGTTATTTTAACGTGAATTCGGGATAAGCGTTACTCGCCGTTTTTTTACCGCAGAGATCGCTGAGATCGCAGAGTTCCTTTGTCTTTCTCTCTGCGTTCTCCGCGTGCTCTGCGGTCAGAATTTCTTATCCCGAACTGAGGTTATTTTATACCCAAGTGTCCATCAGGCGATGAGGAGCAACAGGGCTTTTGTGAGGCCCAAAGGCTGTTTCAGGGCTTGCAAAAGGCCACCTGTACCGCTGATCTTCGGTCGGCTTTGCCAAAGGCAAACCTGCACCGCCGCCCCGTGGTCGGCATAACCAGGCGCAGCCTGGCAGTACGATACCGGCTGTGCCAGGCATAGCCCGGCGGGTACGAGCTGTACCGCCGACTTTTGGTCGGCATAACCAGGCACAGCCTGGTGGCAGGGACGTACCGACTTTGCCTGGCAGATTGGTTGACTCAACGAAACAGGTCAGGCTGGGTCAGGGCAGATCGGTGCGCCCCATCAGATATTGATCACATTCGCGCGCTGCCTCACGCCCTTCATGAATGGCCCAAACCACCAGGCTTTGACCACGGCGCATATCTCCAGCAGCAAAGATGCCCGGGACCGAAGTGGCATAACGACCGGGTGCTGTATATACGTTGCCACGCGGATCACATTCCACACCCAGGCGATCGAGGAGCGTCTTCTCAGGTCCTACGAAGCCCATGGCCAGCAGGACCAGTTGAGCCGGATAGACCTGTTCCGTGCCAGGGATAGGTTGAGGCACGGGACGGCCCTTTTCGTCGTTGACCCAGGCGACGCCTACAGTATGAACCGCTCGCACCCGGCCGTGCTCATCACCCTCGAAGCGAGTGGCTGTGCGTGCATATTGACGGGGATCGACCCCATGCAGGGCCAGGTATTCCTGGTGGCCATAATCCAGGCGGTAGACTTTGGGCCATTCAGGCCACGGGTTATCCGGGCCACGGGTGTCAGGGGGACGATTGAGAATTTCCAGTTGTACCACGCTTCGACATCCCTGGCGCAACGCGGTGGCCACGCAATCTGTGCCGGTATCCCCCCCACCGATGATCACCACATCCTTGCCTTCAGCAGAGATATACGGATAACCGAATGACCCGTTGCCGGAGGAGTGGCCATTCTGCCGTTCCAGGAGATGTTTTGTGTTGCCATGCAGATATTCTACAGCGAAATGGATTCCCTGCAGGTTGCGCCCAGGAACGGACAGGTCACGCGGTCGAGTGGCGCCGCCCGCCAGGACGATGGCATCAAATTCCTTGAGCAGCCGTTCCGCTGAATAGTTGACCCCCACATAGGTATTAACCACGAATTCCACACCCTCTGCCTGCATCAGGCTCAGGCGGCGTTTCAGGATGTGCTTTTCGAGTTTCATGTTGGGGATACCGTACATGAGCAGGCCTCCCGGATGGTCGGCACGCTCAAACACGGTGACAGAATGCCCGGCCTTATTGAGTTGATCGGCGCAGGCCAGGCCGGCAGGTCCAGACCCGACGATGGCGACCCGCCGACCGGTTCGCGTGGACGGTGGCCGAGGGGCGATCCAACCCTCTTCAAATCCCTTCTCCACGATTGCCAGTTCAATCGTTTGGATAGTGACCGGATCGTCGTTAAGGCCCAGGGTACAGGAACCTTCACAAGGGGCCGGGCAGACCCGGCCGGTAAACTCGGGAAAGTTGTTGGTCATCAGCAGCCGTTCCAGCGCCTGACGCCAGAAGCCTCGATAGACCAGGTCATTCCACTCTGGAATCAGGTTGTGGATGGGACATCCAACTGCCATGCCTTTCAACATCGTGCCAGCATGGCAGAAGGGAATGCCACAATCCATACAACGAGCCGCTTGAAGGCGCAGGTCCATCTCGGGTAAATCCTGATGGAATTCCCTCCAGTCATGGATGCGCTCCTGGGGAGGACGTTCTGCGGGCGTCTGACGGGAATACTCTAGAAACCCGGTTGGTTTACCCATCTCCGCCTCCTTGCTTAGTGACCACTGATGCGAATCGGTTCGTTCTTATTCAGGTTGAATGCCGCCATGATAGCCTCTTCGCCACTCAGACCATCGCGTTCGGCTCGCTGGATAGCCTGTAACATACGCCGATAATCTTTCGGGAAGACTTTCACAAAACTGCTAAGGTTCTCTTTCCATCGCTGCAAGATGCGCTTAGCCAGGGTACTGCCCGTGAATTCGTGGTGGCGATGGATCAGAGTCCACACCTGGTCAATCTCGGCTGGGTCTTCGAGGGGCTCTAAATCCACCATTTCCTGGTTGCAATGAGAGGGAAATGTTCCCTCTGGATCAAAGACATAGGCAATGCCTCCTGACATGCCCGCAGCAAAATTGCGCCCAGTGCGACCTAACACGACGACTCGCCCGCCGGTCATGTATTCGCAACCATGATCGCCCACCCCCTCAACTACTGCTATGGCACCGCTGTTGCGCACAGCGAATCGCTCGCCGGCCTTGCCACGGATGTAAACCTCTCCCCCAGTGGCGCCATACAGGACGACGTTACCAACGATGATGTTCTCTTCAGGAACAAAACGCGAGCCGGCCGGGGGATAGACGATGATCTTGCCCCCTGAAAGTCCCTTGGCCAGATAGTCGTTTGCATCTCCCTCCAGAATGAGCGTGATCCCCGCTGGCAGGAACGCCCCGAAACTCTGGCCGGCAGAACCCTGGAAGTGCAGGCGAATGGTATCCTCTGGCAAGCCTGCGGCCCCATAGCGCCGGGTGACTTCATGTCCCAGGAGCGTTCCCACGGCGCGGTGAATATTGCGAATAGGAAGGGTGGCTTCAACCCGATGAGCATCTTCCAGGGCGGGCTGACACAAGGGGATCAAGACCTGGGCATCCAACCTTTTCTCCAGGCCGTGATCCTGGCCTTTGCGAGCGTGTTTCTGGCTATCGTCTTCTATCTCTGGTCGGTAGAGTAGAGGAGAAAGGTCCAGCCCGGCGGCTTTCCAGTGAGGAACCGAAGAGCGCATTACCAGGCGTTCTGAATGACCCACCAGTTCATCTATCGTACGGAAGCCCAACAAGGCCATCAGTTCTCGGACTTCCTGGGCGATGAAGCGCATCAGGTGGATGACATGATCGGGATCGCCCTGAAACTTCTTACGAAGTTCAGGGTTTTGGGTGGCGATTCCGACCGGACAGGTATCCTGGTGGCATACTCTCATCATGATGCACCCGAGAGCAACCAGAGGGGCAGTAGCAAAACCGAATTCCTGGGCGCCCAACAGGGCAGCGATTACCACATCGCGGCCGGTCATCAGTTTTCCATCAGTCTCCAGAATCACTCGATCGCGTAGATTGTTGAGCAACAGGGTCTGATGGGTTTCGGCCAGGCCCAACTCCCAGGGCAGGCCTGCATGACGAATGCTACTCAAGGGTGACGCCCCAGTGCCACCATCGTAGCCGCTGATCAGGATGACATCGGCATGGGCTTTGGCGACGCCGGCCGCTATGGTGCCTACTCCAATCTCGGAGACCAGTTTAACGCTGATGCGCGCCGCCGGGTTGGCGCTTTTCAGGTCATAGATCAGCTCTGCCAGGTCTTCGATAGAGTAAATGTCATGATGAGGTGGGGGAGAAATCAGTCCAACGCCAGGAGTAGAATGCCGAACCCGAGCGATCCAGGGATAGACTTTATGGCCAGGCAATTGCCCTCCTTCACCAGGTTTGGCCCCCTGCGCCATTTTGATCTGTAACTCATCGGCATTCACCAGATATTCACTGGTGACACCAAAGCGAGCGGAAGCGACTTGTTTGATGGCGCTACGCCTGGAGTCGCCATTGGGCAGGGGAACAAAGCGGGCCGGATCCTCGCCACCTTCACCGGTGTTGCTTTTGCCACCCAGGCGGTTCATGGCGATCGCCAGGGTTTCATGAGTCTCCTGGCTGATTGAACCGTAACTCATAGCGCCCGTCTTAAACCGCCGACAGATGGATTCCACCGGTTCGATCTCATCCAGCGGAAGGGGTTCCGGGGCAAAACGAAAGTCCAGCAAGCTACGCAGTGTGGCAAGACGAGTAAACTGTTCGTTGATCCGACGTGAGTATTCTTTGTACAGGGCATAATCGTTTTCCCGACAGGCCCGTTGTAACAGGTAGATCGTTTCGGGATTAAACAGGTGATACTCGCCTTCGGAACGCCACTTGTATTGTCCGCCACTCTCCAGTCCAGACGCTGTGCTGAAGGACCTATAGGCGGCATCGTGACGCATCTGGGCTTCTCGGGCGATCATTTCCAAGTCTATGCCGCCCAGGCGCGAGGGCGTTCCAGCAAAGTAGCGATCAATCACTGAAGGATGAATGCCCACGGCTTCAAAAATCTGAGCGCCACAGTAGCTCTGGATCGAGGATATACCCATCTTGGCCATGATTTTCACGATCCCTTTGACGGCTGCCTTGATGTATTTCTGAATCCCTTGTTGGGCATCATGGACTGAAAGCATTTTCTGCCGCACCAGGTCTTCGATGGTCTCAAACACCAGGTAGGGATTGATGGCGGTCGCTCCATAGCCAAGAAGCGCAGCCAGATGGTGAACTTCTCGAGGTTCTCCGCTTTCCAGGATCAATCCTACCTGGCAGCGCGTACCCATTTCAATTAGATGATGGTGCACTCCCGAAACGGCCAGCAGCGCCGGGATGGGCACATGATCCCGATCGATGCCCCGATCGGAAAGGATCAACAGATTGGTTCCATGGGCAATGGCCTGATCAGCAGCCTGATATAAAGCCTCCATGGCTGCTTCCAGGCCCGCTCCTCCACTGTGAGCCGGAAACAGGATCGGCAGAGTGGTGACCAGAAAACCAGGCAGTTTGGTGTGGCGAATCTGGGCCAGTTGCGCATTGGTCAGGATGGGGCAATCCAGGCGAATCTGCTGGCAACTTTGGGGCGAGGGATGAAGCAGATTGCTTTCTGCCCCCACCATGACTTCAGTGGAAATCACCATTTGTTCGCGCTCAGAGTCGATGGGTGGATTGGTAACCTGGGCAAAGAGTTGCTTGAAATAGTGATACAGAAGTTCAGGTTTTTGTGAAAGAACAGCCAGGGGAGTATCGTATCCCATCGAGCCGAGGGGTTCGATGGCCAGGTTAGCCATGGATTGGAGGACCAGATTCAGGTCTTCAGCAGTATATCCAAAGGCGCGCTGACGCACCGTCAGGGTAGATAGATCAGAAACGGGGATGTGTTCGGGTTTGGGCTTGGGGAAGTGTTCAAGCCGAACCTGGTATTTGTTGAGCCAGTGGCGATAGGGTCGCTCTGACGCCAGTTCATGTTTGATTTCTTCATCGCTGATCATCCGTTTCTGGCGGGTATCTACCAGGAGCATTCGTCCTGGTTCGAGTCGGCCTTTGAAGGCAATCTTATCGGCAGGGATATCCAGAACGCCAACTTCTGAGGCCAGGATCAAGCGATCGTCGGTGGTGAGATAATAGCGTGCCGGGCGCAAGCCATTCCGATCCAGAACCGCGCCGGCAACGAAGCCATCGCTAAACGCCATGGCGGCAGGTCCATCCCAGGGCTCCATCAGGTTGGCATGGAATTCATAGTAGGCGCGCTTTTCCTCACTCATGTGTGGGTTGTTTGACCAGGGTTCAGGGATCATCATGGTCATCACCTGAGGCAGCGAACGCCCGGCCAGCACCAGAAATTCAAGTACGTTATCGAACATGGCCGAGTCACTGCCATCGGGCTGGATCACCGGCAGGACTTTGGGCAGATTTTCGCCGAAGACCTCAGATTTCAGGAATTTTTCTTTGGCCCGCCACCAATTTACATTGCCGCGCAGGGTGTTGATCTCCCCATTGTGGACCAGATAACGCAGCGGCTGGGCGCGTTCCCAACTGGGGAAGGTGTTGGTGCTGAAACGGGAATGCACCAGGGCGATGGCGCTTTCCATATCAGGATCAGAAAGGTCTTCAAAATATTCTCTCAACTGGTAAGTGATAAACATCCCCTTGTAGACAATGGTCTTGTATGACAGGCTGGCGATATAAAAATACTCTCTTCCCTCCAGGCGACCGCCGTAGCGAATCTCTTTCTCGGCTCGGCGGCGGATCACGTATAACTTGCGCTCGAATTCCATGTCATCCTGGATATTCGGGTTGCGAGCGATGAACACCTGGCGGATCTTGGGCTCGGCACGACGGGCCGTTGCCCCCAGATCGGTATTTTTGTTGACGCGCACCGAACGCCACCCGATCACTCGCTGGCCCTCAGAAGCCACAATGTGCTCGAAGTGCATTTCACAAGCCCGGCGGTGATTGACATCTGGAGGCAGGAACACCATTCCTACTCCATATTGACCTGGTTCGGGCAGGCTGAAGCCTTTTCCTTGGGCCTTGCGTTGCAGAAAGGCATGGGGCACCTGAAGCAGGATGCCTGCTCCATCGCCGGTGTTGGGTTCGGCACCGCGAGCCCCTCGATGGGTCAGGTTTTCCAGAATGGTCAGGGCTTGTTGGACTACGTCGTGGGATCGCTCGCCTTTGATGTTGACCACCATTCCAATCCCACAGGAGTCGTGTTCAAGAGAAGGACAATATAGCCCCCGTTGCACCTGCTTGTGCTGGGGATTCATGTCGTGCCTCCTTTTGGCGAGTGTTAAACAGTAAGTTTAAAACACCCCCTTCTTGCCGGGTATTACCCATTTGGGTTATTTCTTACGGGGTTTTCGTCTTGCGTTTGCGCTCCACCCTGTCCAGGGCCTGTTCGATTTTTTTACGATCCTGTGGGCAGGGATGGAGTTGCAGGGCGCGGCGGTAGAGGCTGGCGGCATCCTGCCAGCGGGCCTGCGGCTCCAGCAGGTGAAGCGCCATGAAGTAGAAGTTGCGGGGTTCGTCAGGCGCCAGGCGGATGGCCTGCTCAAAGGAGGCCTGCGCCTCCGCAAAGCGCTTCAGCCGCGCCAGGGCACTGCCCTGCAGGCAGAGGAGCGAAGCACGGCCTTCGGGATTGGCAACCCAAAGCAGGCCGCGCTCCAGGATGCGCAAACACTCCTGGAGGGAAGTAGAGAACTCCATCAGCGCCCAGGCCTGCCAGATGGGGGCGTGGGTGGGGTCGGCCCGGATGCCCTGCTCGAAGAGTTGTCAGGCCCGGTCGGGGTTCCCCAGTTTGTGCTCCATCAGCGCCCAGGCCTGCCAGGTGGGGGCATCCGTGGGGTCGGCCCGGGTGCCCTGCTCGAAGATTGTCGGGCCTCGTTGAAGCGGCCCTGTCGGATCAGGATCAGCGGCAGGAGGGTGAGCAGTTTCTTTTGCGGGTTGAGCGGATCGCGGCGCATCAGGTCTGCCAGCGCCTGGAACAGGTCGTAGTAGAGATAGATGTCTTCTGGCGCCCAGCGCTGCTCGTTCAGGATAGCGCGCTCGGCGATCAGCGGGTGGCGGGTGAGCAGGCGTTGACCATCGCTTGCCTGCACTGCCAGCAATTCGCCTTCCAGTGGGCCGAGCACTCTCATCCCGACCTGGGCTTCTGGAATGCCCATCGCTTCGGCAAACAAAGAACGGGTGATCCACAGGTGTAGCGATGGATGCTGGCCAGCAGGGCATAAGCGTGGAGCAGAAAATCACCCTGTGGCCAACCGCGGATTCTCTCCAACACGGTACGGATGATGTGCTCGAAATCAGCCCCATAGCGGGCGGTGAGCAGGGCAGGCAGAAGCTGTCCATCGGCCATCAGGCGGCTGAGGAAATGTTCGATTGCTGAGAACGGGTTAGGGGCTGCAGAGCCTCCAGTTTGCCCGCCTGGGCGAGTTTATCCAGCAGGGCTTCCACTTCCTGGCGGTTCAGGCGCTCCAGGCGGAAGGGTCGAAAGCCTCCCACGCGTCTGATATGGCCTTCCAGGCTGGCATGGCGCCACTCGTGCAGGCGAGCCGCCATCAACAGGACGAACGGCACTCCCCGACCGGCCAGTTCGATAGCCAGGCTGGGGAGGTCTTTCTCCTGGTCGGCATCGTCGAAGACCAGCACCAGCGGCCTGTCGGCCGAAAGGGGAATCGGGTCTGGAGGAACAACATGCTCTGCCTGGCAGACGAAGACCGGCCAGCCGGCCTCAGCCAGTGACCAGGCCAGGCGGCGCAGAAGGGTGGTCTTGCCCTCGCCAGCCAGGCCGACGATCAGAGCGCTTTTGCAGGCAGGTTGTGGGCCTGGACGAAGGCCATGACCTCCTCATACAGGACGCGTTTCGCATCCTCGCCACGGGGATGTTGGCCCACTGAGGCATGGCGCCGTCGTAAAACGGTGTACCCGGCCGTTCTGCCTGCTGACGGCGAAAGTCTTCGCTGAGGAATTGAAAGGCCAGGGTACCATTTCGGGTGAGCGAGATCGTGTTGTGGTTGCCGAGCACGATCACGCTCTCGGTGACATCCCGGCCCATCCGGATCTGAGCCAGCGGAGTGGCCATGTTCTCCTCCTGCCGGGAGATCAGAGCCGATCTTTAGGGGGAGGTTGAGATGGCCGAATTATAACGCATCCTGGCCGGGTCGCCCTGGCCGCTGTAGTCTGGCTTATTCTCTGTGGCTCCGGCGCAGGAAGAATTTGGTCACTTCTTCGGCCAGGGCCGGCAACAGGGCCAGGCCCAGCACAGTTAACCATTCGCGGCCGCTCATGAAGTGGGTGTTGAACACCGGCTGCAGGAAGGGCACGCTGACCACCAGGAACAGCAAGACGAGGGAGAGGCTCACTGCGTATTGCATATAACGGTTGGAAAAGACTCCGATCTGGAAGAGCGAGGCCTTTTCTGAACGAACGGTGTAGGCGCGGAACAATTCACACAGAGAAAGGGTGACAAACGCCATCGTTTCGGCTGTCTGAACGTCTATGCCCCGCCAGTCGTGCTGCAGGACATACAGGAGGGGGTTCATCCCGGCCGGAAGAAAAGCGCCGGCTTCCAGATGCCAGAGCAGGCCCAGGAAGAAAGCGGTGAGCACGGCTCCGCTCTGGACAACCGTCTGGATCAGCAGACCGATGCGCATGGAGCGATTGATGATCGGTTCGTCTTTAGGACGGGGTTTCTGCTTCATGATGTCGGGGTCGCCCTTTTCCATAGCCAGGGCCAGGGCTGGCGCGCCATCGGTGATCAGATTGAGCCAGAGCAACTGAATGGCGGTCAGAGGAGTGGGCAAACCGCCCAGAGTGGCCAGGAAGATAATCATGATCTCGGCCAGATTGGAGGAGAGCAGGAAGAAGACAAACTTGCGGATGTTGGAGTAGATGATCCGCCCCTGCTCGACGGCGGCCACGATGCTGGCGTAGTTGTCGTCGGTCAGGATCATGTCGGCGGTTTGTTTGGCCACGTCTGTGCCGGTGATGCCCATGGCGATACCGATGTCGGCCCGTTTGATGGCCGGGGCGTCGTTGACTCCATCGCCGGTCATGGCGACCACTTCGCCACGGGCCTGCAGGGCGTCCACGATCCGCATTTTGTGCTCTGGGGAGACGCGAGCAAAGACGGCCGTATCCAGAATGACCTGCTGGAGTTGGGTATCGTCCATGTCGTCGAGTTGGGCGCCGGTCAGGATGCCCTTGCGATGTTTCATTAATCCGATGGACTCGGCAATGGCGCGGGCCGTGTTGGGATAATCGCCGGTGATCATCACGGTGCGGATGCCTGCCTGGCGGGCCTTTTCCAGGGCTGGGGCCACTTCCATTCGCGGCGGGTCCATCATCCCCACCAAGCCGACGAAGATCAGGTCGTGTTCCACCTCCTCCGGTTGAATTTCCCGGTCGGGAACATCCCGTTCCAGGCGATAGGCCAATCCTAGCACCCGCAGGGCGTCGGAGGCCATGCGGTCGTTGGCATCCAGGATGCGTTGCCGGGCGCGCTCATCCAGGGGGCGCACTTCGTCGTTGATGGTCTGATAGTGGGTGCACAGGTTGAGCACCACGTCTGGTGCGCCTTTGACGGCGATCACATCCCAGTCCTTGTGTTGTTTATCCCGGAAGGGGGAGAAGTCTTCTGGCCTGGGATAAAGCACATCGTGCACGGTGATCATGCGTTTGCGCTCGGCGTCGAAGGGAATCTCATTCTCCCGGGGATAAGCCTGCAGGATGGTCTGGTACCAGGCGCCGGCCTTGGCCGCCGCTACGAGCAGCGCGCCCTCAGTGGGGTCACCGACCACGCGGAAGGTCGTGCGTTGATCCGCTTCGCCGGTTGGTTCGAGGTGGGAATCGTTGTTCAGTATGCCGAGCCAGAGCAGGGTCAGGATGCCGGGGTAGTCTTTCAGATCAATCGTCTTGTCGCCCATGGTGAATTCCCCTTGCGGGACGTAACCGCTGCCGGTAACGTTGATGGTATAGCCATCTACCCACAGGCGGGTGACGGTCATTTCGTTCTGGGTGAGCGTGCCGGTTTTGTCAGAACAGATCACGGTGGCAGACCCCAGGGTCTCCACCGAGGACAGACGGCGGATCAGGGCGTGGCGGCGCACCATTTCGCGCATGCCCAGGGCCAGGGAGATGGTTACCACGGCCGGCAATCCCTCTGGCACCGCCGCTATGGCCAGGCTGACGGCTATGATAAAGACGTCAGTGACAGAGCGGGCAGAGGTGCGGAAGTAGGCCAGAGGATCGCGGAATAAAAGGCCGATTTCCGTGTAGTTGACCAGGGCTATCAGGAAAACGATCGCTACCAGGATGAGCGCTCCGATGGACAGGGTGCGGCCAAGTTGATCCAGCCGTCGCTGAAGGGGGGTTTCTTCCTGTTCCACGGTTTGCAGCATCTGAGCGATCAGGCCCAGTTGGGTGTTCATGCCGGTGTTGACGACCACGCCCCGTCCACGGCCGTAGACCACCAGGGTGCCCATAAAGGCAGTGTTTTTTCGATCGCCCAGCGGCACGTTTTTGTCCAGGACGGCTGCTGCACTCTTCTGTACAGGCAGGGATTCGCCGGTGAGCGAGGCTTCGTCCACCCGTAGGTTGATGGCTTCCAGCAGGCGCACATCGGCGGGAACGTAGTTGCCCGTTTCCAGGAAGACGATATCACCGGGGACCAGGTCTTCCGCCGGGATGGTCACGCGCCGCCCATCGCGCCATACCTGCGCTTCGGGCGCAGAGAGTTTCTTGAGCGCGGCCAGGGCTTCTTCGGCCCGCCGTTCTTGAATCAGGCCCAGGACGGCATTCAGGACGACAATCGCCAGGATGGCGGTGGCTTCAAGGGTGTCGCCCAACAGGGCAGAGATCACCGAGGCCACGATCAACAGCCAGACGACGAAACTGTTGATCTGATCCCAAAGCATGACCAGCCAGCCCGGACGAGGGGCTTCTTTTAAGCGATTCGGACCATAGATGCGCTGTCGGCGCTGGACTTCTTCGGTGGTCAGACCCTGTTCGTTGACTTGCAACATGTGCAACACTTCTGTGGGCGATAAGGCGTGCCAGGGCGCGGAATGGTCTGAAGTGGTTTTTGGGTTCATGAAAGTCTCCAGCAAAGAGATCGGTGCAACCTTGACATCAAAACAGTCTCCTCCCTGCGCCGAAAGGGATAAGACGGCTAACCATGCTGCCGGTTAACGCTTTTCTGTTAGTCAGTCTACTCTGAAGCCGGGAGGTTGTCAATCCTGTTCCGCAGAAGGTATCCGCAGATTACGCAGATTACGCAGATTACGCAGATTACGCAGATTAGGCAGATTAGGCAGATTAGGCAGATCAGGCAGATCAGGCAGATCAGGCAGATCAGGCAGATCAGGCAGATCAGGCAGATTACGCAGATTACGCAGATTAGGCAGATTAGGCAGATCAGGCAGATCAGGCAGATTGTGCAGATACTCAACGATGATGCAAAGCAGGAAGATGATACAGAACCGCCCGATGCCTCCCCGCTCTGCTGCTCTCATCCCTCTCCCGTTCTCGTGCTCTCCCGCTCGTCTGCGTTCACCGGCCTAAGGTCGGCGGTATGTTCGCTCTCATGCTTTCTCGTTCTCTTTATCCGCGTTCACCGACTGAAGTCGGCATTACGTTACCGTGCTCTCCCAATGCTCTCCGTGCCTCCGTGTCTCCGTGGTTCTCTCCTCCGTGCTCTCCCAATGCTCTCCGTGCCTCCGTGTCTCCGTGGTTCTCCCCTCCGTGCTCTTGCAACGGCTCTCCGTGCCTCCGTGTCTCCGTGGTTCTCTCCTCCGTGCTCTCCCAATGCTCTCCGTGCCTC
>FWWM01006266.1_pt1 | contig 25157 bp, 22 predicted proteins | sample 2228351 | NCBI WGS metagenome assembly FWWM01 (sample SAMEA103939774, study PRJEB20133) | metagenome
CTTCCTTGATATGCAATAAAGAAAACCTTGGCTTTTAGCTGCTATCATTTTTGCTCTTTCGAGAGAGGATACCGAAACAAGGTCTATGTAAACTACCTGATGTTCGTTGGCCGTTTGTCTGAACTGAAGACTTTCTTCATAAGGTACATCTGGGATTATCACCCCGTCAATTCCACTCATCCGGCAACAGTTGAAAAACTTTTTCTTCCCCATTCTGTGAACAAGGTTGGCGTATATCATCAGCACCACTGGCTTATCTTTTTTGATGTGACTTATGCTGTCGAAAAGATCATTCAGTTTAACACCTTCTGAAAGAGCTTTGACGGCTGCTTTTTGAATTACTTCACCATCTGCTATTGGATCCGAGAAGGGAAAACCTATTTCCAAGACATCCACGTACGAGTAAACGATCTTTGTAAAATCCAACGTTTCAGCAGCTGATGGGTAACCAAACATGACGTAACCAATGAAGGCTTTACCACCTTTTTCTTTAATTTGCTTGAATTTTTCCTCTAGCAAACTCATGCGTTATCACCTTTCCAGTTGAGCACAGTGTTTATATCCTTGTCGCCTCGTCCCGACAGATTGACGACAACAATGTCAGATGGTTTAAAATATCCCGCTTTGGCTCTTTTTATAACTTCTGCCAAAGCGTGGCTGCTTTCAAGCGCGGGGATTATACCTTCCAGTTTTGTCAAGAGCAGAAACGCCTCCACTGCTTCTTCATCACGGATTGCAACGTATTCGACTCTCCCAGTTTCTTTCAGATAAGCGTGTTCTGGTCCCACTCCAGGATAATCAAGACCTGCTGATATGGAATGAGTAATTTGAATCTGCCCATCTTCATCCTGCAAAACATAGGTTCTTGCACCATGCAAGATACCAGGTGAACCACAACAAAGAGTTGCGGCTGTTTTCTTTGTGTCAGTTCCTTCGCCAGCGCCTTCGACTCCAACAAGCCTCACCTGTGGAAAATCTATGAATGCTGAAAAAATGCCTATGGCGTTTGATCCTCCTCCCACGCATGCAAACACGTAATCGGGAAGCCTTCCTTCAAGCTCAAGAATCTGCTGCTTTGTTTCGATTCCAATTACACTTTGAAAATATTTAACAATTGTTGGAAACGGATGTGGACCAGCTGCCGTACCGAAAACGTAAAAGGTGTATTCAAAAGTTTCGCTCCAGTCCCGCATCGCTTCGTTTATGGCATCTTTTAACGTTTTGCTCCCTTTGCTGACAATTCGCACTTTACTTCCAAGCATCTTCATTCTTTGCACATTGTGAAACTGCCTTTTAGCATCCTCCTCACCCATGAATATCTCACACTGGAAACCAAACAGCGCCGCGGCCGTGGCAGTTGCAACACCATGTTGCCCTGCTCCTGTCTCTGCGATTAATCTGACCTTCTTCATGCGTTTTGCGAGCAAAGCTTGTCCAATGCAGTTGTTGATTTTGTGAGCACCAGTGTGGTTCAGATCCTCCCTTTTCAGGTAAACCTTAACGTTGAGAGAATCGCTCAGGTTTCTCGCGTAGTACAGCGGAGATGGTCTACCTACGTAGTTGCTGAGATAATAATCGTACTCGCGCAGAAAGTCTTCATCACTCTGGAATTTGCGAAACTGGTCTTCGATTTCCAAAAGTGCAGGCACCAGTGTTTCAGGTGCATACATACCACCGAACTTTCCAAAGTATCTTTCCACCCTTTTCGTCACCAGCCTTTCATTTCACAAGTCCTAACTCGATCGATAATCTGTTTCATCTTCATAGGATCTTTTAGTCCGTTGGTTTCGATACCTGAACTGATGTCTATTCCAACTGGGTTCAAAGCCAAAAATCTTTCCAAGTTCTCCACAGTTATACCACCTGCGATGATGTATGGAAATTCAGCATATTTGGCTATCTGCGTTATGTCCAAATCACTTCCTTTCGGTCTATCCAAAAGTACAAAATCAGCCAGGCTGACGTATCTTTCGGCTTTTCTTAAATCTTTTTCAGAGCTTATTTCTGTGGCTTTGATGACTTTGAAGCCTTCTTGCTTTACAAACCTCACATACGCAGGATCTTCTTCGCCATGCAACTGGACAAAGTCCAGCTTCAAACACCTGGCAGTGTGCAAAACTTCCGATACACTCTGGTTCTTGAACACACCGACAGCTTTTATTGGATTACTCTTTACCCGAAGCATTCTTTCGGCATGCTCTAACTCTACTTTCCTTGGGCTCTCTGCGAAGATTAAGCCTATCAGATCTAAAAGAAGACAATTGCAGGCCTGTACATCTTCGATTCGTCTTAATCCGCAGAACTTCACTAACAAGTTATTCACCCACTATATCAAGTGGATTGCCAAGTTTCATGAAGGCTGTGCCTATCAAGCAGCCATCGACTCCAAGAGATTTGATGTAACGAAAATCTTGCCTCGTCTTGATGCCGCTTTCGCTTATCACAACTATTTCCTCAGGTATGTACTTCAACAACCTTTCGGTTTTTCTTATGTCAACAGTTAGATCGTTCAGATTTCTGTTGTTAATACCTATCAACTTAGCACCCACTTTCAAAGCTCTTTCAACTTCAGATAGATTTTCAACCTCGACGACCGGCACAATGTTAAGTGATTCCAGTATGCTTATGTATCTGAGTAGCTCATGGTCGGAAAGCGCCTTGGTGATGAGTAACACTGCATCTGCATTCAAAATCTTAGTCTGGTAAATTTGCCATACATCGATTATGAAATCCTTTCGAAGAACTGGGATACGTATGGTTTGCTTTATCTGGTTCAAATCTTCTTCTGAGCCTTTGAAAAATCTGCGATCAGTTAATACTGATACCGCAAAAAGTCCAACAGCTTCGTAAGTTTTTGCCACATCCTTTACATCCACATTGCTGTTGATGATTCCTTCTGATGGAGAAGCTTTTTTTATCTCGCCGATGACGTAGAATTTTTCCCTGTTGAAAATCTCCTTGAACTTGTTTCGTTCAGGATTGCTGTTTACTTTCTCGAAAGCCAATTTTTCAATTTGCTCCGTTGGCAAATGTCGCTTACATTGTTCAACTTCTTGTCTTTTGTGAGACAAGATTTTCTCCAAAACGCCCATCGTTTTCATCCTCCTGGTCTGTAAAACGTCAGAAGATCTTTGAGTTTTGATTTTGCTTTTCCAGATTCAATTGATCCCGAAGCGAGCTTTATGCCCTCGTGAATATCCTTGGCAATTTCACAGATATACAATGCCAAGCCACAGTTCAGCACAACAGCCCAGTAATACGGTGATTTTTCCCCCTCGAATATCCTCAAAAGGATCTTGGCGTTCTCTTCAGGTGTAGACCCTTTGATAGCGTTAGTTTCAAACTTGATGTTAAACTCTTCAGGTTCAACATAGTATTCTCTTATCTCATTGCGAACTACTTCGAGTACCCTTGTTTTCTGACAAACGGAAACTTCATCCAGCCCATCTAAACTGTGTACTACGGCTGCTCTTTTCCTCCGTCCTCTCAAGATCGATGCCACTTTGTCCTGACTCTCGAAACTGAATGTACCAACTATTTGGTAATTCAGTGGAACAGGGTTCAAAAGTGGCCCAAGAAGGTTCAGAATCGTTCTTATGCCGAGGGTTTTTCTGAGGTTTGCCACCTTTTTCAGGACTGGATGGTACATGGGTGCAAACAAAAAGGCAAAGTTCAGTTTCTCAAGACCTTCCAACGTTTTCTCCTCTCTTGCACAGATATCCATGCCAAGCTTTTCCAAGACATCTGCAGAACCCGACTGACTCGTAATACTTCTGTTTCCATGTTTTGCAACCTTGACATCAAAACAGCTCAAAACCAAAGCCGATGCAGTGGAGATGTTGAATGTACCTTTCCCATCCCCACCTGTTCCACAGGTATCCACTGTTAACGGATGCTGGTAGGCCAGCTTTCGGGCCTTTTCGTAAAAGGTATCAACGAAGGCGAGAATCTCTTTTTCCGTTTCACCCTTTGTTTTCAGGGCAGCGAGAAGCGCACCGAACTTAAGTTCGTTGAACTCTTGGTCCAAAGCTAGATGTAAAATCTGTCTTGCCGATTCGTAGTCGAGGTCCTCCCTTTTTGTGACTTTTTCAAGTGCTTCAGTAAGCATGGGCAATCACCTCGTCATAGCATATTTCAAGGAAATTGGCGATTACGATTTCTCCGACCGGTGTGAGTACAGATTCGGGGTGGAATTGTATACCATAGACCTTGAGTTCGTCGTTCACAAGTGCCATGATTTCATCATCCTCGCTGATAGCAGCTACCTTTAACCTCCTCAAAGACGCGGTTCTTCTGACAACAAGAGAGTGGTATCGACCTGCAACAAAACTGTCTGGAACCGATTTGAACAGTCGACTTTTCTTGCCTTCTTCGAGTAGTTTGATCTTTGATGCTGTTCCGTGGTAAATCTGTTTTGCATGAGTAACAACAGCACCAAAGCACTCACCAATAACTTGATGACCAAGACACACCCCAAGAATCGGTATGATACCCGCAAAGTTGAATATGACATGCTTGCTTATTCCCGCATCGTTTGGACCACCCGGTCCAGGTGAGATAACTATACCAGCCGGCTTAAGTCTTCTTATTGAGCTGACCGAAATTTTGTCGTTCCTAACCACGGTGACTTCTGTCCTTACGGCGATCAGTTGATAGAGATTGAAGGTAAATGAATCGTAATTGTCAATGATTAAAATCATCCTCGTTCACCCCCATCACAGCGAAAAATGCTCTCAACTTGGTCAAACATTCCTGGTATTCCTTTTCTGGTACGGATAGATTCACAATTCCCGCGCCACTTTGAAGCCGAAACACACCCTTTCTTTTGTCCCTGATAGCCATCCTTATGGCTATTGCCAGATCGAACTCATCTTTGTACACATATCCAATGGCTCCACCATATAGTCCCCTTCGTTGTTTTTCATACTTTTCAATCAGTTGCATTGCCCTGATTTTCGGAGCACCGGTCAGCGTGCCAGCGGGGAAGGCAGACAAAATCACTTTCGTTATACTCTTTTCTTGAAGTTCACCAACAACAACCGAGTATATGTGTATGAGATTGTAAAGTTGCTTTATCCTTAAATACTCCTCGACCTTGACAGTCCCTGGTTTGCAGATTCTCCCAAGGTCATTTCTAGCTAAGTCAACAAGCATGACGTGTTCGCTTATTTCTTTCCTGTCTAACAGAATTTGAGTTTTTTTCTGCTCGATATCTTCTTCTGGCTTCACCCGATAGGTCCCAGCTATCGGAAAGGTTCTTATCGTATCTGCCTTTTTCACCAGGAACGTTTCAGGGGAAAAGCATATAACCTGTCTGTCAGCGTCATTTATCACGATACTGTATTCCGAGGGATTCTTTTTTCTCATGTTGTAAAACAACTGACTTGTCGATATGTCACTTTCAACCATCACTATCTGAGAAAGTACGATCTGGAAGATCTCACCGTTTTTGATGTCCTCTTTTGCTTGTTCTACAATTTTCAGGTAATTGTCCTTTGGTGTTGCGAAGATAACCTTGCTTTTGCACTCCAAGTCGTTCTCTTCGTAGCCAACTAAGCTCGGAATTAGCAGTTCCCGAGGTTTTTCAGTCACCAACAATTGCTGCAAACCGGAAACTTTGTCAAATATGAGGTTTTCTCCAAAAACGTCCACAACGATGCATGGTTCATCCGTCAGATAAATGTTTTCAACTAAATTCACCGCATCGTAGTTGAACTGACAAGTTACAAAAGAATTCCTCGTGATCAGGAAGTCTAAGACTTCATCGAAGACTCCCAACGGATCGGCGTAGATAGTTTCTTTGCTGCCACGCAAGTTGATCTCCACTCTGTTGCGATAGACAAGCACTTGAAGAAGTCTATCAAGACACAGAGCCCTAATCCTAGGTGATTCAAAGAAAAAGATTTCGTTTTGTACACGATCAAAATCCACACGTGAGGTATCGCAGGCCACCGCTGGCTGCGACTCAAAGAAGGGAAATCTAAGCTTTAAATCCTCAAGTTTCAACATACCCACATCACCTCAATAGCAACAAGACAGTCCTATCTGTTACAATCAGAAAAACTTGACACTCTCATAACGATCCGTTTTGTTTTGCAGATTTGCCCTGAATTTTCCTCTTGCTCATCTACAAAAAAAGAGGGCACCCCATCTTTGGGATGCCCTCTTTCTTTTGAAAGTCCCCTCAGCCCAGCATCACGAAGGCTTCAGGGGATCCTCGAAAGAGAGCATCCCCCAAAGCCACCACCAGTTAAGAAGAGCGATATTGCTGATCTTAGTAACATTTTGCAAGTTCAGATCAGGCAAAACAGATAACCTCCCAGAATCTTTGGGTATATTATAAAACTACGGAAAAAGATTGTCAAGCATGCAAATCACAAGTTGTCAGGTCCTCTCTCGCAGTTGTCATTCAATGATCTGCCCACCAAAGGTGATGGCGCTCAAAAATCGTCTGCAACGATTCAAACGTGATTACGCGACACATTGGGAACTGTTTTAATTTCAGAACCGTCATTTTTTCGATCACAGCTAGGCTGACGCTGTCATGATCCTGCGCTTTCGCCTTCTGGACAAAAGATTCTGACCAAATTTTTCACGACGCTTCTACCCCAAACAAAGGTTATAGTAGATCCAATCGCATTTCCGCAGACTATCCCAAGCCAAACGCCAACCAGGCCAAAGTCGAGGACAAATGCAAAAAGCCAGCAAAAGATGACTTGCATCACAACGGTTCTGAGAATTGTCACGATCAAACTTTTCCCCGCTTGACCTACACCTTGAAACAACGACGAAGTGAACATCCCGAAGGGAATACCTGGCAAAAACAAGCTTAAAATCCTCATCGCCAGGACCAGGTCATCGTAAATTTGAGAACCTTCCTGGGTGTAAGTGAACAACAAAGCAAGTTGTGGTGCGGTCACAACAATCAAAATCAATACGCCCACTCCAATCAATTCGCCGAACTTTATCGAAAACAAGTGTGCCTCGTTCAACTTGTGTCCGTCCCTGGCACCGTAGGCAGCGCCGACAATTGCTGTAACCGCCGATGCGATTCCTATAAGGGGAATTCTCGCAAAATCTATCAGTCGCCATGCAGCGGTGAAAACAGCCATTCCAAAATCGCCAGCAACTCTTACCACAAAGACGTTCAGCACAAAATTCACCACGGACATTGTGAGTTGGGCAAGTGAAGAGGGTATGCCTATTTTGAGTATCTCGGTGACAGTTCTATTGTTGTATTTGAAATCCCTGAAAGATATTGTCACGAAAGTCTTTTTCTTTAAGAAAATCCAATTGAATATCAAAAAACTCGAGGAAGCTATTGACAAAACTGTTGCATAGGCGGCGCCAGCAACACCAAGTTTGAAGATGTATATGAAAATTGGATCAAGTCCGATGTTTAGAACAGAACCAAGCGTTATCGCATACATTACTCTTTTTGTGTCACCTTCGCCGCGCAGAATTCCATTTGCAACGTTGTTGAACATGAGCAAGGCAATACCAGAAAGAACAATCGTCGCATAGGTCACGGAGAGTTTGTGAACCTCTGCACTCAGGTTGAGAAGTTTGAGGATGTTTTCTATCAGCAAAAGAAAAACCACGGTCATAACGGCGCCGAGGATCAACCCAAGCAGTAGAGAATGGGTCGCTGCTTCGTCCGCCTTTGGTTTATCGTTTCTTCCAATCTGCTGGGATATTACGGCGCTTGCACCTACGGAAATTCCTGCGGCAAAGGAAACAATTACCATGAAGATCGGGAAAAAAACTCCTGTTGAGGCGAGTGCAGCTGGTCCAAGCCCAGCTACCCAGATGCTATCAGCGAGGTTGTAAAATGCTTGGACAAACATAGCCATCATCATGGGTGCGGAAAGTCTGATCAACGCCTTTCTCGGATCTCCAAGGAGTAGTTGAACACCTTTGGTAGTTCGTTCCATTCGCAAAGCTAACCTCCCAAATGAATTCTACCAGTTATACAATAGGAATTAACCCTCTTTGCATGCTCAAACGAATTTCGAAGGCCGAGGATTAAGGGAAAATCGAATTTTAATTTTTTTCTAATCCTCGAATGATTTATAATAAATCAACCTAGAAGAGGAGTGGTAAGTATGAAGAGGTTCGTGCTCGTTGCGATTCTCCTGTTGAGTAGTCTGCTACTGGCACAAGTTCAGCCACTTAAACCACATGTCATTCCGTTCACACCACAACTTCTGACGACGATTAGAGAACAGGACGTGATTGGTCTCTACGGTTCTGTATGGAAGATCTACTGGGATGGTTGGGAAGGCACATTGGTCCTGTCCAAAGGCGGCAAAGGCTACATTGAGGATGCGAATCGGAACAGGTACGATTTGACGTATGTGATTATGAAGAATCCTCAGGATAACATCATGGGGATGACAGGACCTGGGAACACCGGTAAGAGCACTAATCTTGGGCATCGCATAGTCTTTCTTGTCGATTTTGCACAAACACCAACAGATGCGAGAGATGATCAGAGGTTCGACGGCTACTTGTTCACTCAACCCATCGTACAGAAGCAGTACAACAAAAGGGCTATAGCGGGCATCACCTGGTGGGATGAAATACCGTTTGGCTTTTACGCCACCTACTGGTATGATGTTCTACACTAAGCCTTTGAGGAACCTAAAAAGAGGCGGGAGGAATTCCGCCTCTTTTTGTTCTTTCCCGATCTGTTCACCAAATCTTTCTTCTGTAATGGCAGTATGGAACCTTAGCTGTTTTTTCATAATAATCTTGGTGATATTTCTCCGCAAGCCAAAAAGTAGTTGCCTTTTCGATACTTGTTGCCACGCTGTATTTTTTCGAGATTTCTATCTTGAGTCTTTCAGCTATTGACTTTTGGTCTTCGTTTGTGTAGAAGATAACCGATCTATACTGATCCCCAATGTCAGGTCCCTGACCGTCTATTTGTGTGAAATCGTGGATTTCGAAGAAGTATTTTATCAGGTCTTCTTCTGAAACTCCTTTCGTGTCGTAAATCACCTCAACTGTTTCCGCATGACCGGTTTTTTCGTAACAAACTTGTTTGTATGTGGGATTTTTCAGCCATCCACCCATGTATCCAACACGTGTTTTCACAACACCATTAACCTGCTTGAAAAGATGCTGCACTCCCCAGAAACAACCCGCTGCGAAGAAGATTCTATCGATCTTGGGTTTGACACCCTTGGGTAGGAAAACCAGCGAAACTGAGTTAACACAGTGTCGAAGATCTTTTGGTGTGAGTTTTTCTCCTTCAAAAACGTGACCAAGATGCGCTCCACAATTTGAGCAGGTAATCTCCGTTCTGATGCCGTCTGAATCTAAGCTTTTGTGTATTGCGCCTGGTATTTCATCATCAAAGCTCGGCCAACCACAGCCAGATTCGAATTTGTCTTCTGAGCGATACAGAGGTATCCCACAGTTTCTGCAAACATAAATTCCTTCCTCGAAGTGATTCCAATATTTCCCGCTGAACGGTGGTTCAGTTCCCTTTCGGAACAGTACAAACTTTTCAAATTCAGTCAAAGGTTTATCCACGATTTTCACCTCGTTTAAATTTTAGCAAAAAAACATTGTTGCATCATAAACAGCTGTTTATCTTTATGTCCAACGGTCTTCAATTTTCTGCGAAAGATCGTAAAATATCCTTGATGATGTCCATTCTGAATTTGGCTGGAGGTATCTTATGACCAGATTGATCTTCATCACAGTTGCACATATTGTTGGATGGTTGTTGTTATCAGGTTTTAGGTTTTTGAAACCGAAAAAGCTGAACTCAAGGAATGAAAAACTTTCAGTCATCATTCCCGCGAGAAATGAGGAAATCAACATAGGAAAGATCCTGAACTGTCTTCAAAGGCAAAGCACGGTTCCGGAAGAAATAATAGTTGTGGACGACAACTCCTCGGACAACACGGCATCGATTGCGAGGTCCTTTGACAAAGTTAAGGTAGTCTCGCTTAGATCGGACCCGCCTGAAGGATGGATTGGTAAAACCTGGGCTTGTTGGAATGGTTATCTGAACAGTACAGGAGATCTACTGATCTTCTTGGACGCTGATGTAGAGCTAAGGGAAGACGCTTTAGAAACCTTGGTTGCCTACCATCAGCAAGAGAAAGGACTTGTTTCCGTCTGGCCATATCAACGGTTCGAAAGATTTTACGAGCATTTTAACTATGTTTTCAACATAATTGCTGCATGCTCTGCAACTTCCTTTGGACTTTTACCAAAAAGCAAACCTGTTGGAGCTTTTGGACCAGTTGTCGTTACCTCGAAAGCTGACTATGAAAAAACAGGCGGTCACAAGGCGGTAAGTAAGAACGTGGTAGAAGACCTTCAGCTCGGCAAAATTTACCATGAAAACGGATTCAAGCTCACCAATCTATTGGGTGGGTATACAATCAGATTCAGAATGTATCCAGAGGGTTTAGGTCAAATGGTGGAAGGAATCACGAAAAACGTTGCCCTTGGTGCTGGAAAAGCTGGGTTGGTGAACCTGATCGTTCTTTCTGTTTGGATAACGGGTGTTTACTCTTCGATTGCCGCTGTTTTTCAACCTGGATCGTTGTTTTTCTATGGGCTCTATGCTCTTCAGCTTTACTTCATGACAAAGAAAATCGGCGATTACACGGTTTTTGACGCTTTGATCTATCCAGTTCATTTCCTTTTCTTTTTGGTGATCTTTGCTGTTTCTCTTTTCAGAACACTGATCTTAAAGCGGGTGAAATGGAGAGGAAGGTTTATTAAGGTGTAAATGTCATCTGAATTTCCTGATCTCCTCCATCGCCAATATGAATCATCCAAAAAAGAATGTATTCAATTTTTTGCTTTGAAGTTTGCTGAGCGGTACAATAGAGTCAAACAACTCTCTCGTGGGGGTGTTATTGTGAAGAAGCTGGTGTTTGTTTCATTACTTACGCTTGCAGCTACTCTGTTTGGCGCATACTTGAATGTCGCAGTTCTTGGAGAAGTTCGTACGATGAATCCATTCTTGGTTAAGTCTTCAGCAGAAAGGATCGTGGTTGGATATCTTTACGAGACACTTCTAATCCAACGTGAAGGCAACTTAACCGGACGGCTTGCCGAAAGTTGGGAAGTGGACATGAAGGACAACAGCATAGTGTTGAAGCTTGCACAGCGAAAATTCCACGATGGCACACCTGTTACCGCCGACGATGTTGTCTTCTCGTTCAACTACATCCTTCAGAAAAGATTACCACTTGGCCCGATTCTTGCTTTCTTTACAGGAGCAGAAAAGGTTGACGAAAGAACCGTGAAGCTGAGATTCAAAACGATGAACATTTCCATGTTTTCCTTTGCACCGGTGGCGATACCAATTATCCCAAAGCAGATCTGGGAACAGGTAGAAAAGCCACTTGAATTCCCAAACACCTCTAACCCCGTTGGATCGGGAATTTTCAAGTTTTCAAATATGACCCTTCAAAGTGTAACTTTGAATTCAAACTACGATCATTCTGAGGCTCCAAAGCATGTAGAAGGAATTATCTTTCACACAGTGCAGGATGAAACCATGGGGTTTTTGGGGCTGGCAAAAGGCGATTACGACTATCTCTATTGGGACTTAGATCCCATGATTGCAAAGCAAGTTCTTGCTGACCCGAAGAAGTACCCCGACGTTAAGATAGCAGTGACTCAGGGAAACAGCGTTTACGTTCTTTTGTTCAACCACAGAAACGAACCTATGAACGATCCGAATTTCAGAAAGGCTGTGCAGGCAGCAGTTGATTACAAGTCTATAACCGAACGAGTGTTTATTGGCTTTGCCGAACCTGCATCACTCGGTGTAATACCGCCAAGGGCAAGGGCAGTCTTTGACAGTCAGGTTGGCACCGTGTCTCAAAATCTGTCAAAGGCGAGGGAATTTATTTCAAAAGTAAGATATGACAAAAGAACTTTGAAATTGCTTGTCAGCACAGATAAGCAAGCAAATGAGATTGGCGAATACATCAAACAATCGTTGAAAAACATAGGCATTAACGTTGAGCTTGACATCCAAGGACCTGAGGGATTAACAACAAAACTCAAGAAAGCTGACTTCGACATGGCTTTGACTTCATACGCTCTTGGAACGAATCCAGAGATGATTTACTATCATCTTCACTCGTCGAGAGGGCTCATTCAGAACGGGCAAGTTGTTGGTTTCAATTACGGTGGAGTCAACATGGGTGAGCTTGATCAACTGTTGGAGTCAATCTGGATGGCTTTCACGGATCAAGCGAGAATCGATGCTTTTAAGAAACTGCAGGGTTTTCTCAAGGAGGTTGTCCCGGTTGTTCCTATTTGCGTTCCTTCAAGCCTGGAGGCTTACTCGACTAAGAACTTTGAAGGCTGGCTCGTCTTCGACGTCGAAGGTGTCATGAACACTCAAACGCTGATCAACCTCAAGCCAAAGAGGTGAGAGGTTAGTTGAGCTTGTCCTACTTCATACGCAGGCTGATTCTGACTTTTATAACCATTGTTCTTGCGATAACCGTCAGTTTCATTCTCATTAGGGCTCTGCCGGGAAACCCGGCAGAGCGTTTCTATGGAGATCCAAGGATACCCGAAGAAGTCAAGCGGGAAATCAAGGCAGCCTTCGGGTTAGATAGACCCGTGGTTTTTCAGTATGTGATGTTTCTCAAGGAAGCTGTCAAAGGAAACCTTGGAATATCATACACCTACAATCGTCCGGTTGTCTCCGTTGTTCTCGAAAGGCTTCCCTGGACTTTAGTTTTGACGGCAGTTCCAACGATTCTGAGCATGGTTGCTTCACTTCGAATAGGTGTTTACATAGGCTGCAACAGAGGTAAGTTTGTCGACAGACTGACAAGGTATTTTGCATTTGCTCTTCATTCAGTACCTACATTTTGGTTTGCCTTACTGCTGGTGATGTTGCTATCTTACTATCTGGATATCTTTCCCCTTCAGGGCATGTTTGATCCAAAGAGCGCGGGCTTACATAGATTTCTAAGCCTTCTTCACCACGCAACATTACCCTGGATAACCCTTTTCACAATCAGCGTTCCTGGTTTTGCAATCTATGTGAGAAACATGGTTGTGTCAGTTCTAAAGGAGGATTTCATTCGAACGGCCAAAGCCAAAGGACTGAAAGAATCGCACATTAGGACAAGACATATCATGAGGGTGGTGATTGGTCCTTTGTTCTCGATGTTAACGCTTCGCATAGCTGGCATGATCGGCGGGGCTGTTCTCATAGAAACAGTGTTTTCCTGGAAAGGCATGGGACTCTTGGTACTTGAAGCATCGAGAAATTCAGATTATCCGCTTCTTCAAGCAACTGTCATCATCACGATAATCACAACGATCTCTGCAAATTTTCTAGCAGATTTGCTCCAAGCTACTTTCGATCCGAGGGTGAGGTTTGAATGAAGAAGAAAAAGAGATTTTTCCACCAGATCTTTCATTCCTTCGAAGCGAGTATCGGCATAGTTATTCTAAGTGTATTTGTAATCTTCGCTATTTTTGCTCCACTTGTTGCTCCATACGATCCCTACGATGTCACACAGAGAGGATTTCCTTTGACGGCTCCCTGTAAAGAACATCTTCTTGGTACAGATGGTTTCGGAGTGGACATTCTGAGCCAGATCATCTACGGTGCACGTGTATCGCTCAGCATCGGTGCTATAGCCGCACTTGGTGTAACGATCCTGGGTGCGTTTGTTGGTGCTCTTGCAGCTGGTTTCGGCAGCGGTGTCGATATGATCTTGATGAGAGTTGTTGATTTTGTGATGGTTCTTCCTGGTTTACCGATGATGATAATGATCTTGACTTACGTTGGGAGCAGTTTTTTCGTTCTTGCTCTTATCATGGTGATCTTCGGTTGGGCTGGTATCTCACGAGTTGTAAGAGCCGTGATGCTTGCTGAAAAAAGCCGCGGCTATGTTGAATCGGCAAAGGTAAGCGGAGCTTCAAGATGGTACATAGTCTTCAAGCATTTGCTTCCGTCTGCGTATCCTGTTTTGTTCGTCAACGCTTCGTTCACTGCTGCCGGTTCTATTCTTGCTGAGGCAGGTCTTGCATTCCTTGGTTTTGGAGATCCAAAACTAATGTCCTGGGGTAAGATGCTCAATTTTGCGAGAACTTACAACGCAATACTTCTCGGTGCTTGGTGGTGGATCGTTTTTCCGGGCCTTGCTGTGTTTCTCACGGCTTTCTCTATAATGTCGATCGGGATAGCTGCTGAAAAAATCCTCAACCCAAGGTTGAGAGAAAGGGAGGAATGAAGATGATCAAGTTTGAAAATGGAAAACTTGTTTTCCAGATCGATGGGCAAATCGTTGAGTACGAACCGAAACAACTTGATGAAGTCTTCTTCAACTGGCAGCTGAACACCAGATTGAAGAGTCTTAAGATATTCATCGGGGAAGAAAAAGGTGTGCCGAATTTTTCTCCGCATACGGTTGTCATGTCAACTAAGAACATTTCAAAGGATTTTGAGATCAATTCCTGTGTCAAGGGACTTGGATTGGTTCCAAAATCGGAGTTTCTTGAACCGCTTACAAAAAAGGCAATTGAGCTGATAGAAAAGGCAAGACAGATAGGCGTTAACGAAACCTTCAAAGAGAGAGTTCAATTTCTGATAGATCTATACAGCAATCCAGACTATTTCGATAGGAGATTTCTCTCAAGCGTAGAGATGTACTACAAGAAAACTTACGAAAACATCTCGAAGGATCCAAGGTCAACACTTCTGTTTTACGATCAGATGAGTGGTTACAGCGTCATGTTCAACGTGATTGCAGAACTTGTGGAAAATACCGATCCTTTCTACAAGTACGTCATGGCAGTACACGATTTGTTCCACATACCAAAGGGTTCTTCTGCCAAGCTTGACAGGTACAAGTACGCGTACAGATTCTGGCCAGTAGAATGCTACGACAAAACTCCTGGACCAAATGCGAGCACAAAGGTTTTTTAGAACGATCACAAGCCAGGAGCTGCTGTAGACAAGGCAACTCTACGGATCCTTTTCATTTCAGCTGTTATGACACACTATTTGCAAGATCACTTGCCATGTTCGATCTGGATCTTCTGGGGCAATATGGCTCATGTGCTTGCAAGCATACACTCCCCAGAAAAGGACGTGCCGTATACCGAGAGATTTGATGATCTGAAAACCGTCTTTCAGTTCCTCTTCCCTCCCCTTTGGGACTCTGAAACCTTGTATCCAAATGTGGCTGGTCTTGTTGTATTTTTCAGAAAGCTCTTTGATTCTTTCTGTCGTTTCACTGACGAAAGGTTCCATAGGTAAATTGAAAGCCATCCAGTATGGATCGGTGCCTATATCGTCAATTGTTTCAAGTTTTGCCAAACTTTCGAAGTCTTTTATTCCGAATAAATCTGTCTCCTTCGGCAAGAAACAGATGACGTTCTCTAAGCCTTTCTCTTTTGCATATGAACTCATTTCAGCGAAAAACTGAAAGGCTGTTTCATGGCGAAAATCTGACACATCTTGGTTGTAAACTTCGGGTATTTCATAACCATACTGGCTTTTGAAAGCTTCCTTACACTTTTCGCATCTACAGGTCCAGACAGATGGAAAATTGCTGTATGGGTATGGTATATAAAAGTGAGGTTCATCCCAAAATATCGCATCAAATCCCGCTTCCTTAACTGCGTCGATCCACTGTTTCATGTAGTCTTTGAACTTTTCTGAACGAAAACAGACAGAACCTTTCCTTTTCCCATCGTTTCCGACTTGAGCTTCCTCCATGTTCCTTTGAAGAAATCCGCTGAAAGCTTCTCCACCAAAGACCCCACCCCATCCCCAGGGATCTGCCCAGATTTCAAAACCGAGCTGTTTGCTGATCTGGGCTATCTCTCTCATTGTCTCTCTGTAGAACTGAAAGTCATTTTCACTGTAGGTGTGAACAATTGTTTTGAAACCGGCAGATTTCAACTTGAGTAAATCTTCTTTCACATACCAAGGCATTCTGTTTCCAAAATAACTGATCCCGAAATTCACTTAACAGCCTCCTCTCGAATGTCAATCCTAACCGTTGACAAGAATTTGACAACCTCTTGATAACTCGGTATCGAGCTCTGAGCACCCATTCTGGTGACACTTATCGCGGCAGCTGCTGACGCAAATATCAGCGATTTTCGTACGTCTTTGCTCCTCTCAAACTCAGCTGCGAAGGCTCCGTTGAAAACATCACCGGCTGCAGTTGTGTCAACAGCTTGAACCGTAAAGGCAGGAACTTCAAATTGTCCCAAGTCTCCCACAAAAAGGCAACCTTTCTCGCCAAGTTTGAGAAGGACATTTTTGCAACCTAAACCCAGCAGTCTCTCCACTAGCTTTTCTGTTTTAGTTTCCCCAGTCAAAGTCTGTGCCTCAACTTCATTTGGTGTGATGATATCCACAAACTTGAAGATTTCTCTGTCTATGCCGTCTGCGGGCGCTGGGTCGAAGATGACCAGTTTTCCATTCTGTTTGAACAACCTTGCTGCTTCGTAGGTTGTTTCAAATGGTATTTCATTCTGCAAGAGCACCACATTGCACTTAAGAAGCTCTCTTGCGTATAGTTGAAGAACAGTTGGTGTTAGTAAACCATATGAACCTGGATAGATTATGATTCGATTTTTTCCATCAACAGTAACTTCGATCAACGCAAAGCCGTTCGGGGCGTTAACTGTTTGAATACCGTCTTTCAAACCGGCTTCCATGAGTTTTTCTCTCACAAACTGCCCGTTGGAATCATTCCCAGTGCATGTCAAGAAATAAACATCTGCTCCCGATTTTTTGCAAGCCACTGCTTGGTTTGCACCCTTTCCACCGCTGAAACGTTCAAAAGAAAGGCAGGTCTGAGTTTCACCTGGTTTTGTGAAATCCTTTACCTTCACAACAAGGTCGATGTTTGCACTTCCGACAACGGCTATCAAGGTATCTCCTCCCCAATGAGATTGTAACATTCAAGATGAAAAATTCCCACCCGATAGAGGTTAACAACGATCTTCTGAATAGTCTTTTAGGCAGAAGAAAGCTTTGAAAAGTCTGTACTTGACCGAATGTCTATCAACATGGTATAAATGTATAAACAAGCATAGTAAATCATATGATGCTCATTCTGAAAAAAACCCTATGCTGCTGTGAGGAGGGATTCTTATGAAAAGAGTGCTGGTGGTATTGTTGCTGGTTCTGGTAATTGTCAGCGTCTTGGCCAGTGAACTTACTATGATACTCTCAGTCACAGGTCCTCATCCCAGGAATTTCAACCCATATTTATCGACAGGTCCTGGTCCCAACTACGCCGCAGCTGGATTCATTTATGAAACACTTTACTATGTCAACAACTACACCGGTGAATTTATCCCGTGGCTTGCAACCAACTACAAATGGAGTGAGGATTTCAAAGCCTTGACTCTTGAAATTAGACAAGCTGTTAAATGGTCTGACGGCGTGCCATTTTCAGTCGATGACGTTTTATTCACGTATGAAATGTTGAAAAGGTTTCCTGCGTTGGATGTCACCGGTGTGTGGAGAGCCGGTTTAACTGCTGTTGAAAAAGTCGATGGTAAAACGGTAAGATTCATTCTTTCGGATGTTAACACACTATTTTTGTACAACTTGTTCGGAGTCTATATCGTTCCAAAACACATTTGGGAAAAAGTCGAAGATCCATCAAAGTTTGCAAACGAAGAACCAGTTGGAACAGGTGCCTATCTTTTAGAAAGCTTCACACCTCAGGTTTTTGTCCTGAAGAAAAATCCTAACTACTGGCAAGCTGAAAAGATCAAGGTCGAGAAGATCAGGGTTCCTGCCTTCAGTGGTAACGAGTCAGCTCAACTTGCGGTTGCAAACGGCGAAGTCGACTGGGCTGGGATAAATTATCCTCGCATCGAAAACATTCCGAATCCGGATATCAAGTACTGGTTTGTCGGAGGTAACCCTGTTTTTGTGTTCTTCAACCTCGAAAGAGCTCCCTTCAACGATGCAAAGTTCAGGAAAGCTATAGCACACGCGATTGATACAGATCAGTTGATCAGAATAGCCATGACTAACTATGCCGTTAGGATAAATCCTGTTGGGATCAAGGACGGATATTCGTACCTGATCAGTGAAAAGCTCAAGAACAAATGGTGGACATACAATCCCCAGGAAACAGCGAAGATGCTTGAACAACTTGGTTACAAGAAGGGTAAAGATGGAATCTACGAGAAGGATGGAAAGAAACTATCGTACGAAATCATAGTGCCTGCTGGTTGGACCGACTGGATAGCGGTTTGTGAACTTGTTTCTCAGCAGCTGAAAAAGATCGGTGTTGAGTTCAAAACAACTCCTATTGACTTTGGGCAATACCTTGATATGATCAGGAACAAGAATTTTGACGTGGCTTTGAGCTGGGCAAACTACGGTGCAAATCCATATATCTTCTACGATAACTTTCTTAACTCTTCCAACGCTTACAAAGGCAGCAACAGGGGTGGATGGATTGACAAAGAAACAGATGAGCTGTTGGCAAAGATAAAGCTCACTGATGATCTTACAGCCAGAAAAGTCATAATGGAAAGACTGCAGGAAATAGTTCTTGACAATGTTCCTGCTGTGCCTTTGTTCTACAATCCAGTTTGGTTCATCTATTCTGAAAAGAATTTCACAGGTTGGCCAAATGCGAACAACGCATTTGTTGAGCCAAGAACGCCTGGTATGGACAAGATATACCTTGTTATGAGGTTGACACCAAAGAAGTGATTGAAGATTTCCTTTGTTAACAGCCTCAGCCCGCACGGGCTGAGGTTTTGATAAGGAGAGGATCTTTGTGAAGTACTTTCTTCAAAGGATGCTGTTCTATCTCTTCACACTGTTTGTGGCCATCACTTTGAATTTCCTAATTCCTCGCTTGATGCCTGGTGATCCCGCCGAGAGAATACTGTCAAGGTATGAAGCCGATCCAAATGCGGTTGCCGCTATGAAGATAGCCCTTGGAATAGAAACTGACAGGCCGTTGCTTGAACAATACTTTGAATACGTGCGGAACACTCTAACGGGAAACTTTGGGTTATCCTATGTTTATTATCCAATCAAGGTCGAGAAGGTCATCTCAACAGCCCTACCTTGGACAGTTGGACTTGTTGGAATAGCCACAGTGATAAGTTTCATAATTGGAACCCTGTTAGGGGTGTACGCCGGTTGGAATCGTGAGAAGGGCTCTGGAATTGGTCTACTGATGATTTCGATACTTTTGAGATCTATACCGTACTTTTGGCTTGCGATGCTGATGGTTTATGTCTTCGGCTTCAAATTGAAATGGTTTCCAATCTCCGGTGCTTACTCAACAAGGCATGTTTTGGAGGGGTTCGAGTTTGTTAAGAACGTTCTTTACCATGGCTTTTTGCCTGGCGTTACCTTGATCATAGCCTCCCTTGGTGGATGGATACTGACAATGAGAAACAACATGGTTGCAATCCTGTCTGAGGATTTTGTCCTGCTTGCGGAGGCCAAAGGTTTGAAGAAGAGGGATATTCTGCTCAAATATGCTGCGAGGAATGCCATACTGCCGAGCTTTACGGCTTTTGGATTGTCACTGGGCTTTGTCGTCAGCGGAGCGCTTCTAACCGAAATAGTATTCTCCTACCCTGGAATAGGGTTCACCCTGTACAGAGCTGTTATAGGTCAAGATTATCCCTTGATACAGGCTCTTTTTCTGATAATCTCCGTTTCGGTTCTAACGGCAAATCTGGTAGTTGATCTTACATACGGGTTCCTTGACCCGCGAGTGAGAGTATGAGCTTGGAGGGTGAGTGATGAAAAAACTCTACGTTGCCTTAACGATATTGATAGTTCATCTCATAGTAGCCATCTTTGCAGATTTTATAGCGCCGTTTTCCCCGAGCGAGATCGTTGATCTCCCCTACCAACCTCCTTCAAAGGAGCACATTTTGGGAACCGACAGACTGGGAAGAGATATTTTCTCGCAGTTGATACACGGTTCAAGACTTTCGATACTCATAGGAGTTTCTGTTGGAGCGCTCATGACACTTCTCTCGACCGTTATAGGCATGGCTGCTGGTTATTACGGTGGAGTAGTTGACAGGGTACTTTCGACGCTGACCGATGTTTTTCTTGTAATACCTGGTCTACCATTGATGATAGTAATATCCGCGTACGTTAAGGTTCGAGGACCACTTGTGGTGGTATTGGTCATTGCGTTGACAAGTTGGGGTGGTGGGGCAAGGATAATAAGATCGCAGGTTCTCTCGTTGAAGAACAGAGATTTTGTCGCGGCCTTGAAGTCCATAGGTGAAAGCAATTTGAGAATAATGTTTTTTGAGATGTTCCCAAACATGTTCTCGCTGATAGCCGCAAACTTTTTTTCGGCAGTACTCTACGGGATCCTTGGAGAGGCTTCACTTTCGTTTCTTGGGTTAAGCGACGTAAGCAAGATAACTTGGGGAACCATGCTTTACTGGGCGCAGTCCGCGAACGCCCTTTTGAACGGCATGTGGTACTGGGTTCTCGCGCCGGGTGTGGCTATCGCAAGTCTTGGGGCAGCGTTTGCCTTGTTGAATTTTTACGTTGACGAACTAACCAATCCCAGGTTGCGCAGATCTTGAGGTGGTTTAATGGCTGAAGAAGTGTTGCTTGAAGTTCGCGATCTAAACGCTGGGTACTTTAAGGGAAAGAAATTCTACCATGCGGTGCGAGGTTGTTCTTTTAATGTTTATAAGAACGATTTTCTCGGTATAGCCGGTGAATCTGGATGTGGAAAATCAACCCTTGCTTTAGCTATCCTAAGACTCCTAAGATCACCGGGAAAGATTCTATCCGGCAAGGTAAATCTGGAAGGTATAAACCTGCTTGAACTAGCTGAAGAAGAGTTACGAAAAAAAAGATGGGTTGAATTCTCGCTCGTCACTCAAAGCTCAATGAACTCGTTGAACCCAGTGCTCAAAATTAAAGATCAGCTTCTCGATGTATATCTTGAACACAGCGGGAATAAAGACGTGCAAAAGGCAAACCAAAGACTGCTTGAAGTTATGAAATTGGTAAACATAGACCCTAAGTTCCTGGATTCATATCCCCACCAACTCTCTGGTGGTATGCGCCAAAGGATAGTTATAGCAATGGCTTTGCTCTTCGCGCCAAAATTGGTGGTTCTCGATGAACCCACCACCGCTTTGGATGTGATCGTACAAAGAGCCATAATAGAGGAGTTTCAGGAACTCTTTGAAAGGGTAAAGTTCTCGGCCATTCTCATAACACACGATATATCCCTGCTTTTTGAAATCACAAAGCACATTGCGATAATGTACGCTGGACAGATAGTGGAGTACGGACGGTCACGGGAAATTCTTGACGATCCCAAGCATCCCTATACAAAGGCTCTGCTGCAGGCTATTCCACGTATCTATAGTGAACTGAAAGAGTACAAGAGCATACCGGGTAGACCCCCAGACTTGTCAAGAGAATTTGCTGGCTGCTCGTTCGCTGATAGATGTGAATATGCATTTGAAAAGTGCAAAAAAGAGCAACCGAAAGAAACAGAAGTCTTCGAAAATGGTGGGTGGGTAAGATGTCATCTGTACTCGAAGTAAAGAATGTCGAAAAAACTTTCACGATACGGAAGGGGTTTAAGACATTCAAAGTAAAGGCTCTCAGAGGTGTTGATCTCACTCTGTCAGAAGGTGAAATAGTCTCAGTGGTCGGCGAAAGCGGATCTGGAAAGACAACCCTCCTGAGAGTAATCGGACGGTTGTATAGCGAAGATAGTGGACAAGTGTACCTATTTGGTTCGCCTTTGCCAAAGAAATTCAAGAGGAAAGACGAACTGGATTTCAGAAAGAAGGTTCAAATAGTTTTCCAAGATCCCTTTTCTTCGATGAATCCAGTAAAGAAGGTAAAGCACATCCTTGAAAGACCTCTTAAGATCCACGGCGTGAAAGAGAAAGAAAAAGTGATACAAAGGATTCAAGAAGCCTTGCAAGATGTGGAGCTTTCTCCACCCGAAATTTTCTTTGACAAGTTTCCCCATGAACTCTCCGGAGGGCAAAGACAAAGAGTTGCTTTCGCCCGTTCGATAATCACAAAACCAAGGATAATTCTTGCCGACGAACCAACTTCCATGCTGGATGTCTCGATAAAATCCAGCATACTAAACCTGATGCTCAAACTCAGGGAAGAACACGGTATAGCCTTTATTCACGTAACTCATGATCTGGCTTCAGCAAGGTACATTTCCGATAGAATAGTCGTCATGTACGCCGGTATGGTTTTGGAAGAAGGCGATGCACTGGAAATAGTCAGTGAACCGTTGCATCCGTACACTCAATTGTTGTTAAGTGCGTTCCCGGATCCAAAAGCACAGCGCAAAAAGCTGGGAAATCTTGGAGAGCCACCGAGTTTGATAAATCCTCCTCCTGGCTGTCCGTTTGAACCAAGATGCGGCTACAAGCAGCAAAGATGCAAAAATCCCGTTGAGTTGAACAAGGTTGACGACCGAATGGTCAGGTGCGTTCTGTACGAACGTTGAAATTCGTTTCGCTTTGCCGTCAATGCTTCTACAAACTGGGAGTTACCCAATTTGTTGCTACAGACCTGCATCAGTTCCCATTCAAACGGTTGCAAAGAATCATGGTACATGCTATAATGTTACCAAACTTCTTTCAGAGGGGGGAGCTTTATGTTCAAAAAATTTCTAGTACTAATGCTGGTCATGACAATGGTTCTCACAGGTTATGCGAAAACACCAAAGGACACGTTGGTCATCGCCGCCACAACCCAAATCTTCATCACACTGGATCCTGCCGTTTGCTATGAAACTTTTGCGTCCGCAGTGGTTACGGCAGCCTATGCGGGTTTGACGAAATTAGAAGCTGCTGGAGATGTTATCAAGGCTGTTCCGGACCTTGCTGAAAGTTGGGATGTAGTTGAGCAAGGTGATAAGTTGGTCTGGACGTTTAAGCTGAGAAAAGGGCTTGTGTTCTCCAACGGAGATCCACTTACGGCTGAAGATGTTGTCTTTTCCTTCAAGCGTGTGTTGTTGATCAACAAATCACCGGTGTGGTTGTTCAACGAACTCGGGCTTACAAAGGAGAACATGGAAGAGACAATCGTCGCAGCCGATCCTCAAACGGTTGTGCTTAAGACGAAGATTTTGGCAAAGAACATAGTTCTTTCCGTCATAGCTCCACCATGGGGAGGTATAGTTAACAAGAAAGTTGTGCTTGCCAATGAAAAGGACGGAGATTTGGGACAGGCCTTCTTGCTTGACAAATCTCCAGGTACAGGTGCAGGACCGTACACCATTGTTGAGTGGAAGAGGAACGAGCATGTGATACTCCAGTCTAACCCCAAATACTGGGCAGGAGAGCCACCAATCAAGAGAATCATAATCCGGGATGTACCAGAAGAGACAAACAGGTTTCTCTTAGTTCAAAAGGGAGATGTCGATGTCGCATGGGGTGTGACGACTGAACAGGCAGCTCAACTGAGGGAAACAAAGCCAAAGGGAATCAGACTTGTGACAACACCGGGACAGTCGAACGAATATCTTGCGATGAACGTTGGGTGGGGTCCGTTCAAAGATGCACGAGTTAGACAGGCGATTAGATATGCCATTGATTACGACGCTATAATCAACTCAGTTATGAGAGGTTTTGCGGTTCTGAATCAGAATTTCATGCCGATAGGGTATTTTGGGTACATAGAGCTGAATCCATTCAAACGAGACGTCCAAAAAGCCAAACAACTCCTAGCTGAAGCTGGCTATCCGGATGGCTTTGAGGTTGAATTGTTGACAAATCCAACAGAGATTAGACAAAACGAGGCGATAATCATCCAGGCAAACCTTGCTGAGATAGGCATCAAAGCCAACATTACGTTGATGCCGGCCTCTGAAATGTACGCCAAGTACAGACAGCAGGGGCATCAAATGATCCTGGCAGGATGGGGCATAGATTATCCGGATCCTGATGCTCTTGCCAAACCCTTTGCAAATTACAGAGTCAGACAGCTTGCTTGGAGGAACATGTGGTACGATGATTATGCAGCAGACCTCGCTGCCAAAGCCGGAGCAGAGCTCGATGATCAAAAACGTTTGCAGCTCTATAAGGAACTTCAAGAGTACTGGATAAACAACAGTCCATTTGCTATGTTGTATCAACCGATACAATTCTGGGTTGTCAGCGACGACGTTGTGGGCTTTGAGCAAGCTTGTCAAGGTTACACATTGGTCTTTGATTTCACAAAGATATCAAAGAAGTGATAGCCCTGATTATTTCTTCAACAAAGGAAGGCCGAACATCGGCCTTCCTTTCAAATTAAAGAATGGAGGATTTTGCTCAAGATGAGACTGTCCTCTTTCATACTTAGAAGATTGTTGTTGATGGTTTTTGTTGTATTTGGTGTCTCTGTTTTTGTGTTTGTCATAGCAAAGGTCATACCAGCTGACCCAGTTGGGGCTATACTTGGTGGTAACGCACCGATAGACCTTGTCGAAGATTTGAAGAGAAGACTTGGGCTTGATAAACCTCTTATCCTTCAGTTTCTAGATTACATGTCAGGCTTGCTTAGAGGTAGTCTTGGTGTCTCGTTGAAATCCAACAGACCAGTTACGAAAGACATCGCAGAATTTTTCCCAGCCACTTTGGAGCTGGCAATCTCGGCCACATTGTTATCAATCGTTCTCGGTATGACCCTCGGAATCCTTTCAGCCGTTCACAGGAACAAATTCATTGATCACTTTTCAAGAATATTCTCTATCCTTGGTGTTTCAATGCCCGTGTTCTGGACCGGTTTGATTTTGCTACTTTTGTTTTACTTCCGCCTTGGATGGTTACCTGGTGGGGGTAGATTAGGGTTGTTAACGCCACCACCAACTCGTTATACAGGGTTACTGATTCTCGATTCTCTGCTAAGTGGCAATTTTGAAGCCCTCAAAGATGCCGTCGCTCATTTGGTATTGCCTTCGATTGTACTTGGCTATTCTGCAACGGCTTCGATAGCCAGGATAACTCGTTCCAGTATGCTGGATGTGCTCAGACAAGATTTCATAAGAACTGCCAAAGCGAAGGGAATCGGTTCGAGACTGGTCATATACAGGCATGCACTGAGAAATGCGTTGATACCGGTTGTAACAATCATTGGCTTGACCTTCGGAGGATTGTTAGAAGGAGCTGTTCTCACTGAAACAATC
>FWWM01002859.1_pt1 | contig 25141 bp, 24 predicted proteins | sample 2228351 | NCBI WGS metagenome assembly FWWM01 (sample SAMEA103939774, study PRJEB20133) | metagenome
ATATTAGAGAAATTGGAAATATGTATTGTCTAAAAATGGAAAAGTTTGGGAATAAACTGTTGAGGTCGTCGTAGTTTTTGATTTTCCTAATATTCAGAAACGAATAGGATTTGTCGCCTTTGTGGTAGGTGATTAGTTGTGCTTCGAGCAGTTTCAGAAACAAAATTCTGTTTATCCAGGTAATAACCAGCTCCAGGGCTACATTGAACAAACGCTCTTCATAAGTTTTTCCGTATTGAGAAGGATTGTTCAGCCGGTTGATTTTATCCAAACTGTCGAGCTGAATGATGGCATTTTCAATCAAAGTTCCGGAGAATCGTTCGCCCTTTTTGTTACGTTCAATGATTTTTTTGCTTCCTTGTTTGGTTTCTGTAAGGCCGATGATGTGCAGTAATTCGCTGTAAAAGCCCTTGTCGAGGCTGTTGCTGTCGTTAACAAAAGGGAGTTTTAAAAGATGTTCCGGCGACAAGATCTTAAACAGGGCGATCAATTTATGGTCGTCTGCCTTGTCGTTGTTTCTCAAAGGGCTTTGGTAGTCCTGCAAGTTGAAATAGGTGAATTCGATTTCGGACGAGATATCTGCAATAAACGGTTCGGCAATTTGTTTGTAAAAAAATTCGGTTTTGGTTTCGGTCAATCTGCCACCTTCAAAGTCCTGAAATTGTTTTACAATTTTTTTGTTTTGGGCAAAAAGCCGCTCGAAAGCAGCGTCAAAAATAAACCATTCGTTGATGTTGGTGATGATCAAGTGTTTTAGTTCGAGGTTTTTGAGGGTAATTCTTTCACGCAGGTAATAAAGCATCAATTCATGAAAGGCCTTTGCATTCAGATTTTCTTTAGTAACCATTTCAGATTTGTTGGCAGGTTTTTTGGCTTCGATAATTACACCAACCGTGCTGGTTGCTTTAGAATCGTTGTGGATAACCAGGTCGTTTCGTCCTTTGGTATTGATAAAATAATTGGGATCGTAATAGGTTTTTTTCAAAAAATCGCTGACAAGGTTTTTATGAAATTCTTCGGATTCGCTCTCATTGATGCTGTCAAGAAGTTGAATTAGATTGGCTTTAAATTTTTCGATATCCCTTCTGTTGGGTTTCACTTTCAGATAGGCCTTGTTAAGCGCCTGTCTTGGTTTTAATATCCTTAAATCCATTTACTTCCGGTGTTTCTTATAGTTCTTATTTTTAAAAAATAACATTTCATATTGTGCGGCAAAAATTATTTGAAAATGTAAGACACAGGCAAGCCTCTTTCTTTCCTTGGTTTGACACAAAATACCAACCATTAACAACCATGAACAAAAGTAGATATTTTTCCGGATAATCCGTTTTCAGGTGGCGGGTTTCTTTTGTTTTTTAAAAAAAGTAAAAAACGTTTATCCTTATGGATTGATCCGGTCTTTTTGTGAATAAGTCAGATGCATGCGTCTGTCAGACATTGCACCATATGCCGCATTTGTCCACAATTGCCCTCTATGGAAGCATCCTGCAACGTTTATTAGCCTGAAAAGGAAAAAATCCGGCTTTTTCACATGAAAGGTAATTCTTCAGAATAAAATAGTTGCTTAAATTCATTGTTGTCAAAAAGAATAAAAATTATTATAACAAAGAAATTTCCGGAAAAAATTTTCTTTCAATATATTTACACACAAATGGAGGAAGCCGAAAATCCAATATGAAAGAGTAGGCATAATCTAAAAAACATACTTATGAAAAAACTTTCAAAAATTTTATTGGCATTCACGCTATTGGCTTTTATGTCTTGCAGCAAAAACGAAAAAGACGAAACCGGCGAAGCCGGAGAAAATTTACAAGAAGAAATGCAGGATGTCAAAGAGGCTGCTGAAAATTACGGAGAAGAAAAATGGAGCCGGGTGAAAGAAGAGTTTAATGAATGGAAAAACAAACTGAACGAACAGTTGGAGTCAGCACGGTCTAAATTTAATGCCCTGAAAGAGGAGTCAAAAGAAAAATATAAAGAAAAGCCGGCTCAATTAGAACAAAAGAAAAAAGAATTGGATGCAAAAATGGATCAATTTAGTGACGCTGAAGAAGATAAAAAAGAAGAATTAAAAAACGAAATCGACCAAATGAAAAAAGCTTTGGAAGAAAGCATCCGCGAATTTGAAAAAGAAATGGAAAAAGACAATGAAAATAAATAAACATCATACTTCACAAGTTATGCCCAAGTTACGCTTGGGCTTTTTTATTTACAAAAAATGAAAGTTTTATGGAAGAACAAATAAACGAATCTGTTTCAAAATTATCTGATAAGTTATCCGGATGGTTTGATGCCATCGTGCTAAATCTGCAAAATTTTTTAATAGCCGTCATTGTATTTGTATTTTGTTTTTGGCTGTCAAGAAACCTTGAATCATTAACCAATCGTTTTTTAAAAAAATATATTCGACAACCTTCTGTGAGGGGTTTAATTTCTAATGTATTATCCATCGTATTGATAATGCTTGGTTTAATACTTGCCTTGGCGGTATTAAATTTAGACGGAGTATTGAAATCGTTGCTTGCAGGTGCCGGAATAGCCGGTTTGGCCATTAGTTTGGCATTGCAAGGAACTTTGTCGAATGTGTTTTCGGGATTATATCTGGCAATCAAAGACGAAATAAAAGTAGGCGATTGGGTAGAAACCAATGGTTATGCCGGTAAAGTTGTTGAAATAGGACTGAGAAATACAAAAATAAAAGAGGCGGATAATAATATAGTGGTTATTCCAAATAAAATGATTGTGGATAATCCTTTTAAAAATCATGGATTGACCGAAAGAATACGTTCTACGGTGACATGTGGGGTCGGATATGAATCAGATTTAAAGAAAGTAAAAGAAATAACCATAAATGCCATAAAAGAGTTATTTCCACCTGCAGAAGGTGAAAATATCGAATTTTATTATACAGAATTTGCCGACAGTTCGATTAATTTCATGGTGCGTTTTTGGGTTGACGGAAAAGAAAAACTCACGGCATTGGAAGTAAAAAGTATGGCAATCATGAAAATAAAAGAAGTTTTTGACCGGCATGACATTAATATACCTTTCCCTATACGTACGCTTATACAACAAAATTCTTAAAAGGAATAAGTTTAAGTTGAAACACTAAACAGATATGGACAAAAAGAAAATTGGTCTGGCTTTAAGTGGCGGTTCGGTGCTTGGTGCGGCACATATCGGATCATTAAGAGCACTTGAAGAAAATGGGATTCGACCTGATTTTATAGCCGGCACAAGCATAGGAGCGTTTGTTGGGGCATTTTATGCATTTGGATTTTCTTGCGATGAAATAGAAAAAATTGCGTTGGAATTCAAATGGCTCGATATCGTGGATTTGTCTCTTTCGAAATATGCATTGTTGTCAAACGGCAAAATGGAAAAACTAATCAAAAAGCATCTTGGCGACAGGCAGATAGAAGAAGCTAAAATTCCGTTGGCAATTGTGGCCACAGACATTGCCAAAGGGAAAAAAGTAGTTTTTAAAAAAGGCCCTGTGTCAAAAGCCGTGATGGCGAGCACTTGCATTCCGGGCATTTTCAAACCGGTGGAGATAGAAAAGAAGGTGTTGGTGGACGGAGGTGTTTTGGAAAATTTACCTGTGAAAACTGTCAAGAAAATGGGGGCAGAGCATATTATTGCCATCGATTTGAATGCCAAACATAAATTCAAAAAACCGGGGCATATTTTGGATGTGATTATTGCCAGTTTTCATTTGCTTATGAAAAACTCTACCATGATGCAGTCAAAGTTGGCAGATTGGAACATCACTCCGGATCTGTCGCGGTTTAATTACATTGATTCGTCGCAAATTCCCGATTTGATCAAGAAAGGTTATGAAGATACCCGGAAATTTTTGGAACAGGTGAAAAATCCATCCCCGGCAAAAACTTGACCATACGGCATGTTAGTTTTTTAACCTGAAAAGGAAAAACATCTTGGCAATGATTAAACCATAAAAAACCCGGATATTTATCCGGGTTTTTTCTTGATGTTTGAAAAAGAAATTTGTCTATTTATTAAGCGGTAGTGCCGGATTTGGTTGTAATGGGCACTTTGGTTTCAGAGATGGCCTTAAAACCTCCTTCAATCTCGGAGAAATTGCGGTAACCCCTCGACAATAAGATGCTTGCAGCAATCATGCTTCTGTAGCCACCGGCACAATGAAGGTAAAAATGTTTTTCGGGGTTGATATCTCTGATCCATTCGTTGATTTCGGCCAAAGGTTTGTTTTCGGCGCCTTCTACATGACCTAAACGGTATTCTGAGGGTTTTCTCACGTCATAAACAATCGATTCTCCGGGTTTGAATTCTTGGGCAAATTGTTGAGCCGTTATACGGTTGACTTTGTCAATTTCTTTGCCTGCTTTTTTCCAAGCTTCAAACCCGCCATCTAGATGTCCGAGCACGTTGTCAAAACCTACGCGGCTTAAGCGCACAACCGATTCTTCTTCTTTGCCCGGTTCGGTAACAAGCAAGATAGGATGTTTTACATCCACAATCAACGTTCCCACCCAGGGGGCAAAATCACCATTGAGTCCGATATTTATCGAATTTGGAATAAATCCTTTGGCAAAATCTTCAGCTTTTCTGGTGTCCAAAATTACCGGTCTGACACTTTCGGCCACGGTTTCAAATTCTTCCACACTCAATTTACGCATACCTTGATTTATCACTTCATCAACACTTGAGTAGCCTTTTTTGTTCATTTCAACGTTATATTTAAAATATCCGGGAGGCTCAGGCAGACCATCCAATACGGCTTCAATAAAGGCCTCTTTGCTTGGCTGGTTGAGGGCATAATTTACTTTTTTCTGATTGCCCAGAGTGTCGTAAGTTATACTCATCATGTTTTTGCCGCAAGCCGATCCGGCTCCATGGGCAGGATAAATGATAATATCGTCGGGCAAGGGTAAAATTTTGTTGTAAATGCTGTCATATAGCCACCCGGCCAGTTCTTCTTTAGAACGTTGTGTTACGCCTTGTGCCAGATCGGGGCGGCCCACGTCACCCAAAAACAAAGTGTCGCCGGTAAACAAAGCTTTTTCTTTACCGTTTTCGTCGATCAACAAATAACAAACACTTTCGGGAGTGTGCCCCGGAGTGTGAATTACTTTTATTTTCACTTGTCCGATTTCAAAAATTTGGCCATCCTGTGCTTTAATACAATCAAACTCACAGGCGGCTCCGGGTCCATAAACAATGGGTGCACCGGTTTTTTTGCCAAGGTCCAAATGACCGCTCACAAAATCGGCGTGAAAATGAGTTTCGAAAATGTACTTAAGTTTTACATTGTCTTTTTCTAATCTTTCTAGATACGGTTTGGTTTCGCGAAGCGGATCAATGATGGCAGCTTCGTTGCCTGAAACAATATAATATGCTCCTTGAGCCAGGCAACCCGTCCAAATTTGTTCGATTTTCATAGTTTTAATTTTTTTAATGTTTATAGCAAAGATAGGAATAGATTAAACAATAATTTGTAACTACGGTTACAAAGAATTCATAAAAAATCAAAAAAAGGCCTCTTTGGCAATCATAAACAATCCCAGAATCAACACAAACCAACCAAAAGCCGGTTTGAGATGCTTGGAAGGAATTTTATTGGCCAGAGCTTTGCCTATTAAAATTCCTGCAATGGCAATAGCTGTAACACTCAACAAAAACACCCAATCAAACGCTAAAAGATTGGGTTCGCCAAGCAGTCCTGTCAATGATTTTATGGCAATGATCAGCAAAGAGGTCCCAACGGCTTTTTTCATCGGCAGTTTTGTAATCATTACAAGGGCAGGAATGATTAAAAAACCACCACCGGCACCAACCATACCCGTCAGCGTTCCTACCACTAAACCTTCGGCCAAGACAATCCAATAATAAAACTTGCTTTTTTTCTCATTAGAAAGCTCCGGATCGGGGTTTTGTTTGTTTTTTGACCGGATCATTTTGTAGGAAGAAAGTACCATCAAAATGGCAAAAATGAAAAGCAACAAAGATCCTTTGGTAAGTTGAAAACCCGATGATGTTTCAAAAATTACGTCGGGTATGGCCGGAATAATGTATTTTCTTGTCAGAAAAACGGCAACCAACGATGGAAGCCCGAAGAAAATAGCAACTTTAAAGTCAAATAATTTGCTTTTTAAATAGGTGAAAAAACCGGCAAGTGCTGTTGATCCAACAATAAACAATGAATAAGCAGTTGCCAACACCGGGTCAACATTAAATAGATACACCAAAACAGGTACGGTAAGAATACTTCCACCGCTTCCAATAATGCCAAGAGAGATTCCTATGAGCAAAGAAGCTATATAACCGGCTAATTCCATAATTATTTTTGCAAAAAAACACTATTTATCTTAGAAACTCTGTAATGAAAGTTACAAAAGGACAATTTCATTTCTTTTTAATAACAATACCCCGTCTTGTTCGAGTTTTTTTAAGAGCCGCGATACCACCACCCTCGAGGTGTTTAATTCTTTTGACAATTCTTCGTGTGTGATGGGAATGATATTGTTTTGATAAATGGCCGATTTTTTTCTTAACCAATATAAAAGGCGTTCATCCATTTTTTTAAATGCTATTGCATCAATGGTTTCAACCAATTGGTTAAAACGGTCGTGATAATTTTGAAAAATAAATTGCAAAAATGAAGGGTCTTCCCTCAAAAAGAAGCTCCACTTTTCAATGGGAATCATAATAATTTCACTATCCTCGAGGGCTATGATTTTAAATTTGCTTTTTTCGTTGTAGAGGCCGCTTAAAAACGACATAATACAGCTGTCACCCTTTTCCAGATGATAGATGGTTATTTCATTCAGACCGTCGTCCGATATTTTTACTATTTTCAAGATACCATCTGATACAATCGGTAAGGAACGTATATAACTATCCTGGTCCAAAACAACTTCCCCGGCTTTAAATTTTTTTCTTATGCCGTATTGTTTGGCTTTTTCAATAAAATCTGCATTCATAAAATCTTTCATATCGCAATGAATAAATTTAAAATTGAAATTTTTTATCAAAGTTAACTACGAAATTAGTAATATTGCACTCCCTGAAAAAAATAGGGCCCTTAGCTCAGTCGGTTAGAGCATCTGACTCATAATCAGAGGGTCGCTGGTTCGAGCCCAGCAGGGCCCACAAGGTAAAAAGATGATTTTAAGGCAAACATACTGTCCCTGTTTGTGGCATCAATCGATGCATTTCTGTTCTATGATGCCCATCTATTGGGCATAGTGGAATCTTTTCCGGAATTTTCTATTTAATTTTTTCCTTTTTTCAAAATTTTGAATTTATGAATCTTTTTGATTTAACCATACTTGATTTTATTGACCAGCCCGTAATATTATTCGATAAATACGGCGAAATAGAATTTGTCAACAAAACGGCAAAGATTCATTTTGGATTGGACGAACCGGGTTTGATTGATGTCGTTTTGAAAGAAAATAAGAAAAAAATTAGTGTTATACGGAGGGCCTATCAAATGATCAATACTAACGAAATGGCCAAATCGTTTGCATTTGAAACTAATATAAAGAATTATGGCAATGCGGAATATATCATTCGTTGGAAAGTTTTAAAAACCAATGGGGATAAATTAATAGCTTTTGGTCAAGACATTACAGACCTTGTAAGGTTGCAAAAATCGTTGGAAGAAAGGCAAAGGGAAATTATTGAAAGCATCGAATACGCAAAAGAACTACAAACGGCCATATTGCCGGATAACGATCTGTTTGAGAAATATTTTCAGGAATACTTTATTTATTTTAAACCAAAAGATATATTGAGTGGTGATTTTTACTGGATACACGAAACCAAAGAATCTCTATTTGTGGCGATGGTTGATTGCACCGGCCATGGTGTGCCCGGATCATTGATGACCGTTTTGGCCAATGGAATTTTAAGGGAGGTGATTGTCAGAAGAGGTATTGAAGATCCGGTAGAAATTCTACGGCAAATAGATGATGAGCTTGTTTATGCATTGAGCAAGAAGCGTTTCAACAAAGTGTATAAAGACGGAATGGATTTGGCGTTGTTGAAATTAAACAAAACAAGCCCTAAGCTGGATTTTGCAGGAGCCGGTCGTCCTATTGTCAAAGTGGATATTGAGGGAAACTTGTATGAATACAAGTCATCACGGTTATCTTTGGGTTATTACTATGGGATTGAAAAGAATTTTAACTCTCAAACGGTAGATATTGAAAAAGGCGACACGATTTATCTTTTTTCTGATGGTTATTGCGATCAGTTTGGCGGGCAGTCAGATAAAAAATTTACCAAGGCCAAGTTTAAAGAATTGCTGAAATCAATGGCCGGTATGCCGTTGGACGAACAACAGAAATATCTTGATTATGTCCTTAACAATTGGAAACAATCGACTTTTCAGACAGATGATGTTTTGGTGATAGGACTGAAATTTTAAGAACCGGATAACAGAAATTAATAAACAAGACATCAAAGGTGGTTTTGTCAAAAATTAATTTAAAAGGTTACCATGAGATTAGATTGTAAAAATGTAATTAACACATTCTGTTTTTGTAGTCCTGATAATCAAATTTTCGGTGAAGTTGAAATTTGCCTGAAGAAGTCCACATACCAAGGGATGGGTGATGGATGCCGTTGAACATGGTGGTTTTGACTACGGTATAGTGAATCATGTCGTGGAAAACGATGATGTCGCCGGATTTCAATTCGTGGGGAAAATAATATTCAGTCATGAAATCCCCGCTCAAACAAGACAGACCGCCCATCCGGTATGCATATGCGTTGGGAAACGGATCTTGAGAAGAACCGAGTATTTTGGGCTTGTAAGGCATTTCCAGAGTATCGGGCATGTGGTCGGTAAAAGAAACGTTTAGGATGGCGGTTTTTACACCATTATTTTCGACAATATCCAAAATTTTGGCAACCAGAAACCCTGTTTCCCAGGCAAAGGCACTTCCGGGTTCCAAAAAAACTTTTAAATGAGGATAGCGATGGCGAAAATCTTTTAATACACCTATAAGGTGGTTTACATCATACCATTCGGCAGTCATTAAATGACCGCCGCCAAAGTTGACCCATTTCATGGATGGAATCAAATGCCCAAATTTTTCTTCGAAAGCACGGAGAGTTTTTTCGAATGTAAAAGAGTCATTTTCGCAAAGAGCATGAAAATGCAAACCTTCCAGACCTTCCCACATGATTTGATTTTCGGGTTTGAAATGTTCAGAAGTCATGCCCAGCCGTGAATGAGGGGAGCAAGGGTTGTACAGCATGGTTTTCACTTCGGAGTATTCGGGATTAACTCTTATTCCCGGACTGATGCCGAATTTTTTTACTTTTTGTTTGAATATTTGCCATTGATTCAAGGAGTTAAAGGTAATGTGCGATGAATAGGATGCCAGTTCGTCAAATTCGTCATCATCAATGGCCACACAATAAGTGTGTGCTTTGGCTTTCATTTCTTCGAAACATAGCCGTGCTTCGTTTAAAGAACTTGCGGTGGCAGTGTGAATATATTCTTTCACGATAGGAAAAACTCTCCACCATGCAAAACCTTTAAAAGCCAAAATGATTTCGGCACCTGATTCTTGAGCCACGTGCTGAATGAGAGAGAGGTTTCCCCGCAATTTATCTTCTTCGATGACAAAGCAAGGATTGGGGACTTTGCTAAAATCCACAGAGGTTTTGCAATGAAAAACATTCATGGCTTACAATTCCAAATCCACATCAAATTGTTCATGCCAGGGCAGGCCGTGTTTATTGAGCATCTCCATAAATGGATCGGGGTCAAATTGCTCTACATTCCATACACCGGGTTTTTTCCAAAGGCCTTTTAAATACATCATGGCTCCTATCATGGCCGGCACTCCTGTAGTGTATGCAACAGCCTGAGTGCCTGTCTCTTTATATGCATCTTCATGACGGCAATTGTTGTAAATATAATAGGTTCTTTCTTTGCCGTCTTTTATTCCTCTAATTCGGCATCCGATGGAAGTTTCTCCGGTGTAGTTTTCGCCCAATTCGTCAGGTTTGGGTAGCACTTCTTTTAAAAACTCAATGGGTACAATATCTACTCCCTTGTATTTGATGGGTTCAATAGAGGCCATGCCAATATTTTGTATCACCCTGAGGTGGGTCAGGTATTCCTGGCTGAAAGTCATCCAAAAGCGAGCTCTTTTGATGGTCGGGAAGTTTTTTACCAGTGATTCCAATTCTTCGTGGTAGATCAAATAGGATTCTTTGGGACCAATGTTTGGATAGGTCAAAGGTTTGTGGATTTCGTGAGGTTCAGTATAAACCCATTGACCATTTTCCCAATATTTTCCTTTTTGTGTGACTTCACGAATGTTGATTTCGGGATTGAAATTGGTGGCAAATGGTTTTCCGTGATTGCCGGCGTTGCAGTCCACAATGTCGAGGTAGTGAATCTCATCAAAATGATGTTTAGCTGCATAGGCAGTAAATACTTGAGTAACTCCAGGGTCGAATCCACAACCCAAAATGGCTGTTATTCCGGCGTCTTTATAACGGTCATGATAAGCCCATTGCCATTTGTATTCAAATTTGGCTTCATCTTTTGGTTCGTAATTGGCTGTGTCGAGATATGCAGTTTTTGTTTCCAGACAAGCGTCCATGATCGGAAGGTCCTGGTAGGGTAGAGCAAGGTTCATGACAATGTCGGGCTTGTATTTATTGATAAGATTTACGACATTTTCTGCATAATCGGCATCCACTTGATCGGTTTTTATGTCCACCCCAAGTTTGTTTTTAATATCGGCGGCAATTTTGTCGCATTTCGATTTTGTGCGGCTTGCTAAGACAATTTCGTTGAACACATCGGGGTTCATGGCACACTTAAAAGCAGCCACACGTCCAACGCCGCCTGCTCCTATGATTAAAACTTTTCCCATAATTCTGTTATTTTTAAGTTTGGCAAAGGTAATATTATTTTAGAAAAAGCGTTTCGGTAAATTGTTTAGAAATCACTATTGTCCGACAAAAAAATTTTTTTAAAAAAATTTTTTTGTCGGACAACAGTGTTGAAAAATATAATTTTTTTACTCCAAAAGTTGCATTTATTAGTTGAATTTAGTGATGATAAAAAGTAATCGTTCGCAATGCATTTTTTTTAACGGCCATGAATTCTGGTTTGTTGAACCAGCCAATGATCTGCCAAAACTATGGCAGTAACTGCCTCGACCACTACCGGAACTCTCAAAGCAATGCACAGGTCGTGACGTCCTTCTATTTTAAGCGTTTCGATGGCTTTTGTGTTAAAATTCCAAGATTTTTGTTCTTGAGGGGTTGACGAAGTTGGTTTGACTGCCACTCTGAAAACAAGAGGGTTGCCATTGCTGATGCCTCCATTGATGCCTCCACTATGATTGGTGGCGGTGGTGCCTTTATCGTCAATCACCGGATCGTTATGTTCGCTTCCAAACATTCGGGCTGCAGCGAATCCGCTTCCAAACTCTATAGCTTTAATGGCAGGAATGGAAAAAACGGCATGGGCTATGGTAGATTCCAATGAATCGAAAAAAGGTTCTCCTAATCCGGCGGGTATGTTCTTAACAATACATTCCACAATGCCGCCAACACTGTCGTTTTTTTCCAATGCTTTTTTCAATCCTTTTTCAATATCTTTTTCTCCGGCAATTTCAATGACCGTTGCATGAATATCCATAAAAGGAATAACCTTTTTTGCTACTACACCGGCTGCAGTTAATGGCAGGGTGAGGCGGCCCGAAAAGTGTCCTCCGCCTCCGGGGTCGTTAAAACCGAGATATTTTTTTGAAGCAGTAAAATCAGCATGTCCCGGTCTTGGCCAACTTTTAAATATTTCGTAATCTTTTGACCGGGTATTTTCGTTGTCAAATAAAATGGTCAAAGGCATTCCGGTGGTTTTTCCGTTGTATACACCCGAAATCAATTTAGGAATGTCTTTTTCTATTCTGGGTGTTGTTCCCGGTTTTCCCGGTTGTCTGCGGCGTATGTCTTCTTGAAAGTCCTCCGGAGAAAGATCAATGCCGGGTGGCACTCCGTTGATGACAATGCCAACATGGGGTCCGTGCGACTCACCAAAAATAGTTACCAGAAACAAACGTCCTAATTGATTCATCTTTTGTGTTCTAAGGTCGTAAATTTAGATAAATCATCCCAAATTTGAGGATATGATTTATTGACAGCATCACTTCCTAAAATCCAAAGACCTCTTTCTGAAAAAGATCCCAAAATAATTCCTGCCATCACCAAACGATGATCGTTGTGCGAATAAAACTCTCCTCCCTTAACGTTTCCCGGATAAACAACCGCCACATTTCCTTCGGTTTCGATTTTTAGTCCCAACCGATTCCATTCTTCCATGATGGTTGCCAATCTGTTGGATTCTTTGTGTTCCAGTCGTTCAATGCCGTATATTCTGCATGGCCCGGATGCTCTAACTGCCATGGCACAAATAACCGGAAAAAGATCCGGAGAATCACTTATATCGATATCAAAAGATCCGGATTTGTCGGATGATTTTACATAGAGTTGGTCATCATTCAACCAATTCACATTGGCTCCATATTGTTCAAGGACTTCTAAAATTTTTTTGTCGGCATGTGAAGAACTTTTGCTGATTCCTTCTATAATCAATTCTCCATGACAAGCCGAACCGACAATGTAAAATGCAGCAGTGCTCCAGTCGCTTTCCACTTTAAAACGGCAATTTAAAACAGGTTGATATCCATGAACAACAAAAAGGTCTTTTTCCGGTTCATAAATTTGAATTCCGGCTTTACGTAATATGTCCAGAGTAATATCAATGTAGGGCCGACTCTTGAGAGAGTTGATTTTTATTTGGCTTTTGCCTTCCAGAAAAGGAAGTGCCATCAATAAACCACTGATCCATTGAGAAGAGCCCGGAAACAATAAACTTGTTTCGGCATGATGTAGCTTACCTTTAATGCTAACCGGAAGGTATCCGTTATTCGAATCAAAAATTAATCCAAAAGCTTTTAAAAAATCACCGGAAGGCAATAATTTTCTCCGGTTTAAACTGCCTTTTCCGTCAATTTTAATGTTGGAATAGAATAAAGTTGAAATAATGGAAAATATACGAGTAGACAGTCCTGATTCTCCTGTATGTAAAGTAACTGTGTCTCTATTCTGAAGTTTGTTTGGAGATAAAAAAACTTTATTTCCGCTTACCTCAACCTCAACATCCAATTGACGGGCTAAGTCGAATGAAGTTAAAACATCTTCACAAGGGTTGACCGGCGAAGCAATGATTTTTTGTCTTGACGCTACAGCCAGGGCAACAATTCTTTGCCAGTGACTTTTTGAAGCGGGAATTTTTATATTTCCATTCCAGATAAATGGTTTGACAAAAGTTTTCATGCAGGCAAGTGTAGGAAATTTTTATTCAAGCAAGTTCAGAGCTATGGCTTTTTTTACAAGTCCTATAGAATTTTTTACACCTAATTTGACAAACAAATTACTTCTGTGCATTTCCACTGTTTTCTCAGAAATATTAAGCATTTGCGCTATTTCTTTTGTTGTTTTTTCGTTAAAAATCTCTTTTAAAATTTGCTTCTCTCTTTTGCTTAAAACCACAGTGGGTTCTGTGTATAATTTAATTTTACGTCTTGCTTCACGGCTTATATATTTATCTCCATTGCAAACGCAAAGAATTGATTCGATCAACGTGTCAATAGGTTCCGATTTTAAGACATAACCATCAACTATATTCAAAGCCCGGGAAATATTGATGCTGTCGTCTATTGATGTGAAAAAGACAATTCTCAACTTTGGATGCTGTATTTTAATGCTTTCAATAAAATCAAATGCATTGTCTTCATCAAAAATAATATCCTGAATCAATAAATCGTAAAAAGTAATTTGATCTTTCGAGGCATTTAATAGAAACTTCAATTCTTGTTGATTTAAAGCTATGTCGACAGATAAATCAGTGGTGTTGCTTATCAGTAGTTCTTTGATGCTGCTGGCAATTGCAGAATGATCATCGGCCAATAATAGTTTCATAAAAATTAAATTTTAAGTTACAGGTAACATAATATGTATCACCGTGCCTTGATTAAAAGAGGTTTCAATTAAAAATTTCCCTCCCAATGCTTCGGTGCGCGATTTAATGGTCATTAATCCTTGTCCGTTTTTCATGTCTTTGATTTCCATTCCCTTACCTTCGTCTTCCACAGATATTATCAAGTATTTGCCTTTTAGGTTGAGGGTCACATGACAAACTTGCGATAAAGAGTGTTTTCGGGCATTGTTGACAAGTTCTTGTATCATCCGGTAAATTATGCTTTTCATGGAGAGGTTGAAGTTATCTTCATTTGGCAGGTTTGAATGAAAATATATTTTGAAATGTTCCCGGCTGTTTTCAATACAATAATTTTTTAATAAATCATTCAGCGGAAACTCTTTAAATGAAGCAGGCATGAGATTGTGGGAAATTGTTCTTAGTTCATCATACACACTGTCTAATCGTTTGTTGATTTGAGAAGGTATGCCAAAAAATGTGTCATTCTTTTCTAAATCAAATTTGATAGCGGCAATTTCAGATCCTACTGTATCGTGCAACTGCTCTGAGATTCTTTTCCTTTCTTTTTCTTCCCCTTCTATCACTGCCATCAATTGCAATTTTTCTTTTTTCCGTTTTTCTTTTTGATTTGAAATAAACAACCATGCAGTAAAAATTAGCAAGAAGATCATCAACAATAAAATCAATAATCCTATTTGGTATTTGCTTTTGTTAATTTCCATTTGAGACTTAATCAGTTCCAGGTCTTTTTTCATCAACAATTTCTCTTTTGGCCGGTTTCATATTTTATCAATAATTCATTGATGTTTCTTTGTGTTTCGGCATTTGAAGTTTTTAAAAATAATTGATGCGCTTGCAATAGATAATCATACGCATTTTTGAAATCTCCAAGGGAAGCATAAGAAAATCCTAAGTTTTTATATATGGTGTAGCGTTTATCTTCGCTATGCAGCAAATCGACATATTTCAATGCTTTTTTCCCGGTGTCTATGGCAGCCGAAAATTTTTTTTGATTTATCAATGCCGCCATCAATCCCAAATGGTTTATCAGGACATATTGAAATAGGTTGTTTTTATGAGAGAGTTCGTATGATTTTGAAAAAAAATATACAGCACTGTCGTTTTTGTTTTGCGAAAGAAAATATTCTCCTAAAGAATAATAACCAATGATGAGTCCTGTCAGATTTTTATATTTTTCTGATAATTGCAGACATTCCATTGTGATTTTTTTTCCTTCAACGGGTTGGTTCAATTTTATCAAAGTAATCCAAGAATGTTGCCAATGGCAGGTAGATACACCGAATCGTTGATCGATTTCAGATACAAATAAGCATCCCGGCTGTATTTATATGCATTTGAATAATCCAATAAACTAAAAAAAATGTTGGCGATATTGCTTTTTATCAAAGCCGATTGATAGGGCTGATTATAATGATCGTAAATTTCAAGAGCTTTTTTATATTCTTCAATCGCTTCATAAAATTTCCTGTCGTATGCCAAAATCATAGCAGTCAGATTATGATATTTGGCAAGACGCAGAGTATCTTTTTTATTGGCAAAAAAGTTATAGCCCTTGTTGGCGACTACTTTTGCCGAATCTGTTTGACCGGTAAAAATCAAATATTTCGCAAGATTATAAAAATAAGCGTCATGAACAGATTTGCTCGAAGGATGTTGGTTGTAAATTTTTAAAATTTCTTTGAATAATGAATCTTTTTTTTCCGGCAATTGATTGAGTTTGTCAAAAAAAACAGAGATTGAAACAGAATCAAGGTTTGTATTTCCTTTTGAAAAGGGAAAAAAATAGAACAAGAAAGAATGCTTTTTTCATAAAAATAGTTGATTTTCAAAAATAATCAAATTTTGGTAAGAAAAGGTATTAAACAGAATTAATAATGTTGCATCAATGCAATAGACCATAAAAATCAAAAAGAAATTTTTCATAAAACAAATTAAAATCCAACGAAAGAAAGATCTCGCAATAATTTTTCCTTATTCCTGAGCAAGTGACCGGTAAAAAAGAATTTCACCGATTTTTTTGAAATGTTGTAGGAATTGAATTAAGAAAATTATATACAGAATAATAGAAAATTTGACTTCTTTATCTCTGGTTATGCTTCTCCTTTGTTAAAGTTTAGCTTACAAAATTCTGAAATTTATGTACTTTTGAAAGATTCTGCTATTTTATGCCTGGTGGCCAAAAACTAAACATATCACAAAATCAAAAACCGACAAACGATATTTTGTCAGCATGATGGCACGTCTAAAGGTTTTGTCCAATGTAAAAAAGAGTCAGGAAATTTTCTTTGGAAATTTAATATCAGGAAAAAATGAGAAGGGCGGCTCAATGGCCGCCCTTCATTTTTAGCATTACTTATTTTCTTCTATCACGCCATCTCCCACGTATCGGCCGTTTTTATATATTTCAATTTTTATCAAAATTCCGTTTTCATCATATTTATACCACTTACCGTCGATCAGTTTGTAATTTTTGAAATAGCCGTCCTTGGATATTTGCTTGTTGAGGTTGTAAAGCTTGGCATAACCGTTACCGTCGAAAGCGCCGATGTTGGGTTTTTCCTCTTCTTTTTTAACTACCACATTGGCAACGGGTTCTTTTTCTTCTTTTTTCTCGGCAACGACCGGTTTTTTGGGTTCGTAAGTTTTAGTTTTTTCCGGATCGATTTGGCCGTTGTTGAAATATTTTTCGGCTTTCAATTCCCCGTTTTCATAATATTCTTTTACTACACCGGCTTCTTTACCATCTTGCCATTCTCCTTCAATCATCAATTGACCGTTTTCATAATAATACTTTTGAACGCCTTCTCTTTTTCCGGATTCGTTGAAATTGAATTCTTGAGCAAGGTTGCCGTTCTCATAATATCTTTTGAAAGTCCCAACGTTCCGGTTGTTTTTCCAGTAACCTTCTTCTTGAAGTTGTCCGTTTTCATAATAAATTTTGTAGTAACCACCGGGGCGATTATTAATATACTCTATTTCGTCCTTAATGTTACCGTTTGGGTAGTATCTTTTCCAGATGCCTGTTTTACGACTGTCTTTGTAGTATCCTTCTTCAACCACTTGATCCGGACGGTAGCCGGGCAGGTTTTTCATGTGGTTGAATATTTTCCAAAGTCCTTGTTTGAGATTATTGGCATCTACGTAATTAATAGTGTCGCCATTGTAAATTTCAAAAGTTTGCCCGGTGTCATTTGTTATGGCAGAAAGTGTCAGCGTTCCCAAGCATAACACATATGTGAAGAAATGTCTCAACATATCAAAAAATTTTTATTCAAAATTACTTGAAATCAATCATTTATTTTTTGAAATTTAGATTAAACAAATATTTATTTCGTTTAATTTTTTCATTTATACGTTTTTTAATATTTTTTGTTGCAAATTTTTTATCATATCTTCCACCATGGCGGAGAAGGAGTATTTTGGTTGCCAACCCCAATCATTTTTTGCTTCAGTGTCGTCAATGGATTGAGGCCATGAGTCGGCTATTTGTTGGCGAAAGTCGGGTTGGTAGTCGATGGTAAATTCAGGGATGTGTTTTTTAATTTCATTAAAAATTTCTTGAGGAGTAAAATCAAAAGCATGAATATTGTAAGACATTCGGTTTCTAATTTTTTCGTAGGATGATTCCATCAAGGATATGGTTGCATGAATGGCATCCGGCATATACATCATTGGCAAGCGTGTGTCCGGTTTCAAAAAGCATGTATAACGCTGTTTCTTAATAGCGTAATGAAAAATTTCAACCGCATAATCGGTTGTGCCGCCACCGGGAGGTGCATCGTAACTGATCAAACCGGGATAGCGCAAACTTCTTACATCCACTCCGTATTTTTGGTGATAATACTGACACCAAAGCTCACCAGCATATTTGCTGATGCCGTACACTGTCACCGGTTCGACAACCGTATGCTGCGGGGTGTTTTTTTTAGGAGTGGTAGGTCCAAAAATGGCAATGGAGCTGGGCCAAAAAATTTTTTCTATGTATTTGTCTTTAGCAAGGTGCAAAACATTGAACAAACCCTCCATATTGATTTTCCACCCTTCGGCAGGTTTTTTTTCTGCAGTTGCCGAGAGCAGTGCCGCTAAAAGATACACTTCTTTGACATCATACTTTTTGACGGTCTCGAATAAAGTGTTTTTGTCCGTCACATCTAATTGAACAAAATCTAAAGGTGTGTCGACCGGTTTTATGTCAGACAAAAGAATCTGCCTGCTGCCATATAATTCGGTCAATTTATTTGTTAAGGGCGTACCAATCTGTCCTCCACAACCAATAATCAAAATTCTTCCCGGCATAATTTTCATGATATAATGACCCTTGCAAATGTGTAAAAAAATTATGAAATAAAAAAAACATTTTTAGGTGTTTGACCTATTTTGCAAAATTTTTTATATTTGTGATGTGGAATTATGAAATGATTATTTTCAGAAATGGATTTCTATACCTATTCTAAGAGCATAAAAAGAAGATTGAAAAGAAAACCTGAATGATTCCCTTTTTTTAATTTATTTTAAAGGTCAACAAGTTTATTGGCCTCAATAATTTTCTTAATTTTACTAACCAAAAAAATTTAACAACTATGCCATTCTATCATAAGCTTGGACAAATACCCCATAAACGCCACACGGTGTTTCGTAAACCCGGTGGTGGGTTGTATTATGAGGAGCTTTTTGGAACCATTGGTTTTGTGGGCATGTCTTCTCTTTTGTATCATATTCACAGACCTACCATGGTGAAAGATATAAAAGGGGTAAAAGACGTCAGCCCAAAAATTGCCGTTGAAAAAAATTTAAAGGCCTATAAGTTTATTGGATTTAACATTACGCCTGAAGATGATTTTCTTGAAAGCAGAAAACCAATATTGACCAATAACGATGTGACCATATCACTGGCTGCTCCAAAAGCATCTTTGAAAGATTATTTTTACAAAAACGCCGATTGCGATGAAGTAATTTTTGTTCATATCGGAGAAGGAGTTTTAAAAACATTTTTAGGAAATATTCCTTTTTCTAAAGGAGATTATCTGGTTATTCCCAGAGGCATGATTTATCAAATTCATTTTCAAACGACAGAAAACCGGTTGCTCATTATTGAAAGCCATCATCCCATATATACACCCAAACGTTACCGTAATCATTTCGGTCAATTGTTGGAACACTCTCCATTTTGCGAAAGAGATTTCCGCCCGCCTCAAGAGCTGGAAACCTACGATGAAAAAGGGGATTTTTTAATAAAAATAAAAAAACAAAACCGATTGTATGATTATGTTTATGCAGTTCATCCTTTTGATGTGATAGGTTGGGACGGATATAATTTTCCTTATGCTTTCAATATAAGTGATTTTGAACCTATCACCGGCCGAATTCATCAACCTCCTCCTGTGCATCAGACATTCGAAACCGATGCTTTTGTCATTTGTTCATTCGTGCCGAGGTTGTACGATTATCACCCGGATGCAATACCTGCTCCTTACAATCACAGCAATATTGACAGTGATGAAGTTTTGTATTATGTCGATGGTGAATTTATGAGCAGGAATGATATAGCTCCCGGACATATTTCTTTGCATCCGGCCGGGATTCCGCATGGACCACACCCGGGTGCTACCGAAAGAAGCATAGGACAAAAAGAAACAAAAGAACTTGCCGTGATGATCGATACCTTCAGACCTTTGCAATTAACCAATTATGCCCTGGATATCGAAGACGGCAAATATTTTAAATCCTGGTTAGAATAAAATTACAAGTTTAACAAATAAAATTTTAGAAATATGAATACAAAAGAACAAAACATTCCGAAAATTGTGCCTGATGCAGAAGATTTTTTACCCATCATTGGCACTGATCATGTCGAACTTTATGTGGGCAATGCCAAACAAGCGGCATATTATTATCAAACGGCATGGGGTTTTCAGCCTTTGGCTTACAGTGGCTTGGAGACCGGCAACAAAGAGAAGGTCTCTTATGTTTTACAACAAGGCAAAATACGTTTGGTTTTAACCTCTCCATATCGTTCAACCAGCCCAATCAACGAGCATATTGTTAAACACGGAGATGGTGTAAAAGTAATTGCTTTGCAGGTAGAAGATGCCACAAAATCATTCGAAGAAACAACTTCAAGAGGTGCAAAAGCATATTTAGAACCCAAAAAACTGCAAGATGAAAATGGAGAAGTGATCATTTCAGGGATACATACATATGGCGATACGGTGCATCTGTTTGTGGAAAGAAATAATTATAACGGACCTTTTATGCCGGGTTTTGTCAAATGGGATCCGCCATACAAGCCGGCACCTGTTGGGTTAAAATACATTGACCACATGGTAGGCAACGTAGATTGGGGACAAATGAACACTTGGGCTCAGTTTTATGCCAAAGTGATGGGGTTTGCCCAGTTGATTTCTTTTGACGATAAGGATATTTCTACGGAATATACGGCTTTGATGAGCAAAGTGATGAGCAATGGCAATGGACGTATCAAGTTTCCAATCAATGAACCGGCTGAGGGGAAAAAGAAATCCCAAATAGAAGAGTTTATTGAATTTTATGAAGGTGCCGGAGTGCAACACATTGCAGTAGCCACCGACGATATTATTTCTACCGTAAAAGAGTTAAAAAAACGGGGAGTCGATTTTCTATATGTTCCCGATACTTATTATGACGACCTTTTGGACAGAGTGGGCCCAATTGAAGAAGATATTACGCCTTTGAAAGAATTAGGTATTTTGGTTGATAGAGATGACGAAGGTTATCTGTTGCAATTGTTTACCAAGCCTGTTGTTGACAGGCCAACCATGTTTTTTGAGATCATTCAACGTAAAGGTGCCAAATCATTTGGGAAAGGCAATTTTAAAGCTCTATTTGAAGCTATCGAAAGAGAACAAGCCAGAAGGGGCACTTTGTAAAGTCCTGCACAAATAATTTTTTTTGAAATAGGGGGAAGTTCCCCCTATTTTTTTAAGAAAACTTTTCTTATTGACACTATTACTGATGACCAACATTCAGTTAACCAAAGATAAGATTGAAAGCTGCCATCAATTTGTTATCGTCATAAATTTTAAATAAACATTTATTGTCAAAAGTTGTTAGGGAATAATTTGCAGACATCTTGAAATTTGCTGAAAAACAACAGCATTGTCTTTTTTTTAGAAGTATAAAGAGTATATTTGCAAGTGCCATTAATCCAATTTTTTTGAAAAAAGATTCAAACAGTCGGTTAAATATACGATATGGAATTTTCGTATTGATTTATTTTATCTCTTTTGCCACATATTTAATTTTTAACCGTTACTTTTTATTGGATCCTTGGTTTTTCGGAAAATGGTGGTTGACATTTTCATTCTTGCCAACTTTATTGCCACAATCTGTTTGGCAATGGATGCATGTCGAAAATAAATATGAAAAAACTGTCATAGGTTTGGTGTCAATAGGCCCTTTTTTCACCATGTTATTTATTTTGATCAACTGGGAGTTCTCCACGCATTTTAAAACCATAGATTTTAATATTATCGAAAAAAAATCAAATACAACCGGCTATATCCTTTACACCGACAAAACAGAATGGGAAAAAAATTATCCGTGGTTATTTTATTTCCACAATAGCATGGATGAATATGATGATTTTATTGCTTGTAAAACAATGCGTTGGGAGATACACAAAGGACTTGCCGGAGTTTTGTTGGTCAAAGAAAGAAAATGTATCGCTAAATTTTGATTTTAAGCTAACTTGTATTATTTATGAAATTTTGATTAAATACCGATAGATAAACAGGAAGTCAAATATATAAGCATAATTTTGTAAAAAAAACGAACGATATGTGTCCGGAACAAATAGAAGAGTATAACGATCTGCTTTCTAACCTTAAGTATGCGGCAATAATTCAGAAAGGCATACTTCCCAAGGATCGTCATTTTAAAAGATTGTTTCGCGATTATGCATTGATCTTTTATCCAAAACAAATGGTATCGGGGGATTTTTATTGGATTGGAGCCAAAGAAAACCTTAAAATGATTGTATTGGGTGACTCAACCGGACATGGTTTGGCAGCAGCATTGATTTCAACATTGATGATAAATTTGATTGACTATGCTTTTTATTCCAAAAACCTTGAGAATCCTGCAGACATTTTGAAGGAAATTGATAAAAAGTTTTTGGAATGTTTCAGTTCGGAAAAAGAAAATGAACCTTATAATAATGATTGGGTGGAAATGGGGGTGATATTGATCAACGAAAAAGACAAAATCATAAGTTTTAGCGGAACCAGAAAAAACTTGTTGATTGCTCATCAAAACAACTTGATAGAGTGGAAGGGAAAAAACTTTCCCATTGGAGGATGGCAGTTGGATAAGGTAAGAAAATATGAAACCAAAATGCGACAATTTTCACCGGGAGATAGAATCTTCATTTATAGTGACGGAATCAAAGATCAAATAGGAGGAGAGAAAAACAAAAAGTTTTCATCTAAACGTTTGAAAGAAATTATTAACCAAAATCTAGACAAAAACCTGCAGGAAATAAAACAAGTTCTGGAAAAAGAATTTCAAGAATGGAAGGGAGTCGAACCACAAACCGATGATGTGTCATTTTTGGCAATTGAATTGGGATAAAGTATATGATAGAAAAATAGAATCAGAGTTATATTACGTTATTTCATCAGCTTGAAAAATTAATATCCCAATACAGATCTTACTTGTTTGATTTTTTTAAGAGCAATGGTCCTGGCTTTGTCCGCCCCTTTTTTTAATTTTTCGTCAATTAATTCACGGTTTTGCATTAATTCATGATAGGTTTTTCGCTCATTTTCAAATTTATTGACGATAATTTCATACAGCCATTGTTTGGCCTGTCCATATCCAAAACCTCCGGCTAAATATTGTTTTCGAAGAGATTCGGTTTCTTGAGGTGTTGCCAGCAGAGAAAAAATTTTGAAAACATTGCAACTATCCGGATCTTTAGGGGCTTCTAATGGCTGGCTGTCTGTGACGATGCGCATGATTTGTTTTCGTAAAGTTTTGTCGTCTGTGAAAATATTGATGTAATTATTATAAGATTTGCTCATTTTTCTACCGTCGATACCCGGAATGGTTTTTACTTTCTCATTAATCTTTGCTTCGGGAAGAATAAAAATGTTTTGACCTGTTTTATGATTAAAAGATTGGGCGATATCACGGGTAATTTCTAAATGTTGCTGCTGATCTTTTCCAACAGGCACAATTTCTGCATCATACAACAGAATGTCGGCTGCCATCAATACGGGATAGTCAAACAATCCGGCATTGACATCGGCAAGGTTGTCGGATTTATCTTTAAAAGAATGGGCATTGGCCAACATCGGATAAGGCGTGAAACAATTTAAATACCAGGTTAATTCGCATACTTCGGGAATGTCGGATTGGCGATAAAAAACATTTTTATCGGTATCGAAACCAAATGCAAGCCAGGCAGCCGCAACCGCATAAGTATTTTCCCTAATAACGTTTCCGTCTTTGATGCTTGTAAGAGAATGCAAATCGGCAATGAAAAAAAAGGCCTCGTTGCCCGGATCTTTAGAAAGCTCAATGCCGGGGATAATTGCCCCTAAAATATTGCCCAAGTGAGGAACACCGGAGCTTTGTATGCCGGTTAAAACTCTTGCCATCGGATTTTTGCCGCAAATTTATGAAACTTTGTTTACTCTCAAGGAAATAACATCGATGCAAAAAATCCGGATGCTATTTTTATGGATATATTTGCCATTCGAGCATATGAAAAAGTTGCAATTAAATATCAAAAAATTTTTTTCCGGCCTCTGGAAAATTTATCTGCTATTGGTCACGGCGGTCTTTTTGATTATTTTATATCCATTCTATTATTTTTGGCTAACAGACGAAAGGCACTTTAAAAAAGGATTTCATCTTACCCGGATGCACGCCAAATTAATTTTATTTTTTGGAGGAATAAGAGTGAAAATTTTAAAAAAATACCCCCTTCCTTCTCCTCCTTATGTGATTATAGCCAATCATAGCTCCTATCTTGATATTTTATTGTTATATGCTTTGATTGACAAACCATTTGTTTTTATGGGCAAACATGAATTGACACGAATACCTTTATTTAACATATTTTTCAAAAAGTTTAACATTCCGGTTGATCGCCAAAATTCGACTCAAGCAAGCCTGGCTTTTCTTAGAGCAGAGAAAATGTTGGATGCAGGTTATTCGGTGGTTATATTTCCTGAAGGAGGCATTCCAAAACATGCTCCTGTTGTAAAACGCTTCAAACCCGGAGCATTCCGTCTTGCCATAAAGAAAAAAGTGCCAATAGTGCCCATAGTTTACATCGACAATTGGAAACTTCTGGGTGATAAACAGGTGTTTTCATTAAAAGCCCGTCCCGGAGTTGCCGGGGTGTATTTTTTACCCGTAATAAAACCTGAAAATTTGAGTGAAGAAAGTATTCAAAATACCGCCAATGCTTTGATTGATCAAATGAATCTTTTGATAAAACAATACAATTCTAAGAAAATGAAAAAGGTTGAATGAAGGAAATATTGCATAAATTTGCCTTAAAATTAACACAATGACGACCATCGACAAGAACTTGTTTTACAAATTGTGCGACCTCGCTAAGCTTGAGTTTACCGAATCTGAGAGTGAAAAGATCATGAAAGATCTACAAAGGATCATTCAATTTGTGGAAAAACTTAATGACTTACCGATAGATAATGTCGAACCCTTAATTTATGTTAATGATGAGCCCGGGCGATGCAGGGAGGATAAGGTGAAATACGTAGTTTCCCGTGAGGAGGCATTGAAAAATGCCCCACAAAAAGACACAGATTATATAAAGGTTCCAAAAGTGTTGCAAAAATAAAAAAGAATTCGTATATTTGCACGCAAATTATCGGGTTGGGAAAATAAAAAAGAGGGGGACAAAGTCCCCCTCCTTAGTTTAAACAAGTATGGAAAAACTTGATAAACATACAGTAGAAAAAGAATTGCAAAAATATTTGGAGGAGAATGGTTTGTTCTTGGTTGATGTTTTGATTGAAGACCACAATCATGTGAAAATCGAGATCGACAGCATGGCCGGCCCCGCCTCAGTCCTCGATTCCGGCG
>FWWM01006270.1_pt1 | contig 25141 bp, 18 predicted proteins | sample 2228351 | NCBI WGS metagenome assembly FWWM01 (sample SAMEA103939774, study PRJEB20133) | metagenome
GAGAATCTGGTGGCTGTGCTGAGCGGTCAACCCACGCCGAATGTGGTGCGTTGATCGAGCAGATGACGCTCTGGCGAGCGAAGGGCGCAACAATCCCCTAAGATAGCGGAAGGATTACTGCGCCGCCCCCTCCTTATTCCGCGAGAGCGCCATCCCACGCCAGGTTGCATCATCAACTACTGGTGGCATATCCAGGGCAACGGTGAAGGATGCGACGAAACGTGATCAAAGCATATCACCCCACTATCAGGCACTGCGACTGATGATCGTGCTATACTACTCGCGAATTGCGGCGCGCGCAAAGCGCCCCGCGTTGCATGCATCACGAACAAAACGCTGGACACTGAACACGAACCATGATTCGTTCTCGTCGGTTTGCTGCCAATGGTCGGCGCCACCGCCGTCCCCTGCCATCCCGCCTTCGTCGCGGCCCATCACCATCTGGCCCAGGCTTCGGGCGGATCGTGATGAATCTGCTGCTGGTCGGGCTGGCGCTGGTGGTCGTGGCTACGCTGGCTGTGGTTGGCGTCATTTCTACTGCTTACGCTCAGGTCGCCGAGAGTCTGCGCCCGCGGCTGGCCCTGCTCGACAATCGCAAATTGTTTGAGAACTCGCGCATCTTCGATCGCAACGGCGAATTGCTCTACGAATTCTTCGACACGGGCAAACGCACCAGGGTTTCAATTGACGAGATCAGCCCGCTGCTGATTCAGGCCACGATTGCGATTGAGGACAAAACGTTCTACACCAATCCCGGCATTGATCTGGCCGGGATCATTCGCACCCTGATCGACAGTTTGCGCGCCGGCGAGGAGACGGGCGGCGCTTCGACGATCACGCAACAGGTGATCAAGAACAGCGTGTTGACGCCGGAAGAGCGCCTGCCCGAACGGCGGTATGAGCGCAAACTGAAAGAGATCGTGCTTGCGCAAGAGCTGGATCGCATCTACACCAAAGATCAGATTCTTGAGCTGTATCTCAACGAGAACTTCTACGGCAATCTGGCCTACGGGATTCAAGCCGCGAGCGAGGTCTATTTCGGCGTGAGCGCCGCCGAACTCGATCTGAACCAGGCCTCGCTGTTGGCCGGCTTGCCGCAGTTGCCATCGGTCTACAACCCGGTCAACTATCTCGAGCGCGACGCGCAGGGCAGCTTCCTGCCGCCGGTGTTCGTCGGCGATGACTGGCTCGATCCGCAGGCCCGTCTGCCTGCCGGCGCGCCGTTGCCGCGTATCCGGCAGGCCGCCGTGCTGCGCCGAATGGTGGAAGATGGCTACATCACCGAAGCGCAGGCGCGCCGCGCGCTGGCCACGCCGCTTCGCTTCGCGCCCCAGGAAGCGCCGCTCAACGCGCCGCACTTTGTCTTTTATGTGCGCGATCTGCTCTTGCAACGCTACGGCGCGCAGATTGTCTACGGCGGCGGTTTGCGCATCACGACGACCCTTGACCTGCGGTTGCAGCGCATGGCGCAGGCGACGGCGGCTGAGCGCATTGCCGAGCTAGAGACGCGCAACATTCATAACGCCGCTGTTGTCATCATGCAGCCGCATACTGGCCAGATTCTGGCAATGGTCGGCAGCATCGACTACAACGCGATCAAACCTTCCCCAACACCCGGCGAGACGGGCAATGTGCTCGATGGCCAGGTGAACGTGACGACCCGCGAGCGCCAGCCCGGTTCGGCGCTCAAACCGTTTACCTATCTCGCGGCGATGGAGCAAGGCATGACGCCGGAAACCGTCTTGTGGGACGTGAAAACCGAGTTTCCCACCGGCACCGGCGACTGGTATGCGCCGCAAAACTACAACGGGCAGTGGAATGGCCCGGTGCGCATTCGCACCGCGCTCGCCAACTCGCTCAACATGCCGGCGGTGCGCGCGTTAAAGTTTGCCGGGATCGACTACACTATTCGCTTGCTCGAACGAGTGGGGATTCGTGCCGGCCTGAAGCGGGGCGCCGGTTTCTACGGCCTGTCACTCACCCTCGGCGGCGGCGAGGTGTCGCCGCTGGAATTGACCACCGCCTACAATACGCTCGCCAGCGGCGGTCACTACCATGCGCCGGTGGCGATTCTGGAGATTACCGACTCGACCGGTCGCGTACTGGAAAGATTCACGCAAACCCCCGGCGAGCAGGTGGTCGATCCGGCCCTGGTGGCTATCATCTCGGATATGCTCAGTGACGATCGCGCGCGCCAGGCCATCTGGGGCCTGAACAGCCCGCTTCGCCTCAGCCTGCCCGCTGCCGTCAAGACGGGCACAACCAACGACTGGCGCGATGCCTGGGCGGTCGGCTATACGCCCTTTGTGACCGTGGGTGTCTGGACGGGCAACAACAATAATGAGCCGACGGCCAGGGTCGAGAGTCTGAGCGGCGGTGGGATCATCTGGCGCAATGTGATGGAACAAATCTTCCAGTTGATCGCTGAAGATGAAGGCTACCGCGCATTGTTTGCGGCTCCCTTCCCTGATGAGACGATTCCGACCGAGTTTACCCTGCCTGAAAAGGTGGTGCGGCGTCCGATCTGCGAGCTGCCGGGCCCGTTTGGCGGCTATCGCGAAGAACTTTTCACCGCAGAGATGATCAGGCGGCTGGAAGACGCGACGCCGGTCACGCCGACGCCGCTGCCCGAAGGCGTAACGCCAGGTGAAGGCTTCTGCTCAGCGTATGACCTTGCGCTGGTGGTGCGCATCCCCACCGCTGAAGAGTGGACTGAGACCGGCGAACTGCGCCCCAACCCGCCGCCGCCGCCGCCCACCGACCCGCGCGAGGCGCCACCCGCGCAGGACTTGAGCATTCTCGCCGAAGGAGGGTATTGTCGTCCGGCGCCTGGCGCGACCTACCCGCCGGAGCTGGTGCGCCAGATCTATCTGTGGAAGCTGCCGCCGCCTGATCCCGACGAGCGAGTCGAATTTAAGTGGCGCGGCGGTGATGCCACCGTGACGATCACATATACCGAGATACCGGAGTGCAGCGATGAGATGTTCCAGCCGCCGGTTCCGATCCCGCCGGTCGAAGGCGCAATTCTGATGCCAGACCTGCGCCGCTTGGGCGAGAATCAGGCCAAAGACCTGCTTGCCCTGCTCGGCATCGATCCCGGTCGCATCTTTGTCGATTACCAGAATCGCGATCGGGCCGGCGCCGATTACGACCGCTACGGGCCGTATGTTGTGCTCAGTTCCATGCCGGCGGCAGGCGAGTGGATTCTGCCCGAAACCACGATTGTGTTAGGGGTGCGCGCGCCTGATCCAGAGCCGCCGTCTGAGCCGGAACCATCACCGGAGCCGCCGCCAGAGGAATGAGGAGTTGCGGTTCACCCGCCTTGCCGGACAGACTGCGCCTCAACCTGACCCTGGGCGCCGATCTGAATTGGGCCGAGCGGTGTCAGACTGCACGTGGCGCAGAGTTGACTGACGGCGGGGAGGGCATTTGGCGCCACCAGCAACACCAGCCGGTCGTGGGGCGCAAAGACGGTGCTCCCGTTCGGGATGATATACCCTTCGTCGCGTTGAATCTGCACCACCAGCAATCCGCGCGGCAGATCGACATCGATCAGCGATTTGCCTACCAGTTCTGAGTCGGGCGGAACGCGCGCCTCGAGAATCTGACTGGCGCCGCTCACTTCGGGCACGAACAGATGACTTTCTGTCGTCTCTGGCTGATTGCTCATGACGCCCAGTCGGCGAGCGACCCAACTGATCGAGATGCCCTGCACGAGCACCGAAATCAACACGATGAAAAACACCAGATTGAACAATTGCGGCGCATCGGGCACGCCGGCCAGCAAGGGAAATGTCGCCAGCACGATGGGAACGGCGCCGCGCAATCCGGCCCACGAAACCATCAGCAGTTGGGCCAGCGAGCGCCGTTTCCAGCCGATGGCAAGCGCAACTGACAACGGGCGCGCCACCAGCATCAGCCAGAATGCCATCGCCAGCCCCTGGAGCGCAACGCCGGGCAACTGCGAGGGCAGCACCAGCAGACCGAGAATGAGGAACATGGCGATCTGAGCCAGCCAGGCCACGCCATCGTGAAAGCGCAGGATCGAACGCTTGTGAACGATGTTGGCATTCCCCACCACAATCCCGGCCAGATAGACGGCCAGAAAGCCGTTGCCGCCGATCAACGCCGTTGCGCCGTAGGTCAGCAGGGTCAGCGCCAGCGTCAAGACCACGTATAATCCCTCTTGCTGAAGACGAATCCGATTGATCAGCCAGATCATCAGGCGGCCAAAGACGTATCCTCCCGCCGCGCCTAGCGTCATCTGCAAGATGAACGCCGGGACGAGTGAGATCATGGTCGCCTGCGCATCGATGAGAAGCTGGGTCAAGCCGATGGTGAGAAAGACCGCGATCGGATCATTGCTGCCCGACTCCAGCTCGATGAGCGGTTCCAGCCGATGCTTAAGATGGATGCCGCGCGTGCGCATCACATTGAAGACTGCCGCGGCATCGGTTGACGAGATGATAGCGCCCAGCAGTAGTGCCAGCAACCAGTCGAAGCCGAGGATCAGGCGAGCGCCGACCGCAGCGATGAGCGTGCTGACCAGCACACCGACATTGGCCAGTATCAAACCCTCGCCCAGCACAGGCTGGATGACCGGCCAGTCGGTATCAAGACCGCCGGAAAAAAGGATATAGATCAGCGCGATCACTCCGATCAACTGAGCCAGCGCCGCGTCGGTAAAGCCGATCCTGCCGAGACCATCAGCGCCGGCCAGCATGCCCACGCCCATAAACAAAATCAGGGCAGGCACGCCAAACCGGTTCGACGCGCGGGTTGCCGCAACACTGATGACCAACAAAAGGCCAATAATCAACAGAAAAGGCTCAGTTGCCATGCCTCTACTCCGCACAAACTCTCAGAAGTAGCATAGCACGGTTTGATCTGTCTGATACCGAACGCAAGGCCACGATGGCCGCGTCGCCGCCATCCAGGTCATACCAACATTCGGTGTGCTTCCGCGCTCCCCGGCAACCGCTCTCCGGAGCGCTCCCGCCGCATCATGCGCACTGAGGCAGCGGTGGCGCGGCTAACCGATGCGTGACCATGGTTCTAACGTTGGTATCACGGGAAGCCATGGCGCGCTATCATTGCGATCCACAGGTCGCGCTGTTTGGCAATCCCGCACTCAAGCGGCGGTACACCCATCGCGCGGATGTGCTTCTACAGCATATCCTCCTCGTCAGTCCCGGTTGAAGGCCGTCCATCTGGGAACGATTTGGGTTATATGGTCAGAAGAACCTTTCGCTTCGATAGAGCTACATTGACAAACTGTATCTGATCATGTAGTATATTGATACATTATCTCATAATTGTGCAAGGAGCATCGACATGCGTCAGCTTCCGGTCACGGTTATTTCGGGTTTTCTCGGCGCTGGAAAAACGAGCCTGCTCAATCACGTGCTGCACAATCGCGCCGGCAAGCGGGTTGCCGTGATTGTGAATGACATGAGCGAGGTCAATATCGATGCGCAACTGGTGGCGGCTGAAACAGCGCTCAGCCGGACTGAAGAAAAACTGGTCGAGATGACCAACGGCTGCATCTGTTGCACGCTGCGCGATGATCTGTTGCAAGAGGTGGGGCGATTGGCGGCAGCAGGCCGGTTCGATTATCTCTTGATTGAATCATCGGGCATTTCGGAGCCGCTGCCGGTTGCGATGACCTTTACCTTCCCGCTACCCGATCGCGGTAGTTTATCAGATATCGCCCGTCTTGATACGCTGGTAACCGTAGTTGACGGGGCTAGTTTCCTGCAAGATTACATTTCGGGTCGGCAGTTGCAACAAGAGGGGTTGGCGGTTGGACCGCAAGATCAGCGCGCGCTGGCCGATCTTCTGGTCGAACAGGTTGAGTGCGCCAATGTGATTGTAATCAACAAGACAGATCTGGCGCATCCGCTCGATCTGGATCGGACAGAAGCCCTCTTGCGTAAACTCAACCCGGAAGCGTTGATTGTGCGCGCTCAACACGGTCACGTTCCCCTCGATCTAATCTTCAATACTGGCCGGTTCGATATGGAGCAGATCCGTCATTCACCCGGCTGGTTGAAAGAGCTGCGTGGCGAGCATATTCCCGAAACCGAGGCGTATGGCGTGACCAGCTTCGTCTACCGTTCGCGGCGACCGTTTCACCCCCAGCGGCTCTACAACGCGCTTTGTGGGGCAACGCTGCGCCAGGTGTTGCGAGCGAAGGGCACGTTCTGGCTGGCCAGCCGTCTCTGGCGCGCCGGTTTGTTGCAGAAGGCAGGGCGTTTTCTCGCGCTGGGCGGCGGACCAGTCTGGATGGCTGCGTTGCCGGCAGCGGAACGACCACAAACGCCAGAGATCCTCGCGTATCTCGATCGATACTGGGATTCAGAAGTCGGTGATTGCCGACAGGAACTGGTGTTTATTGGAATCAAGATGGACGAGGCCGCCATTCGGGCCGATCTGGATCAGGCTCTGCTCACCGACAGCGAGATGGCGTTGGGGCCAGACCACTGGCTGACATTCCCCGATCCGTTTCCGGCCTGGCCGGGAACGTGACCTTCCATCGGAGGGGGAGGGCATGGAAACAGAAACCGTGGACGTCAAAGCGCGACCAGCGCGCGTGTTGCTGATCCGCTGGATCCTGATTGTCGTCGGGACATTATCACTGGCGCTCGCTGGCCTGGACGTGTTGCTGCCCGGTCTGCCGACCACACCTTTTGTGTTGCTCGCCGCTGCCTGTTACATTCGCAGCTTAGAGCGGTTGTATCGCTGGCTCTTGTCCAACCGACTATTCAGGCCAATCATTCAGACCTGGCAGCGCGAACGCGGCTTGACCCTTAACACCAAACTGGTTTCGTTCGCGCTGGTCTGGCTGCTGCTGGGAAGCGCTGCGCTCTTCCTGGTTGAGAGCCTGTTTATGCGTGGATTGCTCATCGGTTTAGCGGTTGGCAAGACAATCGTGCTGATTCGGATTCGCACGGCGCCAGCATCATCGTAGCGTAAGCAGCCGATCGAGCAGCAACTTGCCAGCCACTCGATCGGCTACATGACAGCGTTGTGTGTCAGGGTAGCGCGCGAAGCAATTCCTGCGCGCTTGCTGTTTACTGCAATCCGCCTGGAACATCGCGCGCAGCGCGACAATCCTGACGAAAGCCGCTGATCTGACTGCCCGAAAGTAATCCAAACCACTACGATTGAACAGAGCCGCTGGCCTGATCAATGCGCCGTCACCACGTCCTCTGGCAGTGGATGCCACTCGCGAATCTGGTCGATCCGCGTCCCCATCGCCGCATTCTCTTCTGGCTCGGTGACACTCCGCGGCCGTTACAACGGCGCGGCTTCTTGGGGCAACCCGCCCACTGGCGAGCTTACGCCCCAACGGACGTGTCCAGCCCGGTTCAGGATATTCACTGCGGCGTTGTGGTCTCGGTCGAGGGACAGACCGCAGTCGCAATCAACCCACCGATCCGACAGCGCAAGCGACTCGAAGACATGCCCGCACCGGCTACAGGTCCTGGACGTGTTCCGAGGGTCTACCAGCAGCACCACACGGCCAGCCTCCGCCGCTTTGCGCGTGAGGTGGTGAACGAGGTAGCCCCATCCGGCATCCAGGATGCTCTTTGCCAGGTGTGGGTTGCGCACCATGGTGGTGATGCGCAGGTCTTCGAGCGCGATCCGGTCGTAGCGTGTGATCAGGTGATGTGCCAGCTTATTCAAGAAATCCTTCCGGCGATTGGCGATCCGCTCATGCTGACGCTGAAGCGCCAACACCGCCGTTCGTCGGTTCCTGCCGCCCTGCTTGCGGCGGGCGACCCGGCGCTGCACCACGCGCAACGTCCGCTGCGCGATGCGATACCAGCGCGGGTTCTCTCCCTTCTCGCCCGCGCTCGTGGTGATCACGCTGGCGATCCCAACGTCTACGCCGACATCCTGTCCGGTTTTGGGCAGAGGGATGGCGTTGACTTCACACGCGAAACAGGCGTACCACTTGTTAGCGCGGCGGATGATACGAACGGTCTTGATTTGCCCTTCCAGCGGGCGATGCCAGCGCGCGGCGACCCGACCGATCCCCGACAGGCGCAGCCGTCGTCCATCCAGCTTGAACCCGTTCCCGTACTCTTTGAAGCCAAAGCTGGAAAAGCGATTGCGCCCTTTGAAGCGCGGAAAGCCGGGTGTTTCGCCTGCCTTCACACGGCGGAAAAATGCCTGAAATGCCTTATCCAGATCGGTGACGACAATCTGCAAAACGTGACTGTGGATGCCGTTCGCGGAGGGGTTGGCAGCCTTCAGCTCTTTTACCTTGGCAAGCTGCGCGAACTTCCCTACCGTTTCACCGCGCTGCTGATAGGCATCCCGGCGCTCGGCAAGACACTGGTTATACCAGCGGCGGCACGTTTCGAGCGCGCGTTCCAGCAGCCGTGTTTGCGGCTGGCTCGGATAGAGGCGGTAGCAGAACGTCTTCAGCATCTCCAATCCTCGTCGCGCTGGCACGCCACAACTCACCCTTGCATCTGTTGATTTCTATGCTGATATTATGCCATAGAACAACAACGGATGCAAGATTCTGGCTAAAGCCAGCGAGAAACCCGCCTCACCGCGCGCGCTCAAGCGCGGCGGCTTGCGGCGGGTTTTTATCGGTCATCACTTCAACCAGCGCCGGAACGCGCCGCGCATTGCTTTCGCGCACAGCCCAATCAAGCGCATCACGGATATGACCTGGCTCGATGACGCGCGCGGCCAGCGCTCCCATGGCTTCCATGACCTTACAGTGATCGATCCCATATTCGCCGTCGGTCGTCTCGTAGCCCAGACGCACTTCGTAGTTCATCTGATACGGCAGCTCTGCCATGCGAATCAGACCCATGTAGGTGTTGTTGATCATCACCAGCACAAACGGGATGCGATACTGCACTGCAACGGCCACTTCTTCCATCAGAAACTGGAAGGAGTAGTCACCGACCACGCCAACCACTTGCCGATCAGGGCGGGCCAGTTTGACGCCGGTGCAGGCGCTGACTTCCCAACCGAGCGGTCCGGCCTGGCCGCAAACCATATAGTGGCGCGGGCGGTAGGTTCGCTGAAACTGCCCCGACCAGATCTGGTACAAACCAATTGCAGTGACAAAGATGGTATCACGATCGAAATAGTTATTGAGTTCGCGGAAGACCCGCGGCGCTTTGATCGGCACGTCGTCGAAATCATCACGCCGACGCAGAGTATGCTTCAAATGCAGCACCCGGTCAGTCCACCCATTCGGCTGGCGCGGCGGTGTCAGCGCTTGCGCTTCAACCAGCAGCCCGCGCAGGGCATTTTTGGCATCGCCGACAATGCCCAGGTCGGGAGGAAACACCTTACCGATCTGCGTTGGTTCAATATCGATGTGAATGAAGGTGCGATTGCCGCGATAGACATCAAGCTGACCGGTGTGACGGTCGGCGAAACGAGCGCCAATCGCCAGCACGCAATCACTTTCGAGGAAGATCGCGTTGGCAAAACGCTGCTGTGTCTGGATGCCGACAATGCCGGCGTAGAGCGGGTGATCTTCCGGTATCGCTCCTTTCCCCATCAGTGTTGGCGACACCGGAATCTGGAGATATTCGGCCAGCGCGACCAGCTCTGCCGCCGCTTCAGCCAGGATGACACCACCGCCAGGCATCAGGAGTGGGCGCTCGGCTGCCAGCAACAGCTCGATTGCCCGTCGCAAGGCGGGCTGCGGCGGTTCAGGCCGAAAGATCGGGAGTGGTCGATCAAGATCAGGGTCGTACTCAATCTCTTGCTTCTGCACATCGATCGGCAGGTCGATAAGCACCGGGCCGGGCCGACCTTCGCGCGCAATCTGGAAAGCGCGCCGGAAAACCCACGGCATCTGAGCAGCTTCCTTGACCTGCACCGCCCATTTGGTTACCGGACGGGCAATCTCGACAATGTCAACGGCCTGGAAGGCCTCTTTGTGGAGCAAATCGCTGCGCGCCTGTCCGGTAATGCAAATGATCGGAATCGAGTCGGCCATTGCGGTGTACAGGCCGGTGATCATGTTGGTGCCGGCGGGGCCGCTGGTGCCGACGCAAATACCGACCTCGCCACTGGCGCGCGCATAACCGTCAGCGGCATGCGTACCGCCTTCTTCATGGCGCACAATCAGATGTCTGATCTTGCTGCTCTTGCGCAGCGCATCATAGAACGGCAAGATGGCTGCGCCGGGAACGCCGAAGATGTAGCGCACTCCCTCGCTCTCCAGCACGTTGATCACAGCATCCATCACCTTCATGCGCGGCATACACATCTCATTCCATATTATGGAATTATTTTCCATTTACGAATGAACAAAAAAACACCGGTTAGCGGCCTATTGTCAACGCAAGGGCGGAGTGATCGAGATCGCCGAAGCCGCGCTCAACCAGAGTCTGAAAGTGAGTTGTCGCCAGTCTGCTAAACGGCAGATCGAGGCCAGCGTCAGCCGCCGTTTCCCGCGCGATGTTCAAATCTTTCAGATGCAGCCGAGCGCGGAAACCGGGCGTAAATTCGTGTCGCGCCATTGTCGGGCCGCGCAATTCGAGCACGCGACTCTGAGCCAGGCCGCCACCGAGCACGCGCAGGATGATTGCGGGATCGATCCCGGCGGCGCGCCCAAGCGCAAGCGCTTCGGCAACGCCAGCAATGTTAATCGCGACGGCGATCTGGTTACAGGCCTTCACAATCTGACCTGAGCCGCTCGGCCCGCAGTAGGTGATCGTGGTTCCCATCGCCTGCAATAGCGGAAGCGCGCGCTCAAAAGCGTCTGGATCACCGCCGACCATGATCGACAGCGTGCCCGCAATGGCTCCTTTGTCGCCGCCGCTTACCGGCGCATCGAGCATGGCGATCCCGCGTTGACCGGCAGCGGCGGCAAGGTGTCGGGATGCCTCTGGGGCAATAGTGCTCATATCAATCAGCAAACTTCCCGGCGGCATGCGTTCAAGAAGCCCGTCCGCGCCCTGAACAACCGCAACCACGTCAGGGGTGTCTGGCAGCATTGTAATCACTGCTTCACTGGTCTGAGCCAGCGCAGCCAGCGACTCTGCCGGATGTAATCCCTCAGCAGCCAGTTCTGCGATCGCCGGTTGAGAGCGATTCCAGATCGTGACGGTGAAGCCGGCGCGGCACAAATTGCGCGCCATCGGTTTCCCCATCACGCCAAGACCAACAAAGCCAATCCGTTGCATTTGACCTTCCTCCTGCGTGCTCGAACAATGTCGTGAGATACTACTCTCCTCCTGCTGACACGACTTCTCGTGTTCCTGCCGGATCAGCGCGCACTGCGCATGCAGACGGAAGCGCACACAAAGCGCGCTCCAGGGTGGCGGTTAGCCCTGACTTTGAACGCTGATCCGCTGCCTCACCGCGAACCGGTTGGCGCCCCGCTTCAGGCCCAGCGCAACGCTGCCGGATCAATCGCGCCGCGTCGATCGGGCGGGAGCCAGGCGAGGGCCGCGTCAAGCTCGCCTGACGGCACAAACTCCAGGCCGATGAAGCCACTGTAGCCACTGGCAGCAATGGCGTGGAAGATGAATGGAAAGTTGAGTTCACCGGTGCCGGGTTGGTGGCGATCCGGCGCGTCAGCCGCCTGAATGTGACCGATCTGGTCAACATGCGCGCGAATGGTGCGCGTGATGTTTCCTTCCATCAACTGCATGTGATAGCAATCGTACTGATACCGCAGATTCGGCGCGCCCACGCCACGGAGAAAATCCAGCGTATCGGCGGTGTTGGTCAGCAAATAGCCGCTGTTTTCCCAGGCATTGAGCGACTCAACGACCACATCAATCCCGGCGGCGGCAGCCTGCTCGCACGCCCAGGCCAGATTGTCCTGCGCGCGGGCCAGTTGACTCTCGCGCGACTCGCCGGGAAGCAGCTTGCCGACCAGCGCATTCAGCCGTGGGCAGCCGATCTGGCGGGCAAATTCCAGCGCCACCGGCACATTGGCGCGAAACTCGCGCTGGCGTTCTGGATGATTGAGCCAGCCGCGGTCACCTTGCGCCAGCGCGCCCGCAGCAAAATTGACCAGCGCAACCTGAAGACCTGTGTCACGCAGGTGACGCGCGATTGCGTCCAGATCAGCTTCTTCCGGCCACCAGAACTCAACCGCGCCGAAACCCAGCCGGGCTGCGCTGTCGAAGCGTTCAGCCCACCCTAATCCACGCATCGTGAGCGAGACATTCAATGCGAAGCGGAGCATAGGCGTTAATTTCCGTATTATGAAATTACTTTTCAAATTATGGTATCAGTATAGCGAGTCCTGGTCAGTGTGTCAAGAGGTCATTCCGTTTGTTTCTGAATCATATTCCGTTTCGCTCGGATTGCGGTGTCGGCCTTCCGTTTGGGGCAGGCGGCGCGCGGACCCGCGCGTAATACTATCCCCAGACTGCCACACTCCCTTGTAGCGAACGCGATTATAACTCGCGCGCTCAGGTACCTCGTCGGATCTGTCCGCCGCCCGATACGATTTCCGCTGGTGGCCGCGCAAGCGAGCCAGGTCATGAACGAGTATGCTTCGCAAACGTCTATCTCACCTCTACATCCGAACACTTACGTCAATATAAACCCAGCACTCCCTGCCGGAATTGCAGGCGCAGCCCGAATATTTGCTCACCCTCTCCGATCGGTCTGCGCTTTGACTGCTGACGAGGAGAACAATCGTGCGCTGCGTCGTCTGCTCTTTGTCCGCGTTCCAGCGCGAACCAAAGGTTTCTGCGCCTAACCACCGCCATGCAGTTGACAATCGGCCTGACAACTGCATATAATTTCATTATAAGGAATTAATTTTCAAAAGGTGGAAAACATGAACCGCGAAGAGTTGACTGCTGCACTCCGCGAGGTGCTCGGCGCAGAGCAGGTGATTGATACGCCGGATGGCCTTGCGCCATACCGCCACGATTGGATTCCCGGCGACTATCGGTATCCTGATCTGGTTGCGATCCCAACCCATCCCGACCAGATTCCCGTGATTGCGAAACTGGTGTACGCGGCTGGGCTGCCGCTGGTTGCGCGAGGCGCCGGCACCGGCCTGGCTGGCGGGGCGCGCCCGTTACACGGCGGCGTCGTGCTCGATCTGAGTCGGCTCCAGGCGATCGAGCAGGTTCGAGTGGCCGATCGGCAGGCCCAGGTGCAGGCTGGGCTTATCACCTACGATTTGAGCGCAGCTCTGGCGGATCAGGGCTGGTTTTATGCGCCAGATCCGGCATCGTGGCGCATGTGTACGATCGGTGGCAATGTCGCCAACAACAGCGGCGGGCCACGTTGCCTCAAGTACGGTGTGACGACCAACCACGTGCTGGCAGTTGAGGTGACGCTGGCTGACGGTGACACTCCGCACGGGTTACAACCCGGCGGCTTCTTGGGGCAGCCCGCCCACTGGCGAGCTTATGCCCCAACGGACTTGCCCAGCCCGGTTCAGGATGTTCACTGCGGCGTTGTGGTCTCTATCGAGGGAAAGACCACAGCCGCAATCAATCCACCGATCCGACAGCGAAAGCGACTCGAAGACATGCCCGCACCGGCTGCAGGTCCTGGACGTGTTCCGAGGGTCTACCAGCAGCACCACACGGCCAGCCTCCGCCGCTTTGCGCGTGAGGTGTTGTATCAAGTATCCCCATCCGGCATCCAAGATGCTCTTTGCCAGGCGCCGGTTCCGCACCATATTCGTGATGCGGAGGTCTTCGAGCGCGATCCGGTCGTAGCGTGTGATCAGGTGATGGACCAGCTTATGCAAGAAATCCTTCCGGCGATTGGCGATCCGTTCGTGCTCGCGCGCCAGCGCCGCAACCGCCTTCCGCCAATTCGCCCCGCCCTGCGTCCGCCGGGCCACGCGCCGCTGCACCACCCGCAACCGACGCTGTGCGACCCGATACCAGGCCGGATGCGAGATGTTCTCACCGTCGCTCGTGGTGATCAGACTGGCAATGCCAACATCAATTCCAACCGCTCGGCCAGTTGGCGGCAACGGCGACGGGTCGGTCGCGCACACGAAGCGCGCATACCATTTCCCCGCGTTCCGAACGATCCGCGCGGTTTTGATCGTTCCTTCCAGCGGGCGATGCCAGCGCGCGGCGACCCGACCGATCCCCGACAGGCGCAGCCGCCGACCATCCAGCTTGAACCCGTTCCCGTACTCTTTGAAGCCAAAGCTGGAACAGCGATTGCGTCCTTTGAAGCGCGGAAAGCCGGGTGTTTCGCCTGCCTTCACACGGCGGAACAATGCCTGAAATGCCTTATCCAGATCGGTGACGACCATCTGCAAAACGTGACTGTGGATGCCTTTCGCGGAGGGGTTGGCAGCCTTGTACTCCTTCACCGCCGGATCACCAGGTCTACAATCTTAAGCGTCACACCTACTTTCGCGGAGGGGTTGGCAGCCTTGTACTCCTTCACCCTGGCAAGCTGCTGATACACGCTGATCGACTCGCCGCGCTGCTGATAGGCATCCCGGCGTTCCGCCAGACACTGGTTGTACCAGCGCCGGCACGTCTCAAGGGTGCGCTCAAGCAATCGGGCTTGCGGCGTGCTCGGATACAGGCGATAGGCGAAGGTCTTCAGCATCTACAATCCTTTTTGGGCTTCAATGTAGCGTTTGACGGTCTCGCTCGACACGTTGCCCGCAGTCGCGGCGAAATAGCTTCTCGTCCACAGCGAGGGCAGTTTCAGGAGCGATGGGTACTTCTTCCGTAGTTCACGACTCGTGATCCCCTTCACTGCTTTCACGATATCCGCCGCGCTATCCGAAGGCCACACCCGAAGCACCAAGTGGATGTGATCGGGTTGAATGGATAGTTCAATAATCTGCCACCCCTTTTCATTGCATTTCGCCTCGATCACCCTTCGACAGTCGGCGGCAATCGCGCCTGTAAGCACAGCCTTGCGGCGTTTGGGCGTCCAGACAAGGTGATAGACAATCAGGTGAACCCGATGTTCGTCGCGTTGGTATTCCACAACCTATCCTTGCGTTTATTGATTTCTATGTTGACAATATACCATCGAACAACAATGAGCGCAAGGTCTCGGCGAACGCCAGCGAGAAACCCGCCTCACCGCGCGCGCTCAAGCGCGGCGGCTTGCGGCGGGTTTTTATCGGTCAGCAATTTTGGACGGGTGACGGCACGGAGACGTTCACCTGGCACGGCTACGATCTGACCGGGCTGATGGTCGGTTCAGAGGGAACGCTCGGTATCATCAGTCGCGTGATTGTGCGCCTGACCCGGCTGCCAGAGGCAAATCGGGTTGCGCTGGCGCTCTTCCCAGACGTGGTTGCAGCCTGTGAAGCGGTCAGCGCAATTCTGGCTGCGGGCTATGTCCCAACTGCGCTTGAAGTGATGGATGCCACCACGATGCTGGCAGTGAATCGGGCGCAGGGCGCGGCGCTGCCAGCCGAGGCGGGCGCGGCGTTGATCATTGAGATCGATGGCGTGAGTGAAGGCCTGGATGAAACGATGGCCGAGATCAGCGCGTTGTGTCGTGATCACGGCGCGTTTCTCCTCAGCACAGCGGCAACTGCGGCAGCGCAAGAGCAGCTCTGGGCAGCGCGGCGCAGCGCCTTTGCGTCGTTTCACACAATCGCGCCGTCATTCTACCTGGTCGATACTGTGGTGCCGCGCACCCGTCTGCCGGCAATGATGGCGCATGTGCAGCGTTTGAGCGCGACGCACCAGATGCCAATCGCGAATGTGTTTCATGCCGGTGATGGCAATCTGCATCCGCTGGTGCTCTATGATCCGGCTGATCCTGGGCAGGTGGCGAAAGCGCGCGCAATTACTGCTGAAGTGCTGAACCTTAGCGTCGCTGAGGGCGGCGCTGTCAGCGGCGAGCACGGGATCGGCATTGAGAAACGCGATTTTCTTGCGCATCTCTATAACCGTGCCGATCTCACCGCCCACGCTGCGGTATACGCTGTGTTTAACCCGGCGCAGCGGTTAAATCCGGGCAAGGTCTTTCCCCCCGATCTCGATCCGCTGGCGCTGGCCGCAGCACGCGCCGTAGATCTGGCTGCGGCGCCGATTATCTCGTCGCCAGCGCAACTAACGCGCGAATTGGCTGCAATCGTCGGGGCTGATCATCTTTTGGCTACGACAGCATTCACCATTCAGGGCAGACAGCCGACATGGGTCGTCGCGCCGGAATCAACGGCTGAGCTAGCCGCCGTGATGGCGGCCTGCTATCAGGCCGGGGTTCATGTTGTGCCGTGGGGTGGCGGCACGCAACAGGCGATCGGGCCGCTCATTGCCGATCCTGATGTAGTGGTTGTTACTCAACGCCTCAACCGGGTGGTCAAATATGAGCCAGATGATCTGACCATCGGCGTTGAAGCCGGAATGACGCTGGCCGACTTGAAGGCCATCCTGGCCTGTCACAACCAGCAATTTCCGCTCGAAACAGCCGAAGAGAATCGCGCAACGATTGGCGGTCTGGTAGCGACTGCGACTGATGGCCCGCGACGGCTGGGGTACGGCGCGTTGCGCGATCTGGTGCTTGGCCTCACGATTGTGCAGGTTGACGGCACCGTGATAACTGTCGGCGGCCAGGTGGTGAAGAATGTCAGCGGCTACGATCTGGTCAAACTCTTCAGCGGCAGTCACGGAACGCTCGGTGTGATCAGCGAGGTGCGCCTGCGCGTGTTCCCCCGCCCACCGGCAGCAGTCACCCTGCTGGCGCGCTTTCCCGATCTATCAGCGCTGGCCTCGTTCCTGACCGGACTGGCCGCCACCCGGTTGCAGCCGGTTGCGCTGGATGTTGTTGAGCGAAGAGAGAATCCGCGCGAAGCCATCACCGCGCTCGCGCGATTCGAGGGTCACCCCGCTGCCTGCGCTCGTTCAGCCACCGAGAGCGCCACCCTAGCTGCGGCGCATGGCGCAACCGTCGTCGAAGTGGTAAATGGCGCCGACCAGGATCAGCTCTGGCAACCGGCCATTGCGCTGGCGGCCTTGCCTGATCATGCGGTTGCCTGGCCGGTGCGCCTTGCCGTTCTGCCATCGCGCTTCCCTGCGGCCCTTGCCGATCTGCGCCGGCACGCCAGCCAGGCCGACGTCACAGCTACCATTGGCGGTCGGCCAGCTCAGGGTCTGATCTACGGTCATTTGCAGGGAGAGATGGCCCAGATAGCGAGTGTCCTGACCGGCATGGCTGAACGCTGGCCGCACATCCAGATCCCGGCGGGATCGCTGCCGTCAGAGATCGAATCGCAGCGATGGGGAACGCCGCTGCCGCAGCTCCCAGCGCTACTCAATGCCCGCATCAAGCGCGCGTTCGATCCGGCTGGACGGTTAAATCCGCGCCTGTGGCCATATACGTGGAGCGCCGAGTCGGTGTCGCTGCATAAAGACGAGGCGCATTGAGCGCGCTGCCGACCGATCACGGTATGCCATTGAGCGACGGCTGCGCTACCTGCCAGCAGTATAAAAGTACCATTGACGAACCGGTCAGGCGTTGAGTAGGCTGAAGATGTCAGGCGCAAGATACGAACTTCACCCGGCCAATACGGAGCCGCTGAAAGGATTATCGTCGGCTTATGCGCTCTTCGCTCCTTGCCTTCACCACGCGCAGTTGGCTGTCAGTCGGCGCTATTGTGCTGTTGCTCCTCTCATCGCTGATCGGATTGCGCGCCGCTCCGGCTCAACCAGTAATCGATCTAGCGTCAGCGCAGAGCTATAATCTGCAGGTGACTGCTGGCAGCGCTGTAGTCTGGCGAAATACCACCACCTCGCCGCACCGCTTGCGCGCGATCGATGGCCGTTGGGAAACGCCGCTGATCCAGCCCGGTCAGAGTGTCACCCAAACCCTAACCACGATCGGCGCAAACGCGTTTCTCTGCGATTTCGATCCCGCTATGCGTGGAAACGTGCTCGTGCAGGCCCCGGTCAGTGTCTTCGTGCCGCTGGTCGTGAATCGTTCGCTTGAGCGCTGGTCAGAACCAGCTACCTGGGGCGGGCGATTGCCGCAGGCTGGCGATCTGGTCTCGATTCCGGCGAGCAAAACCGTCTTGCTTGATGTCAGCCCGCCGGCATTGCGCGGTCTCTTGATCGAAGGCGAGTTGATCTTCGATCAGCGCGATCTCAATCTTACCGCCGGATGGATCGTGCTGCACGGTACCGGTCGCCTACGCATTGGCAGCCCGACGGCGCCCTTCCAGCATCAGGCTATCATCACGCTCAATGCGACCGACACGAATGAAGATGTGATGGAGATGGGGACACGCGGAATCCTGCTGATGGGCGGTTCGTTTGAAGCCTACGGCAGCGTGCCCAACCGGGTCTGGACGCGCCTCGGCGATCACGCTCTGGCAGGCGCAAATCGGCTGGTCTTGAGCGAAGCGGTCACCTGGCAGGCAGGCGATCAGATCGTGATCGCGCCCACCGACTTCTACGGCGTTAGCGAAACGGAGCGCCTCTCGGTGCAAGCAGTGCATGGCAACGAGATCACGCTGAATGCGACCCTGCAACATGCGCGTTGGGGGCGCCTGCAATACGTGTCGCCGACCGGAATGACGCTCACGCCAACCAGTGAAGTGACGCCTTTGGCGCTCGATGAGCGGGCCGAAGTGGGCGTGCTGTCGCGCAATATTGTCATCCAGAGCGCTGATGACGCTTTGTGGCGCGATCAACGCTTCGGCGCGCACCTCATGGTCATGAACAACGCCGTCTTGCGACTCGACGGAGTGGAGCTGCGGCGCGTGGGGCAGGGCGGGCGATTCGGTCGCTATCCGATCCACTTCCACCTGCTCTCGTACCGCCCCGATGGCAGCCTGGTCGGTGACGCTACCGCGCAAAGCGTGACCAATTCGAGTATCTGGAATTCGGCCAATCGCTGCATCGTGATCCATGGAACTAACGGCGTGACCGTGCGGAACAACATCTGTTACGACATTGCCGGGCACGCGATCTTTCTGGAGGACGCCGTCGAGCGACGGAACGTGATCGAAGGCAATCTGGCGCTCAAGGTGCGTCAGCCGCCGCAACCGCTCTTGCCCAGCGATCGAGTCGGTTTCCGGCGCGGCCCGTCCGGCTTCTGGATCACCAACCCCGACAACGTAGTGCGCGGCAATGTAGCTGCCGATGCCGCAGGCAATGGCTTCTGGCTGGCCTTCCCCCGGCGACCATTGGGCGCGAATAAGAATGTGCCGATCTATCCCTTCCACCTCCCCCTCGGCGTGTTCAGTCATAACACCGCCCATTCCAATTCCCGACCGGGAATTAATCTCGATTTCGCGCCGAATGATGATGAAGGAAACACCTCCGAGATCAAATACGCGCCCACGGTCGATGGCAGCCCGGACACATACAGCAATCGCGCGCGGTTTACGCTTAGCGATATCACGGTGTACAAGAACAATGACAACGGTCTGTGGAATCGGGTGACATTGCCGGATTATGTGCGGTTTGTGTCGGCTGACAACACCGGAATGTTCTTTGCCGGCGCTGGTGATAACGGCAAAATCTATGATTCCTTGATCATCGGCGTCAGCTTAAATAATGCCACGCCGCCGCCGATCCATCTGGTGGGTCAGCCAAATACCGCCGTAGCCAGTTATCACAGCACGTTCGACATCTTCAACAACGTGATCGTAAATTTTGCCCTGGATACGCGATCCGATCGCGCGAGCGGCGCATTTGCCACCAACGACTATTACACTCAACCTGTCGATCGCGGGCTGGTGCGCAACACCAATAATCGTCTGATCAACACCCATCCCGGTCGGCGCGTAATTTCGCCCAACCTCAACACGCCCGTTGGCAACGCCGCTCTCGCTGGCGCGCTGTGGGATCCTCAGGGCTACTGGGGGCCTGCCGGCAACTACTGGGTCTACAACATTCCCTTCCTGACAGCGGGTCGCGCCTGCACTCCAGTCAGTGGGCCGGTGAACAATGGCATGAGCTGCGCCGGGCCGTACTATGGCGTGTCCGGGTTCAGAATCGATGGCGGCGATCCCTTTAAGCCGTTGATGCCGCTGACGATAACGCGCCTGGACGACAGTCAGCAGCCAATCGATCAGTGGATCGTTGAAGATGGGAGCACCATGCGCCACACGCAGGGCATTATGCCCTGGATGCGCCACTTTGCGGCTGTGCCCGGCGGACGCTACCGGGTCGAGTTCCGCGATGCGACCGTCACAGTTGCGCCGCCGAGCCGCGAGTTGAAATTGACGCTCACAAATATGCACACAACTGCCGATCAGGTGATTCTTAGTCTGCCCTTCAGCGGAAATGATCCGGTGTTTGCCTATCTGACCACGCGCGAACACTATGAATATGCGTCTCCCGGCGCTCCTGAACGGCGTGATCTGGTTTCCGTTTCTTCGCTCGCTGCCATGCTGACGACTGCGAATAGTTTCTGGCATGATGCGACGAATCAGCAGGTATGGGTGCATCTGCGGGGTGGTGTGCCGTGGCCGGGCGGTGAACCAGCAGATCCGATCTCAGACGAGCAGCTTTATCGCGCCACATACCTGCGCGTGTACCGACCCTGAATGAGTATCAGCAGGACGCGCAACGAAGATTGACAGCAGAATGCCGCCAACCACTGTGCCGCGCGCGGTTGAAACCGTGGTATCCTACATACCAGTTCGATCTCAATCGCATCACATTCACGCGCGGAGTTGACATGAGTGAGCATCAAACCGGCAATCGCAGCGCTCTGGTTGTGGTGGCGCACCCCGATGACGCCGAGTTTGGCTGCGGCGGCACGCTGGCAGCCTGGGCCGCCGAAGGATGGGAAATTACGCTGGTCATTTGCACCGATGGCGGCAGTGGCGGACCTGACGACGCTGTCGATGTGAGTCCGGCGGCGCGTCGGCGGATCACCGAGATCCGCAAGGCCGAGCAGCTTGCAGCGGCGCAAATCCTGGGGTTGAAAGAAGTGGTCTTTCTCGACTATCCCGATGGGATGTTGCAGCCGTCGCTCGAACTGCGGCGCGACATTGTGCGCCAGATTCGGCGCGCGCGGGCCAGTCGCGTGGTATGCCAGTCGCCCGATCGGGTCTGGACGCCGCAGTACTCGATCCCGCGCTTTCATCCTGATCATCTGGCTGCGGCCAGCGCGACGCTGGCTGCGGTCTATCCGGCGGCGCAGAACCCCTGGGATTTTCCTGAACTGCTTGCTGAAGGCTTTCCGCCGCACCGGGTGCGCGAGATCTACATCACCGGAGCGCCAGTGCTCAACTTTGCCGTAGACATCAGCGCAACCATTGAGCAAAAGCTGGCGGCGCTGCGTTGCCATGTCTCACAGCTCGGCGTTGATCAGACCGAGATTGCCCAATGGGTACGGCAGTGGGCCGCCGAGCGCGGGCAAGAGTTTGGTCTGCCGCTGGCGGAAGCCTTCCATCGGGTCGAGAATGGGTAGCAGCGCTGCTAGCCGAGGGGAAGATGCAACAGGCTGAATGATGGCCGCATCACTCCCACCTCATCGTTTTAACGGTGGCCGGGTGTGCATGGCTGACCGATACGTGACAGTGTGTCTAAAGGTAGTAGCAGCGCTTCCCGCATTCCAGCGCCACGCTCTCGCCTGAGCAGGGGATTGCCGCCTATATGTTGCCATAGCATAGCTGTGCAGGCACCGTCCAGCGCCATTCTCTCGTCTGAGCAGAGGATTGCCACGCCGCGCTGCGCGCGGCTCGCATTGCCACGAGGGAAGCGGGAGATTGCCGCGCCGCCCCCGATCCATGTCATTGCAAGGGCGCGTCAGCGCCCGCAGCAATCTCCGGCGTCATCGCGCGCGAGGCGACTCACCGCTCTCTGCGCGGCAACGATCGCGCGTGATTGGATAAAGCATCCAATCCATCAGAGCAAGGATTGTACCCTCTCACCGTAGCGCAAACACCATCTGCCCGGTACACTAAGCGATGAGTGCAGATGTTGCACGTTGCCTGTGCAGGCACATGGCCAACACCGCTGTGGCCCGGCTTTTCGGCGATGCGAAGTCGCGTCAGGTCGAAACAGTAAAAGCAATTTTGCCGGGTTTGCCAATTGCCTTCTCAGCTTCGTGCCACCGTCTGCCGCCCATATCGGGCGAGACAGTTGGATTACGACGCCGCTGGTCACACACGTGCCGCGGCGTCGTCTCTGTTTCAGGACCCTGTTCGTTCTGATGGACCGCGTTCGTTCGAGGTTCTAGTGTAGCAAGGAGTACAGCGTCATGGCAATGGATGCGAAGGGCGTGATCGAATTGATCAAAGCCAAGGGAATTCAGATTGTTGACACGCGCTTTACCGATCTCTTTGGCGGGTGGCAGCACTACTCACTGCCGGCTTCGCGGTTGACCGAAGATATGATCCGGGAGGGATTGGGCTTTGACGGTTCGTCGATCAAGGGTTTCCAGGCGATCAACGAAAGCGATATGTTGATGCTGCCCGATCCATCGACGGCGTTCATTGATCCAACCCTGAGCGTGCCCACGCTGGTGATGATCTGTGACATTATCGATCCGATCACGCGTCAGCCCTACACTCGCGACCCGCGCACGGTAGCCAAGAAGGCTGAGGCTTACCTGAAGACGACAGGGATTGCCGATACCGCCTACTTTGGTCCTGAGGCCGAGTTCTTCCTCTTCAGCGATGTGCGGTTCGGCCAGAGCGCCAATCAGGGCTTCTACTACCTCGACAGCCCGGAGGCAGTCTGGAATACGGGCGCTGAAGTGCCGGGCGGCAATAAAGCCTATCGCATCCGCCACAAAGAGGGCTACTTCCCGGTGCCGCCAACTGATACGCTTCAAGACATCCGCTCGGAGATGATTCTGAAGATGATGGAGATCGGGATCGAGATCGAGCTGCACCATCACGAAGTAGCGACTGCCGGCCAGTGCGAGATCGATATGCGCTTCGACTCGCTGGTCAATATGGCCGATAAGGTGCAGAAGTACAAGTACATCGTGCGCAACGTGGCCCGCAAGCACGGCTATGCGGCAACCTTTATGCCCAAGCCGATCTTCGGCGACAACGGGTCGGGCATGCACACCCACCAGAGTCTGTGGAAGGATGGCGAGCCGCTCTTCTTCGATGAGACACAGTACGCGCTGCTCTCAAAGACGGCCCAGTATTACATCGGCGGCATTCTCAAGCATGCCCCGGCGCTGCTGGCGATTTGCGCGCCGACCACCAATAGCTACCGGCGGCTGGTGCCCGGCTTTGAAGCGCCGATCAACCTTGTCTACTCGATGCGCAATCGCTCGGCGGCCATCCGCATTCCGACCTACAGCTCGTCGCCGAAGGCGCGCCGGATCGAGTTCCGCGCCCCTGATGCGATGTGCAACCCGTATCTGGCCTTTGCCGCAATGATGCTGGCCGGTCTTGATGGCATTCAGAATAAGATCGAGCCGCCGCCGCCGCTGGATGTTGACATCTACGAATTGTCGCCGGAAGAGAAGCGCGATATTCGCGGCACGCCCGGCTCGCTGGCCGAGGCGCTCGATGCGCTGGAAGCCGATCACCAGTTCTTGCTCAAGGGTAATGTCTTCACGACTGATCTGCTCGAGTCGTATATCGACACCAAGCGCAAGGAGCTGGTTTCGCTGGCGCTGCGCCCGCATCCGTATGAGTTCATGATGTACTTCGACGCTTGATCTGGCGCAACACTCACGCCATCATGACGGTCGGCGCAGGGGTGAGTTGCAAACTCGCCCCTGCTTATTGCATGCCTGCGATCCGTCCTTCACGAATGGCCAGATCGCAGAGGCAATGACGCGCATTGATAGCCTTGAGATGCGCAGATTCACCCTGCGTGAGACAGGGAAATGTTCCGGCGCATGCGACGCCTGGGGTGAGTCAGCGCATGCGCGCTTTGCCCCGCGCGCCAATCAGGAACAACACCGCGAGAATGAGCGTTGATAGGCCAATATACAGGGCAGCAGCGTCGATGGTTAACCAGCCGCTGCGCACGAAGGCGCCGAAGCCGGGGATCATCCAGACCAGCCAGCTACAGACGATAACCGCGCGTTGTTCGATGAACGAGAGACGACGCGATCCCAGCGCCAGGACTGCGGTCGCGGCCCACCCGATTAAGCCGATGAGAATGCTCTGCGCTTCCATAATCATGCCCTCCGTGCTGCTTCATTGCAACAGTTGACCAGCTTACTGCCATATCTGATCGCGGCGATCGTCAACGCTGGCGATCATGCTTCGAGGGCATCATAGCAGATGATCTGGATGATTTCAACAACTGAAACGGCGCATGATTTGTGCAAAATATACAACTTTAAGAACAAACAACGGTCAGGCACTGTCACGCGGGATTGCGGATCATCGGGAACCGACTCAGTAGCGCAGATAGCGGATGGCAATTGCAATGCCGGCGATGATGATCACCAGCAGCAGCGAGTATCGGCGCAGCGCGAGCAAGATGGGATCGGCGCGAATAATTTCGTCGGCATGAGGGAAGAACTGGGCCAGGTGGATCAGGCCAAGCACGATGATAATCAGGGTGAGCATCAGGCTGCCGGTTAGCAGCCAGGCAAAACAGAGCAGGGCAGTGATGCCGACAATGCTCCAGTAGGTGAGATGGTCACCCGTATTTGGTTCTTTCGAGCGCTGCGGTTCTTCCATTGCTGTCTCCGATTGCAAGGGGTCTAAATACAGTATACCTGAACCTGATGGAGCTGAAGGGGTAGAATGATCATCTCTTTGATTACGGTTGTCAATAACCGTCAGTGAGCGTTTCATCGACGTTGAGGTACGAACTATCCTTTCCAGCGGCAATCAGAGCAGACGCGCATCGAACAACGAGCGCGCGGGATGATCGGGCGACAACGACCACGCTGATGGATCGCAGATCACGTTTCATTCTCCAGCTTCTCCCTCCGTTCACGGCGCCAGGAAGAATCCGTCTACCAGCGGCGATCGGGAGTGTGACGAAAGGATGGAACGGAAAGGGGCAGAACCAAACGACATTCCGTTCCTTCTCCAGGCAGAGGCACAACATCATACCGACTTTAGATAGATGGTCACGTATCGGACAGCCACATCAACGCTGCCGCAGTGCGCAGGATGCGGCGGGAGCGCTCCGAAGAGCGGTTGCTGGGGCAGCACCGATCGCGCGCCGAACGCTGGTATGACCGGCATGGCGACGGCGTGGCCAGCTCCTGCGCGCCCTCACTCCCGCCCCGCTCCCGCTGGGAGAGCGGAGACCCTCACCCCCGTCCCCGCTCCCGCTGGAAGAGG
>FWWM01006275.1_pt1 | contig 25135 bp, 24 predicted proteins | sample 2228351 | NCBI WGS metagenome assembly FWWM01 (sample SAMEA103939774, study PRJEB20133) | metagenome
ATGTTTCAGGTTTGATTGGCATGATAGGCCCTCAAACCAAAGGTTCTTTTTCAGTGAGTTTTGAAGAGTCACTGGCGCTGGAAATTATGTTCCGCATGCTGGGCGAAAAACCTAAATCTATTAATGAAGAAGTGACCGACATGGTTGGTGAAATTACCAATATGGTGACAGGCGGCGCTAAACGTATTCTGGGTGAAAAAGGTTATGAATTCAGCATGGCGACCCCTGTGGTGGTTTCCGGCAAAGGCCACACCATTACGCACAAATGTGATGGTCCGAAAATTCTGATGCCTTTTGATTCTGATTTTGGCAAAGTGCATATTGAAGTCAGTTTTGATAACCCGAAATAGCACACAGACCTGACCCGGGCTTCAGAGAACAAAAAGCCGGCTTGATGCCGACTTTTTGTTTGTATTGCAATAATGCCTCTGCTGGCCATTGGGCCATTTTAGCCGGTGTTGTCACCGATATATCGCAGCTGCACTCTGCTGGTAATGTTACACAATAATTCATAAGGAATGGTTTGTACCAGCTCAGCAATTTCTTCGACCGCCAGCTGCTCGCCCCATAAAATCACCTGATCACCAATATTGACCTGCTGTTGGCCTATATCCACCATGGTCATATCCATTGACACCCGCCCCACAATAGGCAGACGCTGCCCATTAATCAGCACTGGCGTGCCGCTGGGGGCATTACGTGGGTAACCATCACCATAACCAATAGCCACTACGGCCAGTCGGGTATCCTGCGGCGCGGTCCAGGCTGCGCCATAACCAACGGCATCACCTTTTTTCACGTCGCGTACCGCAATCACTGAACTGCTGAATGTCATCACCGGCCTTAACCCATGCTGCGCGGAACGGCCAGCCAACATCGGTGACACACCGTATAACGCCAGACCTGGGCGGATCCAGTCACCATGGCTTTGTGGCCAGGCGAGTACACCGGCCGAGTTGGCAATAGACAACTCCCCTTCATAACCTTTGATCAGCTCTGAAAACAGCGCCAGCTGACGTTCTGTGGCCGGATTATCCGGCTCATCAGCACAAGCAAAGTGGGTCATTAGCCGCAGAGGTTTTAACACATTCGGGCTTGCCATGAGCTGCTGATACACCTGCTGAAACTCCGCAGGGTAAATCCCCAGCCTGTGCATACCACTGTCAATTTTTAACCAGACATGCACAGGCGCTTCAAGCTCAGCTGTTAACAAAGCCTCAACCTGCGACTTGTGGTGCACCACCACCTGCAAGTTGGAAGCAACTATCTGTGGCAGCTCGTCAGGGTGAAAAAAGCCTTCCAGCAGCACTATAGGTTTGACAATACCACCGGCGCGCAGCATTAAGGCTTCGTCGATACGGGCCACACCAAAAGCACCTGCAGCTTTGAGCTGTTCAGCCACGGCCAAGAGACCATGACCATAGGCATTGGCTTTGAGCACAGCCAGAATTTTACTTTTTGGCGCAATGCTTTGAATATGCTGAAAATTTTTCGCAAGCGCATCCACATTAATTTGCGCTATCGGACGTCGGCTCATTAATACTCATCCTCAAACCGGGCAGAGCCTGCGTAATTATCAAAACGGGAATAACGGCCATGGAAAGTCAGCCGCACCCGACCTATTGGGCCGTTCCGCTGTTTACCGATGATCACTTCTGCCGTGCCTTTGTCCGGGCTGTCTTCGTTATACACTTCGTCACGGTAAATAAACATAATGAGGTCGGCGTCCTGTTCGATAGAACCAGACTCACGCAAATCTGAGTTCACCGGCCTTTTATCCGCCCTTTGCTCCAATGAACGGTTTAACTGCGACAACGCAATCACCGGCACTTTTAACTCTTTAGCCAGCGCTTTGAGTGAACGGGAAATTTCGGCAATCTCCAGAGTCCGGTTTTCGGAAAGACCTGGCACTGTCATCAGCTGCAGATAGTCCACCATAATCATCGAAAGGCCGCCATGCTCACGGGCAATACGCCGCGCACGCGAGCGCACTTCGGTAGGTGTCAGGCCGGATGCGTCGTCGATATACATCTTGCCTTTGCTGTTTAACAGTTCGATGGCTGAGGATAACCGCGCCCAATCTTCATCATCAAGCTGACCTGTCCGTACTTTGGTTTGATCAATGCGGCCTAAAGATGCCAGCATCCTCATCATAATTTGTTCGGACGGCATCTCTAAACTAAAAATAAGCACCGGCTTATCACTGCTCATGGCTGCATGTTCACAGAGGTTCATCGCAAAAGTGGTTTTACCCATCGAAGGACGGGCAGCAACAATAATCAGATCCGACGGCTGCATTCCGTTGGTCATTTTATCTAAGTCATGATAACCGGTGGATACACCCGTGATACCACCCGAGCTTGGGTTACGGAATAATTCATCAATTTTATCAATGGTTTTCGCCAGAATACTGTGGATAGCTTCAGGGCCTTCATTGGCGTTGGCACGCTGCTCGGCAATTTTAAATACTTTGGTTTCTGCAAAGTCCAGCAGCTGAGCGCTGTCGCGGCCTTGCGGGTCATAACCGGCGTCAGCAATATCATGCGCCACCGCTATCATATCGCGCACCACAGCACGCTCACGCACTATGTCGGCATAAGCCAGAATATTGGCAGCACTTGGCGTGTTTTTGGCAATTTCACCTAAATAGGCAAAACCACCCACATCGTCCAGCAGTTGATTGCGCTCCAGCCATTCGGAAACGGTAATTAAGTCAATCGGCTGGTTGGCTTCGGCTATGCTGATCATGGCCTGAAAAATATACTTATGCGCACGCAGATAAAAATCGTGCTCGACCACTTTTTCAGCCACTCTGTCCCAGGCGTTATTGTCCAGCATCAAGCCGCCCAATACCGACTGCTCAGCTTCAATAGAGTGTGGCGGCATTTTTACGGCGGCCAGCTGGCTGTCCTGCGGATATTTATCTTTTTGATATTTATCTTTTGAAAATTTTTCTTTTGGATTTGCCATAACACCGGAGTTTATTGCTAAAGGTTGACCAAAACGGCCAACACCAGAATGAGGTTCAGTTGCGCCATAGCCTAGCATTTTTCCGAAACCGAAGCAGTTGGAAAAAGAATAAAGTTGGCAGATATTTTTTAAGGCAGAAACGATCGGAAAATGAAGAAAAATAATGCTGCTAACGCAGTGAACACGAGGAGAGAGATCCAGGCACAGTGCGAACACTGTGCCTGAATAAGCAATTAAGCTTCTGCTACTACAACCAGTTTGATGGTTGCAGTGACTTCAGCGTGTAATTGCAGGGCGATGTCGAAAGTACCAGTGTCACGCAGAGTGCCATTTGGTAATTTAACTTCGGCCTTAGATACAGCTACACCGGCTTCAGTGATAGCGTCAGCGATATCACGGGTACCGATAGAACCGAACAGTTTGCCTTCGTCACCCGCTTTTGCAGCGATAGTTACTTCAGCCAGTTCAGCTACTTTAGCAGCACGGTCTTGAGCAGCAGCCAGGTTAGCAGCCAGTTTGGCTTCTAACTCTGCACGGCGTGCTTCGAATTTTTCCAGGTTAGCTTTGGTTGCTGGAACTGCTTTTCCTTGTGGGAATAAGAAGTTACGGGCATAACCAGATTTAACAACTACTTTGTCGCCTAAACCACCCAGGTTAGCAACTTTATCCAACAGAATGATATCCATTGTTTAATCCTCTCTGTATCGGTTGAACCAGGCTTATGCGTGTGAATCGCTGTACGGCAGCAGAGCCAGGTAGCGGGCGCGTTTGATGGCGCGGGCTAATTGACGCTGATACTTAGCGCTGGTACCAGTGATACGGCTAGGAACAATTTTGCCACTTTCAGTGACATAATTTTTTAAAGTAGCGGTATCTTTGTAGTCGATCTCTTGCACGCCTTCGGCAGAGAAACGGCAGAATTTACGGCGACGGAAATAACGAGCCATGAACTTTCTCCTAACTTAAAATTTCAATTCGTTGGGCATGGAGCACAAGCTTAGCTTGACCTCCCGAATTCTGATGACGGTTTAAAAAGCCTGTCACCCGAACCACACTACCCTGCATCAAATTGTGAGTTTGTCTGCACAACTCACCTGCTACCACAACCTGAAGTCGTACGTAACTGGCTCTGTTGTATCCGGCTTCCTGCTGCATCGACTTATGTTCAAGTGACAAATGCATGTGCGGGATACCGGCTGGACTTTCGCTTCGGTCAGGTTGGCGGCAAATGACACCAGTGATGACCAGGCAGTTGTCCATCAGCAATTACTCGTCGTTTGCAACCTGCTCGTCAGCATCACGCGGAGCACGTTCACGACGTTCGTCACGTACCTTGGCCATTGGTGATGGCTCAGTCACAGCACCGTTAGTGCGCATGATCAGGTTACGCAGAACTGCGTCGTTGAAACGGAAGTTAGTTTCCAGTTCATCGATCACTGACTGTGGCGCTTCAACGTTCATCAGAACATAGTGCGCTTTGTGCAGTTTCTCGATTGGGTAAGCCAGTTGACGACGGCCCCAGTCTTCCAGACGGTGGATAGAACCACCCGCTTCTTTAATCGCACCTGTATAACGTTCGATCATACCTGGTACTTGTTCACTCTGATCCGGGTGAACCATAAACACGATTTCGTAATGACGCATGGTAGCTCCTTACGGTTAGTTAGCCTCGGGTGAGCTCGACCAGACTCGCATAGAGGCAAGGAACGTTAGTTGAACGGTCGAAGGGTGCGTATTCTACGGACTCAATGCGCTAAAAACAAGCAGAGAATGAGTTTTACTGAAGATATCTCTGAACGATAAAACCACGGAAAATCAGCGGATTTCCGTGGTTTTATCGGGGAGTTTTCTTGACCTGTTTTATAAAGAGTGTTGTTGCAACACAACTAAGGCTGACAAAAACTGCCAGCTAAAAATTATTTAGCCTGACGCTGACGCACCGCTTCGTATAAACAAATACCGGTGGCAACAGAGACGTTTAAGCTCGAAACTGCACCGAACATCGGGATTTTCACCAGAGAATCACAAGATTCTTTAGTTAAACGGCGCAGACCATCACCTTCAGCGCCCATCGCCAGTGCTATCGGGCCTGTAAGCTCTGCCTGATAAATAGTGGTTTCAGTTTCACCTGCAGCGCCCAGCACCCAGACACCGGCGTCCTGTAACTGGCGGATAGTACGGGCTAAGTTGGTCACGTTAATAAAAGGCACAGACTCCGCAGCACCACAGGCTACTTTACGCACCACTGCAGTCAGCTTCACTGAACGGTCTTTGGGCGCTATCACCGCATGCACACCGGCGGCATCGGCAGAACGTAAAATGGCGCCTAAGTTATGCGGGTCGGTGATGCCATCTAAAATCAGCAAAAATGGCGCAGTTTCGCGCTCTACAATGCGGGCTAGGTCAGATTCATCTCCGGCATCATGTAAACGCGCTTTGGCCACGACCCCTTGGTGCTGAGCGCCGTTGACTTTTTCATCCAGCGTTTTACGGTTACAAAACTGCACTGACACGCCAGACTTACGCGCCAGCTGGATCACCGGCTGCATGCGTTGATCTTCCCGGTCTTTGAGTACAAACAATTCCAGCACATCTTCCGGGGCTCTTTCCATAAAAGCGCTGACCGCGTGGATCCCAAAAACATAATCTGTGCTCATAAACAATTCCTGCATGGTTGCAGCTCAGACTGCAACAAAAGTAAAAACGAACGCCTGGCAAAACCAGGCGTTCAGATAAAGTGTGGCTAGTGTAGCAAAGTGCCGGCCGAGCGTCATTGCCGCTCACATCAGCGGCAATGATTTTTAGCGGCAACGCAGGGCGCTATTTGCGTTTGCGCGGCGCCTTTGGCTTGCCACTACCGGCTTTGGCAGCAGAACCCGCGACTTTTTTACTGCCGGTTTTGCTTTTACTGCCACTGCGCCCGGCTTTGGTTTTACCTGGTCTTGCCGTTGGATCGGCCACAGCACGGCCCTTTTTCTGGCTAAAACCTTTTTGGCTGTTTTCACTGCCTTTGATATCTGCCGCCGACACTTTACGTTTACCGGCATGACGGGGCGCTCCGGCCACGCCCAAATCAATTTTGCGCGCTTCCAGATTGACCGCCAGCACTTTGACTGTGATCAAATCCCCCATGCGGTAACTCTGATTGCTGTGCTCGCCCAGCAGTACCTGACGTTCCACATCAAAGTGGTAATAGTCATTGGGCAGTGAAGTAACATGCACCAAACCTTCGATATAAAGGTCACTTAAGCGCACAAACAAGCCGAAGTTGGTGACAGTGGATACAACGCCCGGGAATTCAGCACCAATATGGTCCTGCATATATTCACATTTGAGCCAGTCCGACACTTCACGGGTGGCGTCATCGGCGCGGCGCTCTGTCATCGAACATTGTTCACCCAGCGGCACCATTTGCTCCGGTGTATAAGAGCGCGCGCCTGTGGTGTGCTCACCTTGTTTTTTCAACACAGATTTAATCACTCTGTGCAATAACAAGTCCGGGTAACGGCGGATTGGCGAGGTAAAATGGGCATAAGCTTCCAGCGCCAGACCAAAGTGTCCCAGATTTTCCGGTTGATACACCGCTTGTTTCATTGAACGCAACATGGTGGTTTCTATCAGTTCTTTATCCGGCCTGTCCTGCAGTTTTTGCAATAAATGCATCAGCTCCAGTGGTGTTGGCTCTTGCGGTAAATCGGCACTGATACCCAGTTCGGCCAGGAAACGTTTAAAGTTGGCAAAACGGTCTGAGTCGGGTTGTTCATGCACCCGGTACAAAGCGGCAGCTTCGGCTTTTTCCACTAATTTTGCCGAAGCGACGTTGGCCAGAATCATACATTCTTCAATGATTTTATGCGCTTCGTTACGATGCACCGGCACTATTTGTTCAATCTTGCGGTGACTGTTAAAAATAAAACGGGTTTCCACAGTTTCAAATTCAATGGCGCCACGTAAAGCCCGCACCTTCGCCATTTGTTTATACAGCGAATACAGGTTGTCCAGATTCGTCAGATTACTTTCGTATTGTTGCCGAAGCTCCGGATCCCCCTGCAAAATGGCGTGTACTTTGTTGTACGTCAGCCGTGCTTTGGAGTGCATCACAGCTTCATAAAACTTTGAGCTGCCCAGTTTGCCCTGTGGGCTGATATGCATTTCGGCGACAAAACATAAGCGATCGGTGTGCGGATTCAGTGAACATAAACCGTTAGACAGCACTTCCGGCAACATCGGCAGCACATGATCCGGGAAATACACTGAGTTCCCCCGATCCAGCGCTTCTCTGTCCAGTGGCGTGTCCGGCAACACATAAGCAGTCACGTCGGCAATAGCCACCCATAAATGCCAGCCGCCATCTTCTTTACGTTCACAATAAACGGCATCGTCAAAGTCGCGGGCGTCTTCACCGTCTATGGTTAATAACCCTAATTCAGTTAAATCAACCCGACCTGCTTTGGCCTCTTCCGGCACTTCTTTGCCATAAGCTGCAACTTGTTTTTCTACCGCTTCAGAAAATTTATGGGGTAACTGATGGTTGCGGATAGCGACTTCGATCTCCATACCAGGCGCCATATGATCACCCAGCACTTCAATTACTTTCCCCACCGCATTCACCCGCTTGGACGGACGCTGAGTCACTTCTGCCAGCACTATCTGGCCATGGCGCGCCGCGCCTTCTTCGCCGGCCGGAATGACAATATCCTGGGTAATACGCGGATCTTCAGGCACCACCACAGCAAGGGCAAAATCTTTAAAATAACGGCCGACAATAGGCTCAGTACGGGGTTTTAATACCCGCACTATCCGGGCTTCAATTTTGTCTTTGCCTTTGATCTCGCCGGCACTGGCCAACACTACATCGCCGTGTAACAGGCGCTGCATATCAAAATTCTGGATGTACCAATCCGGCCCGCCTTGTTCCAGCTTTAAAAAGCCAAAACCATCACGGTGACCAATCACAGTACCTTTGACCAAATCTAAATCATCGACCAGGCCATAACGTTTGGTCTTGGTAAATAACAACTGGCCGTCGCGTTCCATAGCCCGCAAACGTTTTTTCAGCGCAAATAAATGCTCTTCACCTTCCAGTTTTAATTCAGAAACTAACTCTTCGAAGTAGGCAGGCTGCTGACGCTGTTTGATGTGCTCGAGGATAAATTCGCGGCTTGGAATGGGGTTTTCATATTTTTCTTGCTCACGCGCAAGATGCGGATCTTTGATCGTCATGGATTCTCTTCATTACTAAAACTGCGGCAAGTGTAACAGCCTCCTGCTGTTTTTTCACTGTTGCTGTTCATTTAAGCAACAAAACAATCTAAAGGCTGTGGTTAGAGCGGCTGTCTGGCTCTGGCAAGCACTGCACCCGGCATTTTGCCGCCAAGGCCAGCCAGTGCTTTTTGAATACGCTGATGCATATTTTTATCTGCTGTGACCGAATGGTGCAGCCAGCGGTAGACGGTTTCATAATCAACCGGGCTGCCAACACCGGCCAGTAATAATTCGGCAAGCCTGACTTGCGCATTCAGGTTACCCATACTGCCGGCTTCAAACAGATAATGCTGGGCTTTGGTTAAATCTTTTTGCACAAATTTGCCCTGCTGATAATAACGGCCAATTTGCTCAAGCGCTTCGGGCAGGCCCTGATTGGCGGCTGACAACATTAAATCCCAGCCCCGCTCCACATTCAGCGGTACACAAACGCCATAAGCCAGCATGTCACCAAATAAAAACTGATAAGAGGGTAACTTCATAATATCAGCGCGGGCTTCAATATCTTTGACCAGCTGGCAGTCGTCGGCTTTTACCCGTTTTAAATGTTGGTTTTGCCGGATCAGTTGCAGTAGTTCATCCTGTGTATAAAGCTGAACGACCTGCAGTTCGGTAGTGCTGACCTGTGCCAGTGCAACAGGACTGCACCAGAACAACACAATAGCTAAAACGGCTAATCTGCGCATTTACAACCCCAAATTCAGATACGGACCCGGATAAATCAAATGCCCACAGCAGGTACAACAGGCACTGTCAGTTATATCGGCAAGACAGGATATTTCTGTAGGAAAATTATAGAGTGCCCAACAGAAAACCGCGACGCATAAAAAAACGCTGCACCAGGCAGCGTTTTTTCACATCATCTATTGCTTAAGCAAAAGGATGTTGCAATACAATGGTTTGCACCCGATCCGGACCTGTTGACACTATGTCGATAGGCACACCGGTCACAGCTTCCAGACGTTTGATGTAATCACGCGCCTGTTGTGGTAAAGCGTCCAGTGATTGCACACCAAAGGTCGATTCAGACCAGCCTGGCATAGTTTCGAAAATCGGTGTTACCAGCTCATAACCTTCAGCGGCCATTGGTGGTACGTCGGTGACAGAACCATCTTGCTGACGATAACCCACACAGATTTTCACTTCTTTCAGGCCGTCCAGTACGTCTAACTTGGTCAGACAGAAACCAGAAATACTGTTTAACTGCACAGCACGACGAACGGCAACAGCGTCAAACCAGCCACAACGGCGTTTACGGCCTGTAGTTGCGCCAAATTCATGACCTTTCACACCTAAGTGCTCGCCAACTTCACAATCAAGCTCAGTCGGGAACGGGCCAGAACCAACACGGGTGGTATAAGCTTTGACAATACCCAGTACATAATCGATGTAACGTGGGCCAAAACCTGCACCAGTAGCAACACCACCTGCAGTGGTATTAGACGAAGTGACATAAGGGTAAGTACCGTGGTCGATATCCAGCAGCGTACCCTGAGCACCTTCAAACATAATTTCCTGGCCAGCTTTACGGGCTTTGTCCAGTAAATCAGTCACATCAACCACCATCGACTTCAACGTTGCAGCCATAGAAAGCGCGTTGTCTAAAGTTGTTTGGTAATCAATAGGATCCAGTTTGTAATACTGCGTCAGAGTGAAGTTATGTAACTCCATCAGAACTTTCAGTTTTTCCGCGAACAGCTCCGGATTAAACAAATCGCCGACACGTAAACCGCGACGGGCAACTTTGTCTTCATAAGCCGGGCCTATACCACGACCGGTAGTGCCGATTTTTTTATCACCACGGGCAGCTTCCCGGGCAACATCCAGCGCCACGTGGAATGGCAGGATCAGGGGACAAGCTTCGCTGATCAACAGACGCTCTTTCACCGGAACGCCACGCTGTTCCAGCATGGTCATTTCTTTCAAAAAAGCTTCAGGAGACAGCACCACGCCATTACCAATCACACATTTTACGTTGGCACGTAAAATACCTGACGGGATCAGGTGCAAGACAGTTTTTTCACCGTCAATCACCAGGGTATGACCGGCATTATGGCCGCCCTGATAACGCACTACATAGCTAGCCTTGTCGGTTAATAAATCGACGATTTTACCTTTTCCTTCGTCACCCCATTGGGTGCCGAGCACTACAACGTTTTTGGCCATGGTTCCTACATCATGGAAAAAAATTAGGCGGGGATTCTACCAAAATAAAACGCAAAGTTCAGCCGCAAGGGTAAAAAAAAACCAGCTGATTTTTCAGCTGGTTGAATTCATTCAAGATTCACAGGATATTTTTGCTAAAAGACGTCTAAACTTCTTGGCTTTCAGACTAAAAACAGGTAAATCACCCCGGCCATACCACAAAGCACAGCACCCACCTGACGCAAACCTGACACCGGCTCTTCACTGAGTTTGCGCAAATACCAACGCCATTTATTTGGAAACAACAAAGGGCCTATGCCTTCAAGCAACAACACCAGCGCTATTGATTGCCAGAAAATGTCCATCACTCACCTCTTCGCAGGCTCAGACAAGATAAATCATAATCGCTGGCATCATGATAAAGGGCAAAACCAAAACGCAGTCTGTCGCCCCGGTAGTCCGTGTGAATGCCATGTTGTTTTAAATAAGCCGATAACTCAGCCACTTTCGCCGCATCATCCAGCATAAAAGTGAAAAAATGACCGTGGTTTTGCAAGTCAGCACAAAGCAGCTTTTGTTCGTTTAATAACGGATGTTGTTGTGCTTTTAACTCTGCTAAAAAAGCCTGTTGTAACTGCTGCACATGCTGATGCACCTTTGCCACGCTGATGCCTTCGGCATCATATAAATCCAGCACAGCTTCGAGCCGGTACAAAGCCGAAAAATCCATCGTAGCGCCGGCAAACTGATAACCGTCTTTGCTGTATTGCACCTGACTGGTTTTAGCTGCGGCTAAAGTGCCAAACTCGGCAAACCAGCCGGTGTAAAGCGGGCGCAACCCATTGTTTTGCGGTACCAGCATAAAACAACAGCCCTCACCCCCCTGGGCATATTTGTACGAGCCTGCCAGATAAAAAATCCGCCCTTCAAGCTCGCTGAGATTGGTTGGCAAGGCCATAAAACCATGATAACCATCAATGGCAATAGTGGCCTGGCAAACTGCAGCTATCGACGTCACAAAAGCGGTCAAATCAGCGATAGCCAAACCTGAGTTAAAAAATACCTGACTGCAAAATACTAAATCTGGCTGCAGCTTCTTTGCAGCTTCAGCAAAACGTGTGGTGAAATCGGCAAAAGGCAGGGTTTGCACCTGTACCAGTTCAATCTGGGGCAGTTCTGCCAGACGTTTAATTTGCCGGCTGAAACTGTGAAACTCGCTGTCGGTGGTTAAAATTCTGACCGGTTTGTTCCAGTCAAAACAACTTAATAAGCGGAATAACAATTCATGAGTGTTAGGGGCAAACACCAGCTGCTCAGGCTTTTGCAGCTTTAAGATGCCAGCTATCTGCTTTTGCACTTTGGGGACTTTTTCGCCAAAGATATAGTCCCACTTGTCATCAACCAGCCGGGCGCTATCGTCCCAATATTGCAAAGCGGCAGCCCGGGTAACATCCGGCCAATAATGATGGGAATGGCAGGCAAAGTGCTGCACTTTGGCATTGGCGGTTAAAAAGCCCTGATAATATTTTTTATAATTCATGTCCTGCTCCACGCACCGGCTGTATTTGCGCTAAGGCTTGTTGGTTATCTCTGCTTTTTATAACAAAAAGGCGCCCGCAGGCGCCTTTGTTTGAGCTCAGTCTCAGTTTTTCTGTTGTGACTTCATATACTGGAAGAAATCACTGTCTGGCTGAACCACCAGCACATCAGATTTGCTGTTAAAGCTGCGGTTATAGGCTTCTAAGCTTCTGACAAAACTGAAAAACTCAGCGTTTTTGTTATAGGCTTCAGCATACACTTTTGCCGCCAGAGCGTCACCTTCACCGCGGGTTGTGCGTGAATTCCGCTCCGCTTCGGCCACCATAACAGTGACACGGGCGTCCACGTCGGCACGGATAATTTCCGCCTGCTCCATACCACGGGCGCGGTGCTCTTTGGCAACAGCGGTCCGCTCAGCACGCATCCGCTGGAAAATGTTGTTACTGATTTCATCCGGCAGGTTAATTTTCTTCACCCGCACGTCCAGAATTTCAATACCCAGCTCGTCTGAACCTTTACCCGCCTGTGCCAGCGCTTTGGTCATCAGTTCAGTACGTTCACCGGATACGATCTGCTGAATGGTTCTGGTACCAAACTCTGTGCGTAAACCGTTGTTAATGTACTGTTTTAACAGGTTTTCTGCTCTGTCAGTGCGACCGCCGGTTGATAAATAATATTTACCAAAGTCTTTGATACGCCATTTGACATAACTGTCGACCAGTAAGTCTTTTTTCTCTGCCGTCACAAAACGGTCAGCCGGATCGTCCAGCGTTTGCACTTTGGCATCCAGAGTGCGCACGTTTTCAATCAGCGGCAGCTTAAAATGTAAGCCTGGTTCAAACACCACCACGGCGCCTGCAGCATCACGCTGGATTTTGCTGAACTGGAACACAATACCGCGTTCACCTTCCTGCACCACAAAGACCGAGGAGTAAACCACAATGGCAACCAGCGCCAACAGAGCTAATATAAAGTTTTTCATCGATTAACCCCTTCCTGCCCGGTTGCTGTCAGTACGCGGTGTGTCAATGCGGCTGTCGGTACTGCGCGGCTCCGGTAATGTTAAACGTTGTTCAGGCGCCGCCGTTTTTGCAGCAGAACCATTCTGGTTTAACATTTTATCCAATGGTAAATACATAATGTTGTTGCCGTTTTTCACATCAACCAGAACTTTTGACGTATTGCCGTATACCTGTTCCATAGTTTCCAGATACAAACGTTCACGGGTAACCTGAGGTGATGCAATATATTCGGGCAGCAGTTTTTCAAAGCGGGCCACTTCACCCTGAGCTTTTAACTGCGACTGTTGTTTATAAGCTTCTGCTTCCTGCATCACACGGTTTACCCGACCGCGGGCTTCAGGTTCAATGGCACGGGCATAGGCCTGTGCTTCCTGAATAAAACGTTGCTCATCTTCCTGAGCCGCAATAGCATCGTCAAAAGCGGCTTTTACTTCTTCCGGCGGACGGGCGTCGCGGAAGTTCACATCAACAATTTCCAAACCTAAGTTATAAGGTTTGATAATAGATTCCAGTTCAACTCTGGTGTTCTGACGGATCACCTCACGGCCTTTGGTCAGCACGTCGTCCATCATGGAATGACCGACCACATAACGCAGCGCGGCATCTGTTGCCTGACGCAGACTAGCGTCCGGGTCGACCACTGCAAATTTGTAAGCTCGCGGATCGGCAATACGGTATTGCACTTCAAAAGTTACCCGAACCAGGTTTTGATCCTGCGTCAGCATAAAACCATCGGTTTTTAATGCCTGTACTGTGCTGATATCCACGGGCAACACTTTATCGATAAAAGTGGGTTTCCAGTTAATACCCGGATTCACTTCGGCGTGATATTGGCCAAAACGTAAAATAACGCCCCGCTCGGATTCTTTAATGGTGTAAATACCGCTGAATAACCAGCCAAGCAGCGCTACCACTAACAGCAGCACCAGCACGGCTGATCCACCACTGTTATCGCTGGCAGAACCGCCTTTATTACCACCAAAGACACCGCCGAGCTTTTTGCTCAGATTGCGGAACACTTCATCCATATCAGGCGGGCCCTGATTACGACCACCCTGGTTCCAGGGATCATTGTTTTTGCCGTTATTGCCCGGCTCATTCCAAGCCATACTTCACTCCGTTCTGCGTTTTGAGAGTTAAGGTTAATGTATCAAAAAGTCCGGTTCAGACCAGAAAATTTTGCAACAAACCATCGCTTTGCTTAAGTAATCTTGTCCACTGTGGTTTTGCCAGTGCTAACTTCAGCTGACAAACCCCACTTTCATCAAATTGTTCTTGCTGCACAGCCCCTATTTCATGAAGACGAGCGCGCCATGCACTGGCCTCCGGTGGCAACGCCAGCTGCAACCTGAGAAAACTGTCGGATAACAAACTGATAATGGCCTGAAATAACAGGTCGATGCCAAGGTTTTGCTGCGCCGACAGATACACAGCCACCGCCACCCCCTGATCGTTGTATTCAATGCGCGGGCTTTGATCAACCAAATCAATTTTGTTATACACCAGCAATTGCGGCAGACCATCCGCCTCAATTTCATGTAATACCTGCTGCACCTGATGAATATTGTCGGCCATTCGCGGGTCGGCCACGTCCACCACATGCAACTGCAAATCTGCCTCACGGCTTTCCTGCAATGTTGATTTAAATGCTGCCACCAGATCATGCGGCAAATGCCTGATAAAACCGACGGTGTCGGCAAAAATCAACTGACCAAAATCAGCCAGCTTCACTTGCCGCAGTGTTGGATCCAAAGTGGCAAATAATTGATCCGCTGCATACACATCTGCACTGGTCAGCCGGTTAAACAAGGTGGATTTACCCGCGTTGGTATAACCCACTAAAGAGATGACCGGAATTTCAGCTCTTTGTCTGGCTTTTCGGCCCTGCTCGCGCTGCTTGCCAACTTTTTCCAGTTTCTGATGCAGTGCGCTTATACGGTCGCGCAGCAAACGCCGATCTGTTTCAAGTTGAGTTTCGCCCGGGCCCCTTAAGCCGATACCACCTTTTTGCCTTTCATTATCAAAACCTCGGATAAGACGGGAGGCCAGATGTTTGAGCTGCGCCAGTTCAACCTGCAATTTACCTTCGTAACTGCGGGCACGCTGCGCAAAAATATCCAGAATAAGGGTGGTTCGGTCGATGACACGGCATTGAAACAGCCGTTCCAGATTGCGGGTTTGCGCCGGCGACAAGCTGTGATTAAAAATCACCACAGATGCTTCATGAGCTGCAACTGCCGCTGCGATTTCCTGCGCTTTGCCGGTGCCTACAAATAAACGGGCATCCACTGTTGAACGGTTGCAACTAAACACCGCCAACTCGTGGACACCAGCTGAGGACACCAACATTTGTAGTTCGTGCAGATCTTCACAAGCGTTTTCTTGCGGAAAAAAAACATGCACAAGGATCGCTTGCTCAGCCATAGATTCAGGGTCAAACAAGCGTAAAAGTCCTGTGTATTATTCTATTTCGTCCATATCGCCGCTGCCGGCACCATGACTTGCCATGGTGTTCACAGCGCGCGCCGGAACTACGGTAGAAATTGCGTGTTTGTACACCATCTGACTGACAGTGTTTTTTAACAAAATGACAAACTGATCAAAAGACTCGATTTGTCCCTGTAATTTGATCCCATTCACCAGATAAATAGAAACTGGAATACGTTCCCGTCGTAAGGTGTTTAAAAATGGGTCTTGTAAAGATTGGCCCTTTGCCATGTGCCGCTTTCCTTTTTCTTAGTTCTGATTCTTGATATATGGATTATTATATTATTTTCAAGTCGTTAAATAACGATTTTTTTCTTAGCTTATCTAGCGTAGCGAAGATAAAACAGCTTGCAAGTTTTCCTCAGGACTAACTTCGCTTTTCAGCCAGTTTAATTCCTGCCAACTACGCAGCCAGGTTAATTGCCGTTTTGCCAGCTGCCTTGTTGCGGCAACACCACGATACACCATCTCGTCATAACTCACTAGCCCGTCCAGATAATCCCACATCTGACGGTAGCCCACACAACGCATGGATGGTAAATCTGCATGTAAATCACCACGTTGCTTCAGCAATTGTACTTCCTGTTCAAACCCCTGAGCCAGCATTTGCATAAAACGCATTTCAATGCGCTGATGCAAAACGGCTCTGTCGGTGGGCGCTATGGCAAACTGTTTCACCGGATATGGAAAAGCTTCACCTTTTTCTGTGGTCCAGTCGGTCAGGCTGCGCCCGCTGGCCAGATAAACTTCCAACGCTCTGTTAATCCTTTGTGGATCATTAGGATGAATCCGCGCCGCCGATACCGGGTCCACTTCAGCCAGTTGCTGATGCAATGCCTGCCAACCCTGTACTGCCGCCTGTTGCTCCAGTTTCGCCCTAATTTCAGGGTCTGCCTCTGGTAACGGCGAAATACCTTCCAATAAAGCCTTAAAATACAACATAGTACCACCGACCAGCAGCGGTACTTTACCCTTTTGCTGAATCTGTGCGATGTGCGCCAGTGCATCGGTGCGAAAATCTGCTGCCGAATACGCCTGTGCCGGGTCGAGAATATCAATCAGCCGGTGTGGCGCTGTAGCCAGCTCCTCAGGCGTTGGTTTGGCTGTGCCTATATCCATGCCACGATAAATCAGCGCACTGTCGACACTGATAATTTCAGCATTGAATTCACGCACCAGATCAAAAGCCAGCGCAGTTTTGCCTGATGCTGTCGGCCCCATCAAAAAAATTACCGGCGTTGTCATTTGTCTGACCTCAATAAAGCTGCACTGGTGCTGATATCCAGCGCTGTCGCGCGCCAGCAGGTCGGGTCAGACAACTGCGGTGCAAAATAGTTTAAAAAAGCGGGCAATAAAAACCAATGCTGCTTTAGTCCAATCTCAAGCAATAGGTGAATCAAATCAGTACTGCTTGCCTGTGCGGGCCAGGATTGCCACCACAGCACCAACCACTGACTGATATCACTGTTCTTTAATAGCGCCGGCACTGCGCGCACTATCAGCACCTGATTATTCAGCAGCAGATCAAAACCAAGCGCCGCCAGCACTTGCGCATGTTGCAATAGCAGTGTTTTTTCCGCTGCCGATACTTGCAGCCGAAGCGGAAGCAGCAAAGCTGCTGAAGGTGGAGGCTGCCGGCACCAAAGCGGTGCCAGTGTGGCCACCATATCCACCAGCATCAGGCAGCCATTTTGGCTGGTCACTGCCAAACCCTGACCGGCATCAAGCCAGGACAGCGCCAGGCTACCCTCTACTGCCCTGCAGTGTTGCTCAGGCCTTTGCCACCCGGCCTGATGCGGACTTATCGGCTTTGGCTGCACCTGTTCATTCACCTGATCTGCCGGAGCATAAACTGTTGGTTTGATTGGCCAGCCACCGCCTGCCGGCATGATTGCAGCAGGCTGACGCGCTGCTTTATAACCTGATGAACTATAAGCCGGGCCTGGCCTGTGCTGCGGTGCGCTATAAGCCGATGCTGCACGGGGTGATGACTGCTCAGTAGCTGGAGTATGCTCAGCATCCTGATGCCAAGCCTCAGCCTTGTGCTGCGCAGAAGGCTGGTTGTCCGGGTTGTTGTGCATAACCGAAGCCGGAGCCGAGCCGGGTCGTTCAGCAGTTTCAGACCATAACACCGGCTGCTCACACACCTGAGCCAAAGCACTGACGACAAAATCATGCACCAGCCGCGCCTGATGAAACCGCACTTCATGTTTGGCCGGATGCACATTGACATCCACCTGCAGTGGGTCGACTTCCAGATACAATACAAAAGCAGGTTGCACACCGGGCGCCAAACTATCGCCATAAGCCTGGCGGATGGCATGATTGAGCAGTTTGTCACGCATCATACGGCCGTTCACATAACTGTACTGACAGGCTGGTTGCGCCTGACAAGCTTGCGGTAACTGCACCCAGCCCCACAGGTGCATCTGTTCGTAGCGGCTTTCTACAAACAAACTGTGTTCAATAAAACTGCGGCCACAAAGCTGCGCCAGCCGTTTTTCTTTGCCTGCTATATCAGACACGGCCTTCAGCGCCCTGACGTTCTGGCCGTTATGATTGAGCTGCCAGCTGACATCAAAACGGCTCAGCGCCAGGCGCTTCACCAACTCGTCAATATGGCTGAATTCAGTTTTATCTGAACGTAAAAAGCGCCGTCTGGCCGGTGTATTAAAAAATAAATCCAGCACTTCAATCGAAGTCCCGACAGGATGAGCGGCTGGTCTTAATTGCACCTGCATGTCCCGGCCTTCGGCCATGGCTTGCCAGGCACTGTCCTGGGTTTCAGGTCTGGAGGTGAGGGTCAAACGGGACACTGAGCTGATACTAGCCAGCGCTTCCCCCCGAAAACCGAGGCTGACAATTTGTTCTAAGTCGCTTAGTTCGCTGATTTTACTGGTGGCATGGCGACACAGCGCCAGCGCAAGTTCATCTTTGTTGATCCCACAACCGTTATCGCGGATACGGATCAGCTTACTGCCGCCTTTTTCAATGTCGATGCTGATACTGCTGGCACCGGCATCCAGACTGTTTTCCACCAGTTCTTTGACCACTGAAGCTGGTCTTTCCACCACCTCACCAGCGGCGATTTGGTTAGCCAACTGCGGCGATAACACCTGAATGGGCATTAGTTAGGGATCCTGAGAACCTGACCGACCTGAATATTGTCGCTTTTGAGTTTGTTGTGATTGCGCAATACCGACATCGGCAAACCGTATTGTTTGGCAAGGCCAGACAAAGTTTCACCGCGTTTGACGGTATGTACAGCCGGGCCTGACGCAGCTGAAGTCGCCACTCTGGGGCCAGCAATCACAGGTGCAGGTCTTTGTTGTGAAGCAGGCTGCTGACGGGCGGTGTTTGCGCTACTGCCCGGATTTGTCGTCGTGGCTGTTCTGGCCGGGGTATTTTGGGCTGTAGCTCTGTTGACGGGGGCTGCGCCCTGACGCTGAGCCAGCCAGGAATCAGCCGGTGGAGTGTCGGTAAAGTGTTGTTTTAACGCACGGAAAATTGCATTGGCTAATTTTTGCTGATGCGATGCCGATTTTAATTTCTGCTCTTCGGTCGGGTTTGAGATATAACCTGTTTCCACCAGAATAGAAGGAATATCCGGCGCTTTTAACACACCAAGACTGGCCGCCTGCGGCTCTTTTTTATGCAAGTGGGTGACCCGGCCCATTTCAGCCAGCACTCTTCTGGCCACTTCGAAGCCTGTGGTCATTGAGTGGTTCATTGATAAATCCAGCACCGTCTGCGCCAGATAACGTTCGTTCGCCGAGTCCTTGATCACCTCGGCCACCCCACCCAACAGTTCCGAGTGTTGTTCGGTTTGTTCCAGCATCCGGCCCACTTCAGTGGTAGCGCGGCGCAGCGACAGCACCCACACCGAAGCACCATGGGCTTTACGGTTCGTCACAGCATCAGCATGCACAGAAACTAATAAATCGGCTTGTTTGTTACGGGCCAGATCCGGCCTTTTACTGGGGTAAATGTAATAGTCTGAGGTACGGGTTAGCACCGCTTTAAAACCGGGTTCTTTGTTAATCAGTGCCTGCAGTTTTTCCGACACTGCCATAGTGACATGTTTTTCATAGGTGCCTTTAGGGCCGACGGCACCAGGGTCATGCCCGCCATGACCTGCGTCAATTGCAATCACTATGTCACGGCCACCGGCTCTCTGACTTCTCGGTGGCGGAGGCGTCGCTGCGGCCTGTTCCGCCTGCACATCGGCCAGGTCCAGTACCAGGCGATGGCCATAACGGTCTGAAGGAGGCAAGGTAAAAGCTTTTTCCCGTGCAGCTCTGGTTAATTCCACCTGCAACAAAATACCGCGGTTACCCGGTAATTTTTTCACTTTAATGTCTTTGACCAGCTCAGATTCACCCGACATTTTGCCTAACGAAGGGCTTAGAATATTGGCGATCTCAAGCTCAACGGTTTGCCGGTTTTGGCTTAACAAACGGTATTGCGCTTTACCACTGACATCAAACACCACGCGGGTGCTGTCGGGTGACGGCCAAATCCGCACACTTTCTATTTTTTCGGCAGCCAAGGCTGGCGCGAACATCACCCCCAGAAAGCAGCACCACAGGAATCTCAGCATGGTGCGGTTCCTTGCACTGCACTGAGCATTTGTTGTCCTTTGGCCGTGGTTGCCGTCAGGCGGGCGATGCGGCTTTGGGCGTCTGTTACCTCAAGCTGCAGCGTTAAATCAGGCACCGGCAATAAAGGCGCGCCGCGCTCCGGCCATTCCACCAGACATAAATTGCCAGCGGTAAAATAATCACGCACGCCCATAAATTCGAGTTCTTCCGGGTCGTGCAAACGGTATAAATCAAAATGATAAGCGTCAAGTGATGGCAGCTGATAGGGTTCAACCAGGGTGTAAGTCGGGCTTTTAACATTGCCCTGATGACCGAGCGCCTGTAACAAACTACGGCTGAAAGTGGTTTTACCGGCGCCTAACCCGCCCTGCAAATAAATCACACCACCACCAGCACAGGCTTGCGCCAGTTTTGTTGCTAATACAGCGGTTTGTGTTTCATCTTGCAATGTCAGTTGGTAATGCGCGTCGGCCATGCCAATCCCTAAATCAAAATTTTTTATAATGCTCAAGCGCAACCAAATGTCTACGCTTACAACTTTGCCGCTTATGCTATCAAATTCATCAGGTCAGAACCACCTTGAATACCAACAGATTTAACGCTGCAACGTCAACTCTTCCGCCTTGTGTTAACATCAGCGCTTTGCAGCAGACAAGTGCGAAGCAGAAAACAAGACTAAGCAGCAGCGGAGCATCAAGATGTCCAACTCCCATTCATTTTCTGACGCCGACTGGGCCACACTGGCCAGCCAGATCAAAAGCTGGGCGCTGGAGCTTGGTTTTTCGCAGGCCGGAATTTGTGACACTGACTTAAATTCACAAGAACCAAAACTGCAGCAGTGGCTGGACGCCGGTATGCACGGCGAAATGCAGTATATGGCCGAACACGGCATGAAAAGAGCACGGCCCGCCGAGTTGCAGCCTGGCACCATAAGAGTGATTTCGGTACGGCTGGACTATCTGCCGGCCGGGGCTGGTTTTGCCACCAATCTGAGTGACCCACAGCAGGCTTATATCAGCCGTTATGCGCTGGGCCGTGATTATCACAAGCTGATGCGCCAGCGACTGAAACAGCTGGGCGAAAAAATTGAGCAGCATGTCGGCGCTTATGGCTACCGGCCTTTTGTCGACTCGGCCCCTGTACTGGAACGGCCACTGGCAGCCAAAGCTGGTCTTGGCTGGACCGGTAAACACAGTTTGTTATTAAACCCGCAAGCGGGTTCCTGGTTTTTCCTGGGCGAACTGTTGGTGTCCTTACCCCTACCCGTGGATGAACCAATACAGCAGGACTGTGGCTCATGTGTAGCCTGTATCACCATGTGCCCTACCGGCGCTATTGTGTCGCCCTATGTGGTAGACGCGCGCCGCTGTATCAGCTATCTCACTATTGAACTCAAAGACGCTATACCACAAGAGCTGCGCCCGCTGCTTGGCAACAGGATTTATGGTTGTGACGATTGTCAGCTGGTTTGTCCGGTAAACCGACAGGCACCGCTTGGCAAAGAAGAAGATTTTCAGCGCCGGCCGCAGTGGCGCGACCAGAGCTTATTAAGTTTATTTTTATGGGACGAAGCCACTTTTTTAAAAATGACCGAAGGTTCAGCTATTCGGCGTATTGGTTATCAGCGCTGGCAACGTAATCTGGCAGTGGCGCTGGGCAATGCACCTTTTAACGAAGAAATTCTGGCTTTGTTACTGGCAGAGCAACAACATCCGGACGCTTTGGTGCGGGAACACCTGCAATGGGCTTTGGCACAGCAACAGCAAAAACAGCTGCAACAACAAAAAGAAAACCGCCAGCAGCAGCGGCTGATCCGTATTATTCAGCTCGGTTTGCCGCGCGACGCCTGAAACAGCGGAAACTCAGATTGCGCCAGCATACGCTCTGCCGCCTTTTGCAGAATTTGTTGTTTCTGCTCAGAACTTGCCTGATGCCAGCCAGTAATTTCAGTTAAAGTGCGGCCACAGCCCAGACAAACGTCAGCTTCATTCAGGCAACAATTTCTTTTACAAGGTGCGGCTATCATCACACCTCCTCCTGATTGTAAAGCTTAACCCGGTACTGAGGGTGTTTTGATAAAGCTGACAAAGTCTTCTGCCCGCAGTGGTTTAGAGAAAAAATAACCCTGAATAAAATCACAACCAAGTTCACTGAGCACCGCCAGCTGAGCCCTGGTTTCAACCCCTTCGGCCACCACTTGCACATCCAGCACTTTTGCCATATTGATCAGTACCGCCGCCAGGGATTTGGCTTTATCGGCCGTCGCAACATCAGTAACAAAACTCTTATCAATTTTAATCAGGTTGACCGGGTAGCGGCTCAGATAGTTCAGCGCCGAATAACCTGTGCCAAAGTCGTCTATGGCAAGCTGCAACCCTTGCTGGTGCAATTTCAGAATATTGTTTTGCTGCACCGAAATCCTATCCATAAACAAAGATTCGGTGATTTCAAAAATCAGGTCACTGCTGTGAATACCGGCGTCGCTGATCATCTGTAGCCATTCGTCGGCCACATGATGGACGTTAAACTCCTGACTGCTGCGGTTGATTGACATTTTCAGCGACAAGCCTTGCTGTCGAAAGCTTTGCATATCGCGAAGCGCCTGTTGCAAAATCCATTGCCCCAGCGGCCGGATAGCGCCGGTGCGTTCTGCCACACTGATAAATTCCAGCGGAGAAATCAGCCCGCGTTCCGGATGTTGCCAGCGAACCAGTGCTTCACATTTATTAAAACTGCGACTTTTCAGACAATAAATCGGCTGGTACACCAGAAAAAACTGCTGCTGCGCAATACCATTCATAATTTCGTTATGCAGATGCACAAAACGGTCGGCTTCTTTTTGCATAGCGGCATCATAAAAATGGTAGGTATTGCGGCCCAGCTGTTTGGCGGCATACATAGCACGGTCGGCATGTTTAAGCAGATCGCTGTGGCTCATGCCGTCATGCGGGTACATAGCAATACCCACACTGGCGCTGACCGCCAGCGACTTCTCCCCGACCTGTACCGGTTTTGCCAGTTCCTGCACCAGCCGCTCGGCCATCAGCTCGGTTTGCTCAGGCGCACTGCCAAGCTGACTGACAATCACAAATTCATCACCACCAAGCCGTGCCAGTACGTCTTGCTCAGTCACCAGCAGTTTTAACCGCTCCGCCACTGCCCGCAGCAATTTATCGCCGACCAGATGGCCGAGGCTTTCGTTGACTTGTTTAAATTCGTCAAGGTCAATACACATCAGACTCAGACTACTCTGGCTGCTTTGTGCCTGCTTAATCATGCGGGATAACTGTTCAGTAAACACCACCCGATTTGGCAAACTGGTCAGCGGGTCATAGGTGGCCTGAAAGGCGATGGTGTATAGCGCATGTTCACGCTCTCGTGCCATGCGCAGCAGCAACAATAAAGCACAACACAGGATCACAATCAGCGCCAGCGCTAAAGGCGTCATCCATTGCAAAGAGCCCACCAGCCAGGCGGCAGACTCTTTGGGAGCCGCATGCAACTGCCAACGGCCAACAGGTAACTTGATATCCACTTTGACCTGGTCGATGCTCAACAGCTGCTGATCCCCCCAGAACAGCTGACCCGGATTGTCTTCACCGTCACGCCCTGACAGGGCAACATAATAATGTTGCTGTAGTCCGGTCAGCCGGACGCGTTCCAGCAGTGGTTCCAGCGGCATAATAGCGGCAATCACGCCCCAGACACTTTGATCGTTGAGCAGCACCGGCACCCGCACCACCAAACCTGAACCGCCCTGCAGTAAATTGACCGGCCCCGCCACCACAGGTTTGGACAGCGCCAGTGTTTTTTCAATAGCAGCAAGCTGATTGGGAATATTGCGATAATCCACGCCGATAATGGCTTCATTACCAGGTAAGGGGTAGACATAACGGATCACTAAATCAGGCGCAACGGCAATATGGCGAAAATGCGGGTAATTGTGCAGCAACAACGAAACCCGGGCGTCCAGGCTGTTTAAGTCGATTTGTGGGTTTAGCACCAGTTCACTGCGGATTGAATCGAGCGCAACCACACCACTGTTGACCACACCTTCCAGTTCAGAAGCATAGTTGGTCAGAGTTTGCAGCAGCTGATAACGCTGAGATTCAATATATTTGGCGCGCTCCTGCCATAACATGGCCACCGCAAGCGCTGACAACAACAAAAACACCAGCACTGTGACAGTTCTGGGGTGTCTGATAAAAAAGTTGCTGTGATATGGTTCAGCAGTATTTTGTAATATTGAGACTGGTGCGGAATTCAAATCGATAGCCCGGAATTTAGCTTCCACGGAACTCTAACAGGGGTTCGTGTTCTTGGCTACCTCTGTGTTTTGGAAAATCCGCCTTAGTTTGATGCAGATCGTTTTTTCGGAACCCAGGCCCAGACAAATTGAGCCAGCACAGGTTCAACGCCAACTTCATCCAACAACTGCACCTGCACTGTTACTTCGCCTTTTTCCTGATTGCGAATGTTCGCAATTTGCTCAGGAGTCAAGCTGGCGATGGCCGTCAGTTGCCCCGTGGCTCTTTTGACATAATCCAGATGCATAGATTTTAACAGTGGCAGTCTGTCGTCCGGCACATGCATGCCCACCAGAAAACCAGTGGCGGATTCACCCAATAACGCCATAGCAGCGGCATGTACTGAACCTATATGGTTTTGCACTTTACGGCGGTTTTTCTGCACTAAACGCGCTTGCTGAAAATTCAGCTGCTGGATCTGAATACCGGCGGTACCGGCAAATTTTACGGCGCGTCCGAACAATTGGGATAATAAAAATGATTGTAAAAACGCCGGCGCAGTGCTGACTTTGGTGACAAGGCGGCTGAGTTTGTTATTGGCTTCCATACTGGTCTAACCTGTTTTGATCATGCGTAGAAATTAGCAGTTGCGCTTTGAAATAACAAGCGAAGCTGCCCAGCTAAAACCATAAACAAAGGAAATAACCAGCCACAGCATGAATTGCTTGGTTTTAAATTAAATTTGACTGGGTAGCTGTCAGAGATGACAGAAAATTGGAGCGGGCAACGAGATTCGAACTCGTGACCTCGACCTTGGCAAGGTAGCGCTCTACCAACTGAGCTATGCCCGCATCAATTT
>FWWM01006281.1_pt1 | contig 25120 bp, 27 predicted proteins | sample 2228351 | NCBI WGS metagenome assembly FWWM01 (sample SAMEA103939774, study PRJEB20133) | metagenome
ATGAACGCGTGGAAGAGGGCCACGGGCCGGCGCGTCCGCAGGAGCGTCCGGTGGGACAGGACCGCCACCATCGCCCAGGGCAGCCCCCGCAGGACCTGGCCGACCCTGAACTTGCCCCGCCCCCGACGGACGGCCAGCACCACCTGCCGGAACCCCACGGCCGCGTAGCCCACACACACTGCCACCAGGAGGACGAACAGAACCCGTTCGGGGACCGTCAGCATGGCTGCCTGCTTATCCCTTCCGCCGCTTCACCGCCTCCGTGAGCGCCGGCAAGATGTCCAGCACGTCCCCGACCACCCCGTAGTGGGCCACGTCGAAGATGGGGGCCCGGGGGTCGCTGTTGATGGCGATGATGAGCTCCGAGTCTTTCATCCCCTCCACGTGCTCGGGGGCGCCGCTGATCCCTGCCGCCACGTACAGCTTCGGTTTCACCGTGAGCCCCGATTTGCCCACCTGACGGTCCTTTGGCAGCCAGCCGACGTCTACCAGCGGCCGCGAGGCACACACGGCCCCTCCCAAGGCGGCGGCCAGCTCCTCCGCCAGCTGCAGGTTCTCCTTTTCCCCGATGCCCCGGCCGACGGCCACCAGCACCTCCTCGCGGGTGATGTCCACCTCCCCGGCCTCCGGCTGGATCAGACGGACGAACCGGGTCCGCCTCCGGTCCGGCGACGCCACCGCCACCTTCTCCACCTGCGGCGACCGGTCCGACTTTCCCGCCTCCGCGGGATAACTGCCGGCCAACACGGACACCACCGCGGGTCCGTCCAGCACCACCTCGGCGACCAGCTTTCCACCGTACACCTGGCTTTGCGCGACGATCTTGTCATCTTCCGCCCACAGCCTCCGACAGTAGGCCACCAGGGGCAGTTGCCTGCGCGCGGCCAACGGTGCCGCCAGGTCCATCCCCATGGAGGTGTTGGCCAGCAGGACCAGGCGCGGGGTGCGCTGTGCGACCATTCCTTCCAGTACGTCCACATACGCTTCGGGAGTGTACTCCGCGAGTTCCGGTGTGTCCGCCCACAGCACCACCTCCGCCGCCCCGAGGCCCTCCGGCCACGAAGGGCTGCCGCTTCCCAGAAGCGCCACGGACACCCGCCCGCCCAGCTCGTCGGCGAGCTGCCTCGCGCAGCCCACAAGCTCGAAGGTGACCTCCGCCAGCCGTCCCCCCAACTGCTCCGCGACCACCATCAGTTCGGCGCTCATGTGCCCGTCCACCCCCTAGGCCCGTTTGCCGGTTCGGGTTACACCACCGCCGTCTTACCGCAGGAACCCTCGTTCCTCGAGGATGCCCACGATCCGTCCTACCACCGTCTCCACGTCTCCCTCCAGCATTTCCGCGCCACCCGTTGTCTGGGGCCGAGCGAGGGCACGCACGGTGGCACGAGGGGGAGAGGCGGGCTCCACCTCCAGCTCCTCCACTCTGGACTCCTTCATGGCCTGACGGACCCGGCTCACGGAGACGTACCGGGGCGGCTGGCGTGCTGCCTGGATCCCCAGCACCGCCGGCAGCTCCAGCTCCAGCTCGGCCACCACTCCGCCTGCAAACTCCTTGCGCACCAACGCCGCCTTCTTCGCGGAGTCCACCTCCACGCCGTTCACCACACCCGCGTACGGCAACTTCAGGTACCCCGCCAGCAGCATGGGGACTTGACCGTCCAGGTCGTCCACCGCCTGCACCCCGCCCAGCACGAGGTCGTACCCCAGATCCGGCAGCAGCCGTGCGAGGGCTTCCGCATACGTCCTGCTGCTCACCCCCTCGCCCAGGCCCACGAGCTTGATGGCCCGGTCTGCACCCTTGGCCAGCGCGGTGTACAGCACGTCGTCCGCCCCGTCCCCGTCCGGCACCACGACCGTCACGTGGCCGTCGGTCGCCTCCTTGACCAGGAGCGCCTCCTCCACCGCGTGGTCGTCGAACTCATTCAGCACCAACCGCAAATACTCGCGGTTGAGGTCTGTACCCTCCTGGTTCAGCTCCAGCTCCTCCACCAGATCCGGCACGAGCTTGCAGCACACCACCACCCGCATACGTCCCCCTCAACCGGCCCTCGGGCTCCCCATGGCTTCGTCCACCAGCTCGATGATGTCCCGCACCACAAGCTTCCCGTCGTTCCCCGTGGCCTTCACGGAGTCCTCGAACCGAGGCACTTCGTACGGACAGCAGACCGCCAGTACCTGCGCACCCGTCTCCACCGCTTCCCGCACCCTCCGGTCGGACAGCCGCTCCTTCGTGTAGTCTCTCGAGAAGCTGTCCAGCCACATGCCTCCGCCTCCGCCCCCGCAACAGTACCCGTTCTCCCGACACCGGGGCATCTCCACCAGCTTCACTCCTGGGATGGCCTGCAGCAGCCGCCTGGGGGCATCGTACTCCCCGTTGTGGCGTCCCAGGTAGCACGGGTCGTGGAAGGTCACCACGTAGGGCAGTTCCTTCACGAACCTCCCCCGCAGCTGGTCCAACATCGCCGCCAGCAGCTGCGTGTAGTGGACCACCTCGTACCTGCCCCCGTACTTGGGGTAGACGTTCCGAAACGCGTTGTACTCGTGCGGCCCCATGACCACCAACCTGTTGAACGTGTACTTCGCAAACGTCCGGATGTTGTACTCCGCGAGTGTCTCGAACAGCCCTTTCTCGCCCGCCAGGCGGATGGAGTCCCCATCCTCCTTCTCCTCGTGACCCAAAATTCCGAAGTCCACCCCCAGGGCGTAAAACACCCTGGCCATGGCCCTGGCGGCGTCCTTCCCCCTGGGGTGGTAGGAGGGGTAGCTCCCCACGTACCAGAGGACGTCCACCGGCCGCGGGGAGTTCGGCAGGACGGTCACCGGCACCCCAGCCTCCTTCACCCACTCTGCTCGCCGCCGCGGCGACTCGCCCAGAGGGTTGCCGTATTTCAAGGTGTTCTCGAAGGCTTTCTGCAGCTCCGCAGGCACCGCCCCGTCCTGCACCGCCACCTCCCGCACCGCGGGCATGACCTCAATCATGTTTACTTCCTTGGGACACACCCTCAGGCAGTTCATACAGGTGGTGCACAGCCACAGGTCCGGGTCCTGAAACAGATCGACACCCAACTGCACCTTCCGGTAGATCTTCCGCGGCCCGTAGTCCCCCACCATGTCCACGGGGCAAACGGGCACGCACTTCCCGCACTGGTAGCACCAGCTGAGGGACTCCCCGCCCGGCAGCCCGGTGATCCTCTCCAAAACCTGCGTGTCGTAGTCCCAGATCACCCGCTGCTCGAACATCCGGTTCCAGTGCCCGGAGACGTCCATCCCCTCCAGGACCACCGAGTCCTTTTCCAGCACCTTGTCCACCTTGTCCAGACCGGGCCTGGCCATGCTACCCTCCCATGGCGTGGGTTCCCAGGAACCTCCGCACCAGCTCCGCGGGAGGCGGCACCACTTTCGTAAACTCCTTGGTCATCCGCATCCGCAGGGCCGCGTACACGTACAGCGTGTACACGCATCCCAGGAACACGTCGCACAAGAACCGGCGTTCCGCCCCGTTCGCCCGTACCTGGGTGAGGAACCCCAGCGCCTCCCGTGCTGCCTCCGCGTAGGCAACCGCTTCCCCCACCTTCCGGTAGACCTCTCCCCGCGTGGTACCGTCCAGGCTGGCCCCTTCCGTGATCAGAAGCCGCAGGGCTCCCGTCCGGGTGCGGGGATTCCACACCCACCGGGTCCACAGCCACCACCGGTCCGGGAACACGTAGTGCAGCAGCTCTCCCGCGAGGTCGATCTCCTCACCCCGTTCGGCAACCCCGGCGAAGGCGTTGCAGAAGGTGGTGAACCGGCTCTCCACCGTGTCTTCGGAGTACAGGAGGTCTGCGATGGCGCACTTGACCCGCTCCGCCCCGAGCTCCTGAAGGATCCTGTCCGCCCGCCTCCGGACCCCGAAAATCATCCCCAAGACCGCCCGCAGGCCGTCGCCTTGCAGCCCCCGCAGCGCGCCCGGGTTCAGAAGCTCCTGGAATCTCCTGCTCTTCTCCGCCAACTCCCCTACGATCCTCGCCAGTTCGCCCGCGGGTATCCCCTGCAGCACCTCCTGCAGGAACTCCTCTGCCGGCCGGAAATCCACTACCTGCTCGTCCAGCATCTCGGGCTGCCCCGGTTGGCCCTAAGCCTTCAGCGCCGCCCTGCGGACGGCTGCCACCGCCCGCATGGCTGCCGCCCCCGCCATGGCCATGGTGTCGTCCAGGTCCTTGGGGCCCGCTGCCGCCCCCGCCACGAAGATTCCCGGCACGGACGTCGCCACGGGGTCGATCCCCTCGTGGGGGACCTCGATGAACCCGTACTTGTTCTGCTTCAGACCGAGGACCCGCGCCACCTCCCTCGTCCCCTTGCTCGGCTCCATCCCCACGGACAGGATCACCATGTCCATCAGCACTTCCATGGGCCGTCCGAGGGTCGTGTCCTCCCCCCGCACGAGCAGCTTGTCCCCCTTCTGGATCACCTCCGTGGCGATCCCCTTCACGTAGTTCACCTTGTACCGCTCCTGCGCAGGCCAGTAGATCTCGTTTTCCCAGTAGCCGTACATCCGCATGTCGATGTAGAAGATGTACACCTTGCAGTTCGGTACCTGCTGCCGGATCTCTATGGCCTGCTTGGAAGCAATGCCACAGCACACCTTCGAGCAGTACTCGTTCCCGATCTGCCGGTCCCTGGACCCCACGCACTGGATGAAACACACCCGCTCTGGCGGCAGGCCCGTGGACGGCCGGACGAACTTCTTTGCCTTCAGCATGGCCTCCGCCTCCGCCAGCGTGATCACGTCCGGGTACTCGTAGTACCCGTACTGCTGGGTCTCCCGTCCTGGGTCGAAGTGCTGGAAGCCGGTGGCCACGATGATGGCCCCCACCCGAACCCTGTCCGTCGCCCCGTTTCTGCCGTTCGCGATGGTCACCTGGAAGTCCCCCACGCTCCCCTCACAGCACACCACCCGGCTTCCCGTGCGGATCTCCACGTTCGGGTGGCCCGCCACCGCCTGAATCAGCTCCCGCATGACCGCTTCTGCGTCCTGGAAGCCGTGGGTGAGCGCCGCGTACTGCTCGAACACGGGCGTTCCGCCTAGCTCCCCACGCTCTTCCACCAGAACCACCCTGCCGCCCAGCTCCGCCACGCCCCGTGCGGCTTCCAAACCCGCCGGGCCTCCGCCGATCACCAACACCCGCTGCTCCGTCATGGGCAGCCGCCTCCTACGCTCCCACCCTCGCCTCGAAGTGCTCTGCCGGTACCGCCGCGTCCACGTCTTCCCACGTCAGGTACTGCTTTTCCCCCCTCCGGATCCGCGCCAGGTCGTCCTCGAACTCCCTCCACCGCTCCTCCCAGTCGATTCCCATCTTCTCCAGCAACGGCCTGTAGTCCGCCGCGTGCCAGTGCAGCTGGCACACCCGGTACGGGTGCGCCCCCATGGCCAGCGCGGCGAACTGCGCCTCCGACATCACCGGCACTCCCACCTTCTTGTTGTGCACCTGGGCCGCGAACTGGCTTTTGTCCAGCGTGGTCACGCAGCCCGTGTCGTGCGTCAGCACCACGTCCGGCTTCGCTTCCTCGATCATGGTCTCGATCTTCCGGCTCACCGCGAAAGACCTGGTAAAGTCGCGCTGCACGAGGATGTGCCGGAATCCAAACCCACAGCAGTCAAACCACGTGGAGTAGTCGGCCACCTTCGCCCCCAGGGCCTGCGCCACCCCCGTCACCACCGCAGTCCTCTGGCCCCCGTAGATGTCCGGGTCGTACACCGCGTCCCCCTGGACCAACTTGTAGTAGTGACAAGCCGGGTGGACGGCCACAGTGATGTTGCTGCAGTCACACACCCGCCGGGCCGCAATCTGCTCCCGCACCGCGTACACCCACTCGCTGTAGTGCACGATCTCTTCCGGCATCACCATGGGCCTGCCCAGCTTCCTCATGATCTCCCGCACCTGTCGCCTCAGCTCCGGGTGCTTTACCAGCTCCTCCCGCACCTCCTTGTAGTGGCCGTAGCTGGTACCGCAGTGGATCAGCGGATAGTACCCGGACTCGTACGCCGCGGCGAAATTCCTCACCGCCACCGCCGCCTGCGCGGCAGCGTTGGACGTGGCCGACGCGTAGTAGTTCCAGCCCGTGCACGAGGTCTGGTCTCTCGGGTCGTCGTAGTCCAGGCCCAGCTTCCGGTGCAGCCAGAAAATCGCCGTGGAGTACCCCGGGATGTGGCCACACTGCCCGCAGGACTTGTGGTGCCACGTGTGCCCCAGCGGCACCTTCTTCGTCCTCCCGTACTTGGTCCCCAGCTCCACGAACGGCTCGGGGACCCGCTGGACGATCCACTCCCCCTCCTCCTCCAGCTGCAGCACCGCCTCCCGTACGTCCTCGGGTACGGGAAGTTCCGGGTCCCGTCGGAAAACCCGCGCCTGCCCTCCTGCCGACGCAGGCTCCTGTGCCCTCTGCTCCATCTCAGCACCTCCCCTTCCCGCGCCTACCCCGCCAGCGCGTAGCCCTTCTCCTCCAGCAGCTCCTCCATGACCTCCGTGAGGATCATGTGCAGCCCTTCGTCCACCTCCTTGATCATGTCCATCACCCCCGTCATGTGCCAGATCAGGTACAGCTCCGCCAGCGTCTTCTCGCTGACCTCCCACGCTGCGGAGGTGGTGTGCATGGTCTCCGGGGGTACCGCCCTGCGCCACACCTCCAGGTTCTCCGCGGTCTCCTTCGCCACCGGGCCCCAGTCCGGAAAGGCGTCCGCCTGGATCATGTCCGGGGACACCTGTGTGCCGGTCGCCATGATCTTGTAGATCACCCGGCTGTAGCCCTCCAGCGCCTCCTTCGCCGTCCTCAGCCCGTTCCGGACCGCCACCTCCCGCATGATGGTGATGAGCCCTCCCGGAGAGTTCTGGCGCGGGCAGCGGTTGCACGAAAAGCACTGCGAGCAGTTCCACACGTCCTCGTTCATCTGGTAGTAGACGAGCTCCACATCCTCCCTCGCCAGTGCCTGGGCGATCTTCCGCGGGCTGAAGTCGTAGAACCGGGCAGACGGGCAGGCCGCCACGCAGATCCCGCACTCGTAGCATCCGTACAGGTAGTCCGGGAACCGCGGGTCGCTTTTCACCTCCTGGAACAACCGCTCCTTTACTTCGTACGGTACGTCCGCGTACCGTTCCAGCTTCGGTGGAGCATGCAGCGCCATCTCCCCTTCCCCCGGATTAGAACGCGATGACTGCGTCGGCCTCGAGCGCCATAAAGTTGAAGGCCGCGCCCCCGATCATCTCCACACCCTCGATCAGGTCCTGCAAAGTCAAGCCGTGGAGGTCTAGACTAGGCTGGCACACGTACAGCTTCACGCCCAGGTCCAGCGCCTGGTCAATGAAGTGCCGCAGCGGCGCGCCTCCGCCGCCCTTCTTGGGCACGATGAGCTTCTCCGGCACACCCCTCTCCAGCAGGGTAGGCCCGTTCATGGTGAAGTAGATGCCCACGGAGATGTCCATGGCTGCTGCCGCCGCGGCCAAGTAGAAGGGCGTGGCGCTCCTTTCCGGCATGTCCACCCCGTGGGTCTGGACGTACAGAATGCGGCGCTGCCCGTCCCCTTCCATGTAGCCCTCCCGACGTCAGATGAACAGGGTCACGTCTGCCTGCGAGGCGAAGTCCAAAAACGTGCTGGCTCCCGCGCACTCTGCGCCGTCCACCAGGTCTTCTTGCCGGATTCCCATGACGCCCATGGTGGTCGCGCAGGCGAACAGCCGTACCCCGCTCTCCTTAGCCATCTCCAGCAGCTCCTCCACGGACGGCATGTTGGACTGCTTCATCCACCGTTTCATGATGGCGGTGGCCAGGCTGGGCATGCCGGGGAGTGCGCCGAGGATGTCGGGCACCTTGAGCGGCACCGACCGCAACGGCGGGGGCATGGCCGGGTTGCCCACAGGGGAGACCTTCAGGCGGGACAGGCGGCTTTTGTGCAGCAGGTCCAGGCCGTAAAAGGTGAAGAAGATCCCCACCTCCCACCCCATGGACGCCGCGGTGGTCGCGAGGATCAAGGGGGGGTAGGCCATGTCCAGGGTACCCTTGGAAGCCACCATAGCCAGGCGCCGGGGCCGGGAGAGCGGTTTGCGCTCTTCCACCTCCGCGGCCGACCGGAGTTCCGCCTCCCTCTGCACCCCCGTCGTCCCTGCCATGCTCATCGACACCACCCCCCGTTTATTGCACCCGCGAGCCGCGGGCTGACACAACCCGCGCAGGGGGGAAGGCTTCCTCCCCTGTTCGGGGGAGGCCCTTGCCAGCCGTGGACGGGAGACTGCGCCACCCCGGGCCGGCCTCAGCAGGCTCCTCCAGGAGCGCTGCGGGCGGACCACCGCCGAGCACCGAGCTACGCCCGGCTACCCCGGCACCAGGCCTCCGTCCAGGCGGCACCCGGGTCCGCGAGCACCCAGGCGCGTGGCGTCGCAGGCCAGCATACCCGAAGGGAGGCCACATCCGATGTCTGCCTAGCGGACCTGAGCCCGCGCCAGCACCTCCTCCACAGCCTGCACCAGGTCACTCCATTGCGGGACGCCCACGAAGCGCCTCACCCCCTTGCCGACGACGATGGTGGGCACACTCAGCACCTCTGCCTCCCGCGCCTCCGCACGCCCCCGCTCGCTGGCAAGGCTCACAATCCGCACCTCCACCTCCGGCCGCTGGGCGGCGAGCGCCTGCGCCATGCGGATCGCCTGGGGGCAAGTGGGGCATACGGGGTGCGTGAACACCTGCAGCGTCACGCGCCGCTCGCTCATGGTACCTCGTACCCCTCGCAGTGGACGCAATCGTCCAGGTTCCGTTCGGCCATCAGCCGCTCGTAGGCCCGTACCGCTGCGTCACCCGTGAGCAACATTGACAGTTCTCCGGCCAGATCAGAGGGCGCCAACTGCACGAGCCAGCCCGCTTTGTACGGGCTCCGGTTCAGCAGACGCGCGTCCTGGACCAGGCCTTCGTTGACGGCCACCAGCCGGCCCGAAAGCGGCGTACGTACCACGCCCAGCCACTTTCCACTTTCGATCACGGCAACCGTCTTACCCCTCGCGTAGTCTCGCCCCGTCCTCTTGAAGGTCACGTGGAGGATGCCGCCGGCCACCGTCTGCGCCACGTCCGTCAGGCCAACAGTCGCCGTGCCGTCCGGATTTACCCGTACCCACAGGTGCTCTTCCACGTTGTAGTAGAGGTCGGTGGGGAGAATGCAGTTGCGAACCACGGCGAACACGCCCGACCGTCTCCGCGTTCGACGACGTTACAGGATCCCGCGGGCCACGAGGGCGGACAGGGCCCGCAGGCCCGTGCTAGCGCCCAGGTACAGGCCCAGGGCGTACAGCCAGCCTTCCACGCGCAGGGTGGCCACGGCGCTGAAGAACCCGGACACGTTGCAGCCGACGGCCACCCACACCGCCACGCCCATCACCAGGCCGCCCAGGAAGCCCACGAAGGTGTCCTTGGCCCGCCACGGCCCGAACCCCACAAACTCCCGGGCCAGCAGGGCGGCGGTGAGGCTACCCAGCACCAGGCCGGCGTCCAGGTGGAAGCCGGGGTCCAGGGCAGGTAGGCGCGCGCCCCAGAAGGCCGTCCAGCTGAGCCGGTCGGTACTGGCCCCCGCGGCCTGCGCGGCCCACAGGGAGAACCGGGCCAGGGGCAGCTGGATGCCCAGGGCGGAGTGGTAGGCGAACTGGACCGTAAACAGGGCTGCCAGCACCAGGCCGCCCAGCCACGCGGGCCAGGTTGCCTGCAGCAGGGAGGAAGGGCGGAACTCCCCTTCCACGTGGTGGCCGGAGGGCCGCAGGACCCAGGACAGGGCCGCCAGGGCCGCCAGGTTCACAAGCGTGGCGGGCCACAGGCCCACTGCTTCCACCAGGGAGAAGCGGCTTCCCCAGCTCATCAGCTGCTCGGTCAGCGGCCAAGCGTAGGCAGCTCCCAGTCCGTTGCCTGCGAGGATGCCGAGGAAGGCGGCCAGGGACTTGGGCTGTCCGGTACCCAGGCGGTACAGGGTCCCGGTCATGCAGCCTCCCGCAAAGGGCATGGCGAACCCGAACACGAAGGAACCTACGAGGGTGTGCAGCCCGAAGGCTAGGCGGGGCGGGCGGTTCCACCCCAGGGCCACCACCGCCGCGGAGCCCACGGAGGCCACGGCCAGGCTTAGCAAAATCCCCCGCAGCAGGACCCGGTTCCCGTAAAAGGCCGACGCAAAGCACAGGCGGCTGCGCTGGAACACAAACCCGTACGCCAGGCCCAGCAGGAACAGCACCGCACCCGCTTCCAGGCCCACCCGCCACGCCACCGCCGCGGTGAGCCCGCTGGCGGCCAACACCAGGGCGGCAAGCGCAGGCTGGCTCACTCCACTATGAACTCCCCGCGCATGGCGGTCTCGTGGCCCGGTACCGTGCACACGTACCGGTAGCGGCCCGGCCGGGTGGGGGTGAACCGGACCTCCTCCCGCCCGCCCGGCTCCACCAGGCGCGTCTTGGCGTTCGGGAACGCAGGCTCCAGGTACGGCGCGCGGTCGTCTGGCCGCACCACCCACAGGTCGTGCTGCACGTTGTCCCGGTTTTCCAGCACCAGCCGCACCGGACGTCCTGCCCGCACCCGCAGGACCGGGGTCGGTACCCTGTCGAAGACCAGGCCGGGCTGTGCGGTCACGTGCACCACCTGGACTTGGTCCTGGCGCACAGGCAACAGAGAGCGAGCCCGATGACCACCAAGCCCACCGGCAGGGCAAACCGCGCCCTCATCCGTACGCGGCCCGCAGGATCCCGTACTCCCACCGCTTGCGGTCCTGCACGTGCCGGGCCGCAGGCCCCGCGGTGCGGGTGCGGGCAGGGACAGAGCGGCCCTCCCTGTCCCACGCCACCTCCACCAGCATCGCCTCCTTGCTGGACACGTACGGCCAGCACTGGTTGAACACCGGGTCTGGGTCTCCCCGGTCCCTGCCCAGCGCCCGGGCCACGTGGTAGGCGGCGTTGCGCCCCTGCAGGAAGGCCGTGAACGCGCTCTTGGTGTACGGGGAAGCCGCCACGTCCCCCACCGCGTACACGTTCCCGTGCGTCCGGCTGCGGAAGGTGGCGGGGTCAATGGGGATAAAGGGAGCGCCCAGCCCCGCTTCCTCCACAAACAGCGGCGCCCGCTGCGGCGGGATCACGCTGGCCAGGTCGAACCGCTGGCGCTCGCCCCGGTCGGAAATCAGCGTCCGGGTGGTGGGGTCCAGCTCCACCACCTTGAAGCTGGGCTTGTAGGCAATCCCCCGGTCCGCCAGCACCCGCCTCCACAGGTCCGCCAGCAAAGGCGGCTGGGGCCGGTCGCTGGCGTCCAGCACCACCACCTCCGCCCGTACCCCCTTCTTCTGCCAGTACTCCTGCACCAGGCAGGCGACCTCGTACGGCCCCGGCGGGCACTTGTACGGCGGAGGCGGCACGCTGATGACAAACGTCCCTCCCCCAAACGCCTCCACCGCCCGCCGCAGCTCCACCGTGCCCGCCCACGTCCACGCGTGCGGGCTCAGCCGGCGGTGCTCCAGGAGGTTGCGCACCTCGTGCTCCGCGGGCACCAGCCCCGTGGCCACCACCAGCGCCTGGTACTCCACAAACCCCTGGTCTGTCAGCACCCGGTTCTCCCCAGGCTGTACCCCCGTAGCCCGCGCCCGCAGCACCTTCACCCCCTCCCGCACCAGCGCGTCGAACGTCACCGTCACCCGCTTGGCGTCCTCCAGCCCCACCACGTAGTCCACGTGCGACGGCCCCGACACGTAGCTGGGGTTGCGCTCCAGCACCACCACCTCCACGTCCGGCGCCAGCTTCCGCAGCGTCCGCGCACACATGGCCCCGCTGATCCCACAGCCCACCACCACCGCCCGCCGGCTCGGGCGCGGCAGCAGCGCCCTACCAGGCTCCTGCGCCACCGCCCAGCCCACCAGCCGGCCCCCTAATCCCCCCGCGGCCGCCGCCACCGCGGCCCCGCCCAGCACCTTCAACGCCTGCCGCCGGGTCAGCTCCATCCCGCCACCTCCTCCCTCACGTGCAGCTCGAGATGTAGTTCAGCACCTCCGGGGTCGCCACCACCCGGTAGGTGACCACCAACCCTTCCCCCTCCACCACCAGGTACCGGTCGTCGTAGTCCTGTACCGCCACCTCCAGCCCCGTCCGCCCCGAGGACGTCTCCAGACACCACGCAGGACTGCACCGGCTGGCCAGCGTTACCCGCCCGTCCCGCACGTCCAGGTAGTCCCGGGTCTTCAGTACCCCCACCACCCCGCGCCCACCGCCTACCTCCACCCGTACCACCGTGCCCGGTACCAGCTGGTACAGCGCCAGAGCACGCAGCCCGTCCACCCGCACCGTCCCGCTGTTCCGTACCAGTGTCTCTCCCTTCCGCAGCCGCCCCATGGCCTCGTCGATCGTCCCAGTCACGTACCGCACCCGCGTCTGCCCTGGCTGCACGTGCCGCACCCGCACGTAAAACTCCGAACCCGAAACGCTGCTCAGCGGGTAGCTCAGCTCCTGCACCCCACCGAACACCTTCGCAGTCCGCGGAACCCGCCCCGCCTGGAACTCCGCAAGCTCCCCCACATCCCCCTGGTGCTCGTACACCACCACCTCCACCAGCCCTGTGCTCGACACCTCCATCACCGTCCGCTCCCTCCCCTACCTCCACCGCGCTCACGGGTACCGCAGACCCCCGCACCAGCAGCATCTGCCCCACCAAAAGGCCGTTCACCACAAGCGCAAGCAGCAACGCACTCCACCGGCCCACGGCTTCACCCCCTGGTAGGTGCCCCCCGACGTACCTGGAACCGGTACACTCCCTGGTGGCCGGGGAGGGAGGTCACCTGGTGTCCGGCTGCTTTCGCCCAGGCCCGCACGTTCAGCTCCGTCTCCGGGTCGGTGGTCCACACCTCCAGGACCTGTCCTTCCCCGAGCTTCGCCACCGCGTGCTGGGTCTTGAGCAAAGGCATGGGGCAGGTGAGCCCCCGGCAGTCCAGCACCGTGGGCTGGGGCTCTGTGCGTGGGCTTGTCCTCGTGCGTTCAGGCGCCATCCCGCACCTCGCGCGGCTGGTCCGGTTCTGTGAGCCTGTTTTGGGCTCGGGGAAAACTCAGAGCACGCGGAGACCAGGCGGCGTGGTTACCGCCCGCGCCCCCGCCGGGGACAGATGCACTGCCGGGGGGCGAAGAACGCGGTCGTCTCCCTCCGGTTCACGTCCCGTACTATAGCGAGAACCTGCGGGCCAGGCAAGCGTCTGGCGGCCTGCCTGGCAGGAGGTGTGTCCAGTTCGCAGGGGGCCAGAAGGGGGGTGGCCAATCTCTGCCTGGAAGAGGCAGCCCGGGGTGCACAACTCAGGAAGTGGCGTCCGCGCTCCGGGACGCGTCCGGGGGGACCATGCGGCGGTACATCGGCCTGGACCGGCAGGAAGCGGACGTGCGACCCCGGCTGACAGGCGACGAGCGCCACCCTCGGCTCCGCCTGCGGCACTTGGGCCTGACCTGCGCCCTGGCCCTGCTGGTGGTGGCGGCGGGGGTGGCAGGCTACATGGCCCTGGAGGGCTGGAACTTCCTGGACGCCCTGTACATGACCGTCATCACCCTGACCACCGTGGGCTTCCGGGAGGTCCACCCGCTGAGCCAGGCGGGCCGCGTGTTCACCATGGCCCTGGCCCTGGCCGGGGTGGGCGTCCTCTTGTACGCCCTGTGGAGCGTGGTACAGGCGGTGGTGGAGGGAGAGCTGACGGCCTTCCTGGGGAGGCGGGCCATGCGTGAGGAGCTGGAACGGTTACACGGCCATTTTATCCTCTGCGGGTTCGGACGCGTGGGCGAAGCCATCGGGCGGGAGTTCGCCGCCCACCGTGTCCCCTTCGTGGTGGTGGACCACAACCCGGAGGCGGTGGCCCGGGCCCGACGCCGGGGCTACCTGGTGGTGGAGGGGGACGCCAGCCAGGACGAGGTCCTCGTGCAGGCCGGCATCCACCGGGCCCGGGGCCTGTTGGCGGCCTCCGACTCCGACGCGGGGAACACCTTCATCGTCCTGACGGCCAAGGCCCTGCGGCCCGACTTGTTGGTGGTGGCCCGCGCCGCGCAGCCGGACAGCGAGCCTGCCATGCGGCGGGCGGGAGCCAGCCGGGTGGTCTCCCCGTACACGCTGGCCGGGCGGCGCATGGCCCTGGCCGCCCTACAGCCCTTGCTGGCGGAGTTCATGGACGCCTTGCCCTCCCGCACCGGGGCCCAGGTGGTGGCCGAGCTGGAGGTAACAGCGCAGTCGGGGCTGGCCGGACGCACCCTGGCCGAGGCCCTCGCCACCTGCCCGGGCGTGTTCCCCTTGGGTCTGCAACGGGGCGACGGCCAGGTGGTGGTGGCTCCCCCACCTTCTATTCTGTTGGGCCGGGGCGACCGCCTCATCCTGCTGGGTCGCGAGGAGGAGCTGGAAGCCATCCGCACTCCGTCCTCCACGTCCGACACAGCTTGACCTCCGCGGCCCAGGTCCGTGGGCGAACAAGGCGGTCCTCTCCCCCGGTTCCCGTCCTTCGACAGCCAGAACCCGCGGGCGAAGCGAGCGTTCACCGGCCCGCGGCACCCACCGGCAGGGGGTGTCTTGCCGGGGCGCGGTGGAGGTGCCGGAGGCAGGTGCAGGCGGAGGCCAAGAACCACGCGCCCCCGACCGCGGCGAAGCCCGCCGCGGCGGCCATCAACAGCAGGGGTACAGACCACGGGTGGGCCCCGGCCAGGTACGCTTTGCGGGGTAGCCCCTGACCCGCCGCTGCCAGGAGCGCAGCCACGGTGAGCACCACGCCCAGCCCGAACAGGTGCACCTGAAGGCGGCCCGCTTCCCGCTGTACGGGGAGTCCGTGCTGCTCCAGGATCCGGAACACGCCGCCCATGAACGCAACGGTAACGCCGCCCACCAGCATGGCGTGGTAGTGCGCGGTCACCCGCAGCGTGTTGCCCGCACCTATGGGAGCCAAAAGACCTCCCAACACGTACAGCCCCACCGACCACCGCAGGGCGGCTCCCTCCAGTCCGGGCACCTGGAGGACCCTGGGGGCCAGCACCCGCAGGTGCAGCAGGGTGGGGAGGCTGAGCGCCACGCCCAGGGCGGCGTTCGCGGTCGCCCAATGCGGGATCTCTTCCACGTTCGGGGCCAGGTAGAGGAACAGCGGCGCCCAGGAAAGTCCCCCGGCGAGGTGGAAGGCGCGCCGCGCCAGGGGCCGGCAGGCGTCAGCTGGGCCTGCCAGTTCGTACCACGCAAGCGCCAGGGCGATGACGTACACGAACTGCAGGGCGTGCCCGCCGCCCCACAGGGCGGCCTGCGCAGACGCGTGTCCCGCGCGGGCCAGGCCCACCGCCACCGCGGCGAGGGCGGCGCCGTACGCGGTGGCGGCGGCGCGGGTCCCCACAGGGACCTGCGCTCGAAGGCACGGCCACAGGGCCACCGCCGCGCCTGCCGCGAACAGCACGTAGCCTCCCACGTAGAAGGGGGAGTCCACGTACGGGAGGTAGTCCACCACCACCGGGCGGCCGGGCAGGGCAAGGCCCAGGAGCATCCCTCCAGCGCCCAGGCCTGCAAACAGGACAGCCGCAGGGGAGGAGGGGGTGGGGCTGCGGTGCAGGACCACCCCTACGCTGCAGCCGAGCAGCCACACCCCCAGAGAAAACGTGACGTGTCCCACCAGGAGCCTGTAGAAGTCCTCACGGGACAGGACGCCTGCAAGTGCCGGCACCCTGCTGGCGGTGACGAGCAGCGCCAGAGCCCCCGCCACCGCAGCGGCCGCCACGGCCAAGCCCACCCACGCCAGCGGCCCCGTGCGGGCGGAGGGCTGCGCGTTTGTACCGCCTGGCACCGTGCTGCCTCACCCGCCCACGGGCCAGGCCCGGGACAGGTTCCAGTAGTTGCCCAGGTACATCACCACGAAAAAGGCGACGAACAACAAGCACAGCGCGAAGGTGCCAGGCACCGCAGGGACTTCCCGTGGTCCGTGGCCCGGGTTGCCAGCGACGGGCAGGGTGTACTGCCGCCGGAGCTCTTCGTCCGTCAGGCGCTCGCCGAACAACACCGTGGCCACCACCAGCCCCACGAACAGGGCTCCGCCGAGAAGGGCCAGCACCCCGCCCACTCCCGCCACGGAGAGCAGCGCGTACACCTCGCCCGGCCAGGCAAACGCCAGGGGCAGACCCCGGAAGCGGAAGATGTCGGGCTGCTTGCGGGGCAGGCCGTAGCGGACACCCAGCTGCAGGAAGGCCAGCACCACAAGGCCCACCCCGATCCCAAACAACCACGGCTGCCAGCGGGCCCACCGCTCCCCCACCACGCGGCGGCGGAACACCAAAGGCAAGACGTACCAGGTGACACCCATGAAGGCCAAGGTGGTGCCTGCCACCACGGTGCCGTGGAAGTGCCCCGTGATGCCGGTGGTGTTGTGCCACTTCAGGTTGAGCTGCTCGGTCCCCGCCAGCACCCCGGTGATCCCTCCCAGGAACCCGAACAGGGCCACGGAGAGGACCAGGCTGCTGAACGCGGGGTTCCCCCACGGGGCCCGCGCCAGCCAGTCGAACAGGCCCCGGTTGTAGCCCCGCATCCGCTGTCCCACCTCCACGCTTCCGGGGACCGCGAAGGCGTGGATCATGCTGCCGAGGACCGCCAGGTGCATGAGGTAGCCGGTGTTCACCCACTTCCAGCCCACGGAAAGCGCGCCGCTGGGCTCCGTCTGCAGGTGGTGCGCGCTGCCCAGGTTGATGGCCACCAGGTACAGCACGAAGGCGGCCCGCGACACCTTCTCGCTGGGCGTGCGCCCCCCCACGGTGAGGAAGGCCAGGAGGTACCAGACCGCGATCATCGCCGCCAGGTTGATCTGCTGGGAGGGGTGCCCGAAGCCCCAGTAGGCCAACTTCCACAGGAAGGGGTCCAACTCGGGGATCACGCCCACAGACCACAGAAAGGCCGGCACGAACACCAGCGCCCCCACCAGCAGGGTGGCCACCGCCAGCACCGCGGCGGTGAAGGCGCCGAACACCACCAGGGGCAGCGGTCCTTGATGGGTCCGGTCCCGGTACGCCTTGTACACGGTGGCGAAGAACGCGCCCACCCCCACCAGGGCACCCACCGCGAACAGGATGGTCCCCAGGTAGAAGTCCGGGGTGCCCCGCAGGGGCGGGTAGGGCTGGAAGGACAGGTGGTTGAGGGGGTTCGTGAGGATGGCGCGGTTCACCATCAAAGCACCCACGGCCATGAGCCCGAAGGCGACCCAGCCCGCCGCGGGGCTCGCGGGCCGGGTGTTCAGCATGATGCTGCCGGCGAAGTGCAGCAGGGCGATCTCGAAGAACACGATCCAGAAGATCAGCATGTTCCACGCGTGCAGGGCCAGGTACTGGTAGAAGGTCTCAGGAGGGAACGCCCCCATCCACCGGGTGAACAGGACCACGACGGCGGCGATCCCGCCCAGCAGCAGGGCCACCACCGCGGCCACCGCGTTGGCCTTGACGAGGTCCTCTGCGGCCCGGTACACCCGGAAGCCGGTCACAGGACACGTACGGGCTTCCTGAAGCTCCGCCATGGCTCACCTCTCCACCACGATCTTCCCGAGCATCATCTCGTGGCCCACGCCGCAGAAGTCGTTGCACGCCATGTGGTAGGTGCCCGGCTCGCGGGGGACGAAGCGCACCACCCACTCGTACCCGGGGTACAGCTGCAGGTTCCACACGTGCGGCTGCGTGATGCTGAACCCGTGCAGGTAGTCGATGCTGGCCACGTGCAGGACGTACGCCTCACCCGCCTTCAGCCGCAGGATGGGGTAGAACCGGAAGCGCTGGGCCAGCATGTACACGTCCGATCCCGGAGGCGGTGCCACCACGGGCTGCCCCGCCTCCTCGCCCACCTTGTACTGCTGCACGAACCGCTCCACCTCCGCCTGGTAGGCCTTGGGGTCCACGCGGTAGGCGCGGCCGGTGACGTTCTGCGGGCCGAAGGCGTGCCAGATGAGCATCATGGCGGAAAAGAACCCCACCGCCACCACCGCCGCGATCACCACCCACGCCCGCTCCAGGGGATGCGCACGCTCTTCCCACCAAGCCCCGGGCGCCATACGGAACCCTCCTCAGCGGGACGGGACGCGCAGGACGTCCCACGCGCCCCACACCAGGTACACGAGGAAGAAGAAGACGTTGCTGGCCACCAACCAAAACCAGATGCTGTCCGCCACGCGGGACCACGGGGAGTTCCCCCTCGTCACCGGGCACCACCTCCGAATGCGGACCCAAGGAGTCCGCAATGTCAGATTTTCGGCAGACAAACTATCTCGCGGGACGAAGTACTTTTGCTATCGGCCGGCGGGCTGATGACCTAGGTCCTACCACGGGCCGTCCACCCCCGGGGAGGGCCTGCCTGCAGGTACCGGGAGGGCAACCGCCGGCCCAGGAGGGCCTGCAACGCCCTGGAGGCCTGGCAGACGCCCTCCAGGTCCACGCCCGTGCGTACACCCATGCCGTGCAGCATGTACAGCACGTCCTCCGTGGCCACGTTGCCCAGCGCGCCGGGCGCGAAGGGACAGCCGCCCAGGCCTCCTGCGGAGGCGTCCACGGTGGACAGCCCCATCTGGAGGCTGGCGAGGACGTTCGCGAGGCCTGTGCCGCGGGTGTCGTGGAAGTGCACGCCCAGCCGGTCCGCGGGCACCTCCCGGAGGAGCAGTTCCAGCAGGGCCTGTACTTCCCCCGGCGTGGCGGCACCCACGGTGTCCGCCACGCCCACGTCGGTGCAGCCCATGTCCACCAGCTCCAACACGGCCCGGCGGGCCTCCTGGGGGTCCACGGGGCCGCGGTAGGGGCACCACCACGCCACCGACACGTAGCCGCGGACCACCATCCCGGCGGCACGGGCAGCCCCCACCACCTCCCGGCAGGTGCGCAGGGACTGCTCCACCGTGGTGCCCAGGTTGGCCTGGGCGAAGTCGTCCGTGGCCGCGGTGAACACCGCCACCGCCCGGACCCCGCAGCTGGCCGCACGGTCCAGGCCGCGCAGGTTGGGAACCAGGGCCAGGTAGGTGACGCCCTCGCGGGGCCGCAGCCGCCGGAACACCTCCTCCGTGTCCGCCATCTGGGGCACCCGGTCCGGGCGCACGAAGGAGCCCACCTCGATCCACCGCAGGCCGGCGTCCGCCAGCGCCTCCACGAAGGCCACCTTGGCCTCCGTGGAAACGTGTTGGGGCTCGTTCTGCAGGCCGTCCCGCGGCCCGACTTCCACCACCCGCACCTCAGGGGGGAGTTTCCCGGAGGGCGTCATGCCTGGTCCTCCAGCTCCACCACCACAGCGCCCCCCTCCACCTGCTCGCCGGGCCGCACCACCACGCGCCGGACCCGCCCCGGCCGGGGGCTGCGCACCACGGTTTCCATCTTCATGGCCTCCAGCACGTACAGGACCTCGCCCTCCGCCACGGATTGGCCCGGGACCACCAACACGCGGGTCACCACGCCCGGCATGGGGGCGCTCACATCCCACGTGGCCTCGCTCCGGGGCGGCGCCTCCCGGGCGGGCGAAAACGAGTACGCGCGGCCCAGGGCGTGCAGGTGGAGGGTGTCGCCCTCCCACGCGGCGTGCAGGACCGCGCCTGCGCCGTCCACGCGGGCCTGCCAGGTGGCTGCTTCCACCTCCCGCAGCTCCACGTGCACCTCCCGTCCGCCGAACCGGACCGTGGCCCCGGATGCGGAGGGGGTCACCTCCAGGTCGAACACGGCGTCCCCGCAGCGCAGCCTGAGCACGCTCACGGCAGGCGCACCCCCCCCAGCCGGTCCCAGGGGTCAGGAGCCTTCGGGGCGGGGCCCCGCGGAGCCGCAGGCCGGCCCCGCACCGCGAGGGCTGCCGCCACCGCCACCACCAGGGGGGGCGGCTCGGGCGGACGCCAGGCGGCAAACCGCTCCTCCAGGAAATGGGTGGACACCTCGCCGGCCAAGAAGTCCGGGTGCGACAGCACGTCCAGCAGGAAGTTCAGGTTGGTGCGGGGCCCCAGGATCACGTACTCCCGCAGCGCCTGGGTCAAGCGCGCGATGGCGGTGCGCCGGTCCGCGGCCCACGCGACCACCTTGGACAGGATGGGGTCGTACTGCACGGGCACCCGCTGGCCCGCGCGGACGCCGGAGTCCACCCGCACGCCGGGCAGGTGCGGCTCCCGCAGGACCAGGATCCGCCCCGGGGAAGGGACAAAGCCCCGCTCCGGGTCCTCCGCGTACACCCGCGCTTCCACCGCGTGGCCCCGCAGGGACACCCGGTCCAGGGCAGGGTCCAGGGGTTCGCCCGCGGCCACCCGCAGCTGCGCGTGCACCAGGTCCACGCCCGTGCACAGTTCGGTCACCGGGTGCTCCACCTGCAGGCGGGTGTTCACCTCGAGGAAGTAGAACCGGCCGCGGGGGTCCAGGAGGAACTCCACGGTGCCCGCGTTCACGTACCCGGCGGCGCGCGCCACGCGTAGCGCCGCCTCGCACAGCCGGGCGCGTAGCTGCGGGTCCACCGCGGGCGACGGGCACTCCTCCACCACCTTCTGGTGGCGGCGCTGGACGCTGCAGTCCCGCTCGCCCAGGTGCACCACGGCACCGTACACGTCCCCGAGGACCTGGACTTCCACGTGCCGGGCTCCCTCCACGTACTTTTCCACCAGCACCGCGTCGTCCCCGAAGGCGGAGCGGACCTCCCGGCGGGCGGAGGCCAAGGCGTCGCGGAAGCCGTCCGGGCGGTGGACCACCCGCATGCCCTTCCCGCCTCCCCCCGCTGCAGCCTTGAGCAGCACGGGGAACCCGAGCCGGTGGGAGGCCCGCTCCAGCACCTCGTCCTCCGCGGGGGGGTGGCCGGGCACCGTGGGCACTCCCACCTGTTCGGCCAGCCGCCGGGCCCGGTCCTTGTCGCCCAGCAGGGCGATGACCTCCGCGGGGGGCCCCACGAAGGCCAGGCCCGCCTCGCGGCAGGCGTGCGCGAGCTGTGGGTTCTCCGCGAGGAACCCGTAGCCGGGGTGGACTGCCTCCGCGCCCGTCCGGCGGGCCGCGTCCACGATGCGGCCCACGTCCAGGTAGGCCTCCGCCGGCCCCAGGCACACCGCTTCGTCTGCCAGCAGCACGTGCGGGCTTTCTGCGTCCAGCTCCGTGTACACCGCCACCGTCCGGATGCCGAGCTCGCGGCAGGCGCGGAGCACCCGGACCGCGATCTCCCCGCGGTTGGCCACCAGCACCTTGGAAAAGGGAGGGCGGACGCTCACGGCCCGGACCAGGAGGGCCTGCGCCGCTCCAGGAAGGCGCGCATGCCCTCTTGCGCCTCGGGCCCTGCCCGGACCTCCGCGATGGTCCGCACCGCCTCCTCCCGGGCCTGCTCCCACGAGAGGGAGGGCAGCGTCCGCAGCAGCCGCTTCGCCTCCGCCAACGCGTGCGGGCCCGCGGCGAGGAACGCCTCCGCCCACTCCGCCACCACCCGGTCCGGCTCCTCGGACACGGCGTCCACCAGCCCCACCTCCAGGGCCTTGGCCGCGGAGAGGTGTGCGGCGGTGAGGACCGCCCACGGGAGGGCGGAGGGGTGGACCTTCCGCAGCAGGAAGGGGAGGATCATGGCGGGCACCAGGCCCAGGCGCACCTCGCTGAGGCGGAAGGTGGCGTTCGGCGTGGCCACCGCCAGGTCGCAGGCGGCCACCAGGCCCACCCCGCCCCCGAAGGCCGCGCCGTGCACGCGCGCCACCACCGGCTTGGGGCAGCGGGTCATGGACTCCAGGAGGGTGAACACCCGCCCGGCCTCCCGGCGGTTCTCCTCCTCCGAGGCCCCCACCGCCTGGCGCATCCACTCCAGGTCCGCGCCCGCGCAGAAGGACGGTCCCTGTGCGGACAGCACCACGTAGCGGACTTCGGGGCGCAGGGCGTGCACGTGGAAGGCGGCAGTGAGTGCGTCCAGCAGCTCCGGGTTGAGGGCGTTGTGGACCTGCGGCCGGTTCAGCACTAGGTCCAGCCGGCTTCCCTCCTGGCGGACGGAGAGGACCTCAGCCACCGCTCACATCCGGAACACGCCCGGCTTCATGGGCTCGATGGGGGCGTTGAGCGCCGCGGACAGGGCCAGGCCCAACACCTCCCGGGTGGTGGGGGGGTCCAGGATCCCGTCGTCCCACAGCCGCGCGGTGCTGTAGTACGGGTTGCCTTCCCGCTCGTACTTCTCCAGGATGGGGCGGGTGATGGCCTCCGCCTCCTCCTCGGACAGGTGCTTCCCCTCCCGGGCCAGCTGGTCCCGCTTGACGGTGACCAGGACTCCCGCGGCCTGCTCCGGCCCCATGACGTTGATGCGGGCGTTGGGCCACATCCACAGGAACCGGGGCTCGTACGCGCGGCCGCACATGGCGTAGTTGCCCGCCCCGTAGGAACCGCCCACGATCACGGTGAACTTGGGCACGTTGCTGGTGGCCACCGCGTGTACCATCTTGGCGCCCGCCCGCGCGATCCCTGCCGCCTCGTACTGCTTGCCCACGATGAACCCCGTGATGTTCTGCAGGAACACGATGGGGACCCGCCGCTGGCCGCACAGCTCGATGAAGTGCGCTCCCTTCTCCGCGCTGTCCACGAACAGGACGCCGTTGTTGGCCACCACCCCCACCAGGATCCCGTGGATGCGGGCGAACCCGCACACCAGGGTGGTCCCGTACAGGGCCTTGAACTCCGCAAACCGGCTGCCGTCCACCAGGCGGGCGAGGACCTCCCGCACGTCGTAGGGCTGCCGCAGGTCCCGGGGCAGGATCCCGTAGATCTCCTCGGGGTCGTAGTAGGGGTCTTCGGGGTCTACGACGTCCAGGTCCACCGTCTTGCGGCGGTTGAGGGTGGAGACGATCTGCCGGACGATCTGCAGGGCGTGCTCGTCCGACTCCGCGTAGTGGTCCACCACCCCGGACCGCCGGGCGTGCACGTCCGCCCCGCCCAGCTCCTCCGCGGTCACGTCCTCGCCGGTGGCCGCCTTCACCAGGGGCGGGCCGCCGAGGAAGATGGTGCCCGTGCCCCGGACGATCACCGCCTCGTCGCTCATGGCGGGTACGTAGGCACCGCCCGCGGTACACGACCCCATCACCGCGGCGATCTGGGGGATCCCCATGGCGCTCATCCGGGCCTGGTTGTAGAAGATGCGGCCGAAGTGGTCGCGGTCGGGGAACACCTCCGCCTGCAGGGGCAGGTAAGCTCCTCCGGAGTCCACCAGGTAGATGCAGGGCAGCCGGTTCTGCAGGGCCACCTCCTGCGCGCGGAGGTGCTTCTTCACCGTCATGGGGAAGTACGTCCCGCCCTTCACGGTGGCGTCGTTGGCCACCACCACGCACTCCACGCCAGCCACGCGGCCAATCCCGGCCACCAACCCTGCGCTGGGGGCCTCCCCGTCGTACATGTCCCAGGCGGCCAGGGGGCACAGCTCCAGGAAGGGGGAGCCGGGGTCCAGCAGCCGGTCCACCCGCTCCCGGGCGGTGAGCTTGCCCAGCTCCCGCTGGCGGCGCTGGGCCCGCGGCCCGCCCCCCTTCCGGACCTGTTCCAGCCGCCGGCGGAGCTCCTCCGCCAGGGCCCTGTGGTAGGCGGCGTTCTCCCGGAACTCGGGGCTGTCCGTGCGGACCTGGGAACGGATGCGCTCCACCGGGACCACCTGAGGAGGCTTACACCGACGCGCGGGGCTTTCCCTGCGTCCGGGCTGCCGCCGGCAGGTTGCTCCGGGCTCCGCCCAGACGCTACCATGGGCGAGGATTTTGCGGCGAGGAGACCGCCCTTGGACTTCGCGCTCAGGGAGGAGCACCGGCTGGTCCAGCAGACCGCGCGGGAGTTCGCCACGCACAAGATCCTGCCCGTGGCCGCACAGCTCGACGCCGAACACAGGTTCCCCGCGGACATCGTGCGGGCCCTCGGCGAGCTGGGGCTCATGGGCGTCACCGTCCCGGAGGAGTACGGGGGCGCGGGGATGGACCACGTGGCGTACGTGCTGGCCATGGAGGAGGTGGCGCGGGCGTGCGCGTCCACCGCGGCCATCATGTCCGTGAACAACTCCCTGGTGTGCGACCCCATCCTCCGCTACGGCACCGAGGAGCAAAAACGCCGCTACCTGCCCGTGCTGGCTTCCGGTCGGGAGATCGGCTGCTACTGCCTGACCGAACCGGCCGCGGGGTCCGACGCGGCCTCCCTGAAGGCCACGGCCCGCCTGGACGGGGACCGGTGGGTGTTGAACGGCACCAAGGCCTTCGTCACGAACGCCCGGGAGGCGTGGGTGTTCGTGGTGTACGCCCGGACGGAGGAGGAGCCAGGGGCCCGCGGGATCTCCGCGTTCTTGGTGGAGCGGGACTTTCCGGGGATCTCCGTGGGCAAGGTGGAGCGCAAGATGGGGCTACTGGCGTCCTCCACCTGTGAGGTGCTGTTGGAGGACTGCCGGGTGCCCCGCGACAACCTGTTGGGCCGGCGGGGGGAGGGGTTCAAGGTGGCGCTTTCCACCCTGGACGGCGGCCGTATCGGGATCGCGGCCCAGGCGGTGGGGATCGCCCGGGCGGCCCTGGAGGACAGCGTGGCCTACGCCCGGCAGCGACACCAGTTCGGCCGGGCCATCGCGGAGTTCCAGGCCATTCAGTGGAAGGTGGCGGACATGGCCACCCGCATCGAGGCGGCCCGCCTGCTCACCCTGCGAGCCGCGTGGCTGCGCGACCAGGGCAAGCGGTGCACCGCGGAGGCCTCCATGGCCAAGCTGTTCGCCTCCGAGACCGCCATGTTTGCCGCCCACCAGGGGGTGCAGATCTTCGGGGGCTACGGGTACATCAAGGACTACCCGGTGGAGCGGTACTTCCGCGACGCGAAGATCACCGAAATCTACGAGGGCACGTCGGAGATCCAGCGGCTGGTAATCGCCCGTCAGCTGTTGAGCTAACGAACGTTTGGTAGGACAGGAGGGAGCCCATGGACGTGGTGGTGTGCGTCAAGCAGGTCCCGGACACCGAGCAGCCCATCCGCGTGCGGGCCGACGCCAGCGGCATCGACGAGCAGGGGGTGAACTGGATCCTCAACTACTACGACGAGCACGCGGTGGAGGAGGCCCTGCGGGTGCGGGAGAAGCACGGCGGGACGGTGACGGTGGTGTGCGCGGGGCCGCCCCGTGCCGCGGAGGCCCTGCGGACGGCGTTGGCCATGGGGGCGGA